>Ga0129298_10000661_pt1 | contig 13957 bp, 17 predicted proteins | sample I19B2metaG_FD_94707 | JGI IMG/M metagenome (GOLD analysis project Ga0129298, IMG submission 94707) | Lake sediment bacterial and archeal communities from Gulf of Boni, Indonesia to study Microbial Dark Matter (Phase II) - ​I19B2 metaG | ecosystem: Environmental > Aquatic > Freshwater > Lake >... | reverse complement strand
GGTTTAGGTCAATTGGCTGAGGCCTTGGCGTGCGGCTACCGTCAAGCGGTTCTGGTTACAACTTTGAGGAAGGCTAAGAGGATTGAGAGTCCAGTCTTCCGCCTGCCCGAATTCACAATTCTGGCTGTGGACTCCAAAGAGAACATTCAGGCGATGCCTCATCCAACAGCTGCTGAAACCTGTCTTCCAGATATGCCGGAGGATTGGTTGATGAAGCCCTCTGCGAGCGAATTGAAGATCAAAGCTATGATCGAGAAGTTGAAGGCTGTGGCTTCAAGCCGGAAGCGCTGACCGCATACCCTGTGAATTCCTCTTACTACACGTGTAGTAGATATTTTCGTCACGCTTAAGCCCTTGCTTCCTCCGGCTTATTCACGGAGTGAAAAACGAGAAACGGCTTTCAGATATCTTTCAAGCCGAGTTAGACCCCTTTAGGGTAGGGGTCAGAATCGCCCATCCAGAAATCGAGCGCGCGCTGGAAGAGTACTCTTCAGGGTCCAGCTGGACCTCTCTCCTGTTCAAATGCACTGGAGAGAACCCTTACTCCTCTCGGCCTTTCACTGTGGGATTCTAGCTTACAAGCCAAAAGAGCAGAAAGGATCCCTTTATCTTTCAATTCTGCTGGAGGGCGATAATTTTTTTGTTGCTCGCAGGTTTGTGAGGTACCCCCTATGTAGGGGGGTACCCGGTGTCTCTACGAGAGTTGCTGGACACTGGTTTGTATTACAAAGCCTTATCGAGCGGTGAGGCGCCTATAGCCTTGAGTGTAAAACGCATGCGTGAGAGGCTGAGCGACGTTGCTCAATATATTTCAACATTATCCGGTCAACAGTCTCCTTCAACCGCCTGTATTGTGCCTGATTGCAGAGAAGCTTGAAAGCATGATAGACCTCTGGGTTGAGCATGATGCAGAACGCTTTTCTTAAAACATATTTTTTCAGTCTTCTCCTTGGCGAGTGGCTCAATGCATCCATTTGAGAACGCGGCATCTAATTTTCAATCTCTTGTGAGTTCAGCCGGTTGGATGCAGCCTTGGCATCGGCGTCTCAAAATCGGTACCTTTTCAAAAGATTTCATTCGGGACCTTTTCATTAGGCTTCTATTCACTCGACTTGAGTTCATCGGCTTATCGCCGCTACGCTGTGTAGATTGCTTTCAGGTCTTTCGTAAGCCTACTTTAGACCCCCGTACCCCCATATATCAAGGAGAACCGATCGCCGCCTTTCAATTTTCTTTCACTTGGATTTCAGGTTGCAGGTCAGGGTCACAGTGTGAGCAGATCGGGTTCAAAGTTTCTCCAGTTTCCTCTGGCTTAGGAGGAGTTCCTTCAGTCCCCTAGAGATCGCTAGGCGTGGGGGCCTAAACCAGCTTGCTGGATCTTCTTTGCTTCGAGAGACAATAGGCTTGGAATCGGTAGATCTCTGTTCGATTTCAGACTCTGTTTTAGTTGGATGGTCCAGATCATTCGAGCTTCTGTTCTAGGCTGTGGAGCACGTCGAAGGCTTCTCCAGAAGGGTTCAATTCAGCTTTGATCCGGCTTTCCGATGATAAGGGAGCGGCAATAAGGGAATAATTGGATTCTTGCAACCCGGTGAGCAAATTTTCAGCTTGCTTTGTATGAGACATATTTCGTCACATTTACAGAAAGTTTGGCGCACTTCAAAGAACACCTTAGCGAAAACTAAGGTAAGCATGGTCGCTAGGATTGAGATGATCAAATCTTCCAGTCGACGTTTATCCATTCTGGGTTGATGAAGACCCTAGCTATGCTTGTGATCATTATCAAGAGCCAGAGTGGAGAATAGACGAGGTAGAAGAACGCGAATTCTAGAGGGTTAAACACGTAACCCAACTTCCGCGCAATGACATAGAATATGGATGAGTAGACTCCGATGTTACAGACTGTTAAGAAAAGATTCTTGAGCAGGAACATCGTGGTCGAAGTGAAGGCCGCTGCAGGCAAGAGTAGACTAGTCCAGGTGGAGAGTAGCAGAAGCGAGATGTAGACTATCTTCATAGGCAGCTCATCTGGGATTAGAAGATCGATCAACAAGAGAGGCAGAGAAGGAAAGATGAACAGAATGGACAGCGGAACCCTCGGATACTTGCGAACGATCCTCACGAGATCTCTGGAGTACTCCTTAAGAAAGAGGGCCGTACCTACTCCCCAACGCTTCCTCTGCTTGAACCACATTCTCCAAGATGATGGGATTCTGGTTTGGACGGCGATGTCTTCAAGGTACTTAAACCTAATGCCTTCCTTGAAGGACCTTATACCCATATCGAGGTCCTCCGAGATAACTCTTCGAAAACCTCCCAAAAACGTGAAGGTCTCCCTCTCAATCGCGAAGGCCGCGCCGTTAAAGCCTAAACACTTCCTCAACGTCCGAGAGAAGAGCCAATTCGCGAAGTCAAACCCTAGATAGTCATAGCTGGCGATCCTCGCGAGGAAAGAATTGCTAAGATATGCGTAACCTCAAGCTTGAGAGCAACATCCGGCTTTCAGATCGGCAGGCATCACTTCACCTTCCCTTTCCTCAGGGATCACCGGCGTCAAGTACTGGAAGTTCAGTTTGACCTCTTCCATCCAAGTTTCCTCCTAAGCTCAAGCACCTTCTTTAGCAATTCAACTCTACGGATAAGGTTGAACTCCTTAGTGCCTTTAGGCGGAATCGGAAGAACCCCTTCCTCAATGCATTTCAGCATTATTCCCTCAACAGCTTCGTTCAACCGTTTGTAACCAGAGCGGTCGCAGAGAAGCTTGAAGGCATGATAAATTTCAGGGTATATTGAGATTGAGTAGTCTCTCCGAGGCATTCTAGAACACCTAAAATCCGGATTTTAGAATCGATTTAATTTCCGGAGTTTTTGGCTTTGATCATCTATTCATACCTCACTATCCGATTCCCGTAGGTTCCAGTAACCGAATACTCCTTTTGGCTCATCAGTACTACCCGACTTCCGCGTCAAAGCCATGATAGCTGTCGCCAGAACTCTAACCAGCTGGTTTGTCGCCATACCGCTTTGAGCTAGAAGTTCCAGTTGCTTCCTAAACTCTGTCAGACCTAAGTACCGTTTCATGTCAGGAACACTCAACTTCAACTCAAGAGTATTCTTGCTAGGCGAGTCATCCCGAACCACAACCAAGCCCCAATCCGTCTTGAGATAGAGATCTTTAGGCAGGAAGCCCTCAGGAACCTTAACGCCAGCTTCTATAACTTTCACTGTAAGCCTCAGATTGTTGACTAGGAGCTCACAGCACCCTCTATCCCAACCAGCCCTCTCAAGGGCTTCCGTCAACCAGTTCTCCCAGCCGACCGCATGAGGAAAAACGAAGACACGGCCATTCCGATGTACCTGGCAGCTGCAAGGGTCACCATGAGCCTTGAACCCAACCTGCTTCATCCCAGTCTTAGCATTAACGACCGCAGCCTCCAAACTCTGATACCAACTCGGTAACACATAGTCGTCATAGTAAGTGAGACCATGACTAACCACCCCATTCGAACGGTCGCAACGCCACCGTTCATTTCTCATATTCTTCTTATGCTTGGAGAGGACGTTGTAGACGTAGCCGACACTGGTTCCAGCCTTTTCAGCTATCGCAGAAGCTCTGGCGAGAGGATTGTTGAGCCTAAAGTCTATGATGTATTGACGTTTCGATCGGTTCTCACCATCAACCGTATGTGAGAACTCACATCTCCTCCTTCAATTCCTCAATGTTCTCGAGGAGCCATTGCTTCTCCGACTTCTCGATCGCTAGGTCTCGGCGAAAAGCGTCCATGTCAAGGTAGGTCTCGATCTTCTCTTTGAGAAGGGTTCGTAGAACTGAGGGAGGCAATGCATCGAGCTCAACCGATGATTCTCCATGCTTCTGAATGAAGCTCTTGTATCGAGGGTCCTGCTTCTTAGCCGGCATCGGTGGCAGCTTGTGTTCATCCACTTGCTCTCTAGTTAACGCTAACCTATCGAATTCAATCTCGACACCCAGCCTATGGAAGCGACTCTCGAGATCCCGAGATATATCTGTGCCAGACGGGTCATAGTCGCCAAGATAGAGTAGAACCCAGTCTTTGTCTGAGAATCTCCTGAATCTCTCGACAGCTTGAAATGTTATCGGCCAGCTGGCGTATCCCCTACCTACGAAAAGTGAAACATTGTATTCCGCTGCAACCGGCCACAATACTCCCTGAAGAGCTTGCTTCTCAACCCAAACTATCAGGTAGACAGGTTGACCTATCCAAGTGTCTCGAAAATAGTAGTCAACCTCCTTTGTCAGGAATGCAGATACATCCTCGTAAAGACTCAATTCTAGAGGCCTACGGGTCAGGTCTATAAACCATTCAAAAGGTAGGATACCTGCCTTCCGGGCCTTGATGAGAATCTTGACGAGCCTGCCATAAGATCGCTCTGCATTCGGAGTTACCCCAATGCTGACCAAGTGATAGAAGGTCTGCCGAACCGTGACAGGATGCTCTCTCTCAGCGAAATCCCTTGCCAAGCTTAGGAGCCGCAGAACCTCAGGGCTGGGATGCCAATCCTCAAGAACGATGGTCAAGCCTCGAGGTAGCCCCCATTCTTTAGAGCTTCGGCCACAGCCTCTTCTACGATGGTTTCCTTCTTCAATCGCCTACTCTCCGCCGCCTTCTCTAGAGCCGAATAGACTTGCTGCGAAAACGTCACAAGCACCGGCAGCTTCCTTTCAAGATCCAGCGAGCGCCCTTTCTCCTTTCTCAGGACCTGCTGGATCTCACAGTCATTCTTCAGAGGCAGGAGACGTTGAGTGATCTCTAATTGGCTCTCCTGCGGAAACCTTGCGATCTCTCTCGCCAGTTTAAATGATAACCCTTCAGTTCCTCTCCGTAGTTCCCCGGGGAAACTAACCAGCTCCCTAACAACTGGATTCAAGTTATTGAGGGCATTCCATTGACTCAAGGTCGACTTGGGAATACCGTACTTCTCGTAAATCGCTTCGAGGCTACCGAGCTTAACAATCAGCTCCTTAACGGCTCTCGCTTTATCCAGGGGATGAACATCCTTTCGCAAAATCGTTTGTATGAACGAAAACTCTAGAGCTTGAACCTCATCTTCTACACTGGGGAGGATCAGGCAAGGTAGGGCCTTAAGACCTATCTTCTTAGCTGCTAGAAAACGCCTCTGTCCATCAATGATCCGATAGCCATCTCCTGAACGGTAAACGTGGAGAGGCTCTCTGACACCATCCCTTTCGATTGAAGGGATAAGGGCGTCAGCTTCAACCTCAAGCTTCCGAATGTTTCCACTGGACACGGAGAGCTTCTCTATCGTTATATCTCTCAGCTCTCCGGCCCGCAATAGAACGCCGTCCTTAATGTCTCTCGAGAAGCTTGCAGTAAGCCCTGTTTCCAGAGAGGACCTCTAACGCATCGCCTAAGTCAGCTATGAAATACCTTTTGCTTTCACCGTCAGCGATCATGATTACGACGAGGTTTTTGTGTTTATTAGCGGCTACGTACCCTCGAGACTTCCAAGCCTTTTCTCTACTCACTAGAGACCGCCTCTTTCATTATGCGAACCGATCCGTCTCGAAGCTTCTGCACTTCAAGCTCAGCGGTCCCGCCGTCCACGCCCAAAAGCTCTAGGATTCGTTTCGCAAACCGCTGCAAATCCAAAACTTGGGGGTCCATGTGTTTCACGCTCCCCTCGGAACAGTCTTTGCAGTCGTTTTAATCTCCAGAGTCTTCTCCTCTGGCAAGTAGCCTCGTCGTGTAAGATCGCCCTTCAAAATCAGCTTGATGTACGTCGCTCGCTGTAGGCCAAGCCGTCCAACCAAGCGATCCATCACTTTAAGCAATTCAGGTTCCATTGGCACTGCCACGTATACCCAATTTTTCCGGGGCATGCTAGTTCACTTTAGGCTTTATACTGTACCAAAACCGTTAAAAGCCCTTCGGTGTACTACAGTCCAGTATAAAGGTGACAGTATGCAGAAGGTATGGGGCAAGCTTTCTGACGAGAAGAGAAACCTGATCGTTAAGGCTTTAGCAACCCCTAAGGATTGGACCTCCCTCTGGAACGCTGTCAAGCAGGAAATCGGGTCGAGGACAACGCTGAACGTTTATCTGCAGGAACTCCAGAAGAGAGGGACCGTGGGTCGCTCAGTCGACGAGAAACGAAGAGTCACCTACAGGCTTACAGATCCACGTCAAGAGGCATTGGCTACCAAATCGCTTGAGATGGCCGAGAGGGTCCTGGAAGATATACGATGCATGATCGATAAGGCGATCAAAGATATAGATGAGGCGATGAGCGAAAATCAAGAAAGTTCCATTTCAATTACAGACGAGGCAGTAGCTACATTCAAGCGTGAACCCTTCGAAAAATTCATGAAGCCAACTCGAAGATGGGCTAAATGGACTGTTTATGAGGAGGCTCTTACAATCCCGTATTTCTATTATATGCTTGTGGACATGTACCTGGACGCCTTAATGGCAAAGGACAAGGAGATCGCTTACACACAATGGAATGAAAACTTTGGAATGATCATCTCCGACATCCGAAAGAGATTTCTTCACATTTTCGGTCTTCCCATAAGAGCTGGCTTGCTGAAGGAGGAGCACATTAGAGAAGCTATCTACGAATGGATACACGAATATAGAACAAAAACCAAATACGGAGAGCCCTTCCCTTACTCAAAGTTCGATCCTACAAAGCTATGGCCTCGGCCTGGTAAGGCAGGAGAAAAGGCTCCTCGGAGCGCTCCATGAGAAGGAAAAAGGCGTTTCTTGAGACTCCGGGACCTCTGAGAGCTCTTTTGCGAGCCCCCCTCCCCTTTGACGATTCTTGGCCTCTTGGTCCTGCTCGAGAGGATCTGTAGTTTCTCCTGATCCTTGGGATTCATGCAGATGGCTGGTCCCTTTTGGAGAAACAAGAATGCAAATAACGTAACAAGCTTTTTTAAGCGTGTATGATGACCACGCTGTGCCACGGGTCTGCTTGATCTGCGACCTCCACCCTTTCCTAGAGCGGTGGAGTGAAAGCCTTATGGAGAGCGGTTTACCGCTACGCCAAGTAGCGGCTAGCATGAAGGCACATGGCATAGATGTAAGCTATCAATCGGTTAACTCTTATTCGGGTGAATTTGTTATCCAGAAAAGAGAATGGAAAGTAGCTGAGGTGACACTTACGACACTTTTCCTACTTCAGACAGATCCATTTAGTGAAACAGCGGAACATCTGGACCTAACGGAAGGAGACAAAGATGCATGGTTGAGAGCTATAGCCAATGATGAAGATCTCTTTACCTTTGCTCTGAAGCAAGTAAGAATTATTCAAAAGCATTTTGAGAGGGCAGCTTGGTCTTGGAAAAGCTATGCACAAACATTGGAAATATTGGGAAAAGTCGATAAGCACGATAAGAAATAGCTATTCAAATCACCATGGGTTTTCATTCGACGTAGACGATTCGCTTACACGTCTTATCAGCTGCAGGCTTGAACAATAGAGTTCTAATCTTGCTAATATCTCCTTGCAACAGACCCTTGAGCCTCAGGAATTCTCACAGTGTCAGAAATTAGCGGAGGCTTAAACAGCAAGCTCTGGATCTTCTCTATGTCTCTTCTGGACTTAGGGGACCCCCTATATATGGGGGGTAGACAGGGGGTGGTCGAGAAACCTGAGGAAGGTTTGTCCATGCCGTGAACAAGCTTCAACGAGAAGGTTCTCCATGAGTTCGGTAAGGTCCCTCGAGAGAATAGCACCTCATCCGCAAAGTGGTTTAGACCCCCCTACCCCCTCCCCCTTTTGAGAGAAGTTGGAGTTGAGGAGTCGATTTTCGCCGCATCTCAGAGAGCTGCTCCTTAATCGTCTGCAGTTCCGCTCTAAGACGCTTCCTCTTCTCCCTTCCGGCTACTGTAAATTCTTGAACAAGATCGTAGCGGAGCTGCGCCAAGGTCCAAGACGCATGCGATGGTGATAGATGTCTCGGCGACTCAACAACCTCACCCTCCTCAAAGAAACGCCGCTTCCCTTGGACGTGGATAAGCTCTCCATCCTTCCTAACGTAGAGCGGTTCACGCAGCACATTCATCAATGCGGCAGCTCTTCGGCTGCATCTGAAATGTACGCCTCTAGCCCTGGACCAGCCGGAGCCTGTATGATGTTTAAGCGGCATGCTCAATCTTACTTTATCTTCAATAGTGTAATGCTTCACGAGCGCGGATCTGTTGAAATTCAAATCAAGTCTATGATCCTATCTAATTTGTCTAAAGTGACGACCTGCCAGAATACTCTATGCAGAGGTTTGCCACGCAGTTCTTTGAAGTATGGAAGCCGAGCTTTTTGGAGTGCCAATAGGTCGTCTCTTAGTCTCTCAGCTTCATCTCCTCTAGCATCCCCTAGCTTTGAGACGAAATCCTTCGCTTTCCTCAGAAGAGACTCACACTGCTTCGTCTTCAAGGTGCCTCTCAACCTCGATTGCGCCAAAGTTGCAAGAAATCGTATGCGAAGCGACCTTGAGCTCCATTCTTGGAGGGCCACCTTCTGGCTGCTAGGGATGAAAAACTGCTCAAAAGCTTCTAGTTTGGATTTCAGCTCTCTGTTAGGTCGGCTGGTATCTATAGGGGCAAGTTCCTTATCAATAAACTCTATAACGTCGCCAAGCGCTGACACACCGTCAATCTTTACGCCAGCAATCTTGGCCTCAATTGGGGCGATCCTCCTAACAGCTTGTATCACATCTTCAAAGTTTACGAATTCTGGACAATCGATCAGCATCGAAAGATCGTATACCTGCTTTGGGTAATCTGCCAAGTCCTTAAGTCCTATGCTTCCCCTAGCAAGCGTCAATAGTTTATCGCCTACAAGAACCTCCGGCGTATAACAGCGAAGCTTTGACGTCTTAACTGCAAATGTCTCCACGCCATTCATTTCTTCGAAAGGAAGACCTAGGTCCTCAAGCATAAAATCAAGCTTCACTCTTAGCCGTTCTGGCTGTGTCACAGAATCGGTGTAGGCATAGTACGTCCTTGCATTGAGACCTGCTTTGGGCCTCTTTGGTTTGTAGAGTTCGAATTTAACCCTACCTATTTTGGAGCCTACCTCTTCAATCAGACTATCTAGCGAATCGGCATCCAGATTCGCAGTCATATCAATGTCAACACTACCCCGCTGCTTCTCAACCGACACGAAAAGTTGAGCTGCAGCGCCTCCCTTCAGAACTATCTCATTTGAAGACTTCTGGAGCTGGGAGGCAAGCTCGAGATCCCAAAGAAAAAGCTCTATCGTTAGCGGGTTCGCAAATCCAAACTTCGACGCGTTTGTGAGTACGGCTTTTCTTGTGAAGGCATTTTCATCATGAATCAAAGCCATAGAATTGCCCTCTATTCGCCACCAATTCCTGCAAGCACGGCATCTACCTTATCATTTCTTACGTGAAGGCCGGGAAGCTTCAGATCTGGCACCAGATTTTCAAGGATGGTTCTGAATTCTCCCTTTATACCTCTTCTGCCTGCAAGCTCCAAAAGATGGGAGATATTCACCTTCCTGGTTGCGATGGCTTTAGAGACCATTCTCCCAACCTCCTCTGGAGGAAATGGGATTCTTCCTCTAGTAGCCTCAAAATAGGTGTCGACCAGGGCCCGTTCAAGATCCGCCACTCCCCCAACCTCTCCTTCAAAATCTGAGCTCTCTCTGATGACGAAGAAATCCTTTTCTGGAAATTCTTCCAACGCAAGTTTGATCTCGTTCCTAGAGGGCTTTAGCAGACAGCGAAGCCCTGATTCCTTGAGCGCTCCCCTAGCGTTCTCCCCTCCGCCCTTTACAACATAGACAAGGTGGATCATCCTTCTTGGAAAGTGATGGACAAAAACGGAAAGCAGAGAGAGGCCGGTTATCATGAATTTTAACCCTCTATCTTTTAGAGCCCTTCTTGCGGTTTCGTCAGATTCAGGTAAACCTATGACTGAGACAGATTCGGATATACGTTCAGTTACTGAGATCGTGAATGTCTCAGGAAAGCGATAGAGGCCCCGCCCGAGTTTCGCAAGCTTATTCTTCTTGGCGAGGTCATGGAGCAGCCTGTATGTGGTTCCCTTAGAGAAGCCCTTTTCTTTGGAAAGCAGTCTAGCTGCCTCTTCTGCAGTGAAGGTCTTTGCTCCAAGCTTTAAATTTAGAAGTCTAAGTGCCTCTTCTCTCCAGCCCATACCTATAGTAAGGAAGTGCAAAAATAAGAATTTTTGCATTTGCTTACTTCTAATGGATCTGTAGCCATCGGCAAGGAAGGAAGTGCAAAATGCCAGAAATTTGCATTTCCTTACTAAGCAAAGGCATTCTAAAGGAAGATTTGAAAGCTCTATTCCGTTACTGAAAAGGGTAGGAGTAGGCTGTTAAGAAAACCCTTCTTTTTGAAAGTAATCTCTTATGAACTCGCGGTGATGCGAAAGGAAGAAACTTAAGGCGCTTCACTAGCTTTTACCCTCCTGTTCTTCGAAGCCTACGCATAACTAGAATGGTAGCAACAGTCGCGGTTGTGGTCAGTATCGCAAGATACAACAGTGGTAATTGTCCGTTTGTCCGCCTCCGTGCGAAATTTATTAAACAGGTCGACAGCTCTTTGAGAATCGGCCTGATGCTTCCATTGTTCTTCTCGTAGATCTCATCAAAAAGCTTCTTCTGAATAAGCGAAGTCAAATGTTTCTTTTCATCAATAGCCTTTGACCTATAAAGTTCTTGTAGGAACTCGAAGACGTACCGCTTCGCAAGCGGATGGGTTCGCTCGTAGAAGAATATGTTGGGATGGATCATCTTTCTTCCATCTCGTGTTTTCATGACTAGCAAGGTGGCATAGAGCTGTAGGATAAAACGTGTCCTTAACCAGAGTCAAAATTCTTGATTCAAGCTTCTCCTCCAGCTTGTCGATCTCATCGATGGCGATTACAACGCCTTTGTAACCCAGTTCTTTCAGGAGGCCGATGCCATCCCTAAGAAGGCGCTCAAATACCGTGTGAGATAAAGTTTCGACTCTCGTTACCTCGATATACTTCTTTGACAGTTATCTGACCGGACGAATACAGCATCGCGCTCAAATTCTGCTTGGTTGATAGTTCTAAACGACAGTTTGTAGCGAACCGGGCCCGCCATTGAAAATTCCTAATTCGAGCTGTTTCTTGGCTTGTTCTTAGCTGAGCGTCTACTTTCTTGACGCTTGTTTTTTGCTTGGGTTTTCGATTTGTTAGAGCGTTTAAACCTGTCAACTTGGCCCTTTGCGCGTAGAACTTGTAGGATCGAATCATGAAAGCGCCTAAGATGTTAGGTCAAGGCGGCTTCATTTTGCCAGGTGCTGAAGCCAGGTATAGGAACTCTCTGGGAGTCATGGCTATGGTACTGTCGATTTGAAATTTATTCTTCTCTTCGATGCTACCAATAGGACGGCACAAATACTGACTGTTAGGATTACTGACGCAAAGCCTATCGGAAATTCCGGTATCACTATGCTTGAGAACGTGAGATCCGCCCAGCTTCTCGGTGCATTGTAATCAAATTCATTTGGATACAGCATCTCAGTGTAAGGTGCTTTTTGCGAATCGTAGACGAATGACGCAAACCCGACAGTTGTCAAGTTAAGGAAGTACTCCATGGGGATGGCGCATTCGTATATGGCGTGGGGTTTGCTTGAGTAAGCTGACTGCGATAAAGATGAGTTGCCTAGAATGGCCTCGGCGTAAGCAGACCGCCAACGCTCCCCATCATAATCGCTCTTAGAGATCTCAAACTTTCCACCCTTTAGCCATTTGAGCAATACAATGAAGTCATCGTTTTTCGGGGCTAGACTTCCATCATTTTTCGGATCGACTATCATGTAAGCTTCATCTCCATACCCAGTCCCAGTATTGAATCCCAAGGCTGTATCGGTCGGGAAGTCCCAAAGTAGATACAAGTACTGATCGTCGTGCTTGGTTCTGAAATACGCCTCAGCCGGAAACTGCCCTTTCTTCGGATAAGCAAACATAGATGTTTCCGATGAGTCACTCCACTCATCATTGTCAGTCCAACGTCCATCAACCGTGACGGAATTCCACAATCTTGGACATGTGACGGCAGTGCCTTGATGGGCATTGACTTGATTTATTGCTGCGAAAGCCAAAGGGAAACAAGATAGACATAGGATTAGGTTCAATCTCCAGCAGAAATTGAGGATTTTCACCAATATCTCGTCTCCGCAAGAATTCTAGTTAGGCCGATGTTCAAAAGACTTTCGAAATTGATGAGTCTGTTCGGTTACGAATATTATTGCCTCTTGGTGATCTCGAATGATTTATGGCAATGTATCGATAAGCATTCATGCAGACCATCATACACCCAAGATGTCAGAGGAGACGTCATTTGTCTTCTACCCTACGCAACGGTTGAAGCGGTGCAGCTTTCTAGCTAGTATACCGTCGCTGGACAGAAGAAAAGCGAAGCGAGGCTCTTTTGTGATAGGATTTAGACCCATGTCAGTTGCTACAATCTGGGTTCAAATTGAAGATATCTAGAACTTGATTCGACAGAGGAATGAAGGTTGGGTTTCTATGGAAGTTCCACCGGTTTCCAATGGTTTTGTTCTCTTTGAAGATATCGAATAAGGTCTGGAATTGGAAGCTCATGGCTAACAAACCTCCCCCGCATCCAGCCGCATGCCCGACCGGTAATGGCATCGTTATGTATTTTCCTCAAGCCATCAATGATTTGAATGGTTTGATTTGGCGAGATGTTCCCCTTGAATTCGAATAGACTAGGCTCGCTCCAGAATCTGAATTCAGCCCAATTATCTTCAAACATAACAAAGTCTATCATGTAAAATGGTTTCGCCTGTTCTTGCGCCTCTATTCTCTCTATGACAGTCCCACGTCTCGTTACTTGCATGTTCGAAATAATCAGGTCGTAGCTTGGAACATAGATCCACATGTGTGCTAGCTCTTCTTGTTCGCTCATTCTACTTCCATGAATCACATAATAGGATATGCCAAGAAGGTCTAGGACCGATGTGGTATGAGAAGTGTAGACTCCGCAGTCGCCCAGTTGCGAGATGTATGATTCATCAATTGTGTACATCATGTATTGGCGCGCCACGTCCCATTTGTTACCTATCAGATGTAGATGTCTCCTATACTCATCGCACATCCCATGAATTCTCGCTTCCCCTTCATATCGAGAAGATACGGAAACTAGATGAACCGTTATTGGACTCAGACAGTTTGCCACAGCCAGAGCTCTGAGTAGAGTACCCCAAGAGTTCAGCTCCAAAAATCCCTGCCAAAGACCACGAATGAATTTTTGATCGACATCATAAGGAGTCAAAGAAGGAAACCGATCGATAAACTCCAATCTGGCACCAACCTTAAGCGATAAGGCTAGTGCAATTTTTCGCTCCTCTGGAAGTGGAAGTTGAGTTACAACTCTGAGTGCGTCGACAAGCTCAGCTTCCGCAACTGTCAAATCGGGTATTGTGATGTTAATTGAATATCTCACTACGACACTTTTCAAGAAAGGATCGCTACGCGTATCGTCCCTACTCATCAACGGATACCAGACAGTCTCCTCGTTGAATACGAGAATTGGATTGCCATCAATATTGTCAACCTTCTGCAGATTTTTCATCCAAATAAGCTCACCCTTGCAGTAGAGGTATGTATTTTCATTGTGACAGTAGATTAGGAATAGATCGGCTAGCCCGCCGGTTTTCTTTCTCTCGAAGTAGTACCATACGCTTCTTTCAATCTGAGTTACCTCATGGTTGGCTGCCATAAGGGTACTTGTGATCGAAAGGAGCCTTCTATCTAGGAAAGGAAGACGGTCATATCCGCCCGGATAGACCTGATTGGATTCAACTGTTTTCACGGATTCGAGATTGAGACTTTCCAATGAAAACTTGAGATCTTCCAAGTAGCTCAGAAAGAGGATGTCAGCTTTCAAATAGACTTCCGGATGAACCACAGCT
>Ga0129298_10000660_pt1 | contig 13962 bp, 14 predicted proteins | sample I19B2metaG_FD_94707 | JGI IMG/M metagenome (GOLD analysis project Ga0129298, IMG submission 94707) | Lake sediment bacterial and archeal communities from Gulf of Boni, Indonesia to study Microbial Dark Matter (Phase II) - ​I19B2 metaG | ecosystem: Environmental > Aquatic > Freshwater > Lake >... | reverse complement strand
TTATACGATTTCGGACTTTGTCGCAGATTTGAGGGCACCGACGCCCTCTGCGGCTGCAGAGTTGGTGGTGAAAGACAAGAGGGAAGTGAAAAACAGTCTTCGGTACTTGGAGGAGAGGTTGGACAGTGAAATGTTAAGGGTTCTTCAAGAGAATCGAACGGGCTTATCCCACCTGAGAAAATTGTTAATAGACCCGAAAAAGAAGATAGAAGAACACTTCATAAAGGTGGATGACCTTATCAATAGGTTTCGTATTCTAACCCTTTGGATTCTTAATAGAAATAGAGAAAAGGCCTTTCATCTCGCGGGGAGACTCTATCTCCAGTCACCCATTCAGAGAGTGAAAAGCCTTAGATTCATGCTTTCCGAAAATGGGAGGCGCCTTGGGCAATCCATCAGACACTCCATTGAGCTCAAAAAGGAGAAGATGAACGGGCTTCTTGGGAAATTGGATTCGTTGAGCCCCCTTTCGATTCTTCAGAGGGGCTATAGTATTACTCGGAAACTGCCTTCCTTACAGATTTTAAGGGATGCAGCCGGCGTCAGAAAAGGCGATAAGGTGGAGGTGAAACTTCACAGAGGCACTTTGCTATGTGGCGTGGAAAAGGCGGAAATGTCTTGACGTTTAAGGCGCCTACGGGATAAAATTTACATTTGTAATTAAGATTGCTGAGGGGAAGGATGCCAAAAGAAAGGTTCGAGGATGCTCTGAATAAACTGGAGAAGATCGTTTCTCAATTAGAGGAAGGGGATATCTCCTTGGAAGAGTCCTTGAAACTCTTTGAAGAGGGAATTCGACTCTCACGTCTCTGTAACCAGAAATTGGAGGAGGCAGAGAAGAGAGTAGAGATCCTTTTAAAAGGTGAGGATGGATCTCTAAAGGCACAACCATTTACCCCTTCGGTAAACTCAGGGCAAATTCCCTCCAGAGGTTCAGAGGAGCCCACGTCAGAAGAATAGGGTCTTATGAATATTGGAGAATATCTCCAGGAAAAGAAAGAAGTCGTAGACAGAGCTCTCGAGAAATATCTTCCTAAGGAGACCGAGTTCCCTTCCACTCTCCACAAAGCTATCCGGCATAGTCTTTTCGACGGCGGCAAGCGCATCCGGCCCATTTTATCCATAGCTGCCTTCGAAGCGGTCGGAGGCAAAGGGGATGGGATTTTGCCCTTTGCCTGCGCCTTGGAAATGATCCACACTTACTCTCTCATTCACGATGATCTTCCAGCCATCGATAATGACGACTATCGCAGGGGCAAACTGACGTGTCATAAAGTATTCGGAGAGGCCATCGGTATTTTGGCTGGTGACGCCCTTTTGACCGAGGCTTTCAAATTGATGGCCGCCAGGCAGCTTCATGAAGGTCTCCGTCATGACGGATCGTTGATTCTTGGAATCATCAATGAAGTGGCTCAGGCCGCTGGCGTCTTAGGAATGATCGGCGGACAGGTGGTGGATATTGAATCGGAAGGGAAGGAGGTTGATTTTTCTACCGTTCAATATATCCATACTCATAAGACCGGGGCATTGATCCTGGCTTCGATCCGGACAGGAGCAAAGTTGGGTTCAGCCAATCAAGAGACCCTTAAGGCATTCACCCGATACGGAGAGAGGATCGGGCTTGCCTTTCAAATTGTAGATGATATTTTGAACGTGGAAGGAAAAGCCCATCTCCTGGGTAAAAAGACGGGCAGCGACCTCTCCAAAGGGAAGGCAACCTATCCCTCTGTGTTAGGTCTTGAAGAATCGAAGAGAAGGGCTAATGAGCTTTTGGACTTAGCGGTGGAAGCTCTGGGTCCATTTGGAACAGAAGTTGATCCCCTCAGGGAGATCGCCCGTTTCATCATCGCAAGGGAATATTAGATGAATAGAATATTAGACCGGATACAAACCCCTCATGATGTTAAGAAGTTAGACTTTGAGGAGTTGGAGCTGCTTTGCGACGAGATACGAAAAGAGATCATCTCCACCGTTGCAAAAAACGGAGGGCATCTCGCCTCGAACCTGGGTGTGGTAGAGTTGACCGTCGCCCTCCAGTATGTCTTCGATCTACCAAGGGACAAATTGGTATGGGATGTTGGCCATCAAACATATACCCATAAACTTCTAACAGGAAGGCGAGATCGTTTTCATACCCTGAGGCAATACGAAGGCATCAGTGGTTTTCCAAAGAGGGATGAGAGCCCTTACGATACCTTCGATTCCGGCCACAGCGGCACCTCCATTTCATCTGCCTTAGGAATGGCCGAGGCCCGGAGGCAGAAAGGGGAAGAGGGAAGGGTGGTCGCTGTGATCGGAGATGGATCGATGACCTCTGGCGAAGCCTTTGAAGGCCTGAATCAGGCAGGGCACATCGACCAGAATCTCATCGTCGTTCTGAATGACAATGAGATGTCGATTTCGCCCAATGTAGGAGCTCTCTCTTCGTACCTCAATCGATTGATGACAGGACAGTTCGTCAACCGATTTCGAGACGAGATCAAGAGGTTTCTTGAAACCCTTCCAGGGATTGGGAAATCGGTGCTCCGTTTTGCAAAACAGGCGGAGGAGTCGTTAAAAGGCCTTCTAATGCCAGGTCTCCTCTTTGAGGAATTGGGGCTGAAGTATATTGGCCCGATTGATGGCCACCGCTTAGACTACCTGATCGAAACGTTTCACAATGTCAAGAAATTGAGGGGGCCGATCCTCGTCCATGTCATCACGAAAAAGGGAAAGGGATATCGGCTGGCTGAAATGGACCCTGCCTCTTTTCACGGTGTCGCTCCCTTTGTGGTCGAGACCGGCGAACCCATCAGCGATCCAAAAGGAAATCCCCCTACATATGCACAAGTCTTTGGGGAGACCCTCTGCCGACTGGCAAGGGAGAATCGAAATCTGATCGCCATTACGGCTGCAATGCAGAGTGGGACAGGATTGGAGCAATTTTCAAAAGAATTTCCAGATCGATTCTATGACATTGGTATTGCTGAGCAACATGCCGTCACTTTCGCTGCTGGTCTTGCCCTCGAAGGAATGAAGCCAGTCGTGGCCATCTATTCCAGCTTTCTTCAGAGGGCCTATGACCAAGTTCTTCAGGACGTCTGCCTCCAGAACCTTCCGGTCGTTTTTGCATTAGATCGCGGTGGGATCGTGGGAGAGGATGGTCCGACCCACCAGGGGTTGTTCGACTTTTCCTATCTCCGTCACATTCCGAACCTGGTCATCATGGTGCCAAAGGACGAAAATGAATTTCAACACATGATTAAGACTGCAACGGAGTGCCCGCTGCCAGTCGCATTTCGGTATCCGAGGGGGAGAGGGGTGGGCGTCAAGAGGGATGCAGTCCTCAGAACGATCGAGGTCGGGAAGGGTGAAGTTTTAAGGGAAGGAGACGGTTTGCTTATCCTGCCGATCGGTTCGACGGTCTATCCTTCACTCCGTGCGGCAGAGAGGTTAGAGGGTGCAGGAATCCATGCAACAGTCGTCAACAGCCGCTTCTTGAAGCCCTTAGATGGGGAGCTTATTTGCCATTGGGCCAAAAGGACGGGGAAGGTTCTCACCATTGAGGAAAATGTGCTCCAAGGAGGTTTTGGGAGCGCAGTACTCGAACTTCTTCAAGAAAAAGGTCTCTTCTCAGTTCAAATAAAGCGATTAGGCATCCCCGACCTCTTTGTTGAACACGGCTCGCAATCCATCCTGAGAGAAAAATATGGAATCGATGAGGATGGAATTTTCAAGAGTGCGATGGAGATGATTGAGAAAGGATGCTCCACACCCGTCCATCTAAACCAGAACAAGGCCTCTGCGAGGAGAGTATTTCCTAATCCGAAATAGACCATGGCCTGCCTAAAAAATAAAAGTCTTTGGTTAAAGGGTAAGGGTAAAGATGCCCGTTTTGTCGATCGGTTATGTTGTTCGTCTTATATATCTTACGTAACCTTTTAACGTTAGACCAAACGGGCTTCGTAACCGTAACCTTAATCCAAAACTCGAAGTATTTTCATGGTTCGTGCCTGCCTGCGGTAGGCAGGGGTGACGTAGCTGTCATGAAACATTACCTGTTAGTCATTGACTCGGTGATGATAAAGCAGTGAGAAAAGAACGTCTTGACAAGCTGCTAATTGAAAAGGGGATGGTTCAGAGCCGGGAAAGAGCAAGGGCTTTGATCATGGCTGGAAGGATTGCCGTTGAGGGTAGGACGGTCGATAAGCCTGGGATGAGGATAGAGATGGAGGCTCAGCTCGAACTTCGGGGAGACGATCAACCTTATGTGAGCCGAGGAGGTATCAAATTAGAGGGAGCTCTCGATGCATTCCGAATCGATCCTAAAGGATTCGTAGTGATGGATGTGGGTGCCTCCACCGGCGGCTTCACAGACTGTGTCCTCCAAAGAGGTGCAAAGAAGGTTTATGCCGTCGATGTGGGATATGGTCAATTAGCGTGGAAACTTCAAACCGATTCGCGGGTGGTCAGTTTGGAGAGGAGAAATGTCCGCTACCTCAAGAAGGAAGAGGTGAAGGAAGAGATGGATCTTATCCTCATCGATACTTCTTTCATCTCCATCGAGAAATTTCTCCCCAACCTTCTTCGCTTCTTGAGAGAGGGAGGTTCCATCATCGGCCTGATCAAACCCCAATTCGAGGTAGGAAGGGGTGAAGTAGGCAAGGGAGGCGTGGTGAGAGATGGCATCTTGCACCAAAAGGTTATCGATCGAATTTCCGAGTTTAGCAGAGGGTTGGGATTGAGCGTTCTTGGGGTGATCGAGTCTCCAATCCTTGGCCCAAAAGGAAACAGAGAGTTCTTCATCTATTTGAAAAGGGAAAAAGCGTAACATGGGCAAGCCAAAGGAGCCCAAGCCAGCGAAACTTTTTATGAGCCTCATCGCTTCAGAAGATGAGATCCTTCAACAGGGTTTGAAAGACCTCGTCTCGGCCTTTGGAGAGGTCGATTTTACGAGCGAGAGATTACGCTTTGACTTTACTGACTACTATGCCAAGGAGATGGGAGAAAACCTGTTTCGCCGCTTCATCACCTTCAAGAATCTCATCTTCATTCCCCTGCTTCCAGATATCAAACACGCCACCAATCGTCTTGAAGAAAGATATGCCAATTCGGATAGAAACCGGCGACTCAATATTGATCCAGGGTATATCTGCTTGGAGCATGTCATCCTTGCAACAACGAAGGGCTTTTCCCATCGGCCCTATCTGAGGGACGGCATCTATGCTGATATCACGTTGATTTATCGGAATCGGTCTTTTCAACCATTGGAGTGGACCTACCCCGATTACCGGCAGGAGAAGACCGTCGAACTCTTCAACCAGTTTCGAAAGAGATATGCGGAAGATTTGAAAGAGGGGGCAGCGGACCGATGTTGAAATCGATGACGGGTTACGGAAGGGGAGAAGGAGAGACGACCTTAGGGAAGGTCTTCGTGGAGACTCGTTCTGTGAATCATCGTTACTGCGATGTGAACATCAAGCTTCCCAAACGACTTGCTCTCTTCGAGACCCGTATTAAGGAGCTCATCCGCTCTCAGGTTTCAAGGGGAAGGGTCGACGTCTTGCTCAAGGTGGACAGCGGGGAAGAAGAGAGGATCCAGCTCGATGTGGACCTCCATCTCGCCCAGCAGTATTACCGAGCCCTTCAGACACTGAAAGAGAAACTCCAGCTCAGCGATGACATCACGCTTTCATTGTTGGCGGCAGCAAAGGATTTGATTACCGCAAAGGAGGAGCTTGGGGACATCGAACCCTATTGGCATGAGATCATGCCGATTTTGAAACGTTCCGTCGAGGAAATGGATGAGATGAAGCGATCCGAAGGGGAGGCTCTTGCAAAAGATCTTCAGGTTCGATTGGAAAAGATCGCTCAAGAGGTAGGAGCGATTAAACGCCTATTCCCCTCACGGCTTCAATCCTACCAGAATCGACTCCTCGAGAGGATTCGGTCTCTTCTGGTAGGCATGGAAGTCGACCCTGCTCGTTTCCAGCAAGAGGTTGCTTTCTTGGCAGAGCGGACTGACATCACAGAAGAGATTGTGCGTGTCCAAAGCCACCTGGCCCAATTCGACCTCCTTTTGGGTGGAGTAGAACCTGTGGGTCGTAAAATGGACTTCTTGCTTCAAGAGATCCATCGGGAAATCAACACGATCAGCGCAAAAGCAAATGAGGCAGAGATCTCCCAGAGAGTTGTCGAGATCAAGGGCGAACTGGAAAAGATTCGGGAACAGGTGCAGAATATCGAATGAAGGGAACAAAGCCATAGCGGATTAATGAATGACTCAATGACTCAATAAAGATGAGGGATAGGCAGTGGGATCCGAAGAGAGAGGAAGAGGGTTAGTTTTCATTATCTCAGCACCTTCGGGAACAGGCAAGACAACCCTTGTGCGGGCGGTGATGGAAGAGTTACAGGACCTTCAGTTCTCTGTTTCATATACAACACGTCAACCTCGGGCGAACGAGCGAGAGGGGGAGGACTATCACTTTGTCTCTCCCGTTGTCTTTGAGAAGATGGTTGAGAGGGGGGAATTTTTGGAGTGGGCAGAAGTTTTAGGAAACCGTTACGGAACGGCCCTGGTCAATCTGGGTGATTTCGCGGCAAGGGGGATGGACTTGATTTTGGACATTGACACGCAGGGAGCCAAGAAGGTGCTGGAGAAGGTTGACCAGGCGGTATTGATCTATATCCTTCCTCCCCGCCTGGAAGCCCTTCGGGAAAGATTGGTGAATAGGGGTCTCGATTCACTTGAGATGATCCAATTCCGTTTAGACAGTGCCAAAAGAGATATTGAAGAGGCCCATTGGTACCATTACCTTATCGTCAATGAGAGGATTGAAGACGCGATTGAGAAGCTGAAAGCGATTATCGTCGCTGAACGGTGTCGGAGGGAAAAGGCCTCCGTCCTCGAGAAAATGAAGAAAGACTGGGAGGTTCGTCATGGCAAGAATTACCGTTGAGGACTGTCTGAAGAAGGTGGAGAGCCGGTTTGCACTGGTCATGCTCGCCGTGAGAAGGGCAAAGATGCTGATGAGGGGGGCTAAATCCTTAGTCGAGACGGATAACCGGCCCATTGTGAGCGCGCTTCGAGAAGTGGCTGCCGGAAAGGTGAAGTTTACCGATCCCAGGGAAAAAGAGAAAAAGGGCGGACCTTCTGAGAATGAACCCTGAAAAGGGGACTCAAAGCGGTGAAGGGCGTGGAGGAATCTCAGGGGACTGGATTGATCGCAGACCCCATTTATCACTATATCTTGATGACCGACCGGGTGGAAGGGGAGGAGACCGAAAGGGATGTAATCGATACTCCCTGGGTTCAGCGACTTCGTCGCATCTTCCAACTCCAAAGCGCCCGTTGGGTCTATCCTTCTGCAGAACATACCCGTTTCCAACATTCCCTTGGCACGATGCATGTGGCAGGGGCTTTCGCAGAAAAACTTTATCCCTCCCTGTCCAAGATTGATGGTATAGGGCTTCCATCGTTTTTCTATATCGAAGAACTGCTTCGAATGGCTGGACTCTTGCATGACATCGGACACGGTCCCTTCTGCCATTTCTTCGATGAGCAGTATCTTTCTGGGTTCAAAACGAATCATGAAGAGATCGGTCAGCACATTATCCGAGAGAAGGTCTCCCCAGTTTTGAAAAGGATTCGGCGGAGTCCCCATGGCCCATTTCGAAAAGGAGAGGTTCTCGATTCAGAACAGATCGCCTTCCTCATCAAACGGTCTCGTCGAGGGGAGGGGCGAGGGCACCCGAGGTGGTTAAACTTGCTCCAGCAACTCTTCCGAGGCATCTTCACCTTCGATAATATCGATTACGTACTGCGTGATGCTTATATGACCGGCGTCTCCATCGGTCCCATCGATTGGAGGCGATTGCTCCACTACACCTCTTTTTGCAGGGAAGGATTGATGTTGGATCAAAGAGGGTTGGATGCGTTAGCCATGTTTCTCAACGCGCGCCTCTATCTTTTTTCAAATGTCTACTACCACCGCACCACCCGTTCCATTGACCTTCAACTTCAGGAGATCTTTAAAGAGACGATGGAGATCCTGTGCCCCTATCATCCGATAGAGGAGATCGAGCGCTACCTTTCCCTGACGGACTGGTTTCTCATGGAGAGGGTCTTAGAATGGAGAGGATCTCTGTCCGGCAAGGAGAGACGGTTGGGAAGAAAGTGGGCGGATGTCCTTTCAAGAAAATTGAAATGGAGAAGCGCTTTTGAGGAGAAGCTGACGCTTGGAGAGATGGAGTTTGGAAGGCCGACCTTTTTAAGACCTGAAGAGGTGAAGAAGAGGATGGAGGCCCTTCTGCCAAGGAGATTGAAAGGGATCGAATTCCACATTGACATGGCTCATCATGATCCAAGACCCCTGAAACCTGGGCATGAATCAGAGGGGACGACGCTCCGCATCTACGACCCTGGCTCCAAAAGAATTTCGAGGGAACCCCTCCGGAGGCTCTTTCAATACATTCCGGCGAAGGTCGCAATCTGCCGGGTCTACACCTCGACCCATCGTTACGATCGGGAGCTTAGCCGAGCGGCCCGGCAAGCCCTTGCCCCAGAGGGATCCGGGGAGGCCTTTGAAACGAATGTCTAACTCCGGCCAGGTGCAATCTTGTGTTAGAGGACGGGCCATGTTATCATAATTTTAAAGAGATGAGAGCTCTTTCAGTCTTAAGTTTCGAGAAAGATTTCATAAATTCGATTAAAGTGGAAAGGACAGAAGGCGTGGCAAAGAACGGATACCAGGAACAGGTGATGGACATTTACCAATTTATTAGCGATCATCTTTACTTCAACCGCCCTGATATCGAACTGAAAGGGGAGCGGTTCAATTCCGCCATCCTTTTTAGCCTCTTAACTGGGCTGCAGGAAGGGAAGGAGTTGATCATTGGAGAACCAGGTCTCGGGAAGACGACCTCCGCAGAATTTGTCTGCTCCTTGGTCTATCAATTCCCTTTGGGAGCAATTTGGGGGAGTGAAGTGTCGGGCCATCCAGAACAGACGGAGGAGAAAATCATTGGCCGGCCGGACTTAGGGAAACTGAATCGCGGGGAAGAGGATGTGGTCTGGACCAATTTTGCTCAAATCCCAGTGAAGATTGTGGATGAGATCAATCGCCTCCCAGAGACGAAACAGAGCATGATCCTCGATGGCGTGGATCGAGGGAATTGGGAATACCTCAATGAGATGATCATCAACGAGGAATACTGTCTCTTCGCCACCTCGAACTACCAGGATGGAGGAACCAGCACGATCATCGCGCCTTTAATGGATCGGTTCGATGTGGTCGTGGAATCGAGGTATCCCGGAGCCAATCTCTCCTTTCTCATCGGCAGGTCCAAGCGGAAGGATCAGATCTTGAGGCATCCCAAATATGAAAGGGAACTTCACCGTATCCTCAAATCCAAGACTCCTTATCTCAAGAAACTCTCGAAGATAGAAGAAGTCTGCAATGCCTTCGGAGCGCATATTGAAGAGACATTGGGAGTGAGGCCGCTTCAAAAAGAGTGCCGCGAACAGATTCGGACGGAGATGGAACGCTTAGAGATGGATGTGGATGCCAGCGCCTTCACTCGAATGCTTCTTTCTGAATTCTCTTTTTGTGAACGATATGGACAGAAACGGATTGTCGAACACTGTGAGGAGGGTTGTCACTACACTGGGTACCTCTGCCATGACATCAAGAATTGTGCTTCGAACCGACTCCCGATTTCGATCAAACAATATGCACAGGGATTGGCATGGCTGTTAGAAGATTCAGGAATCGATATCGAGCATGTCAAGTCCGTCGTCCCTTACACCATGGCCCACCGGATTCAATGGAAAGAGGAAATCCTCTCCCAGAAGGAGAGGACCAAAAGGGATGATCCATTCCCCATCTTCCTTGCAAAAGAAGCGGTCAAGGTGGTCTCCCAAAGATATCGCGAACAGAGCGACCATCTGAAGGATGCCCTGGCCGCTGGATCGAAGATCTTTCAAGGCGAGTCCTTGGAGCCCTTGGAAGGGGATCACCCTCTCTACGTGGAGATCAAGAAAGACATTAACGCCCGCCGGTCCTAAGCGAAGGACTTAAGATGAGGAGTTCCCTGCTACAGAAAAAAGGGGCGATCGTTGCAACGGATAGGGTGAATTGGGCAACGAAGAACCCCTTTGAGGAATTTAAGGGCTTCACCCCGGAGAAGACCGATCTTCCTTTGGACAAGATTGTTCAATCCACCGAGGAGGTGATGGATCGGATTCGATGGGGATACGAAAAGCTTTTGGAGGAGGAGGCAAAGGAACTCGTCTGGATGGTCCAGTATAACACCATTATCAAGGCTTATGAAGTGGCAGAGAAGTATATTCGGGAGGTCGATTATTCAGCAGAGGATATTGAGGATTTCTGTTTTGCCTTAGAAAATACCCAAAGGATCCCCTACTTGATCCCCGGTCCTGCAGGGATCTATATTTCCGCCTTGTGCAACTATGCAAAGGAAGAGGAGATCGCATTGAAACTCTCTGAACTCAAAACAGAGATCAATCTCATCGGTTTCCGGCTTCCGAAAGGAAAACGATTGGTGATCGAGGGCGATACTGGAGATTTTACGGGCATCGGCCTCGAAGGAGGAGAATTGGTCGTTGATGGGAATGCAAAGAACTGGACAGGAGCAGGAATGAGAGGTGGAAAGATATTCGTTAAGAAGAATATCGGCCTCCATACGGGCGAATGGATGATGGGAGGAGAGATCTATGTCGGCGGAAGGGTAAGAGGCCTCGGGAATATTGTGGAAGGCAAGGTCTTCGAAAGGGATAAACTCGTCTATCCTGGGAAGACCAGGATCCCCAATCTCTACTACTGAGAACGAAAGGTGAAAAGATTCTGATGAGCTCGAAGGCGGAAGAACAAAACCTGCAAGGGATGATTGAAGAGATCTGGCCCCGGTTGAAGAAAAAACATTTCTATCCTGAGCTTCCCTTGCCCAGAGCAGGAGAGATCCCTGAACCTGCCCAGGACGAAGCCGAAGAGAATCAGGGTGTGGGGTTGGAGATGAAGCAGAAACAGATGACCATCAACCCCGCATTTGTCTCAAGAATGAAAGATAAGATGCCGGAAAAGAAGGTCATTGAAGCACTCCTCGATCACGGTATTACCCACTACACCTTCTGTCCATGGGATTTTCATACTCATCTCAGGCTCTATACCGAAGCCAAGAAGATCATCGCGGATAAGGGCTTGGCCAAACAGGTGGCAAACTACTTCATTGACGTGATTGCTGATACGCACTGCGTTAAGAAGAGATCCACAGAGATTCCCGAGCTGCACCGGCGTCTGAAAAAGAATATGGTTGGGGAAGTGATCGCTTCCCTCTACCAAAAGATCTGGGGGATCGATCTTGGGGCTCGGCGATCAGGAACGAGCGGAAAGAGGGGTGAGGAGATCGTCCGAAGGCTTGCGCGAATCCCTTACTTAAATCGGTCCAGGTGGCCGGAGAGCATTCAGAAGTTTGCCCGTTCCCTCAAACCCATTCTCTACGAAGAGCAGAGAGAAGAAGAGAATAGAGGCGGTAAAGGGAACTCCAATCCTCAGGGTGAGCATGATCTGGCCCATTATTCTTACGAAGAAATTGATCAAGGACTGAGGGATTATGTAAGAAAGAACATGGCATTGTCTGAATTTCGAGAGGTCATTGACGACTTGTCCGAAGAACTGAAGGAGGCAGGTTATGGAATGGAAGGAGGGATGGGTCGAGGTCGGGGGACGAGCATCGACGCCGATGTCCTTTTTTATATGAAGCTGGCGGAGAGTTACTCCATCCCTCTGAAGAAGTTGCCTCTGGAAAAGAAGGGTTCTCTGCATCCGCACTCTCACTCTCCGTGGGAGGTTGGATCGCCTTTCCAAGATGTGGATGTTTGGACGAGCTTTGGGAAAATCATGCCGGGAGTCACTCAGATCTGGAAAAAGAAAGAAGGGAAGGGGAGGGGAAAGATGGAAGGGACTCCGGATTGCCTCATCGCCATTGATTCTTCAGGGAGTATGATCAATCCCAGAAAAAACCTCTCTTATGCGGTCTTAGGAGCGGCCTGTGCGGCCAATGCCTATCTGCGAAATGATGCGAAGGTAGCGATTTACAATTTTAGTGATGCGCCGATGGGCGGGAAAGACATCTTGGACTATACGGATAAACGTGAAGAGATTTACCGGACCCTTTGTAAGTATTTCGGAGGCGGGACGGCTCTAGACTTGGAGGACTTAATACCTCTGATCCAAGGGAAGAAGAACCTCGATCTTTTCGTCATCACAGATATGAAGATTACGAATCTGGAGGCATTGATCAGCTTTTTTGGACAGATTGAAAATCGAATCACAGCCGTGCACATTGGCGACAACCCATACGCCACGCGATTTGAAAAAGCTGTTGAGAAAAAGAGAAATATTAATATCTTCACAGTCAAACGGAAGGAAGACATCCCTCACATCGTTCTTGGAAAGATAAGAGAATATTTTAATCCCGCATAGAAGAGCCAATCACGGTCCGCCCGAGAAATGACGGCGCGCTTTTATCTCAAGAGCTGAGCGCCCCATCTTTTGTAGGGTAGGGGGAGGTCAAAAAATTCTTGACTCCTCTGAGCAGAATCCTGTAATTTATCTTAGCTTTTCTTTTCCTCACTTGGGACGACCTTATTGATGCCATGGGCAACGAAATCTTAAAGGCGAGATTCACCCGGGATGAAATTATCCGGAAATATAATCGGATCGCTTCGATCTACGATCTGTTCGGGATTTTGATGGAATCGAAGGCACGTCAACGAGCCTTAGATCTTGCCTCCATTCAAAATGGAGAGAGGGTTTTGGAAGTCGCCCTTGGAACAGGTCTCAACTTTGTCGAAATTCTGAAGAGGAATTCCTGTGGCTGGGTGGAGGGAATCGACATCTCTGAGAAAATGCTGGAAAAAGCAAGGAAAAGGATTTCTAAAACAGGAAAGGAAAATTACACCCTCTATCTTGGTGATTGCCGTAACCTCCCTTTTGAAGACGGAACGTTCGACGTCTTGATGAACCAATATATGTTCGATATCTTGCCAGTGGAAGATTTCAAGCCCATTCTTTTGGAATTCAAGAGAGTGTTGAAAGACGGAAGTAGGATCGTGTTGGTCAATATGACAAAGGGGGAGAAATGGGTAAACCAGATCTATGAGGGGATTTATAAGTTGAGGCCGCCTCTTCTCGCAGGATGTAGGGGTGTCCTGGTGAAGCCATTTCTTGAGAAGATTGGATTTCAAGAGATCGAGCGCGAATTTGTTTCACAGTTGGGATTTCCGTCGGAAGTGCTTAGAGGCATTAAGAGAACGAATTAAGTTGCCATCTCCAAATCAACTTACTAAAAATATTGAGGTTTTCATTGACCCATTTGGCGACGCCATGCCCCGCCCTTCAGGGCGGGGTGTAAAGCGCCGCTCAGGGTCAACCCTGAGCAAGCCCCAGCATTTATGCTGGGGAGTCGAAGGGTTGACTAGAGATTAGGCATTCCGGTAGGAAATTGGGCAGACTGCCAGCTTCAGGGTCGAAAATGGAACGTTATCACCAGGTTTTCCACAGGGAATGTGGGAAACATATATAAGTAGTTAGTCTCCCTATTAAACTCAAAAGGGATCAGTTAGAGGAGGGTCGTAACTGATCCCAATCAGTACATCAAATGGGGGTGAAACAAGGAGGTGATATGGTTTGACGTACTGATCAACTATAATATGATATAAAAAAAGAAAAAAGGCAATAGGGATCTTCCTTTTTGGCACAGGATTTGCTTTTAATTTCAACTTGATGAAACGCTTCTTCTTTATTCTACTTTTCATACTGTTCTTGACAGAGATTTCGAACGCACAAGTCTACAAGTGGGTGGATGAAAAGGGGGTTTTACATTTCACGGACGATATGATGCAAGTTCCCGAAAGATATCGCTCCCAAATTGAGAAAATGGGACTGCCAGAACAAAAGG
>Ga0129298_10000658_pt1 | contig 13976 bp, 8 predicted proteins | sample I19B2metaG_FD_94707 | JGI IMG/M metagenome (GOLD analysis project Ga0129298, IMG submission 94707) | Lake sediment bacterial and archeal communities from Gulf of Boni, Indonesia to study Microbial Dark Matter (Phase II) - ​I19B2 metaG | ecosystem: Environmental > Aquatic > Freshwater > Lake >... | reverse complement strand
GCGCCGATCCTGCTGCGGGGCGACATTGCTGAAGCGTTCCGGCAGGCTGCCGAGCTTGGCTGCCAAGGCGTCGAACTCCATCTGCGGCGGGCCGAAGACGTCCATGTCCAGGTGGTCAAGCGGCTGGCGGCCGCTTATGCGTTAGGAATCCCCACCTTGGGCACAGGCATGGCCGCCCTCGCGGATGGGCTGACTTTTTCCGATCCCGACGCGGCCGTTCGCGCGCGGACGCTGGAAAGGTTGCGAGGCCACCTCGAGCTGGCGGCCGAAATCGGCTCGGCGGTGACCATCGGGAGCGTCAGCGGCCGACTCGGGCGCGGCACAGAGGAGGAGCGTCGCTCCCGAAGAGCCCGCGCCCTGGAGTGCCTAGCCGAGGTATGCCGCCTGGGAGAACCTCTGGGTGTCACCGTGTTGCTGGAGCCGCTGAATCGCTATGAGTGCGATTACATCAATACCCTGGCGGACGGGATCCGCGTGGCGGCCGAGGTGGGCGCGCCCAACCTCAAGCTCCTCGCAGACACCTTCCACATGAACATCGAGGAGGCGGACCTGGCGGCCAGCCTGACCGCCGCCAGCGCCCGCCTCGGCCACGTGCACCTGGCGGACAGCAATCGCCAGGCGCCTGGGCACGGCCACCTTGACTTCGCCGCGATCCTGGATACGCTAGTGGGAATCGGCTACCAGGGCTACCTCGCCATGGAGGTCTTCCCGGCCCCCGATGCCCGCCGGGCCATCCAGGACGGCGTGGCCGCGATCCACGCGGCCCTGGAGTCGCGGGCCAGATGAACAGAAAGGAACCAATGCCATGACCGATCGAAAACTTCGCTTTGGTGTGCTGGGAGTGGGTCGGATCGGAAAGATCCATCTGGAGAACCTGGCGCAACGAATCCCGGCTACAGCGGTGAGCGCGGTGGCTGACGCGTCCCCAGAGGCGCTCGAAGCCGCGGCGGCGAAGTTCTCGGTGCCGCTGGCCTTTGCGGACTACCGGCGGGTGCTGGAACTTGCCGAGGTGGACGCGGTGGCTATCTGTACGCCCACCAACACGCACTATCAGATGATTCTGGATGCCGCCGCCGCTGGCAAGCACATCTTCTGCGAGAAGCCGGTCGAGTTGTCGCTCGCGAGGATCGCGGAGATCAACGCGCGCGTGGCGCAGTGCGGCGTCCAGTTGATGGTGGGTTTCAACCGCCGGTTTGATCCCAATTTTCTGAAGGTGCATGAAATGGTCAAGGCTGGCCGGGTGGGCGCGCCGCAGGTTCTCAGAATCACCAGCCGCGACCCCGCACCCCCTCCCGAGAGCTACATCAGGGCTTCGGGCGGGCTGTTTCTGGACATGACCATCCACGACTTCGACATGGCCCGCTACCTGATGGGCAGCGAGGTGGCCGAGGTGTACGCGCGTGCGACCGTGCTCGTGGACCCGGTATTCGAGCGGGCCGGGGACTGGGACACAGCGGTGGTGACGCTGACCTTCGAGAGCGGCGCGATGGGGGTCATCGACAACAGCCGGAAAGCCGTCTACGGGTACGATCAACGGGTCGAGGTGTTTGGCTCCGAAGGCATGGTCACGGTGGCGAACAACACGCCGGACAGTCACATCCATATGGACCGAACCGGCGTCCATACGGCCCTCCCGCTGAACTTTTTCATGGAGCGCTACACCGAGTCCTATCTCCGGGAGATGCAGGCCTTCGTGGATTCGCTCCGCAGCGGCACGCCCGCGCCGGTGACCGGCCAGGACGGGTTCATGGCGGTGAAGATCGCGCTGGCCGCGGCGAAATCGGCCAGCGAGAACCGGCCGGTCAGGCTCGGTGAGATCAGCTGAAGGAGAGCGGCACATGCAAGGGCGGTTGAACGTCGGTGTGATCGGCCTGGGACGGCTGGGCCGGGTATACGCGGCGGATCTCGCACTACGCGTTCCCAACGCGCGGCTGGTGGCGGTGGCCGACAGACAGGCGGAGCTGGCCGAGTCGTTTGCCAGAGAGTACGGCGTTCCCAAGTGGTACCGGAGCCACCAGGAACTGATCGGCGACAAGGACGTCGAAGCGGTGGCCGTCATCACCTCCACCAGCACGCACCGGGAAGTCGTCATCGACGCCGCCCGAGGCGGGAAGGCCATCTTCTGCGAGAAGCCGATCGCGCTGTCGCTGGCGGAGGCGGCCGAGATGCTCGCGGCGGTCGAGAGCGCTGGCGTGTTCTTGCAGATGGGCTTCCAGCGGCGCTTTGACGCCGGTTACGTGGCGGCCAAGGAGAAGGTGGAGGCCGGCGTCATCGGCACTCCCGTGCTGCTGATATCCACGTCGCGGGACCCATTCCGGCCGCCGGTCGAGTTCTGTGATCCGCAGGTCAGCGGCGGTTTGATCGCCGATATGGGGATCCACGACTTCGACGTGGCGCGGATGTTCATGGGCGAAATCCAGCGCGTTTACGCCATCGGCGGCACGCTGGCGTATCCCGAGCTGAAGCCGGTCGGCGATATCGACAACGCGATAATCAACCTCACGTTTGAGAATGGCGCCCTGGGGGTGGTCATGCTGAGCCGGAACGCCGTCTTCGGCTACGACATCCGCGCCGAGATCTGGGGGACCAAGGGGTCATTGCAGGTCGGCTACTTTCGCCAGACGCCGGTCCTGGTCATGACGGAGGGAGGCATCACCCACGACGTGGTGCCGCACTTCATGCAGCGCTTCGAGCGGGCCTACCTGGCCCAGATCCAGGATTTCGTGGATAACGTGCGCGAAGGAAGGCCGCCGCGGGTGACCGGGGCGGATGCGGTGGCGGCGCTGCGGGTCAGCCTGGCGGCCACCAAATCGTCCAGGGAGCAAAGGCCGGTGGAAGTGGCGGAGATCTGATGAACACCCTGTTGCGCTGGTTCGCGAGCGGGCCGGATGCGCCGCCGCTTCGCGACGCCCGGGAAACCGACCGGCTGTATGTACGATACCGCTGGGCGGTGATGCTATCGATCACCGTGGGCTATGGGATCGCCTACACGTGCCGTCTGGGCTTGTCGGTGGTGAAGAAGGACCTGATCGACGCCGACATATTCACGGCGGCGGAACTGGGCATCATTGGCTCCGGTTGGGCGGTGGCCTACGCCTTCGGCAAGCTTGTCAACGGATTCCTGGCGGACCATGCCAACCTGAAGAAGTTCTGGCCCACGGGAGTGCTTCTGTCGGCGTTGATCAACATCGCCATGGGCTGGTCGGCCTGGCTGTGGGCCTGGGTGGCGCTGTGGGCCGTGAACGCCTGGTTTCAGGGATTCGGCGCTCCGGCGGGCATTGTGGCGTTGTCCCAGTGGTTCAGCAACCGGGAGCGCGGCACTTACTACGGGGTGTGGAGCACGGCGCACTCGGTGGGGGAGGGCCTGACGTTCATCGGCTCCTCCGCCCTGGTGGTTTGGCTCGGGTGGCGCGGCGGACTGGTGGGGCCGGGAACCATCTGCGTGGTGGTCGCTTTACTGCTGTTCGTATTCATGAAAGACCGCCCGCAGACTTTGGGGCTGCCTTCCGTGGCGGACTGGAAGAACGACCATGGCGCGCAGCTCAGCCCCAGCTCCTCAAGGACTACCTGGCAGATGCAGTTCTCGATACTGCGGATGCCTGCGGTCTGGGTGCTGGCCTTCGCCTGCGCCACCATGACCATGACGCGCTACGCCATGAACAGTTGGGGCATGCTGTACCTACAGGAAACCAAAGGTTACTCGACCCTGGGAGCGGGCGGGCTGCTGGCGCTGAACCCGCTGGCGGGCATCGCCGGCTGCGTGCTTTTCGGCCTGGCCTCCGACAAGCTGTTCGGCTCCAGAAGGCCGCCCATGAACCTCATCTGCGGCTTGGTCGAGCTGTTGGCCCTGGGGATCATGTTTTTCTCGCCCCCCGGCCACCCCCTGCTGCTGGTACTGGCGTTCCTGCTGTATGGCCTGTCCATCAATGGGCTGATCACCTCGCTGGGCGGGCTGTTCGGAGCGGACATCGTGCCCAAGAAGGCTGTCGGCGCAGTCATGGGCTTCATCGGGGTGTTCAGCTACTGCGGCGTGGCCGTGCAAGAGCGCATCAGCGGCTGGCTGATTCAGCGGGGCACGACCTTCGTGGAAGGCGTGCGGCATTACGATTTCTCCGCCGCGGTGGCTTTCTGGCTGGGCGCTTCTGTGGTTTCACTGATACTGGCCACCTCACTATGGCGTGTGAAGGTGAGCGATTGAACCACGCCATTTACGACCTGGTCGTCATCGGCAACTACACCAAGGACACTATAGTTACTCTCTCCGGAACCCGCCTGGTGGATGGCGGGGGATTCAATTACGCCGCGCATGTGGCCGCCATGATGGGCTTGAAGACGGCGGCGGTCACGCGGCTGGCAAGAGAAGACATCCGCGTGGTGGAGGGCCTGATCCGGATCGGCGTGGCGGTATTCTCCACGTATACTCCGCATTCAACCGAGCTGCACTTGCACTACCCCACGGCCAATGTGGATGAGCGCGTCTTGACGGTGACGCACACGGCGGGATCATTCACGCCCCAGCAGGTCAAGAATCTCGAAGCCCGGGCGTTTCTGATCAATGCCTCGACCCGCGGCGAGGTGGACCTGGAGGTCATCCGGGCGCTGAAGGCGAAGAACGCGCTGCTGGCCGCCGATGCCCAGGGATTCGTTCGGGTGATAGCGCCGGATGGGACGCTGGTCTACGCCCCCTGGCCGGAGAAGGAAGAGGTCCTCTCGCACATCGACATACTGAAGGCGGATGCGGTGGAAGCGCAGGCGCTGACCGGGGAGGCGGACCTGCGGGCCGCGGCACAGGCCATATCCGGCTGGGGGCCGAGGGAGGTCGTGCTGACCCATGCCAGCGGAGTGCTGGTCTGGGCGGCGGGCCAATTCCACGAGGCGCCGTTCCGTCCGCGAGAGCTGGTGGGACGCTCCGGCCGAGGAGACACCTGCATCGCGGCGTACGTGGCCCGGCGCCTGGCCGCTTCTCCGCAAGAGGCTACCCTCTGGGCGGCGGCCGTGACCAGCCTGAAACTCGAAGCGGAAGGCCCCCTCCGGAGAACGCAGGAAGAGGTCGAAGCACTACTGGCCCGCACGTACCGCGCCTGAGGCGCCGTCGCGCCTCACCGGCTCATCCCCAGCTATTCGCTGAATGGGCTGCGGCTCGGGGCGCTGCGAGAGGAGGCTACTGCGTCGAGCTTCTTATCGAGCAGCCTGTCAGCGCTGGCCCCGCCTCTTCCTGTATTCCTCGTAAGCCTGTTCGCCCATCCGCTTCCTGAGGAAGTCGTTGTATTCCTTGATGAGGGCCGGATCGCGGGGGCTCCCGTAGATCTCGGAGGACTTGTATTTGCGCTCGTCAAACTTCATCCGCGTCCATTCGTCGTGAAGGTGCGTGATTTCCGCCGCGTCAACGATCTCCTTCACCAGATGCGGCGGGATGAAGTAGACGCCCTCGCGGTCACCAAGGACCACATCGCCCGGCAACACCGTCGTGTTGCCGATCCGAACCGGCACGTTGATCCCGGCTACCATTACGTTTCGAATAGCTGGGGGAACCGCCGCCTTGAAGTAAGCCGCCATGTCGAAGGTGGCAATGCCCTCCAAGTCCCTTACGGCGCCATCAATGACAAAGCCGGCTCCGGTGGTTCGCCATACGTAATAGGCGAGGTTGTCGCCGACAATCCCGCCGGCGAAGTCGTCCCCGAACGCTTCTACGACAAAAACGTCGCCGGGTTGCAGCATGTCAAGGGCGGTCTGGTGAGAGAGGCGTCCCAGGCCTTTGGCCTTACGCTCCGTCTCATCGACCTCCGCGATGTCGGGCCGGCTCGGCGTCAGCTTGAGTGTGAACGCCCGGCCCACCAACTTCTTCCCTGGGCGGTTGAGGGTCCAACCGCTCGTGAATTGATTCGTAAAGCCGCTCCGGCTGAGCCCCACCTCCTCGGCGGACAGCCCCTTGACTTTCTCAAGGATCGAATCCGGCACCTTAGGCCGGCCGTCCGGGAAGCGCTCATACGGACTCTTGGCGGTGTATTTGATCATCTGCTCCTTGGTGAGCGTGAACATCTGACCCGGAGAGGAGGGGATGAACGAGAGGGCCGCCACCAGACCGGCGTAGAGGCCCCCCAGCCCCCTGGTGATCGTCGATGATGCTGACTTCTTTGCAAATGTCGGCATAACAGTAGACTCCATCTCAGTATTGTCATGCAGGCCACCACTCCATCCTGCCATCCAAACAGCTTCACCTTCGCGACCTGCCTGCGGGTTATCAGCTCCAGAGCCGGTCGTTGACGCGTTGTGGGTGGTCCCACTGCGGCGTAGGCTCGAAGTAGCCCGGCTCGCGCAGTTGCTTCTTAATCGCTTCCTCGTTCAGCGTAAAACCCAGGCCCGGGCCGTCGGGCACCTTGATGAACCCTTTGTTGACGATCGGCTTCTCCACCCCGTCCACGATATCACCCCATTCAGGCTGGTCCACGGAGTGGTTCTCCAGCACCAGAAAGTTCGACGTCGCCGCCGCGCAGTGCACACTCGCAAAGCAGGCCACTGGTGACATAGCCATGTGCATGGCCATCGGCACTCCGTACTCCTCGGCCATGTCACCGATCTTGTGCGTCTCAAGAATGCCGCCCGCGGTGGCAATATCCGGCTGGATGATGTCCACCGCGTGCTCCCGGCACAGAACCTCGAAGGGCTCCTTCAGGTAGATGTCCTCGCCCGTGAGGGTAGGGACATCGATAGCGTCGGTAATCTTCTTCCACAGTTCGGTGTACTGCCACGGGATGAAGTCTTCCATCCAGGCCAGGTTGAACTTTTCGAACGCCTTGCCCAGCCGGATGCAAGAGTTCACGCCAATATGCCCGAAGTGGTCCGTGGCGATCGGGATCTCCCATCCCACCACGTCGCGTACCTTGGCCATGTAATCGGCCATCATGGCAATGCCTTTGTCGGTGATCTCCAGGCCGGTAAACATGTGCACCAGGTTGCCCGTGATGTTCGAGCCCGCGGGGTAGGTCACCGTACCTGGCGTCTTCATGACCATGCCTACGCCGATATCCATCTTCATGAACGTGAATCCCTGCTCGATGCGGCGCTTCATCCGCGCGCCGAAGACCTGCGGGTCGGGTGAACCGGGTGTGTCTGCGTAGATACGGATGCTGTCGCGGAACTTGCCGCCTAGCATCTGGTAGACGGGGACATTGTAAGCCTTGCCCGCCAGGTCCCACAGCGCCATCTCGATGCCGCTCACCCCCCCGCCCTGCCGGGCGTGGTGGCCGAACTGCTTGATCTTGCGGAAGATTCGGTCAATGTTGCAGGGGTTCTCGCCCACCACCAACCGCTTGAGCCCAAGCACGTAGTCCTTGCTGGCGCCGTCCCGGTTCTCGCCCACGCCGTAGATCCCGTGGTTGGTATCCAACCGGATGAGGCCCCCGCGGATGGCGGCCATGCGGACGTCGGTGATCTTGAGTTCGGACGGCTTGGAGGCAGTCTTGGTGTACTGGAGGGCAGCGTCCAGCTTCTCGTCGGCCCATAAAGCCGCACCCAGGGTCGCGGCGGCGCCCTTCAAAAACGAGCGCCGTCCGGTAAGCTTCTTCACAGACTCCTTTATCATTGAGACATTCTCCTTCTGTGATGAGTAGGGACCGGCCATGGCCGGCCCCTACTACAGGGACTACCAGTAGAGCTTCAAGGCCACCTGCATTTGGCGTGCGTCATTCGACTGGGAACGCCACAGACCAAAGTTAGCATTCTGGAGAGTCGCGCCCCCGCTCAAAGCCCCAAACCTGGTTCGATTCAGGACATTGAACGCCTCCCATCGAAAGTCCAGCCGCAATCCCTCCTTGACGCGGATGGCCCTGGCCAGCGAAACGTCCTCGCTGTAAACTGGCCAGCCGCGCAACTTCGGATTGTATCGCGTCACGTTGCCGAACCGGTCCGTGGGCTGCGTGCCGAACCACGAAGCCGGCTGGAGGAACTTGTCCACGGCGGGATCGAACTTGCTTCCGGCGATCGGCCCCCTCCAGCCGTCGTAGGTCGCCGCCGTGATCCGGTTGCTGCTGTTGAAAATGGGGAAGCTGACGGTCGTTCCGAGGGACATCGGCGTACCGCTTGAGTACCCGTGAATTCCGGAGATGCGCCAGCCGCCAAAGATCGAAGAAGCCCAACGTTTGCTGCTCAGATACTTCCTGCGTGCGCCAAAGGGCAGCTCGTACACATACGTCACCTTCACGGCCTGCGTCTGATCATAAGATGCAATCGACTTCTGCAACCTGCGGTTGTATTTGTCCATCGGGCCATCCTCCGCGTCGGTCAGTGCCTTCGATAGCGTATAGGAGGCCTGCAAAGTGAGGCCAGCCGAATACCGCCTCTGGAGTTTCACCATCAGCGAGTGGTAGGTGGAATGCCCGATCCGGTCGCCTCCCCCCATATCCGTATTTACAGTCGAATACTGCGGAAATGGCCGAAAAGCTTGCGCCACAGTCGCCCCGGTGCCCCAGAGTGTATTGAACGCCGCAAAGGGCGGTTTGAGGCCAGCCGCGTTTGTGGCGGCCGACCCCATCCTCGAATTCAGCAGCGTCCGACCCGCCGCGATGAACGGGCTAAGGTTCTCAGGCAGATTCCGGTAGTTGATCTGGTTCAGCGCCAGCAATGTTGCCCTAATGTTACTTGCCAGGGTGGAAAGGTAGCCCGCCTCTATTACCGTATTGCCGGTAAGCTGGCGTTGGATGTTGAACGCGTAGGTAAGCTCGCCGTTCCCCCACGTCGCGCCATCTCCGTTGTAATAGGGGCAATCCGCGCCGTTGCCAACCGAGGGATTGATCATCGGCGGCATGACCCACGCGGGCGGACCATTCTTCATGAGCCAGAGCGGGCTCAATCCCTGGCTGGTGTCGGTGGTTGACAGTCGCACCACAAAGCCGAGCTGATGCGACGCGGACCCCGCGCCCAGCACCGGTCCGTAACTGCGGGTTGCGGCGCCCCGCAACGAGGTCTTGCTGTCCAGGGCATAGGAAAAGCCCAACCGCGGCCCCACGCCGCCATACCAACCGTTAATCAGGCTGCGCCTGTTTTGCCTCCCCGGGCCATAACCCGCGAAAATGAGGGCGCCCGGAATTCCGTCCGCGGCGGGGTTCGGCAGGTTCGGGTCCAGATCGCTCAACTGATCCTTTCCCTCCTTCGGGGCCAGGTTCATCTCGTAGCGCAGGCCCAGGTTCAGCGTAAGGCGCGGCGTCACGCGCCAGTCGTCCTGGAAATACATCTGATGCGTCTGATAAAGCGTGGCGATGTATCGCGGCGTGTCGAGGCTGTAGTTGTACACGTAACCCAGCAGGAATGCCGCGAACCCACTGCCTCCTCCGGTTGCCGGGCTCGTGTCCAGCGGAATCGAGGTGGAGAGCCGGTTGAACCCCGCGTTGCCGGCGATGTTCTGCAAGCCGAAGCCGTTGTAGTGGCTGTCATTGAAGTAATAGCCCCACTTGAACGTGTGAGGACCAGTGATCTTGGTCATGTCGTCCTTGACTTCGAAGACCAACCTGTCCGAACCATTCGGGGCCGCTACACCCCAGGTGGTAAAGTCGCCGCCGAAGCCGATGACGGGAAAGTTGGCGTTGCAGTCCGGATAGTTAGGGATGCAGATTCCCTTTTCCTTCCAGCCCACGTCCGTCGTGGGGATACCCATGCTCAGCGGCGCGCCTTTGTATGTCGCGTACGAGCCGTGGTTCTGTTGCCAGTTGTTGAAGCCCCCATAAAAGCGGTTCAGCCACGTCGGCGAGACGGTATAGTCCCAACTGCCGCGGTAGACGTCCGAATGGTTGTATCCCGGATTGCCGCCCAGCGGCCTGGGCAGCCCCGGAGGACCCCCGGCTCCGTGGAGATCCTTCTGCCTGGTGCGATTGAAAAGGAACGAGACCCGGTGCTGCGAGCCCAACATCTGGTCGATCTTGCCGCTGCCCTTGTTGTCAGGCGCCAGGGTAGTGCCGGACGAAATGTAGTTGTTTCGCACGTAGGCCGAGGTGCCAGGGACGGTGCCTGCGACATTCGGCTTCAGCAGCGCCCGGGCGTACTCGAGGATCGGCTTCGAAATCGGATCGAAGCGCGCCTGGGGGATCTGGTTATTCGGGAAAGGGTCCCGCACGTACGCGTTTCCAGCCAGGCGCTGGGTGTCCGGATCGTAGATTTGGTACTGTCTGTTGTTCGCGTCAACCCAGTTGCTCAGATCGCCAGTAAAGAATTCCGGCGGCGGCACGCTATAGGGTGTCGGACTGGCGCCGACGCGGTTGCGAAATCCCTCGTAGGTGACGAAGAAGAAGGTCTTGTTGCGGCCATCGTATAGCTTGGGAATCCGCACCGGCCCGCCCGCACTGAAGCCGAAATCATTCTGCTTGTACACGGCCTTCTTGGCCGCGAAGAAGCCTCGCGCGTCCAAAACTTGGTTGCGCAGGAACTCATATGCGCTCCCGTGGAACTCGTTGGTGCCCGACTTGGAAACGAAGCTCACAACCCCGCCGGACGCGTGCCCAGTCTCGGCCTTGAAGCCGGCCGCCTCCACCGTGAATTCTGTAAGCGCCTCGATGGAGGGACTGTTGGTCCGGGTGGTAAGCGTGTCACTACCGGTCATGGTGCCGGTGACGGAGGTGCCATCGAGCGTCATGCCCCAAGTGTTGGTGTTGCCGCCGCCGATCCGGAAGCCGGTGGCCGATACTTCCGCCGTGATGACCGCCAGAGCGAAGGGGCTACGGATCCCGCCGCTCACCACGACCGGCAGTTCGTTTACCAGCGTGCTCGATACGTCCGTGGCCACCCTGGCCGTTTCGGCCTGCAACAACTGCGCGGCGGCGGTAACCTCTATAGTCTGCTGCGTCGCGCCCACCTCCAGTTGCACGTCCACACGTACACTACCGCCCGCAGTGAGCAAGACGTTGTCCCGGACGTGGGTTCTGAAGCCCGGGGCCTGAATCCTTGCCTGATAGACACCGACCGGCAACGAGGGAACAGTGAAATCCCCCGATGTGGTGGTCTTCGTTTTGTAGCTGGTGTTGGTGGCGACGTGAACCGCCGTCACCTGCGCGCCGGGCACGACGGCCCCGGTCGCGTCTTTCACGCTGCCTGTGATGACACCTCGATCGCCTTGTGCGAGGAGGAATGTCGCCATGCACAACAAGCAGAGTGTACACAGAAGAAGCTGCTTACCCATCTTGATCCCCAAAGCATGTGTGAACATGCGCCGTTATGGTCGCGGAACGGCAGAGTCAACCCGCGCGCCCGCGATGTGGTCCATGAGCCCTTGAAAGGAAGGAAAGAGGGATAGCCGTCGGCGGCTGTCGCGTCTGCTTGAGCAGTTGTCATCGTCTCTCGTGGAAACCGCCCTGAGTAATGATCCAGGATTTCCCTTTTGGCTTCCTGGCTGGGTTCCAGTATACACCCGACTGCCTCCCTTCGAGCCGCCTCTCAATCCCGCGCGACTCGGGCGCCCCACCAGGCTGGCAGCCGTGCCTCGTCCTGGCGGCACCGCCGGAGTGCCCTTTGGGACCCGCCCCACCATCGCGTTCCAAAAACCGCCGTGCCTCAGCGGCTCATCTCCAGATACTCGCTCAGGGTGCGGAGGTTGCGGATAAAGGTGCGGCACTGGATCTGGCCCTCGGAGACCCAGCGGCCTTGCTCATCCAGGGCGCCGATGATCTGCTGGACCACCGGTTCGAGCTGCTTCTTGCGCGCGGCCCGCTCGGAAGCGGTAAGCTTGCGGGCCCGCAACGCGCGCGTCTTCTCCAGGCCCAGCCGCCGCACCTCCTCATACTCCTTGATGAACCCCGGAACCCCGAAGCTGCTTTGAAAGACGTAGTGCGTGGGCAGGTCGTAGTCCGTGTAGACCAGCTCGTACTTGGTGGTGAAGTACAGCGGCCGATTGGTCTCCAGCTCATAGAACCGCGCCCAGCGGTTGGGAGCGATCTGGGAGCGCCGGTACCAGGCCAGGGCGGGCGGGATCGGCTTCAAGTACCTCTCTTCGCCGGTTTCGAGCCAGATGCGTATCAGGCAGCGCATCACACCGACGGATTCGCCCGCGCACACCGAGGCCGGCTCGAACTTGCGCGCCCAGGCGGGCCGCATCTCCAGGTCGTACTGCTGCGCCCAGATAGGCTGCGGTTCGGGGCGCTGGGAGAGGATGATGAAATCGCCCGCCTTGCGGACGGCCTCCAGAAAGCGCGGCTCACCGTAGTACTTCCAGGACAACAGCAGCGTGTCCACCACGTCTCCCATGACGTTGTCGTTGAAAGTGTAATAGGCGCCGTAGTCGTTGGGGGGCGGGAACCGCTGCGGGAAAGCGCCGTTGGGATACTGGGCCTTAAGCAGCGCGGCGAGGCCGTAGTCGATGGCCTCCTTGAGCCTGGCCTCGGGGCTGGCTGCGTGCACGTCCATCAAGAGGCGCAGCGCCGACTGGGTGTTGTCGTCGTCCAGAGTGGAGGTGTTGCGGCCGCCGCTGGCGGCACCGCGGTAGTTCCACTTGGCGCGAAGCTTGGGGTCGAACTCGATGCGGTAGTCCCACCCGCCGGAGTGGAGCTGCCCGCGAACCAGCGCCTGCGCGGTGTCCACAGCGGCATCCAGAAACTGGCGGTCGCCCGTGGCGCGCCAAGCGTGCAGGAAGGCCTCTCCCACAGCGGGCGTGCCCGGAGGCTGGACCCAGATCTGGGTGTCCGTGGCGACGTTCTCACCCGCGCGCTCCTTCAGATCCAGCGAGTAGCGCCACAGGTAACCGCCTTCGATGGCGATGGAGCGGAAGTAGCGCGCCGCCTTCGCCATCGCCTCCCTGGGCGTAAGAGGTTTGGGCGCGGCGCTCACCAGCGCCGCCGAAATCAGGATCAAGGCCAGCGGGGGCATACTCACCACTCTAGAACAGGAACTTCCCATATGGCCGCGACAGGGCTGCGGGTGGGAATTGACTTGGGACCGACAGCCGAATATCGTAGTACGGTTCATGCCCGGTCTGCTCGCGTTATTCCCGACCGCGCGCCATCTGCCGCGGCTTCCCGAGGCCGACATCCGGCGCCTCTACCCCAGGTTCCGCTGGCAGATCCTGGAGGCCACCTTCATCGGTTATGCGACTTTCTACTTCGTCCGCAACAACCTGCCAGTGGTCTCCAAGGAGATGGGCCAGGCGCTGGCCTACAGCAAATCGCAAATCGGAGACATGATCGCCTTGACCGCCATCGCTTACGGGCTGGGCAAGTTCCTTATGGGAGCCTGGTCGGATCGCAGCAACCCGCGTTACTTCATGCCCGCGGGGCTGGTCCTGACGGCGCTGTGCAACTTTCTGTTCGGCGCCGCGAGCAGCTACCCGGCGCACCTGCTGCTGTGGACCCTAAACGGGTTCGTGCAGGGCATGGGCTGGCCGCCCTGCGGGCGCTCGCTGGGGCACTGGTACAGCACCCGCGAGCGGGGCTCGATCTTCGCGGTGTGGAACATCGCCCATAACGTGGGCGGCGGGCTGACGGGCGTGATCGCCGCCTTCGCCACGGCCCGGCTGGGCTGGCGTTATGCCTTCCACGTGCCGGGCCTGCTGGCATTGTTGTGCGCGGCCTACCTGGTGCTCCGGCTGCGCGACACGCCCCAGTCAGTCGGCCTGCCCCCGGTGGAGGAATACAAGAACGACTACCCCGCCGGGGGCGCGAGCGCCGAACGCGAACTGGGAACCCGGGAGCTGCTGGTGAACTACATTCTCAGAAACCCGTATCTGTGGCTGTTCGCCGCGGCGAATTTCTTCGTCTACATCGCGCGCTACGCCATGCTCGACTGGGGGCCCACCTACCTGAAAGACGTCAAGCAGGCCAGCCTTGAACAGGGCGGCTACAGCACGGCGGTGTTTGAGTTCGCGGGGATCTTCAGCACGCTGCTGATGGGTTGGCTGTCGGACCGGCTGGGCGGGCGGCGCGCCATGGTCAGCCTGCTGTGCATGGTACCAGTGTTTGCGGCCTTCTCCGGCATTCTTTGGACGCCCCCGGGGATGCTTTGGC
>Ga0129298_10000657_pt1 | contig 13981 bp, 11 predicted proteins | sample I19B2metaG_FD_94707 | JGI IMG/M metagenome (GOLD analysis project Ga0129298, IMG submission 94707) | Lake sediment bacterial and archeal communities from Gulf of Boni, Indonesia to study Microbial Dark Matter (Phase II) - ​I19B2 metaG | ecosystem: Environmental > Aquatic > Freshwater > Lake >... | reverse complement strand
GTATCAGGCTGCTACTCATTTTTCAATCAGCCTTTGGAGAATCTCCTGAGCAATGACCAAAAGCAGGAATTCCTGAAACATATATCGAAAAGACAGGAAGAATGGCAAGTAAACCAGGCGGATTATGCGCTTCGCCTTTACAGCTTTTTCCTCAACCTTAGGCTTAAAGAGTCATCTGAAGACTCACGAAGTTCAGAAGAAAAATGGAAGGAACTCTTAGAAGAAACCAGAAAGGCTCTTCGTCTTCGGCACAGGTCGTTAACGACTGAAAAAAATTACCTGATCTGGCTACGCCATTTTCAGCGTTTTTTAGGGGCGAAACTGCCAAAGGAACTCGGTGGTAGGGATCTCCAGGACTTCTTGACCCATCTTGCTGTGGAGAAGAAAGTTTCATCTTCCACTCAAAACCAGGCGCTTAATGCTATTGTCTTTGTGTATCGACATGTTCTTGGAAAAGACATTGAAAATCTACTCGATGCTGTAAGGGCAAAACATAAGCGCCGCCTCCCCGTGGTGCTCACCCCTAAAGAAGTAGAGCAGATATTTGATCATATGAACGGAGTTCATCGTCTCATGGCCATGCTCATTTATGGAGGCGGACTTCGTTTAACCGAGTGCCTAAGGTTACGTATCAAAGATTTAGACCTTGAACAGAATATGCTGATTATTAGAGGCGGTAAAGGAGATGAAGATCGGAGGACCATACTCCCTGAACGCGTGAAGGACGATCTGATTCAACATCTGAACTCCATTCGGTCGATTTATGATCAAGACCGTAAAGAGAAACAAAATGGTGTGGCCTTGCCAGGGGCTCTTGAAAAGAAATATCCGAACGCCGGAAAAGAGTGGGGTTGGTTCTGGTTGTTTCCTTCACACACCCTTTCCGTTGATCCTCGAACCCGTATGGTAAGACGCCATCATATCCATCCCGCCTCACTGCAGAAGGAATTTAAGAATGCAGTAAGAAAGGCTGGGATCACAAAACAGGCCTCGGTTCATATATTGAGACATAGTTTTGCCACACACTTGCTCGAAAAGGGTCATGATATCAGGACGATCCAAGAGCTGCTCGGCCACAAATTCCTCCAAACCACCATGATCTACACACATGTCGCTTCCAAGAACATCCTCGGTGTCAGAAGCCCTCTGGATAAATAAGTTTTATAGATTCTGAAACAAGTTCAGAATGACAGAGTGGGTTGGTTCATTCGATTGTTTCAAAAAGTAAGGCCAAGCAGAACTGCGCCGAGGCCACCCGACTTCACCCTGTGGGCTACGTCGCGGTCGCCTCTCGCCATTCCTCCCCGTGCTTCCGTACGGGGCATCCTGGCGAAGGCGAGTGAATTTGAATAATGGAGGCATTTGTGTATTATAATTAAACCAATGGAAAAATTTATCGAAATTATCGGTGCCAAATCCCACAACCTCAAGAACATTCACTGCAAGATTCCGAGAGGAAAGATCACCACCATCACAGGCGTCTCGGGATCAGGTAAATCAACCCTGGCCTTCGACACCCTCTTTGCTGAGGGCCAGAGGCGCTATATCGAATCCCTCTCCACTTATGCCCGGCAGTTTCTGGAGAAAATGGATCGACCTGATGTGGAGGTCATCCGTGGGATTCCTCCTGCCATCGCCATCGAACAGAAGAACACAGTGAAAAATGCCCGCTCGACCGTTGGAACAGCCTCAGAGATCTATGACTATTTGAGACTCCTCTTTGCAAAGATCGGTGAAGTTTTCTGTCCTGAATGCCATATCAAGGTTTCAGGAGATACGATCGAGGGGGTTGTGGAACAGATCTTGGGAGAGTACGAGGGGAAAAAAATCTTAATTCTCGCCCCAATTGCACTTGGTGAGCCGGAAGGGAAAGATCTGAAGGTTAGAGACCTCGTCAAGAACGGATACTACCGAATCTGGCAGGAGGGTGAAATCTTAGATCTTACAGCTCTCCCTGCCTCTTATCTACAAGATCGTAGCCAAGTCTCTCTCATCATCGATCGGGTCATCCCTGACGAGAAAAATAGATCAAGATTAGCCGAAGCGATTCAGAGTGGCTTCCAATTGGGGAATGGAAGGGTCGAAGAGCTCGCAGAAGATGGAAGCGGAATAGCTTTCAATCGAAGCTTCTCATGCAATCGATGCGGAAGGAACTTTTCAGAACCAGAACCCCTCCTTTTCTCTTTCAACAGTCCCATGGGGGCCTGTCCTCAATGTCAGGGTTTTGGCAGAATCATTGGAATTGATTGGGAGAAGGTCATCCCCGATCCAAGAAAATCATTAAAGGAGAAGCCCTTCGCTCCTTGGAACACACCTGGCTACGAAGATCTCTATGAGTACCTATGGGATGCCTGCCGGAGATATCGCATCCCGACTCAAAAGCCCTTTGCTGAACTTCGTCCGGATGCGAAAGAGATCCTTCTTTATGGGAAAGGGGAATTCATCGGCCTGAAAGGATTCTTCGATTGGATGGAGGGAAAGCGATACAAAGTCCATTACCGGGTCTTCCTCAGCAAATACCGGGCCTATACACCCTGCCCCTCCTGCCACAACACTCGGCTCAAAAGAGAGGGCCTCAACGTCCTTTTGACCGGCAAGAATATCGCTCAGCTCTGCGAAATGAGCATTTCTGACCTCCAAACCTTCTTCAAGAACTTACCCATCAAGGATTTCGAAAAGAGAGTGGCTGAACGCCTTCTCAAGGAAATCACTGACCGGGTTGGATTTATGATCGATGTGGGGTTAGGCTATCTTACCCTCTCGCGTCAAACCCGAACCCTTTCAAGCGGCGAATATCAAAGGATAACGTTGGCAAGGGCCTTAGGGTCTGCCCTAACGGAAACCCTCTACGTTTTGGATGAACCGAGCATTGGCCTCCATGCGAGGGATACGCATCGTCTTCTTCAGGCACTCGAGCAATTGAAGAAAAGAGGAAACACCGTCGTTGTGGTGGAACATGATCCTGATATGATCAGAGCCGCTGATACGATCATCGATCTCGGTCCTGGTGCCGGCAGGGAGGGCGGACAGATCGTCTTCCAAGGGGATGTCGAATCCCTATTAAAGGATCAGGATTCACTGACAGCTCGATACCTAAGGGACGGGGCTTATATTTCAAAATGGTCTGTTAGAAAACCGAGGGGATGGATCACCATTCGCAACGTTCGAGAGCACAATCTCAAAGGCATCGATGTCAGAATCCCTTTGGGTGTGATGATCTGCGTTACGGGTGTCTCCGGCGCAGGAAAGACAACGTTGGTTCACAACGTCCTCTATGCCGGAGCAAAGAGAAATGGAAATCCAGAATTTGAAAAGGGAGCATTTGATTCCATCGAGGGGCTGGAACAGATCGACGGCCTGATCCTGGTGGACCAGTCACCGATTGGAAAGAGTCTCCGATCAAACCCAGCGACTTATATCAAGGTCTTCGGCGAAATCAGGGATCTTTTTGCTCTCACCCGAGAAGCGAAGAGAAGTGGACTCAAACCACGGCACTTCTCTTTTAACACAGAGGGCGGCCGGTGCGAGGCCTGTCAAGGAGCAGGGCTTCAGATCTTGGACATGCAATTCTTAGAAGACGTGATCATCACGTGTGAAGCCTGTGAAGGGAAGAGATTCCGGCCAGAGGTTCTTAAGATCCGGTACCATGATCGGAACATTTCAGACGTATTAAATATGACCGTGGCCGAAGCCCTCACTTTTTTCAAAGGTCGTGATCGTATTGTCTCAAAGCTTCAAATCTTAAGAAATGTGGGCTTGGGTTATCTCACCCTCGGCCAGTCCACCAACACCTTAAGTGGTGGTGAATCACAACGTCTGAAACTGGTCCAACACATTGGTCAAACGCGTGAGGGAAGAAACCTCTTCGTCTTCGATGAACCCACCACCGGGCTCCATATGGCGGATGTCGATCTTCTTTTAACAACGTTTGAGAAACTCATTTCCCAAGGTCATTCACTGATCGTGATCGAGCACAACCTGGACCTCATTCGATGCGCAGACTACATTATCGACTTAGGCCCGGAAGGTGGTGAAGAAGGGGGGAGGATCGTCGCGGAAGGTAACGTTGAAAAAGTGATGGCCTCGAAACAATCCTACACAGGACAATTCTTGAAACAACGCCTAGAAAGGTCAAATTCTATGTCCAAGGATTGAAAATTGTTTAAGGTTAATAGGTCAAGGTTAAGAAGCCAGTTTGGTCCAAAGTCAAATGGTAAAGGGTTTGAATTTAAAGACGAGCGACTTAACCTCTCAACGAAACTGGCATCCTCACCCTAACCTTAACCTCTTTTATTAAATTTTATTAAACTTCTGACCGTTGCTTTGTACAACTGAGCATCTCCTCAAGCCGAGTCCGGTCAAATCCGACCATTACTTCGTTGCACGCGGCGATCACTGGAACACTCCGCGCTCCAGAGATCTTGACCATCTCATCCAATGCTGCTCGGTCTTTGGTCACATCGAATTCAGTATATTGGTAACCTTTTTGCGAAAGAAACTCTTTCGCCATCTTACAATAGGGTCAGGTCGGTGTCGTATAAACCTTAATCTCTTCGGCTCCCATAATGGCTTCTCCTTTCCAATTTGTATTTCCATCCATTGGCCATCAATCATTCTGTCTTTCGCGATCTCTTTTGAATACTGTCAATAATGTCCTGCACATCATTCCGATACTTGGGGTCCGTTTTGATCCGATCCATCTCCGCCAAAAGGCTTTCGTCCCCGAATTGCATCAATAGCTCTTTCGATGCTCGACGGAAATAATGATCTTCGGGAGAGTCACAAAATAACTTCAATATAATAGGGACCCAGCTTCGGTCTTCCCTTTTGCTTAGGCCCTGTGCTGCATAGATCCTCATGTATGGATCGTCCTTAGAAAGCGCTTCCCTCAAGACCTCTGTTGCCCTTCTATCCTCGAATTTGGCTATTCCGATGAGGGCTTGCCCTGCCACGGCTGCAGCCGGATCATGCACCATGGGAACCAAAAAGTCCAGAAGGGACGGATCCTGGAACGACAAAAGAGCTTCCACAGCCGCCCTCCTCACATTGTCGGCTGGATCTCTAAGGGATTGGATAAAGAGATGTATGAGCGATCTGTCATTCAATTTGTTCAAGCCATTTATTGAAGCCCCCCTGACAGAAGCATGTCGGTCTCTCATCGCTTGAATTAATGCACCTTTGGTCGACTGATCTCCTAACTGCTGGAGCCCAGCGGCAGCGTTGGTCCGTATATCCGCTTTACTATCTTTGAGACCTTGCACCAGCAGCTGCCTTTGCAAATCAGCGCCCAGGAGACCAAGTTTCGGCAGGTACACCACAAGAACAGAGCGAATCTGAGGATCGGAGCTCTTCATGTACCGAGCGAATCGATCTCCATCTCGTTTTTCTCCCAACATCAGGAGGGCAATGTCAGAGGCCAATCTCACCGATTCAACTCGGTGATCAATGAAAGGCTTCAAGTGGGGTACGGCTCGTGGATCACCGATATCTCCCAGAGCTCTAATCGCCTCACGTTTCACCGAAAGATCGGAGTCACCTAAGCGTTCTATTAATTTGGGTACCGCCTCAGTGGCACCAAGAAAACCCAATGCCAAACAAGACTCAGCACGAAACTTTGGATCTGGGTGATCAAGAAAGTCTGTAAAGTACGGAATATCTGAGGCGGATATCGGGAATACCACAAAGCTGCCTGGAAGGCCCGTTCTGGTTGTTCTCGCTTTATCTCGTAGATACTTTCCAATCTGCTCTTTGCGATCCTGATTTGCGAACGACACATTAGCAAAGCATAATGCGGCGGTGAGGGTAACAGCAACGCATAAAATCTTGTAAACTGGTATCCGCATAGTTATTCCCCTTGACAGAAGTGGGCTCGCGAAATAGTCCGTCTCGAAATAAATCCTAACCTAATTGTCAACGAATGTCTATTCCTTTTTCATCTCTTCTGATGTGGAGCAAGCTAATTTCGATTATCATTGAAAAAGAATTTTTGCCTGTTTTGATTGGAGTTTACGCTTTCTCCCAGGTCATGACGGATGCCGAGAGGATAGGCAAGAACGTAGAGAAGTCGCACCATGAGATCACCTATAACCTGAAGGTTTCCCATTTGAGGGTCTTAAAAGAGATTCTCTGGCAACCGGTGAATCTTATGCGTTCCTCAATCGTAGGACTCATTATCGGGATTCTGCCAGCCGTAGGGGGGAGCGCGGCCAATATCCTCGCTTATGACCAGGCTAAAAAGATGTCGAGACACCCAGAGAAGTTTGGCACAGGCATTCCTGATGGAATCATAGCCTCTGAGTCCTCAAATAATGCCAATGTGGGAGGATCTCTTATCACCATGATGGCCTTTGGTATTCCTGGAGATGCCGTTACAGCAGTGATGTTGGGTGCTCTCATCATCCATGGAATTCAACCTGGCCCTCTTTTCATCGGGAACTACCCAATAGTAGCATACGGGATCTTTTTGGCCTATTTCTTGAGCACCTTCATCGCGGTTGGAATGGAATGGTCAGGCCAGAGACTTTTTCTTAAAATAGTTGATGTACCAAGCCATATTCTCTTCCCCATCGTGTTAATACTCTGTGCCGTTGGTTCTTTTGCCCTAAATAATATCATTGCGGATGTTTGGACCCTCTACTTCTTCGGGATCCTGGGTTATTTGATGATCAAATTCGGATTCCCTTTAGCCCCGATCATTCTTGGAGTTATTTTGGGCCCATTGATTGAAACAAATCTGATAAGGGCACTTATGACAAGCTCCGATCTTACCCTTTTTATAAGACGACCTATATCATTACTTCTCCTTATTCTTTCTGTTGTATCTGTGGTTATAGCTATATACCAGAGGAGGAAACAAGAAAAAATAGCCCTTAAAGAGGGGTAAATATTTTACTTACATAATGGTCTATGCCCTGGGAGCACCCTTGAACCATGAAAATCGTGATTGGGTCAGGGTTAAGAGGCCTGTTTGGTCAAAGGGCGAAGGTTATGGTCTGGTGTTTAAAGCCATTTGACCTAACCTATTAACAAAACCGGCATCCTCACCATTACCCTTACCCTAACGCGTGAGACTTTTATTTTTTTAGGTAATATATTTCAATACCCGATGGCCGCACCGTCGGAACGAGGGTCGGAACCGCCCATGCGCAATCCATTTTCAGGGTAGATGATGATGCCGTGGCTGCAGCCCATGTCTGATGACCAGTCTTCCACAATGTTCACTTGATGCCCGCGTTTTCTTAATTCTTCAATTACTTCAGCAGAAAATCTTCCTTCCACGGTGAGATAGTCTTCTGGTTGGTTGACCAGGCGGCGGCCCGAGAGCCAACGAGGCGCCTCAATCGCAGATTGAATGTCCAGTCCGAAGTCGAAGACACTGGTCATCACCTGGACATGTGTCTGGGGTTGGCCATCGGCCCCACTGGTGCCGAAAATCATGTAGGGATTCCCTTGTTTGAAAGTCATAGAGGCCATCAAGGTATGGAAGGTTCTCTTATGAGGCTGTAGGCAGTTCACATGATCCGGGTCTAAAGAGAAATAAGCTCCTCGGTTTTGCAAAAGAATCCCCGTATCCCCTGCAACCACAGCCGAGCCAAAGGAGAAGTAAAGCGATTGGATCAAAGAGACTGCGTTGCCTGACTCATCAATGACACAGAGGTAGATCGTATCTCTCCCAAAGTTTCCCGGCAAAACGGCTGTGGCATCCGCCGCCCTGTCTTGGCGAATCAGAGAACGGCGTCTGGCCGCATACTCTTTAGACAGAAGCTCATCGAGAGGAATCTTGACTAAGTCTGGATCCGAAACATACCGGTTACGGTCAGCAAAGGCCACTTTCTTGGTCTCGATCATCAGGTGAAGATGGTCGGGTGATTGATAGACAAGCGAGGACAGATCATATTCTTCCAAAAGGTTCAAGATCATCAGAGCAGCTAAGCCCTGAGAATTCGGGGCTGTTTCAAAAACAGTATAGTCCCGGTAGGTGGTCGATATTGGCTTCCCCCAGCTGGACCTCGTATCATGAAAATCCTTTTCGCTCAGAAGCCCTCCGTTCTCCTCAGAGAACTTGACGATTTTCCGGGCAATCTCACCTTTGTAGAACACATCCCTTCCCTCATGGCCGATCTTCTCGAGGGAACTGGCCAGTCCTTTGTTTGTTAGCAACTCTCCGGGCTTAGGGACTCTTCCGTTAGGCAGAAAGAGGTTTTTGGAAGCAGGGAATCGAGATAGTTCGGGAGCAGCTTCATGGATCTTTAAACTAAGAATGTGTGTGATGGGATATCCCTCTTTGGCATACGCGATGGCTGGCGTAAGGACGTGGAACACGGATAACTTCCCATAACGATTGTGGGCTTCGAACCAGCCGTCCACAGCCCCAGGGACAATGACCGAGAGAAGACCTCGGATGGGAATGGAATTCATTCCGGCTTTCTTAAAATAATCAATGTTAGCTTGATAAGGGGATCGGCCACTTGCATTAAGAAAAGCTAAGTCCTCTTTCTCTGCATCATAAATCAACCAGAAGGCATCTCCACCGATCCCGCACATGTGCGGATAGACCACGTTGAGAACAGCATTGGTGGCTATGGCTGCATCAACAGCGGACCCCCCCTTTTTCAGGATGTCCACGCCAGCCTGCGACGCCAGATAATGGGGTGAGGCGACAAGGCCATGAGGAGCCATCGTGACTGGCCGATTCCGTTTTGGAAGAGAGTCGAGAGTTCTATTTGTCATAGATTCCTCCCTGATACTTTTGAAGGAATCATAGCATAATTTTTAGATTCTCTTTATAAAACTTTAAGCTATAATGTTCAATATGAGTCCTGTAAAGAATGGATGGAATAACTCTCCATTATCAAAATCTGAAGACCTTCAAAAGGCAGCAGAGGATTTTCGTTACCTCCTCAACCGAAAGTATCCGAGGAAGGCTGCATTGGAACTTGTGGGAAATCGATATGGATTGAATTACGATCAACGGCATCTTCTTCATCGGGGCGTCTTTTCAAAAGCTGATTCGGAATCGAGGCGTAAGAAAAAAGTTTCTTTAGCAGAAATCAGAGGCAAAGACCTCGTGATCGATGGCTATAATGTGCTCATCACAATCGAAGCCGGCCTTTCAGGAAGACCGCTTACTTTTGGAGATGATGGGTTCGTCAGAGATATTTCCGGCCTCTCCGGAAATTTTAGAAAGACGGAAAGGACAGAAAAGGCACTTCAATTGGTTTTTCATACCCTGAAGACAATGAAGCCTTACCATACTCTATTTCTCTTTGATGCCCCGATCAGTATGAGTGGAAAATTCGCTCAAGGGGTGAGGCAGAGATTAAAGGAAGAAAGCCTCACCGGGGACGCCAAAGCGGTGAAGGTTCCAGAGAAGATCCTCATGGGATTCCCAGGAGTAGTCGCCACGAGCGATACCGCCATCATAGACCAATCTAAACAAGTGTTTGATCTTGCTGGCACCATCATCACGAAGAGAATTCACTCGCAATCCATTCTCCAGTGGAGGAGAAAGAGGGGCCTCGTTGGAAAAAGATGAGAAGACCGAAAGATATCGCTGGGTGATTCTCGTTGTTGTCTATTTGTCTATTCTTGCCTTCACACTCATCTTTCAATCGATACCTCCCGTCCTCCCGTTCATCATCTCCGAACTTCATCTCACCTATACTCAATCTGGCCTCCTGATGAGTCTATTTGCTCTTCCCGGCCTCATCATCTCCCTTTTAGGTGGATTTCTCTCTGATCGATATGGGATGAGGCCCTTAGGATTGGGTTGCTTCACATTAATGGTCGGAGGAACCGTATTGGTGGGAGTAGGAACGAACCTCCAGATTCTATGGTCAGGAAGAATCATCGCCGGGATCGGTGCCCTAACCCTTTCGATTCTTCTTCCCAAACTGCTGTCTCAATGGTTTAGAGAGAAGGAGTTAGGTTTAGCAATGGGCATCTTCAATACCGGTGTTCCTCTTGGGTCGGTCATTTGTTTCAGCCTTTTTGGAAGAATGGGAAGTCTATGGGGGTGGCGTATCCCCATCTTACTAACCGGACTCTATTCTCTCGTCACTTCCATCCTTTTTTCAACTCTTTACAGGCTTCCCCCTTCACAGAATATGGAGCAAACAAAACCAGCGGGCATTTGGAAATCATTGGGAGGAATGGGGGCTCCCATCTGGTGGGTGGGGCTTTCCTGGCTCTGGTTCAATGCCGCCTTCGTCTCTTTTGCCACTTTTGCACCGACTTTCTTCATCCAAAAGGGATACTCAATCGCGGAGGGCGGTCTCCTCGTAGGAATTCCTCTCCTCGGGTCTCTCTTCTTGAGCGCACCGACAGGATACCTTGTGGACCGGGTCAGACGTCAACAATGGTTCATTGGAATCGGAGGGGCTGCATTGTCTGTTATCGCCCTTTCTTTCAACTTTACCTCCTCCTTTCTTCTCCTTGTCACATTCATGGGGCTCTTCTCCGCCATGATCCCCTCCCCCATTTATTCTCTTCCTCCGGAGATAGTGAAATCTGAAAATGTGGGACTGGGTTTTGGGGTCATTTCCACTTGCTCGAGCGTTGGCCTATTTGTCGGACCTTACCTTGTCGGTAAGGCGAGAGACCTTACAGGTTCCCACCATTGGACCTTTGTCTTAATCTCTTGCTTCTTTCTTCTCGTCACAATTTCGATTCTGTTCGGTCACCCCTCCCGAAAGAGAATAAAAAGTTTTGCTCTCTAAAAAAGCCTTGACAACTTCATACCCTTGACGTATAAAGGGTGTGATTTTCTGGATACAGTATACAAAACATTCTTAAGAAAAAAGGAGGAGGCCGTGGAAAACGTATCGGGAGGAATGAAGGTTGCCAGAAGGAAATCTCTGCGTGAAGAGGTCTATGATATATTAAAGAAGTCGATTCTTCATGGGAAACTAAAAGGGGGACAACGTCTCATTGAAGAGCAGCTGGCCCATCAAATTGGGATCAGTCGCACGCCTGTCAGGGAGGCTTTCCACAAACTGGAACGGGATGAGTTAGTTGTGCGGCTTCCCAAGGGAGGTTTTGCGGTCAGAGAATTTTCGAAGGGGGATGTCGAAGAAATCTTTGGCATTCGGACTGCCCTTGAAAGTTACGCAGCTTACCTTGCCACTCTCCACATCACCCCGGAAAAAATCTCCGCTCTGGAGAAAAAGGTCGAGGAGACGGAGAAAGCCCTGAGAAGTGGAGATGATGATAAGGTGGTACAGCTCCACACCGAATTTCACGACCTCCTCTATAAAGCCTGTAAGAGCAGGAAGCTCATCGAGATGATCAACAACTTCCGCGATTATTTTTATCGGTATCGGTCCGCTCTGCTCCACACCAAGAAGGGCATTCATGACTCCATGGAAGGCCATCGGGGCATGTTACAGGCCATGAAAAGGAAAAATCCAAGATTGGTCGAAAAGCTCGTCCGAAAGCACCTGGAGAGGGGCAGGCACATCATTATCAAGCAGATCGACCAAGGAAGAATAACCCCCTAAAAACTTTAGTTTCTAAGCCCCTGCCTGGCGCAGGCAGGCGAAATCCCTGCCTGCTGGCAGTCAGCTGTTTCAAGCTTAGATATTAGGATTTTGGGGTTCCTCGGCCTTGCCGAGGTTGAGGAGAGAGATGGAAAAGAAGATTCGCATCTTAGTCGCAAAACCCGGTTTGGACGGTCATGATCGAGGGGCGAAGGTCGTAGCCCAGGCTCTCCGGGACGCCGGGATGGAGGTGATTTACACCGGTCTCCACCAAACGATCGACCAGATCATCAGTACAGCAATCCAAGAGGATGTGGATGCGATCGGTCTGTCCATTATGTCGGGCGCCCACCTGCCAATTTGCGAAAAATTGACGAAGAAAATGAAAGAGAAGAAGATCGACGATATTATGGTCGTGGTGGGTGGGGTCATCCCCAAAAGGGATATCCATCCTCTTCAAAAAATGGGAATTGAGGGAATTTTTCCTGGAGGGACTCCCTTTGATGAATCGATTAAGTGGATCAAAGAGCACGTCAAACCCCGATTCTAATCGGGAGAAATTCTAAATTCGAAGCACCTGCCTGCGGTAGGCAGGGATTTCGGATTTTGGGGGTTATTTATGGGCGTTGCAAAATATGTCAAGAACGAGAAAGACGAGGTTCAGGATGTCATTCTACAATCCGGCATCCGCATCAAGCCTCTCTATACTCAGAAGGATTTAGAAGAGGTCGGCTTCGATTCCGAAAAGGACTTAGCCCTCCCTGGAGAATATCCTTTTACGCGAGGGATCCACTCGTTAGGTTACAGGAGCCGTGAATGGACGACTCGCCAGTATACGGGGTTTGGAACACCCAAGGAGACCAATGAACGTTTCCAACTGATGATCTCTCATGGCCAGACCGGCCTCAACGTAGCCTTTGACCTTCCTACTCAGATGGGCCTCGACTCGGACGACCCACTGGCTGAGGGTGAGGTGGGAAGAGTCGGTATGGCCGTCGATTCCCTCCGCGACTTTGAAGTTGCCTTTAGGGACATCCCTCTCGACCGGATTGGAGTAGGTCTCACCATCAATGCCGTAGCAAGCATCATGCTGGCAATGTTTCAGGCAGCTGCTGAAAGATTCGGATATTCGAAGGATCGGATCAGCGCCACCCCCCAAAACGACATCCTCAAAGAGATGATCGGCCGGGGGGCATGGATCTTTCCTGTGAAGCCTGCAGTACGCCTCATCGGCGATACGATCGAATACTCCATGAAAGAACTCCCCCGAACCAATCCCGTCAGTGTTTGCGGGTATCACATTCGGGAATCCGGATGCTCCCCTGTTCAGGAAATTGCCTACGCTTTTCAGATTGCCAACACCTACATCGAAGAGGTCCTGCGCCGAGGCTGCGCCATTGACGATTTCGTCAGAGGCTTTACCTTCAACCTCAATGTCTTCGGAAATCTCTGGGAGCAGGTGGCCAAATTCCGTGCTGCCAGGAAACTCTGGGCAAAGAACTTAAGAGAGCGTTACGGAGCCAAAGATAAACGCTCCCTTCTCCTTCGTGGCATCTTCGGTGGCGGAGGATATGGCATGACGAAGGCTCAACCGGAGAACAATATCATCCGGGGGGCCTACTATGCCCTTGCAGCGGCGTTGGGCGGGGCTCAGACAACGGCCCTCTGTTCTTTTGACGAAGCCTACACGATTCCTACTCCGAGGGCGGCACTCCTCTCTCTCAGGACATTCCAGATTCTCATGGAGGAGATCGGATTGAGGGATACCGTAGATCCGTTGGCAGGCTCCTATTTCATCGAAACATTGACAAAACAGATGGAAGAGAAGATCGTCGAAGAGATGAAAAGGGTCGACGAGATCGGAGGGATGATCAAGGCAGTTGAGACAGGGTATGTTCAGAGGGAAGTGGCCAAGCAGGCCTATGACTTCGAGAAAGGAGTCCAAAGGGGCGACTTAATCAAGGTTGGAGTGAACAAGTATACTGAGGGCGAAGAGATGGAGGTGGAACTCCATGAGTACCGTTGGGAGTCAGCCGAGGAGCAGATCCAACGAATCCGAGAAGTCAAAAGAGAAAGGGACAACCGAAAAGTCTTCCAGCTATTAAAGGATCTTGAAGAGGCTGCAAGGGAAGATAAGAATGTGATGCCCTATCTCTTGGAATGCTGTAAAGCGTATGCCACATTGGGTGAGATGACGAAGGTATTTAAGGACGTCTACGGAGAGTTTAAGGAACCATCCATCTTCTAAAGATAATTTCAAATGACAAAGCTCAAATGTCAAATGAAATCCAAATGACGAAATGTCAAATCTTTTTTTAGTATCAGGGTTTGGCATTTGACATTGATTTGAAATTTGGATTTTGACATTTGGCATTCTCACGGGGGGTGAATTATGGCTTTCACAATGTTTGGTCGGACAATTCGAAAGATTGGGGTGATCGGTTCAGGAAATATTGGTCCGGATATTGCGCTCCATTTCAGCCAAAACCTCTATGCGCATGGCG
>Ga0129298_10000656_pt1 | contig 13983 bp, 25 predicted proteins | sample I19B2metaG_FD_94707 | JGI IMG/M metagenome (GOLD analysis project Ga0129298, IMG submission 94707) | Lake sediment bacterial and archeal communities from Gulf of Boni, Indonesia to study Microbial Dark Matter (Phase II) - ​I19B2 metaG | ecosystem: Environmental > Aquatic > Freshwater > Lake >... | reverse complement strand
GATTAGCGCCATGACACACTGCAGAAACTGCACCGTCCTTGATATAGATCGATGGATATAGAGCAATTGCCGATTCTATCGGTAGTATTACTTTCCTTAGCTCGGTCTCATCATTTCGTGATCTATATATCTCAAGGGCCAAGGCGATGCTCCACATCCCATGTGATTGAGACTCGCCGAAGGGGCCGTCCCTAGTCCTTCGAAGCTGAACCATATGAGCTCCCGATCCAGTCAACAGCCCAAGGTCATGTATCAATTTCCTTATGTATGTACCTGCTTCCGTTCCAACCCTGAAAAGAAATCGTCTATCCTCGTATTCCAAAAGGTCAAAGTAGAAGACAGATCTTGTCCTTAACTTCCTGCTGACCGAAGCCCTAACAGGGGGTCTTTGGAATATCTGCCCTATGAATATACCCATCGCTTCCTGAAGTTTGGATTTTGATACGTCGGAATGCAGCTCCCCAACTCCGACATATTCCTTTCCTAGCCTATGCAAGTATGGGACCAGGTTTGTGGCTGCTCCGGAAAGCGCGATTAGTACTCCAGTCACGCCAGGATTTCCCCGAATTCACTCAAGGGTCCCGCTGTGACCGGCTTTTTTGAGATTCAGGAGTCTCTTCAGGGTTGCCACAAAATCATGACTGGTGGGGCCGCTCTGTTTGTCAAGGACTATTACGCCAGAGTCCACCAGTTGATCCAATCGTCTTAGATTCGGGTTCCAGCCATAATCCCAAGATGTCGTTGACTCTTCCCTTATGACAAGCCTCCTAGGTTTTCTCAGCTCATTCAGCAGGTTCAACATCCTCACCCTTCATGAATGGTATTAGCTTCCTCCGCTCCAGCGCAGAGGCAACTGCATCGTCCGAGGCATTCTTCCTCACTCTTATTGATTTCCCAAGCGGCAAGACATGATTCATGTTCACCTTTCTCCTTCTGACTCCTGTGATCTTTTTTGGGCCAGTAATCATTATGAAGTTTGTGTCCAATACGTCGATGATCACGCACCTCTGCCCGGAATCTCTTCCTGCCAATTTCTTGCATATTCTTCCAACAGAGATTAACGCCAATTGGGCCACCTCCTCTCAATATAGACCTTTGATGCTTCCATTAGGATTTTAACATTGTCGTCTATACGCATCAGTGAAGTGTCAAGCAACAGATGATAGGCAGACGTGTCGCTCATGTCTATGTCGTAATACTCCTTGAATCTCTGTATCTCCAGTTTCTCTCTGAAGAGGGTCTCCTGCCATATCTCGTCCAGATTCCTTTTTTCTCTCTCAGCTATGCGGGCCATCCTGACTTCTATAGGAGCAAAAAGGTATATCCTTAGCGCCTCAAAGCCGACTGAGAGATGAGGGGCCAGCAGGCTGTCAAATACAATCCCACCTTTCATAAGTCTCTCCTTGCTAAGGTTGTCTATCTGTAGATCTATTGATCTATCCTCGGCCGAGACTTTAGTCAGTTCTATAAGGCTAAGGCCCCTTTGCTTGGCCAGATCCCTGAAGATCAAGCCTGTTGAAACATATTCGAGGCCAAGAAGCTTCGAAAGAAGCTCGGAATGCGTAGATTTGCCGACGCCATGAAGACCTCCTATCGTTATGACCGGGCCTCCTGGCATAATGCGGGGTTCCTCGCCCACCAAAGTCTAGCTCACTCTCATCAGTTTCCTGACAATTGTTGAGAAGTAGAATGAGGAGACAATATACCAGTAAAATATGGTCAAGTTTACTAACCCAGACCCCGCTTCCCATAAATAGGTTGAAAGGTACGCAATGCCCTGTTCTGGGTTGAATAAGTAATAAAGTCCAGCGAAAATCAATAGGGCGAATACAGAAGATAAGATAGTCATTTTCATAGTGGCGTTACTGACCTCGCTCTGAAGAGTATCCATGTATTTCTTCTTCTTCTCCATCTGCTTGAGCAACTTCTTGTCGGAGGATTTCTTTGCAGCTTCCAAATCCGACAGGTAGTCCTTCAGTTGTCCCTGCAACTCCCGTAGCTTTTCTGGGTCACCGATTTTCACAGAAATCACAGTCTGGCCAACCGATCCGACAAGAGCAGCTCCTGTCACGATCAGCAGTGTTGTTGAAGGATCCATCCTCTGCTATCCCCTCAGGAGGAAGTCATAAAATTTTCTACCGGATTCCGATGCCTTCCCCTGTTCATTGGTGACCCGTATCACATTCGCGTTGTAGAGGGCAGCCAGCAGAAATACTGAAGTCCTGGTCAAGTCTTGTTCAAGTTTCACTTCCTCCTCATTCACCTCGTCTCTGGACCTGGTCGCGTCGACGGCCCTCCTTGATAGAATGTCTTGAACAGAGGCCTCTATTATGCCAAAGTACTCCGGTCCGACTGCATCCAATAGATCCTTCGGGAGGCCGACCAGATATCCTCCCTTTGAGCGAATGAGGAAGTGGGTGTCAAGTATTGTAAGGTCATTGGCGGATTTCCTTTCGACCAGCTTCTTTATTGCCTTCATCCTGAGCTTTGCTTGCTCCTGTAGGGAGAGTGTTCTCATCTTGTCCCTACCAATGGAGGTCCCTGCTTCCTTTGCGGCCTCCAACATAAGGGAACCCATATTCTCAACAGAGGCCCTGATGCCCGCATCTTTTGCTAGATTCAACAATACATCTAACACAGTGGTCTTTCCGACCCCTGGTATCCCTACTATGATGGCGAATTTGCCCATTGCGCTGACTCGTGCCTCCGGTCATATAAAAATGACGTAAGACCTAGATGGGAAGCAATCTTCTCAACTGCGGGAAGATCTCCTCTGCCTGTTCCCTCAGTATGCTTTCATATAGCCCGTAGACGATTCCCACTGATAGCAACAATCCAGTTCCAGATCCGTAGACCCCCACGATATCTCCTACCGCGGCCAAAAGACCTATCAGGGCACCACCAACAATCGTAACGGCATCAAGATAGTCAGAAATCAGGGATTCAAGTGGTTTCGTCGATGTTCTGAATCCCGGCATGGCAATTCCAGCCTCAACCAGTTGGGAGGCCATAGACTTGGCATCCATGCCAGACACCTCCATCCAGATTATCGAGAAAAACATTGACAGCACAACCAAGATTATCGCATATACGAAAGCCCTTGTGGGATCCTTGATCGAGGCCTCAACGCTCCTAGGGGGAGTTATATATAACAACAAACCGCTCTCGGGATTACCCTGCGAGTCGGTTCTTCCCACAATGTCAACTAGAGACATATTGAACAACGTGATTGATGACAGATTGCTGTTGTTCTGGATGAGATTCGAGACTAGGCCTACGTTCGCGAATATCGCTATGGCAAGGATTATTGGAAGCGTCGATACGAAGAGTAACTTTATCGGATAGTTCCCTGAGAATCCTCTTGCCCTAGAGGAGGATATTGGCACTTGGATGCTCACGTTCTCCAAGTAAACTACCACCGCCAGAAGGGCAAACGTCACAACGAGCTGAAAGATCGTAGGGAGCGTTGTGTCCTCCTCTCTTATTATCAACGAGGTAGCATTGAAATTCCCTGAGAATACCGACTGAAAAAGGGCAATAACTGAGCCCTCGGAGAATCCATCACCCATTGGTCCTAATGGCGAGAGGGTCATCAGGTAGATCTCCCTGGCCGTCCCGGCAAGGATGAACAGACTTATTCCGCTTCCTATGCCCCAACCCTTCTGCATCATCTCGTCAAGGAGTATTAGGACAAAACCAGCGACAATCAATTGAGTAAGTATGATGACTTTCGTCGAAAGACCCAAGGCACCGTAAGTTCCACCGAAGGCCGTTAGGGACGCTATTACGACTGTGAACAGAAGCGAGAATAGTTTGTTGGCGCTCGCGAACAACTCCCTGTCCGCAGAATCTGACTGGTTGTAACTCATCAGCCCTGCGCCCGCCAGCAATTGAAGTATCAGGCCTCCTGTGACTATCGGCCCTATTCCCAGCTCGGCCAGCGAACCCCTTGCCCCTCCAACTATCACTCGAAGCGCCCTGAGTGGATCAGCGGTCCCTGTTGGGATTCCGTAAAGCTCCACGTAACCCATGATAAGATATAACACCAAGGCTATCCCCGTCCAAAGCAGCTTCTCAGATAGGCGAGGCTTCTTCGTTGGCTTCTGCACTTGGGGTATGACTTGCCCGATTCTTCCGAAAACCTCAAGGAACCTTACCATTTTGCACTCTCAACTCAGCTGAGTTTCTTCACGTTGCTTCCAACCTCCAATAGCTTCTTTTCTGCCCTCTTCGACCAACTTGAGATGATCACTTCAACGTTCGAGGGAGGAATCCCGGAGCCAAGTAACTTATCATAGCCAAGGCTGATCATGTCGATGATGATTTTCCCGCCCTCTGTCTTTCCCTTATCTAAGAAACGCTCAAGTCCTCCGACGTTGACCGTGTTTGCTTTTCTTGGCAAAGGTTTCTTGATAAACCCCTTCTTTTTCGTTCCGCTGTCCTCATACATTAGGAGCTTATGACTCTTGGACCCCGCTCTTCCATATCCCCCGCGCATACCAGAGCCCCTGTGTTGTCCCACTTGGCCCCAACCATAGTGACGCCCCCCTCTGAGCTTTCTTGTCTTACGCAAATCGTGAGGCAACTGCTCTCACTCTACCTTGATTTGTTCTCCTGAGATGGAGCTCGCCGCCTTCTTCTTAAGTGTGAGCTCCAGTATTCCATTCTTATACCTCGCCATTCCTGATTTCGGCAGGACTTCAGCTGGTAAGGGTATCTCCTTTGAGTATTGTCTCTTTTCGGATTTGGCGTTGATTGTCACGGCCCTTCCGTCACATCTAACGTCGATATCATCCTTCTCAACGCCGGGTAATTCCGCCACCACCGAGATGGCATCATCCTTCTCCATGACATCGGTCAGAGGCTCAGTTTCCCCCACGACCTTGGGAATGCCTCCCTTCCTCCTGACGTTCCCGAACTCGCTTATTGCTGGTTTCCCGTCCGGACCCAGATGATACTTGAAACCCCACGTGAGGGGCCTTCTGAACCGCTCTATGTCTTCTGGCCGTATGGGCCCGAAGGCATCGAGGGCCTTGTCCATCTCCTCTATTTCTCTGAAGACCTCCTCAAAGAACTTCTCGAAAATCGACTTCCGGTTTTTGAACCACTCATCCCAGGAGTCCGCGTTCTCGCTCATCCTTCATCAGACAGGCCGAGGTCACTCCCTTAAAAATGTTAGACCATTCTCATGACGAGTTCATTGATCGATGTCCCAGCATAACCAGTGATCTCCCTCTTACCCCTTCTTCTGTGCTCAGTCCTCAGAATGTAGCCACGCGAAGGAGGAGCCAGTCTAAAGTAGGGCACCAAGCCAGGCATCTTCTTCATCTCCATTTCATTATTGAGCAAAGCCTTTGCCAGGGCATCGAAATCCGGAAGATTCAATTTTTCCTTTATGAACTTCTCGCTCAATCTGAAACCGCCCTTCATAAGGCCCCTCTTTTTCAGGAGCTCAACAAGAGTTTTCTCCTCTATCTCTCCCCACACAATTACATCTTTCAGCTTTCGAAGCGATCCGATCACGTCCTGATTCGCCTTTATAACAACGGCTGTATGAACTTTCCTCAGGCGTAACGACTCAAGAGCCATCCTTATGTCTTGGCGCAGATTTGGCTCGCCCCTGATCCGGATCGCGATGACCATTCTAGCGGATTCCTTATTGCTCATCTATCATGCCCCCCAATCTCCTGTGGTCGGTGTGACATAAGTGCGTTTCAGTGCGTTGAAGGCCGCGAACGCAGCGGAGACAGAGGTCGTAGTGCTGCCATCGGATCTGGACCAAGCATCTCTTATGCCCGCCAATGAGAGAACAATCCTGACCTTGTCTCCTGTAACGAGCCCGACTCCCTTTGGCGCCGGAATTAGCTCTATGCCAACTGAACCCGCCCTTGATTTTACCTTGAAAGGCAGGGAGTGTGATTCCCCACACCTGCACTCCCATGATCCGCAACCCCTGCGTACAGAGATCATGCCAAGTTTCGCGCGTCTTGAGGCCTTGGCTATCGAATCGCTCACCTGAGATGCCTTGCCAGATCCAACTCCAACATGACCGTTTTCGTCACCAATCACGACAATTGTTCTTATTCTTGTCCTCTCTCCGGCGTCTGTCTGTTTTTGAACAGGGCTTAGGGCAATCAACTCCTCCCTCAATTTGGGAAGGAGCAGATCTATTACCTGTGGATCTAATATCTTCAGTCCCTTTTCGAAGTATTCCTCAAGAGTGGTGACTTGGTTCGAACGAACGGCTATTAGACCCTCATCCGAGCTCTGCCCAATCGAGGAACTCGTTGGCTCTTCCGACATCTCATTTCCCGCCTCCCTTTATCTTCGAGAGAACCGCCTCGAACTGTTGGATCATTGACTCGGGACCCAGATTCTTTGCCCTGATCTTTGAGAAGGTTTTGGCATTCGTGATATCTGAGAGAAATGCAGCTATGTGCCTTCCCCTGATTCTATCCTCGTTCGGGATCACGGACTCATCGCATCTGACAGACAAACCGAGATCAGCGCATCCCTTCGCTGCCGCGAACGGCTTGTTTCCTGTTGTCGGTGTTGCCAATCCAATGTCGAGAATAGCTTCGTTGACTCCGGTGCTCGCGGCCCTTTTCGCCAACAATGCACCTGTCAGATAGGTTGCTGGTGTATTCCCAAGTCCAAATTCCCAACCTAGCTGCCTGAGTTCCCTTGAGTTCGCCGACGACAATATCCTATCGCCTCCCGCCACGGTTTCGGTGAGATAGACGTAAACGTACTTGTTCGATGACCTGACGACCAACCGGGGCTTTCCAGAGGGTGCAGTGCTTTCTCTTCTCCTATAATAGGTCAGGCCTTCCCGTCGCCTTTTCAATTTCAATCTTGTTCCTTTTCTCATCTTCTGCCCCTCTTCATCATGGGTTGTACGGCATCCAACAGCATCCTCCTTGATCCGAATTTTCCTCCTTTGACCTGCATGTAGAGGTCCCGGTACACTTCCCTTGTTACCTTTCCTGAGTCCCTGAGCTTCCGCAGTTCACTCCTTTGAGCTCTTACCTTCTCGGGCCAGCTTTCGTGCTTCGTAGCTCGAGCTCTTGCGGAGCCTTTTCTGCTGCCATGCCCCCTTCTTCCACCAGAGCGTTTGCTGGAGTGCAAGATCCGTTTTCTTCCTCTTGATGGAGTGCTGGCTGGCCTGACTGCTATCGCTCCATCCTTGATGAGGCGTCTAACGTCACCTCGCGTAACGGCGGCGTCCATGTCCATCAGTCGGTTTGGGTCCATCCAGATCCTTGACCTCCCCACCTTCAGCAGGTCAGCAGCAATCCTCTTGACTGTCTTCACTGCCATCTCACTCGAACACCTCTTCCTTGAACGGATTTGCTATTCTTAGACCCATGTTCCTTGCCTTGTCAGTTATCAACTTCTTCTTCCTGTTCCCAATCCTGCTTGATATCACAACGATTACGTCCTCTTTTTCCTCAAGGTCGTCTAGGTCATTCAGATTCTGAATCATTGCAGGCTTCAATCCGGAGGGATGCAGCCCCCTAATCTCCTTGGGAACGCCATATCCCACCTTGGGACGGCTCGGCCAACCCTTCCGTTCTTGCCTCATTTTGTTATCCAATCCCTTCGGTCTTCTCCACGACTCGCCTAGGCGTCTGTATTTCCAAGTTTCCTGTCTTCTGAAGTGGGGAACTCTCTCTCTTACCCCTAGCTTCCTCTTCAGGCCTCGGCCTCGATCCGTCAAGACTATGCCCCTCCGATCTCGCTTTCATACCCCTTTTCTACAACGTATATGCCGTCCAAGTAGACCCTAGGGTCCTTGCGGAGTATTCTCGTAGTTGACTGTATTGAACCAGCCAATTGGGTTACGCCGTCTTTATCAATTCCTTTCATCAGAAGATCGACCCCAGTCACGTTGACTTCAACCCCATCCGGTATGGTAATCCTGCGCGGGGATCTTTCCCCCATGAAATTCTCTATCCTCAAGGTCTTGCCCTCCTTCTTGACAGTCGTCGGAAAGTGAGAGTGCACTACCTTCATCTTCACCACATATCTCTCGTTCACTCCTCTGATTAGGTTCTTCACTCTCTTGCTGACTGTTCCAAGCAGGGCATCACCTCTTTTGCCCTTCTTCTGAGTCGTTGCTCTCAGGATATTACCGTCGACCATTAGCTGAACCTTGGAGCCAGAGAAGTCCCAACTTAAGGTACCCAATTCTCCCTTCATTGTGACTTTCTTTCCTTCAAGCAGCATTTGGACGCTGCTAGGGATCACGAGCTCGATGCCTGAGGATTCCACTCGTCGTCCGGTCTCAGTAGACATAGGCCAGAAGTCTTCCTCCTTCGTTCTTCTCGATTGCCTCTCTATGTGACATCACTCCTTTCGGATTCGAGACTATGATTATTCCAACATTGTAGGCAGGCAACAGTCTTTCCTCCCATTCAGAGAACTCACGCAATTCTACCTTGTATCTTGGTTTGACCGCCCTGCTCTTGTTGATGCGACCGAGTAATTGAACCGAGAACATGCCTGCCTTCCCATCATCTATGAATTCGAATTCCCCGATGTATCCATTCTTTTGGAGAACCTGAAGGGTCTTGCCAATGAGATTCGATGCTGGCCAGATTCTGCATGTCTTTAGGTTTCTGGACTCTGCGTTCTGCAGGGCTACCATCGCATTCGACAGAGGATCTAGCAAAGTCAACGATCTTCACCTCACATGTATTTCTTGAAGCCCAAGGATGGGGCTACCTCCCTGAAGCAGTGCCTGCAGTAGTTCAGTTTGTACATTCGTATCACCGGCCCTGTTGAACCGCATCTTATGCACCTATGTGCGGTTTTCCCGAATTCCCTTTGCTTCGGCATTTTGAGTTTCGCCATTTCAACTCAGCACCGTAACACCATATTTCGATGTAAGGAAGTTCGCGGCTTCTTCTGAACTAATGATTGCCCTGTGCCCGATATCCGAGGTCCTCCTCTTTCTTCTGCTAACACGGTAGCCTGGCCTCTCCAACACTACCGTGACGTCCATTCCGAATATGCCCATTCTCGGGTCGTATCTAACGCCCGGGATTTCGATGTGTTCCCTTATCCCGAATGAAGCAGTCCTCCCAACTATCGATGACCTCTTCAATCTCATGCCAATGGCTTTAAGTAATCTCGGCAAGAGCACCCCAATTCGCTCGCCTCTGATGGTTACCGCCACGCCTATTGGCTCATTTTTTCTTATTCCGAATTCTCTTATCGTACTTCTTGCCTTTCTCTCCCAGATCTTTTTGACACCAGTTATGGAAGACAACACGCTCTTTCCCCGTTCAAGTTGTTCGCCGGATTTTCCGACCCCGATGTTCATGACGATTTTTTCCACACGGATCGCCCTCATCGGGTTCTCCCTAATGACTGTTTGTTCCTCAACGTTCATTTCAATCTCACCTTCGGAGCGTGTTCCCCGATGGCAATCACATAGTCCTTGGGCGTGGAGACTGTAGATCCATCTTCTAGTTGCAGTTGAATCAAACCCATCCTTCTCATGGTGGATGCAACCTCCCCTGCAAATATGCCGGCCTTACCAGCTGACCGACCCTTGAAAACAAAACAATGGGCACCCTGCTTCAGGTGAATGATCTCCTTCAGCTCCCTATCCGGGAGCGATATCACTATCGAATCCCCGACTGAAACCGGAAGCTCCCCAGCCACATTGAGACTGGTTCCATCGTGAAGTCTTATCCCGATTCGTCCACCTCTGTTTGTGAACTTGGATAGTACCTTCAGAATCTTGATACTGGCCTCCTCCACTGGGATCTTTATCGGAGAGAACCTGCCTTTGTTGTCGACGACCAACCTGAATGACTCAGACCATTGCGGAGACGCGATCACATCCATGAATCCGACTGCCCTTTTCTCGTCCTTTACCTGTCTCCCGTCGATCAGGACGTTGCCCTTTTTGAATACCATCTTTGCTTCTCTTATAGAGGAGACCTCCCGCAGGAGATCTCTCAATATCAGATAGGCCGGCATGGAGTCCTCTACGGCGTGAGGACCCGGTCTTGGCTTCGCGATGAAATGAAATAGCTTCCTTCTCACTAACCAGCTCTTTGGAGCAGCTAATGCCTTTAGATGTCTGCTTCCTCCCTTTCTGGCCAAATCATTTCGTAACCTCCGGTAATCTTCTCTTGTCTTCCGTCTTGAGCTTAGTGAGTACTACATGCGACGGGAATAGCGGGAATCTCACGACTGTGCCATCAGCCTTTTCCCTTGTCGCTCCTTCGACGAAAAGCCTCCCCTTTTTCCTATCCACCCTCGAGACGACCCCCTTTACCCCCTTGAAATCACCCTTGATGATTGTCACTTCGTCTCCAGTCCTTATGCAGATTTTCTTCAACCCATGTTTCTCCACAAGCGACTTAGCCAAGGGAGCGCGAAGAAGAAGTTTGGTCATGTGAATGGGTATGCCATGCAACGACTTCCTTTGTTTCCCTGGCCTATGGCTCGTTGACAAGATCCACACCCTCATACTATTATGCTGGCCATTCCAGCTAACTTCGGCCACATGTCGGCTGCCTCCCTAGCTACCGGACCTCTTATTTCGGTTCCCTTCAGGTCTCCCTCTTTTGTTGTCAAGACCGCCGCGTTGTCTTCGAATGCCACCCTTATTCCCTCAGGCCTTCTGAATGGGAATTTCTGTCTTATGACCACAGCCGGAAACATTTGGCCTTTCATGTCAGGGGGGCCATTCACAACACTAACGGTCACAATGCTTCCGACGTTGGCAGATGGAACCCTTCTCAGTCGCCCACCGTATCTATGAACTTGAATAAGAAGAAGATCCTTGGCACCACTATTGTCCGCACAATGCAGTCTGGCTCCATGGGGAAGGCCCCTTGCTCCGCTTATCTTATACTCTAGAATTCCTTTTGCCGACACTGCTCTCGATTTTCTGACCGACATTTTACGTCACCTTTCCCAAAACCACGAAGCTTACAGTCTTAGAGAGAGCACGCGTCTCACCTATCAGCACCCTGTCGCCGGATTTCGCTGAAATGCATGGGGGATTATGAGCCGAGATATTTCCCCTCCTTCTTTCGTATCTTTTGAACTTAGGAATCGGATGAATATAGTCCATGCGGACAACTACGTTCTTCTGCATCCTATCCTTGATAACTTCCCCTTTCAGTATCCTCCCTCTAACCGAAACACTGCCATGGAACGGGCAGTCTGGATCTTGGCAAGTCGCGCTTGGAGGATTCAGCCCGAGATCCTTGACAAAGTCCCTCATTGCGAACAAGACCTCCTTATCAGTTGTTCTGGCCTGCCGATGATCTTTTTTCCAGATATGGTCTGAACCTCGCCAGATGGAAGCACAACTTCGAACGTAGAGCCATTTTTTGGCACCACTTTGTCGCCTTGCTTTGTGCTGATGATCACTGTCTTCATTGTCTCTCCCACCGCTCGACCTTTGATCCCTCGCTGGCGCTTGTTTGTTGATTCGCTTACCCTCACTTCGAGGCCCAACAGGAGGATCGGATCATTCTCTCTCATTGGAACCACCTTTCTTCGTGTAGCTCTCGTATGTAAGTGTCCTAGCGATTTCCTTCTTTATCTCCTTGATGGCCTTGAAGTTCTCGCTTGTTTTTCCTCCTTTCGATATTAGGAGCGCGAGTTCGTCCCTTAGCTCACTCAACTTCTTCGATCTTTGCTCTGGGGTAAGCTTTGCCAGTTGCTCAGCCTTCGATTTTGTCATCCGTCACTTCACCTTTTTCTCCTTCTTCTCCCTGAATTGGACTGGGCCGAGCTGTAGCCTCAACAATCTTGACCTGATCTGGAAACGTCGCGTTGGGAGATACGATTTTTACCTTAATTCCTACTAAGCCTTGCGGGAGCAATATGTTCTTCGTTGCAACCTGCACGAATTTCTCCCTTGGATTTCCCGTCGCAGGCAGATAACCGAAGGTGAATTTCTCGAAACGAGATCTCTCGGTTGTGAGCTTCCCTTGGACTTTAATCTGAGCACCAATGGCTCCGGCACTTGCTATCTTCCTCAAGTAAAGCCTGATTATCCTCCTATATTTGATGCCCTTCTCCATCGCTTCCGCTATCCTAGTAGCGATTATGTTCGGGTCAAGCATTGGATTTGGAACTTCCACTACAGAAATCTGGGGGTTTTTGAGCCCAAACTTTCTCGCCAATAGTTCTGATAGGTCCTTTATGTTCTTCCCTCCGGGACCGATGACCCTTCCGGGTCTTCCCGTCTCGAGGGTTATGTTGACGCCCAACGGCGTCTTAGTCATTCTGACCGAGGAAAAGCCTGCTGCCTTCAGTTCTTCCCTTAGAAAATCGGCAATGGCTACCCGCTGTTTTGCTTCGGACAGAATCTCGTTAACGGACATCGCTACGTCGCCTCCCTCGCAACCACTTCGACATGAACCAGGGGGCCTATCTTGGGCGATGTCCTTCCAAAGGCCCTTGGCGTATATCTGACCATTTTTCTTCCGACATAGGCAGAGGCATGAATGATTCTGAGATTGTCTGGATCAAGGCCCCTGTCTTGGGCATTGGCCTCTAGTGTGTCGATAAGCTTCAGGAAGTGGCCGGCTACTTTAATTGGGTAGCGACCGGAGTAGAAGCCAGTGGCATCTGCCCTGTGGGGCACCTTTTTCTTATGTCTCCTGAACGGGACGAAATCCCTTTTTTCGAGCACTCGCTGCAGCCTTGTCCTGGCTTGGGTCGTCTTCATCCCCTTTATCCAGGCGGCTACCTCCATTGCGTCCTTTCCGGACATCCTGACTTCCCTAATGCTAGCTCTTACAACGCCCTCTTCTGGGCCTGCCTTTCGCCAAGAGTAGCCGAATTCTGGCATCTATACTCGTGCCTCGACTTTGGAAAGCCGATTCATTGCCTTTGGGCTAAATAAAAGTTGTGCTCCCCGATGAGAGGGGAAATTGGGTCCGAATCGGCCTGAAGCAGGGTCCGGTGAATGCGGTTTTGCTCCTTCCTGGGTTGTTGCGGGATCTGACGGAAACGAGTTCGTGAGACACGAAGCAGCGAATCCTACGATTCCTAATCGAAATGACCCCCCGTGAAGCCAAACAGTGCGTCTCACTGAGTATATATCGCTCTACATGGTCACCGGCTGGGAGAATGCTCACTAGGGTGCAGCGCATTTCATACGGCATCGGCAGATTGGGTTCTAGCACACTATTGAGCCTCTTCAGTCTCGCGAGCGTCTACGTATATTGGGAGCATTTTGGGCTCGATCCGGTCCTAACCGGTTGGGCAAACGCGATGGGGAAGATCGTCATCGCGATCGCCGGGTTCCTCATGGGATACATCAGCGACGTCAGCAATACAAGATGGGGTAGAAGGAAACCCTTCGTCGTGATTGGGGCCCCGCTCCTTGCTTTGTCGTTTATCCTCTATTTTACACCCCACTACTTTGTACGCATGGGCGATCAGCTCGGTCTATTCCTCTATGCCGCCACATTCAACGGGTTATTTCATCTCTCTTATGCTTTCCTCCTAACGCCTTTTCAGTCTTGGATGCCGGAGATAACAGAACCTTCCGAGAGAGTGAGGGTCGCACGAATCCAAAATATCTCCAACCTGTTGTCTAACGCGATCGGAGTCATGCTGAGCTTCTCATTGCCCAGCATCCTATCAAATCCTTACGATTGGAAGTTCTTGGCCCTTCTCATCGGCTTAGCGGCAATAGAGATTCTCCTGTACCTTCCTTCTCTCCTGCTCGTTCCAAGGGACCGAAAACCGCCTCCCAAGCCGGACATCGTGAGGGAGTTGAGAATTGTGGTATCGAACCCGAATTACGTCAAATGGTTAGTTGCTCAAGGCTTGATATCCGTAGCAACCATCATGATAACCTCTATCGTTCTCTCGTACATCACCACAGTCCTTGGAATCCAAGGAGCCTTCGGCACGATCAGCTTCGGAATAGTCCTCTTCGTAATAACGTTAGTATTCTTTTACGCTTGGGGCAGCCTTGCGGAGAAATATGGG
>Ga0129298_10000654_pt1 | contig 14028 bp, 12 predicted proteins | sample I19B2metaG_FD_94707 | JGI IMG/M metagenome (GOLD analysis project Ga0129298, IMG submission 94707) | Lake sediment bacterial and archeal communities from Gulf of Boni, Indonesia to study Microbial Dark Matter (Phase II) - ​I19B2 metaG | ecosystem: Environmental > Aquatic > Freshwater > Lake >... | reverse complement strand
GAACAAGAACACATACCTAGTGCCAGAAGGCCCCAGAACTATCCTATCCACCTTCAATGCCACCATGGCGTCAGCATCGTATTCTCCTTCTCCAAGCATCTTGGCATAACGAGCAACTTCACTGGGAGAAGCCTTCAGCCAGATCTGACACCTTGTGTACACAACAATACTGAATGACTTGGCCCCGCCCTGAGCGCCCAGATAGGTCCATGATGTCTCGTAGGGTGCCTGATAGCTCGCAATGACTGTGAGAGACCACTCCTTGGAGGTCGACGGTGCAGTCAGGTCTAGATAGAATTTCCGTGAACCGGTGCCGGAAACCTCCACGATCTCGCCACCTGCCACTGCATCACGGAAATACCAATACCTTTTCGAGCTATCCCACACGCCTTCCCACACATCAACTCTGAGTGAATGCTTCGTCCAGAAAGAGTGGTCGACGGTAACTGCCAAATTGAAGCGGCGGCCACCCATTACCTCAGGAGGATAGTCCAGTGACGCAATCCGGCAAGTGACCTGCGCCCTCGTTTCGACACTGAGCAGGGCAAGCTGAAGACATGCCAACAGAAACACAACAAGAAGGTATCGCGTTTTTCGCCCGGGAAAAACACCATTCTTGTCAGGTATCACCGGTGAGTGCACTCCAGTCCAGTCGACCAAGGCGGAGGTAAGAGTCTCCTGCAGTGACCAAAAAAGAGTTTCGATCTTCGGAAACATCTTACAAAGGAGACATCCCAAACCGTTCGGATTACAGGTACCTTTTGCACGAGGTGCAGTAGTGTCTGTTGGTTCGTGAAATGAAGATCGTCGGTTTGCCGCATACGTTGCATATGAGAGCTGGTGGCCCAGGCCTGGGGAGGGCGGGGCCACGAGCCTTCGGAACTCGCCTTCTGGATGCAACTATAGGTACGACTGCAAGTATGGCTGCTGCAGCAGCAATTATCCCCACAATGAGAAGGAACTGGCTGTAGTCTGCGACCCACACGGCAGTCACACGTTTCGGTCCGTCCATCGTTATAGTGGCTTGGGGCGATGTTGATGTTGAGTCGCCACTCCATCGTTGAAAGACATATTGGACACCTACGGGTCCTGCAACTGGAGTGTTCACAGAGAAGGTGGCTGTGGATTCGGCCTTGTACCATCCTTCGCCCGTCGGTGCACCATACTCGGTAATAACGGCCAGGTAGTAGTCGGTCTCGTAGACAAAGGTGTAGGAACCATCCGAATTCGCCATCCATGAGCTAGCTATGCAGCGGTATCTGGTTCCCGCACCACCAAGAACAATTGAGTCAACTGACATCACGTGTGAGGTTCCTATATCGAATGTGAACTCGAGACTTGATCCTCCGGCTATTGTTCCTTTGCTAGCTCCGTCCACATAGACGGTGGTGTAGAACTTCGGTTCGAAACCGGATACTCCTACTACAACCTTGTATGTGCCTTTGACCGAAAATGTCTCCTCGAACAGCTTGCCCGCTCTCGCGAAGACCTCGACTCGCCATGGCCCTTCTTTCAACGCAACCGGGGTGCCCTTAATGGGCAGAGTGTCCCAAAACCTGTATACTTTGCCTCTCTCGACGTACTCAACTCTTTCGTCTCCAGTGTCGCGATAGATCGATCCTGCCGGCTCATACCATATCCATCTGAACGTGACTGAGCCAAACGTTTCCGTTCTTATCTCGAACCATGAGTGGGCGGCGTCATCGGTCGTCAAAAACGTTGTTGCGTTGACCATGGGAATCTTGGTCGACAGATCGATGCTCTTAGCCATTGTGTGGCTGATCACGCTTCCAACCTCGCCATAAGCATGGGTCACCGCGAATGTCAGAATTAGCGTTGTCATGAGCACTAATCCGAGAAGGCGCCCTATACAGCCAGAGAAGCGCATGGGCTTTCACTTTGGAAGACTTAATACCGTTGTGGTCAACTTATATGTCTTGGGCATGTTTGCCATCAACGTTCGCACGGTCCGGAAACGAAACATGTTCTGAGTGGCTGGGCACCATTGCGTCTGTGCACAGGTTGCTCGGCTCATAATCTTAATCAACATAGTTCGGCCTTGCCCATTCAAGGCGTAGATGTTGCATAACAAGGCGGGCAGAATACGAGGTCCAAATAGGCCTTCGCGCAGTCTCTACAGACTTGCCGTCCACACCTGCAGCAGACGTAGGTTGCCCGAAGGTTCTGATGGTAGTGGCACATTCCTGGTGAAGGAACTCGAACAGCAGGGCCAACCAATGGTGAGAACGCGACCGGCCCTGCCGATGGGGTCACCGGCTTCGTCGACAGGATAGGCTTACCAATCAAAGGTGCTGTCGGAGCTGGGGGGGTGAGTGGAGCTGTTGGAGTCAATGTGAGAATCTCGGTCTCTTGGAGGGGTGTTCCACATTTGAAGCAGAACCGGGCCGTATCAGCATTGATTTGTGAACAGTTAAGGCACTTCAGTACCTACACCAACCTGACGATCAGATCCTCATACTTCTCAGGTCTGCTTTTAAAGGTGACTTGAAGGAAATCGCCCACCCCTATTCCACTTCGACTTATCTTCAATCCTTCCGCGATGCTCGCCTTTTCCTTGGCGTCAATCCTTGAGATTTCCACATCTTCAGATCTTTCAGGAAGATGCTTGAGTATTGCTCTCTTGAGAGTCGTAATAGAGTCTTCCAATTCACGAAGTGGTATCTCAATTCGCTGGATAGTCTCTCTACCTACTCCTTCCTTACCGCAGACAAAGCACTTCTCATTCTTGTTCAATGGCATGGAAGCATATTTCCCGAAGCGAAGGTCTGCAATCCACACCCCGGACATCGGTTCTCCCGTTTCTTGAGGCCAAGCACCATTGCGGCGGAAAGGAGCGTAGCCGATGATGAGCTTCAAGGCTTCTTGGGTTTGGATGGCGGAGACAAGGGAGGTTGTTGTAGGAAGCGAGGGTATCTTGGCCTCCTCTATTGGGGGGTCACACGGGTTTTTGAGTCCAGTAAGTTGGCCGTACTGCCCTCTTGGAAGCACACAAGCAAGGCAAGGCGAGTGAGGGGGAACATACGTCTGGACTCTTGCTTGATATCCCAGAATTCCTCCATCTACTATTGGGATGAGGTGCCTTGCCGCGACAGTTGAGAGATATATTCTCGATAGGACATTGTCTAGTCCACAGACGATAACGTCGGACTTTAGATAAGCACTTAGTGGGATATTCTCCAATTTTGAGTGGTACGCGACTACTTCTATGTGAGGATATTTCATCATGATGGAGCGGGCAATGGCTTTGGCCTTGGACTGGCCGACGCTTCTCCTGTCAAAGAATATCATCCTACTGATATTTGATAGCTCAACAAAGTCGGAGTCCACTATTGTCAGTCGACGCAATCCAAGCATCGCTAGGTTTTTCGCAACTTCATTTCCTATCGCTCCAGCGCCAGCTATCAGGACGTTTGTTTCTCTCAGCCTTTTTTGACCTTCCTTTCCCCACAAGATCAGATGTCGTGCCCAAAGATAGTCAACGACAACTTTTCGCTTAGAAAGATCTAGTTGACATAGTTTCGATCTTGCGTCTAGGCTTCGATCACCGAGAAGAAGTCTACTGAATTCGGGCTCTATGCCAAGCTTTCTGCATATAATTCTCTTCAGATCTTCAACGGTTAGTTTTTCGGAAGCGTCAACCTCAACATCTTCAACGGAAGGAATGCTGGCCCTAACTTTCATTACTTCTCCTCTTTGGCCTTTTGCCCTGGAATTGAGAAGCGAACTACGTCGCTGGATGTGGGCTTTGGCAGGTCTATTATGTTGAACCTCACAATATCTGAGGGCGGTGCCTCTGCCTTTGCTTCTTTTCCCTTCCTGGGAAAGCCATGACTTCGCAGAACCTCTGCGGCTTTCAGGCATTTGATATCATTCCAAACGTCGTTCGGATTGGGATCGACAAGGAGGTAGTACAGAGCGTTGATAACAGATGGAAGCTTGAGATCCGGCTTCCACTCCTTTCCAAGGACTGAGACGCATACGACTCCCCTCCGGTTCGGGACGATGTTTGGATGGGATATGTCCGTGAGCCACGTTACAATAGGATGCTTGAGCGGATATTCGTCAGGAAGCTCCAGCCGGAACTTATGCATCTCGACGTACTCTGTGAAGGGCCATACGCCTTTATCCGCAAGGCCCTTAACAGGGCCCCGCTCACACCTACAGTAACCGTCGTATACTGTAGGTGGATCGTTCATTGGAGTGACCAAGGGAAACTGATGCCTAAGAAACGCCCTCTCCTCAAGAAGCCTACTCTTGAAGGTCGCGCTCATGTCTCCCTGACCCGCCAATGATCGTGTATGGCATCAATGCCAACTGAGCATTCTCAGGGACTCCCGCCGAGGATACCGTTGACGAATCGTCGAGTATTATCCCACCATACATTAATGCAACAGTCTGCGGCGCTACCGCGAAGGATGAACAGACCCGCTCCTTGATTTCGATTATAGTGTGTTCAGGCAAGACATCGATCTCAGCCAATCCGGTTTGCGGCCCTATCGGAGCTTGAATGAACAGGCGCATCGTTCTTCACATCTGTTGAGCTATGCCCCGTGATCTCCTATTAGGCTTTTCCTTGGTTCAACTGCATAGGCTTCGAAAACTGTTCGGCTCCTTAGAACGTTATTCTCTACTTGTGGGCGATGTGTCCGGCTGGCGTCCAAGACTGTCTCGTCGCCTTCCAATAATCAGTATCCCAATGGCCGCCGTTGAAAATAGAAACGGCCATCGAAGACCTTCAGATTGACTCATGCCAGTCACTGAAGCGCTTCCGGCTTTGGGAATACCCGTAACGGTTGTCCAAGGTATAATTGTAGTGTACGTCGATGTGCTTGTTGTCGTCGATGTGATTGTCATCATAATCAAGGTTGTCGTACTTGAGGTTGACCAAGAAGTGCTTGTTCGGGTGAAGGTTGCAGTGACAGTCAGAGGCTGGTCGCCGTTAGTCGTAAGAGTCGTTGTTCTGGTCTGAGTGAAGGAGATGGCTACGGATGTAACTACAGCCCTAGTACTCGTCAAAGTCACATCACCTACATAGTACGTGGTGACAGGGATTTCACGAAACATTACACTCACGGTCACATACTCTTTTCTAGGCAGAATGAAAAAGGATGTTGCCCACAGAAAGCCCACCATGATGATGACGACCAGGAGAAGCCCCAAGAGGAGGTGATTTGTCTTTTCCCGGACAATTACAGGTCCTTCAACCGGTGTCGCGGCTTGCTCAGTTGGCACCGCAAACTCCGGCGACACGGGTTGCTCTCCTTCCGCAAAAATGCGAACGTTTTGTGGAGGTATTGACTGAGATTCTCCAGAGGCATCGAGGGTGAAAAAGCCAACTTGGTCTACGGATGGATCTATGATCAATGCGGTAATGTAAGGTGAGAACTGTTGGAGCTTCATCTGCGTCGCGACATCCACATTTGACATGAATATGCCGTACCCAGGATGAGAATGATACCATCCTACAATGTTTCCACGAATCCGCTGTTTTATTATATCGTCCGCTATTCTAGCGATTGTGTCCGGCGGCAATACTGCTCGTGTCGGGCCGCTCTCCATTCTGCCCGTGACAGCGTCCTCAATCACGATGGTTTTGTCAACGACTTTACCGATGAGGACCCCAACGACCTCTTCATGCTCCTTGCTCTTGGCGTGCTCTGTGACTTTGTCCATGGCTGCCTTCGATATGCTAACATAGAACATCCAGGTCACCTGGCAGGTTCCCGGAAGAACAGGAAACTAAGGTGTCTACTTCCTTGTAAGTGCAAGCGCCCCGCCGATCAGGCCTAATATGAATCCTACTATGATTCCACCGCCAGCAAGCAGGCTTAGTATTGAGAAAAGCATCACGACGATTCCGCCAATTGTCTCATATCCTGGCTGATACGAAGTCACGGCCCCAGCAATAACTCCGAATCCCGCTAACACTCCTATTATCACGACCCAGTTGAGTGGAATCCCCAACAGCAAACCGATAGCCAAAAGGGCTAGAGGTGGGAACGCGAGCATACCCACAGCGTGGCCCAGAACTGCTATTCCCCCAATCGTCGATAAGATCATGGGCGTGGCAGAAACGGTGGGAGGCGCAGCCTCCACTGGCACTCCTGGTGCCACTTCTCTGTAGCAGGACGGACATAAAACGAGCTCAGCGTATGCTTTCGCGCAATCTCTACAAATCGCGCGGCCGCATCTATTGCATACGTAAGTTGCTCTCAGGTTTGTGTGATAAAAACACATTCCCGGTGGCGTTACCCTAATTGTCGAAGTTGGAAGCCCAACGGCCACTCCGGGTGTGATGGGTGTAACAACTTTGACCGATGGAACAGGTTTTGCTGGAACCAGGGCATTGCCGCAAGCAGAACAATACATGGCTTCGTCCTTGTTGTCGGCACTGCATTTAGAACATTTCTTGACCACTGGTCGTCCCTCGAACAAAGGTGGTGTATGAGTTTAGCAGATTCTTAAGGCTTTCCAAAAGCCGATCTCCCGCGAACTCGGTCAGAGACTGTTGGGGAACCTGCTTCTTGTTCTTCTCTTGGCAACTCAGAACTTGGTCGCTGAATTCTGAATAGAAGACAGCAAAGCCTGCTGGTTCGCGGCGAACTAGTAGTGAGCCGGGATATCCTACCAGCCTCTGCCTCACGTCTCTCAGTAGCCAGAAAGCATCCAGTCAAACCTTTGATGCATGAACATGCCAAAGGGAACGGATGGATCTCAAACAGCTCTCGGGAATCGGGCAGCGTTAATCTTAAGTCTTTGACCTCGCAACCATTAAGCGCCCGGCAAAGCTGCGCCTTCGTGAGTCTAGAATTGCCGAAAAGGAAGAAGAGCGGGACCAGAGCCGCCAAGCTCGCACTTACGAATATTGATGTTAAGAAACTTTGGCGGATCTTTGCAGACACCTTAGCCAAGAAAGGCCTAGAAGCGGATGTTTACTGTGCCAACTTCAATGAAACCATTATTCGTACGGAGGCGTATGATGCGAACCGAAAAGCTATAGTTGATCTGGCTAGACACATCACAACGAGTCATGAGGCTAGCTCGAAGGGCGTAAGCGTTCTCAGAATAGAACTCCCACCTCCAGCAACCGCCCAGACACATCCTTCTGGGACCGCTCCTCTTGGACAAGAAAGCCTCCGGCCTGTTCAGGATCTACAATCTCTCGACGATAAACTTTGTGAGTATATTCTGCAACGGAGTGGAGAAATCTCCCGCACTCAGGCTTCACAAGATCTTGGCGTGACGCCAAAGGAAATAGATAGCTCGATCGAGAGACTATGTAGCGCACGCAGGCTCTCCCTCCTTTCAGTTGAACCTGCCCGAGTTCAAATACAACGCTGTGTACACTGCTACGCGGAGATTCCTTTGAACTCCAGATTTTGCAGTGCTTGTGGGCAACTACAAGAGACACATGTTGGCGTTGAGGCATCTGCGTCCGATCGATCGATGCCATCTCAGTTGGAGACGGCCTCAACGGATTGGAAGGAACTGAAAGAAGACATCAGACATGAAGGTCAAAGGATCCGATTCACGCTGCCAAGACCTTTTGCGCAGAGAAGAGCGGCGAAGCAATCGCGCACTATTCGCCCTCGACCTTGGGGCGTGCAGAAACCCCACCCACCTCGAAAACCACTCGAACGTGTATCGAGTGGTCCACTTCCGAATATGCTGGCTAGGACCTGCACGAGATGCAAACATATCATGAAACCGCTCGGCCACGGTAACAGGTGGTACTGTGACCGATGCAGAAGATATGGCTGAGAAGTAGCTCCATGGGTAAGCATCATCACCTAGCACCATCCTGTATGAAGCGCTATCCCTCTGTCATTTGAAAGTAGAGTCGGTTCTGGCAGATTAGTAATGCGTAATTGGCGTACCGTGATCCGAGACTACTATGCCCCATCTGGCGATCTCCCTTGGAAAGTTGCAGATCATAGTCTTCTGCGACGCCGGAAATCTGCCGGCTGGTCGCTCTGTCGAGTTAGGAAGAACATCTGATATAGACCGGAGGTGTCGTTGCTAAGGCATACTATCATTGCTTTCAACGGTTTGGAAGATAACGGTGTGAACTTGTGGACGCCTTAGAGACATGTAGCTGAGTGCATTCACAGTCTCATTCGATACGTACCTACTAGACATGATGGCAAGTTTTTTAGGTTCACCACGTACCAGATGGTTGGGGCGAGGTCTTGGACGGGAGCACGTCTGTGACTCGTAGAACAACTAGAATGTTCTTGGTGTTCATGACATGTCTTGCGCTATTGAATCTCGGTGGCGCCACTTCCTCAAACTCTGAGCTCTACTCGCTTCCAGCCTACGCCAAGACACCTGAGAATAAGTTGAGCAATACACACATTTTGAAGTCAGTCAGTCCGGGTCAAGAGATTTCAGCTTCACCAGGGCAGGAGGTGTTTATGGATCTTCAGTATCAGCTCTGGGCACCTGATAACCCTAATGAGATCGACCAATTGTTCTTCATTGCCTCTTGGACTCCCAGTTGGCCGCCTCCCTCAGGGTACTATGTCCCAATATACAACGGGATACCTGGACTGTATCCCGGAGTGACTAGAATAACGGAAGTAAGATTGAGAGCACCATCGGCGGCCGGAGTGTTCTATTTATGGTTCTGCATGTGCGCCCATTACTCTATGGGGCAAGCAGTAAACGAGTACAAGAGGCCGCTAACGATGCCCGCCCACATAAGATTAGTGGTCGGCGTAGTTCCTGATGTGACGGTTACCGTCTACCAGACTAGGACTATCACTCTAACACAAACGGTTTGGTCTGGGCGGACCGTTTACGCTCCAACTCAAACTGCGACCAAGTATCTCACGGGAACCGTTACTATCACCTCTTATTCTCCAACGATTACAGTAACAATCAAAGGGTCAAGTCCCTCTTATCCAACGCTCTTAGGAATACTCGGTACCTTGGTTCTTTTCGAATCCGTACTTTACAGGAGGGAGAAACACCATCAGGACTGAAGAAACTGCTCAACCCTTGAGCCAGAGTAAGCCATATCAGATCAGGCCCAAGAATACCTCGAAGAGCATCTCTTTCTTGGCCTTTCTATCAGCGCTTCTCCTGTTGGTGTTACTTGTCACAAACTTCGCTTCGTTCGCTCTTCTGGCAACTTTGACGGTCTCTGTGATGCTTGCTACTCTTTCCAAGAATCTGGGAAAGAGGTTCAAGCGAATCTTGTTCGCGGTTTCTTCAATAGCACTTATCATGCTCACCATACCGAGCGCGATCCATGCTCGAACAATAACTGTCACTTCAACTATCACAGATTATTTCACTACGACTAGGACTTACTGGCAGGATACGACAATTACTCCAACGGTCACGATAACTGTTGGCACCAAATCTACTGTAACGGTTTTCGTTCCGACAACAACCTATCTCACGAAGGAGGAGGGGGCTTTAGACGTTTCAATAGACAACACAGATCCCCGCTATTTGGGCGAACCTTGGAAAATGGTCGTCACTGTGAGGAATCCTACCGGTCGAGACATATCTGCGACACTGGTAGTGGACAAGATCGTCTTCCCCGACGACCCCCAGAAGATTGTTGGCAGGGATGCCAAGAGATGGCTTGACTTCCTGTTCGGAAGCCACAAATGGAGACTGGATGTCAGGATAAATGGTGAGCCTGCTCAAGAGTGGAGAAGGAATATCCTTGTTAAGGCAGGGCAGAAGCTCGACCCACAGGTCTTCCAGATCAAGAGTGTGAAGTGGAATTGGCTGGATCCAAACATCACCACGGAGATCATAGCAAGCATGGTCTTGCTCTATATCTCAACATTCTATTTTACCTTTGCATCACTTGACGCCTTCTTAAAGTGGATAAAGGCACTTTACCAAGGAGCGGACTTCACAAAGAACGCTCTTTCGTTTCTGCGTGAACAGAATGAAGCCTACACATTTATTCCGGTTTTGGAAAGGGCACGCGCGTATGATTCGAGTGGACAGCTTCTAGGGTCATGTGAAAAGACAATCCCAGTTTACGTAGACGAATCCAAGATGCATATGGCACAAGAGGCTATTAATGGGGCACTATTGGCAACAATATTCTCGATCTTCGCCGCCATGATCGTGTTGATAATCTCGCTGGTTTTTACGGGAGGATCTTTGGCCACGGCAGCGGCTCCCATATTCAAGCTTGTGATGGCGGGGCTCACAGCAGGAGCTCTGGGAGCAAGTCTCGGCGCATACGTGTGTGCACAGGATCCAGATCCGAAATACACACAGGTCGTGAGTACCCCCAAGCCTAACATACCTTCATCAATTCTTGAACTCCCTGAAGGGGTTGGCAAGGAAATGGCGCTAGCAGGATATAGATACTCAGCATTTCTGACATCCGCTGCCGAGGCAATGACTCGATACTACGCTGCCAAAGAGGACCATCAAACAAGATACATGATCCTCCAGCTGAGTTCATCGAATCAACACTTGAACTCTGCGAGAGACGAACTGAAGAGGATGCTTTCCTTGTACCCGGAGTTCTCGAAGTACCTCCCGGAGATCAACCCATCTGTTGTGGCATCTGCAAAGTCATACATCAGAGAGAAAGGCTTTCCTGAAGAGTTCAAGAATGTTTTCATGAAAGTGGGGAAGCCTGAGTACGCCTCTGTCATGCAAACCATAATTCCGAACGTCCCAGACAACGTCTGGCATATGCCGGTACAAACACTCCTTAATGCATCATCCTCGTCCGTAGCCTCACTCGTTGATATTAACAATGAGCAGATCAAGACTATTCAGAAGAGTGAGACCCAAGAAATGTCAGGCCAATTGTTGCCAGTCGTTGTCTCGTTTGGTGTAGCCAGTGGGGTGACATGCATTTTTCTGGTCGCAGTGTTCGCTCGAAGATCTCGCAGGTCAACTAGGTCTAGAACAGTATTAGGCAGGCATATCGCCTTATCGAGACATGTGAGATTGTGCCCTACGTGCCATCGCATTGCTAGTTACAACTCCCGTGAAGGAGGATGGTATTGTCCGCATTGCCGTCGCAGTATAGCATAAGAGCCTAGAACCGTCGGGCTTTGTCTTGTTGTACAAGGGGCGGAGGAAAACTTGCTTGCCTATTGCAGACGGTCTCCCTTACCGGACCAAGTACGCTATCTGATCTCTCCTTGGCTCTTTAGTTGCTCGATTGATTACTTCAACTTGTCTTCAGCTGCTGCCAATTCTCACTGCCGGTGAGAGTCATATTTCGCCTTCGTCCTTCACGATGCACTTGTGGATCCTTTCGCCTAGAATGGGCGCCTGTTGCTCCATGAGAGTTGTCTTCTGCTTCGGGCCTTCGGGTTCCTCGACCGATAGCGTCTTCGAAGCAAGTTTTCGAGGGACACCCTCAAGCGTCACTTCATCGCTGTATGTTGTGAACAAGTTCGAAGAAAATCCGCGAAACCAACCTGTTCATCCTTGAATCCTCACGCGATCGGTCGCTCCTTTCAGTTCGCCTACACCTACCCATGCTTCTCTAGTGCATAGGACAACGACATGGTTTCTTCGTGCCCCGACGTAGTCGCATACATTCTCATCCGGTGTTGGCAAGGTTTCCACCATTGGTATGGTCTCGCTACTGAGATGGTAAGTTCTCCGTCGACTGTTGGCAATCTTTCAACGATTTCGCAACAGGATTGCAACATCGATTCAACCAAGCCTTCTTTGCCATCTCTGAACATTGCGCTGAGTAAAGTGATAGGATATGCGGCTATTTACCCAAATTCCCATTGGTCCTAAGACAGGGCTAGGTGAGATAGATGTTCTTCCTGAGCATACGGTGGGCGAGGTGAAGGAGCAAGTATGCGCATCTTTCCACATAGCGCCTCAGACTGTGAATCTGATGTATGGAGGGCAAGTGCTGGATGATGTCTCAACCATTTCCTCGGTGGGAATAACCGAGAACGCTCAGCTGGCCCTGATGCCGTACAACATTACTGGGGCGGTGGCTTACCGGTGAACACGGTCTTCAAGACTAGACTTTGTGAGGAGAGAGCGGTTCTCAGGCAATGGCTTCCAATGGTTACTCCGATGAATGATCTGCCTTCGGTCTACGAAGGCTACTGTAGGTGCGAAAAAGGACCTGTGAAAGAGCTTGCAGATAGGGGAGTATGGCCATTCACGGAATATGTCGAGATGCATAAGTTCCGGCTGGAACTTCCAGATGAGTATCCGCTTAAGCATCCTATCGTGACGTGGCTCACGGACATATCCCATCCAAACATCGTCCCGTTCTTGCGAGGCGTCGTATGCGTCTCACTCCTTGGAGAGGATTGGACTCCGAGACTTCGGCTCCCTTGTGTTATCCATGCACTGTCGCATCTTCTTGCGGACCCTAGCCCAAGGCACATCTGGGATCACTCCAAGTCTCTGAAGGCGGCCGAAGTTGTACGGCACTACGGTTTTCCCAAAATGCGAACACAAGCCGGGAAAAGCGCGGTCCCATCAGATATTGTGAGGTTCAGCATAATAGACCTGCCAAAGCCCACATCCAGCGACGTAGTTCGCTTCTCAATTCCAACGCCAAAGGCCAAAGGTGAGAAGCAGCGAGGACAAGAGCCGGCATTATTGTTGTTCGACTGAAGGCGTGTGGTGCTGAGCCTTTTTCAGTGGGGCTTGGGACCCTAAACAGACCTATCTCCGTCTCGGTCCCGAAATCCTAGATTCGTTTGCTTGTCCCGCATTCATAAGCAGTTTCGGGGCAGCTTCGCCCTCAGACAGTTTTGTATACGCTATAACCACAATCGACTTGAAAGCCTTCAGTGCCTCGTCCCTTCCTCTCTCTGTCAAGAAGTACTGAGTACGGAATCGTGTCCTCTCACTTCTCTCGCTCCCTATGTAATGAAGAGTCTCCAATTTTCTTAGGATCACGGGGCCTTCCCTCGTCTTCTCGAACTTTATTCCAAGTTCCTTGGCAAGCCTATAGAGCTGATTGCAGTTGAAAGTGGGCTTGTCATCTAGGAATGAGCCGTGGATTCTGAAAGGATGCTCTTCAGCTAGAGCTAGAACCAGCAAATACCGCAGTTCCTTGAACCATGAATTTGAATTCACAATGAGAGGTATGCCATGTCGGACGAACTGTTCAAGTAGTGATTCGTGCGGGTCATCTATGGATTTTCTTTGCGTCGTCACCTGATCCATGGCAGAAGATGCGGTTCTGTTCATCTCGAAAGTGACCTTAGCATGTTTTCTATGGCCTTATGAAAAAAAGCCTTATGATGACCCAATGATCTTGAAAACACTAGAATCGCTACATAAGCAGTTCGTCAAGTACTGTCTTCCATCCCATGATCATTCAAATCAAAAGCCTTTTGACCTGACGAAAGGCCCCTAGGTTAGGTCCGAGTAGATTCCGCGGAGGGGTTGCTCTCCTTCGTGACCGTTGGAGAGAGAAACTTGATCGCCGCGAAAGGCAGACAATGGCTTCTCCTGCTATCTCTGCTGATATGTCTTCAAGTTGGCTTGCTCAGCATGGAGACAAGGGGGCAAGTTGGATGCAGTATCGTGTCGCTTGACTATCCTTCTGAGGTAATTGGGAGACGCTCCTTCACTATGACGGTAACTGTCGACTACTCGTTTCCATACCGGATGTATTTAGTCAGAGTTGTGGTATTGGAGGGAGGATACAGGTCGGATCCTCTGGGCGGCGCTGTCCTTGGAAGTAGCGCAACAGCGGAGGTTTCGGGGGCTGGCTACCGGGCACTCTCCATTCAGCTTACTGCACCATCCACCTCGAAGGAATGGTTTCTCACAGCGTACGCATGCTACAAAGGCCCCGACCATGCAGAATGGTACTTTCTGAGTACCAAAGGCGGATACAAATCGTTCACGGTCCTAGTCTATACACGATGCCGAGTTTGGTTGAGGACTTCTCCTAGTGAAGTTGCTCGTTATGCCAAGATGCTTGGAGAAGGAGAATACGATGCTGACGCCATGGTGGCATTGAAGGTGGATAGGATAGTTCTGGGGCCTTCTGGCACTAGGTATGTGTTCTTGTTC
>Ga0129298_10000653_pt1 | contig 14041 bp, 11 predicted proteins | sample I19B2metaG_FD_94707 | JGI IMG/M metagenome (GOLD analysis project Ga0129298, IMG submission 94707) | Lake sediment bacterial and archeal communities from Gulf of Boni, Indonesia to study Microbial Dark Matter (Phase II) - ​I19B2 metaG | ecosystem: Environmental > Aquatic > Freshwater > Lake >... | reverse complement strand
GTAAGGCGCTTGAAAATCTGGTTCGCCTGCACTTTTGGCGGAAGCTCGAAGAATGAACCATTCATCGCTAGAGCTCCTTGGTCGGATTGAACGAATTTTCCTTGCGCGTCGTGATGGAAGGAGTAACCCAGAGATACTTGATGAGTTCGTTCCGCTCCAAGTGTTGAAGCATTTGCTTGAGCGCCCCTGTGGCTTAGAACGTGAAGCATCGTCTCTACGATGCTGCGCGGGTCTTCAGCACCGTCGGTCGAGACTGCCGCTAATGCGCCCAAATAGAGTCGCTTCGGGGAGTGCTCTTCTCCTTTTATATCAACTTCGAACTTTAAGTGGCTCAGGTTAGAGAATTGCCGGTCCTCCCGATCGATACCGGTCGATATGGAAGTCCCGAGATTCGCAGGGTTTTCGAGGAGGAAACACGCTTTCAGAAGATGCTTGATGTTGAATCAGCCTTGGCTTGGGCGCGAGGAGAGGTCGAAGATATCCCCCGTGAGGCTGCGGACGAGATCGAACGCCATGCCTCCACCAAGTACGTTAGCATCGATAGGATTCGAGAACTGGAGAAAGTCATGCAGCACGAGACGATGGCGCTCGTTGAGGTACTGTCAGAGGTTTCAGGAAAGAGCGGGGCGTATGTTCACCTCGGAGCCACGTCATCAGACATTCTTGACACCGCGCTCGCATTGCAAATGAAAGACGGGTGCGAAATAGTTGCTGGAAAGCTGGATAGGCTCCAAGAAGTCCTTGTGGAGCTTTCAAAGCGGTATCGAGACACCATAATGATTGGAAGAACTCACGCCCAACATGCCCTGCCGATAACGCTTGGATTGAAATTTGCTGTCTGGTTGCGTGAGATCAGCAGACATGTGGAACGCTTAGGCCAGTGTAGACAACGTGTTCTTGTGGGAAAAATGAGCGGTGCCGTTGGCACCATGGCTGGTTTCGGGAAGAACGCCCTTCGGGTACAGGACTTGGTAATGAAGCGTCTGAGGCTTCAGGTTGACGAGGCTACTAGCCAGATTGTCCAACGCGACAGACATGCCGAACTGATCTGCGTCTTTGCGATGCTCGCCAGTACGTTGGATAAGTTTGCCACAGAGATTAGGAATCTCCAGAGGCCTGAGATCGATGAACTGGCGGAGCCATTCGAGGTCGGAAAACAGGTCGGCAGCTCAACGATGCCTCAAAAACGGAATCCTTGGAAGAGTGAGAACGTCTCTAGTCTTGCCAAGATCGAGCGTAGCCTCGTTGCCCCAGCAATAGAGGCGATAATCACATGGCATGAGCGTGATCTCTCTCAATCCGCATCTGAGCGGTTCATTATTCCGGAGGCCTTCATCTTGATTGACCACATGCTGAACTCGATGATCCGCATACTGAGTGACTTGCGTGTGAACGAGGGACGGATTCTAGAGAACCTAATGAAGTACAAGGATCCGATGATGTCGGAATCGGTGATGATCGCGCTCGTGGGCATGGGGATGCCAAGACAGGAGGCGCATAGATTGCTGCAACAGATTGTATTCGAGAGACAAGACAAGCGGATGAGCTTCCGCGACGCTCTGGTCGAAAGTCCTACGGTTACGAAATATCTGGACCAGAAAGAAATCGAGAAGGCACTGGATCCAAGATCTTACATCGGGATGGCGACCGAGATTGTGGATTCGGTGGTCGAAAAGACAATTGCAGAGAGACGGTCGCGAGGTCTTCCTACCTAGAAAATCTCGTCTTGGCCGTAGTCGGTCAGCAGGCTCTGTTCTGTGGTCTCGGCCCTTTTTGATCTCAATCTCTCCCATTCCTCAGCTTTAATGAGACCGCCGACCTGCTCCTTGATCTTCTTAGCCAAACTCGGGCCGATAAGAGGCACATTCATCAAATCCGTTATTGAGGCAGCCTTGAGGTCTTCTATGGTTCTGTAGCCTGCGTTGTGGAGTGCTCGCGCCCTTACGCGTCCCACACCTTCCAATTTGACTAGCGGGACGAGCTCTGGCTTCACTCCTTTCGCGCATCGGATTTGAAGTTCGTAGGTCGGTTTAAGCAAATCCTTATGCCCGAAGAGTTCCGCAAGTTCGTGGGTCGCGTGGAGTAACCACTTTGAAGTGTCGACCATTCGCAGAAGATCGCCTGGTTCGACTTTGTGCACTTCAAGTATCGCGTCCTCGCTGGTTTCGTTGATCCACTCGTAGAGTACTCTTGTGCACTTGATCTCAGAAAGAAATTCCTCGTACGTCACAGCGTTGCTATCGCCGTAGTATTCCGGAACTTCACACATGAATTCCTCTTGATGCTCCTTGGCGAACAGGTCTAGCATTTCATCCTCGCCGCGTCTAGGATAGAGTTTCGGTGCTATGTCGGGTGTTCTTGAAATCAGATGGAGGAAGCTGACTTCTGTTACCTGTCTCGCACGCGAATACAAGCCATCACGTAGGACGACTGCTGAGACGGGGTCTATGTAAAGCTCCGAGACTCGACGTCCGAACTTCGTTGCTCTCAGCTCGTCGCCCTCGAACTCAACCATCTGCTCCCTGTTTAGGAAGGAGAGGATTTCACCGAGTTTTGACCGGATCATCTTCGGGTCGTATTGTAAAGCGTAGAATGTTTTCGCGAAGAATCTTGTAAGCCCATCTTCGCTCGTGGCGAATCGTGTGGCGATCGTTGCGAGCACATGAGGTCTCAGGACTTTTTCTGCACCGAGCTTCGACCAAATTCTCTCAGGTTCGGCGAGCGCATAGTTCTTCATCAAGTAATCTTGTTCGTCGTCAGTTCTGGCCAGGAGTATGGCTTCACCATACTTGTCGTACTTGGGCCGTCCGGCGCGACCGCAGAACTGCTTGTACTCCAAGACGGAGATCGGATACCGCCCGTAGCCTGGCTCATAGCGTTCATAGCTACTGATTATTACAGTCCGAGCAGGGAGGTTCACGCCGGCAGCCAAGGTCGGAGTGGCGGAGAGGATCTTCAGGCGACCGGCCCTGAAGGCGTCCTCAATGATTTTCCTGTGAGCACCGGTCAATCCGGCATGGTGAAATGCCACACTGTTAAGAGCCTGTTCAGCGAGAACTTCTCCAAGTCGTGTTCGCTCCCCTGCAGATAGTATTCGTTGAGCGACGGTTTCGAGTCCTCTCCGCTCTGGCTTGGTTAGGTACCTTCGAAGTAGGGCAGCTGCTTTCTTCCCGATGTCCACGGCTGAGCGGCGAGTTTCGGCAAAGATGAGAACTTGTCCTCCTTCACGGACAACGTCGAGGGCTATGTCAAAGACCGGGTTGGGAACAGTCTTCGAGACGAACCGGGATGAGCCATCCTTGAACTGGATTTCACCATCATAGTGGATGCCTTCGCGTAGTGGGACGGGTCGCCATTCGGTTGTGATAGGATTGGCTTTGAGCCATTCCGCGATCTCGGTTGCGTTCTTGATGGTTGCGCTGAGGGCGAGGACCTGTATATCCGGATTCAGTTTCAGCAACCTTGTGAGTACTACTTCGAGTGTTGGTCCTCGATCAGCCTCTGTAACCAGATGGATCTCATCGGCTACAACCACAGAAACATCCGCTATCCATGGTGACCGATGTCTGAGCAGGGAATCGGCCTTCTCGTTTGTGGATATGATGATATCGAAGTTGGCGAGGTATAGGTCGGAGCTGTCATAGTCGCCGCTGGTGATTGCCACTCTCACTCTTCGTCCAGGTTCTTTCTCGATTGCAGTGTACTTTTGGAAGTCCTCATACTTTTCACTTGCAAGGGCCCGGAGTGGCGTTAGGTAGAGCGCCTTTCCTCCTCTTTCGAGAACCGATTTCAGGATGATAAGTTCGGCGATCAGGGTCTTCCCAGACGCTGTGGGGCTCGCTAGCACTATGTTCTTCTGATCTAGCGCCCCAGCCTGGATAGCTTCCTCCTGTGGTGGGTAGAGTATATCGTATCCAGCCCTAGCTAACACAGCCTTAACAGAATCTGCGATAGGAAGCTCCTCGATCCTCAATGTCGCCTATTCCTTAAGCGGCTGTTCGTTTCAAGTGACCCGGCTTGGGTGAATAAAGAATTCCTTCTCTGACCAGCTGATCAACGAGTCTTCTCGCCTCATCATCCATGAGGTCTGGTTTACGTGACAGCGCTTGATACAAAGTCGGTTCCTCCACGATTCCGAACTGTTTTTCAAGGTCGGCGAAGGTGCCCAGAACGATTTGCATCTTATCTCGGAGGCTTTTTGGTTTACCCGTCATTATGACATCGATATCGATCTTCCCGGTTGTTGTGTCGATCCCAACATCCTGCAAGGATAGCGTCATGAGGCGGATGATGGCTCGGGCATCCTCAACTTCAACCTTGTCTCTGAGGAAGCTTCTCGCCCTAGCTTCGGTCAACCGGACCAACGCTTCAAGCTGTCGAGGAGTAATGGCGACCGGTGACTCTGTTGAGCCAGATAGGGAGCGCATCTTCAGATAGTACTGGCGGAGCTCGTTGACTGCTTCCTCCGTCAAGACGGGCTCAATTCGCTTAGCGTAAGCTACGTATTTTCGAAGAAGGTCTGGTATCAAAGGCGGGGCTTCTGGGGGGGCTTTCAGGCGGTGTAGGGTGAGGATGTGCTCGGACATTCTGCTGTCCGAATCAGCTTCCGGGATGTCCTTCATGATGAAAAGAAGGTCAAAACGTGACAGAAGCGTCACGGGCAGGTTGATATTATCTGCAATATTTCGATACGGGTCGTATCTTCCTAGACTTGGGTTGGCCGCCGCAAGAACCGCCGCTCTCGCATTGAGTGTGGCAACAATGCCACCCTTGGCCACACTCACAGTGTGCTGCTCAAGTGCTTCATGTATGGCGACTCGATCTTCAGGGCGCATTTTATCGATCTCATCGATACAGGCGATCCCTTTGTCTGCTAGCACTAAGGCTCCAGCCTCTAGGACCATGCCTCCGGATTTTTCGCGGACAACAGCCGCTGTCAAGCCGGCCGCGGTTGTTCCACGTCCACTTGTGTAGAGTCCACGAGGGGCTATCCTCGCCACGTATTGCAGTAGCTGACTCTTTGCGACTCCAGGGTCGCCTACAAGGAGTACATTCGTCTCGCCTCGAATGACGATACCATCAGGTAACCGCTTTGGTACGCCGCCGAAGAGCATGTAGAGGACTGCTTCCTTGATGTCGCCGTAGCCGTAGATCGATGGTGCGAGCGACGCCAGCAACTTGCGGTGGATGAACGGATCCCTAGCGAGTTCACGGATTTGCCTCTCATCTTCGGGCGTGATTTCAACAACCTCAACCTCTTTTCCGACTACGTCAACGAAATTAGCGTCAAGTAGGAGATCGAAGGTGCGCAATCGGGCTTTGCGTCCTAGGAACTCTTGTTGAGCCCTGACCACACCGCTTATGGAGACTCGATCTCCGGGTCGAGCCACGTCTACCAGATCTTCTGTGAGTTTGATGTCCATCGCCCTAGGCAGCTGACCCGGAGGTAGGTCTTCAGGTCGTTCTTGTATGCGGATTTCCTGAGAGTTCATGAAGTTAGACTGCTTTTCCAAGAACTCAAAGACCTTTGACCTGCAATGAGGACAGACCCCCGGTCCTCGCATCAAGATCCCGGCTTGTTCAACATATGTCAAGGCGTTGCACTTGCGGCATTGGAATGCGGCCTTGATTAGCAACGGCTTGACGGTTGTTGATCTGACGATTATTCCATCAATCAGCACGAGTCTACCAATATTCTCGGACCCAATCCTGCGCAGTGATATTCGTTCAGGGAGCTTCCTGAACCTAGCGCGCAGACGTCTAATGATCTCCGCATACTCTGGATCCTCGATCTTGAGCTGTGCCCATGCGCTTCGATCGAGGTATTCAAAGTATTCATCTGGTTTGTCAAGAATCGAGCGGGCGAGGTCGGGATCGTAGGCAATCAAGTCTTCGAAATCGACAACTATGGACTTTGTACCCGCTAAGGCAGTATGCCCCAGACGTTTCCTGTACTTGTATTCGCTGTCCGTTCGGAAAGAGCGGAGGAACTCTTGGAAACGCTCTTCAGGTTTCTGGAGTACTTGCGCCGTCAAGCCGTCAAGCCCTGCCCCAGAAGCTTCGACTTCCATTCCTCAATCGTCTTGTTCAGAATGGAATAGAGTGCGCGCTCCTCGTACGTCAAACCATGGAGGAGTTCTTCGGAAGGAGTAGGCGAAGCAGCGAGGGAAACTAGCTTCCTGATTCGGCAGTTAACGATGTCGCGTACTAGCGTCTCGGTTCTCTCAAGCTCCCTGAGCTTGCCTTGGTCTTGCTTGCTCAGCTGTTTGAGATCGGACAGATGCCTGCGGAGCAGGCAGTAGAAGCTGGGCTGGAGCGAAGGCAACTGTCTGGATGCTGGGATGGTTTCTCGCCAGTGAATCTTGGAGAGTGTATTGAAGGTGAGAACATCTTCCTCTCTGAATCTCCCGTAACCATTACTCACGAGTTCCCTTGCCATCCAGTAGGGAATCTCCACCTCCTGCCCAACTTTTGCAGTTGACAGTTTGGTCATTCTTGACGATGTTTCGGGAATCTCGCGCGCAACAACTATTCTAACCTGAGAATTTTCAAAATCAAAATCTATGTCCTCTACTGAGATCATTGCTTCCGTCAAGAATCAACCACCAAACCCAATGGCGCCTCTGGGTTCACCATTTAAACACTTTGTCGAGTTATTCGTTCTATTTTGTCTAGATTTCCTCTGGAAGGGGAAAGATGTTCCGAGAGTTGAGTGAAAGTGTGAAAGGTGATCGTTCGTGCAGGAATCGTGGGGCCAATGCTTTTCAGGCACGTAAACAGACTTGAGCTGCACTGGAAACGTGATGATTGATCGGTGAGTGATCGTGGAAGTCGCGCTATGGGCTGAGAAATATCGGCCGAAGACATTGAAGGAGATGCGGAATCAGCAGCAGATCGTTGAGAGATTGAAGCAGTTTGTAGATACGCGAACGATGACCCACTGCCTATTCGCCGGGCCTCCAGGAAGCGGCAAGACAACCGCTGCGCTTTGCTTGGCACATGATCTCTTTGGCGAGAGATATCGAGATGCGTTCATGGAACTGAACGCGAGCGATGCACGAGGCATCGAAGTGATTAGGACGACTGTGAAGGAATTCGCTAGAATGGCGACTATCAGCAACGTGCCGTTCAAGATCCTCGTACTTGACGAGGCGGACAACATGACCTCAGATGCGCAGCACGCATTACGAAGGACGATGGAACGCTACACAGACACTTGTCGTTTCATCCTAAGCTGCAACTATTCCGGAAAGATCATTGAACCAATTCAATCGCGCTGCGCCGTCTTTCGGTTCGTCAGACACTCAGACGAAGATGTCGGTGAGTATCTGGACTACATCGCCGCGCAGGAAAAGGTCGGACTCGCTCGCGAGGGCAAGAAAGCCATCTTGGAGATGGCTGAAGGCGACATGCGCGCGGCTATCAATACCCTGCAATCCGCAGCAACCTTCGGCAAATCTGTGACGGAGGAAGGGGTTTACAAGGTCGTGGGCAAGGCAAAGCCGCTTGACGTTCAGGAAATGCTGAACCTCGCCCTAGAGGGCGACTTTATGGAGGCAAGAAAGAAGTTAAGGTACCTGCTCGTTGAGGAGGGCCTCTCAGGCGGTGATATCGTCAAGCAGATTCACTCTGAGCTCTTCAAGCTGAAACTGCCCGAGCAGGCCAAGCTTGCGCTGACGGAGGCGGTCGGTGAGGTTGATTTCAGACTGGTCCAAGGGGCGGACGAAGAAGTACAACTAAGTGCACTCCTAGCGCAACTGGCCTTGAAAGGTGCGAAGTAGCTTCCAGGTGTCCTCCGTTTGCCTATTCCTTGGACGATCAAGCATCGTCCAAAGACCATGCGAGAGATTGCCGGTAACAGTGAAGCCCGTGACAAACTTGCCAAATGGATCCAATCATGGTTAAAGAAAGCTCCAAGAAGGAAGGCCGTACTGCTACACGGCCCACCAGGTGTTGGTAAGACCGTTTCAGCCGAAGCTGTCGCCCTAGATCTCGGCTATGACTTAATCGAGGTCAATGCCAGCGACAAGAGAAACCGCGAGGCAATAGACAGAATCCTAGGCACAGCAGCATCGCAAGGGCAATTGATCGGAAAGAATCGTCTAATCCTGATCGACGAAATCGACGGTATCAACCCTCAGGAGGATCGAGGTGCCGTGAGCGCCGTAGTGAGCACGATTTCGAACACCAACTATCCTATCATCCTAACAGCAAATGATCCGTGGGATCCAAAGATCGCTCCACTCAGAAACGCTTGTGAGATGATCGCTTTCAAACGCTTGAGCGTCCGAGACGCTATCCCATATTTGAAGACCGTCCTTGAGGCCGAAGGAGTAGACGCGGAGGACGTTGCTCTAAAGTTGGTCTACGATAGAAATCAAGGGGATATGAGGGGTATCATCAACGACCTCCAGTACTTAACCACTGGAAAGAGCAGACTCGCATATGTAGACGTGCAGCCCCTAGCCTATCGAGACAGGAAGGACACCATATTTCAGGCCCTTGCCTTAGTCTTCTCTGCGAAGGACATCAACCAAGCCAAACGAGCTGTGGATGCAAGCGATGTCGGCTATGAGATGCTTTTCGAATGGATATACGAGAACGTACCAAGACAGCTGTCCGACCCACGAGATATGGCCGCAGCCTTTCAGAATCTAGCGAAAGCCGATCTTTTTCTTACGAGGGCGAAGAGGACTCAAGGTTGGGCGCTACTGAAGTACTACTTTGATTTAATGACGGCGGGGGTCGGGCTTTCCAGAAAATACACGAAACCAGCATGGGTTCCGAACAGGTTCCCGGAACGAATCCAATTCATGTCGCGTTCTAGGTCCGTGCGAGCTGTGCGCAATCAGATAGCAGCATCGATCGCAGCTAGATGTCATATCTCATCGCGGAGAGCGCTCACTCGGTTCATCCCACACCTAAAGCTAATCTTCCAAACAAACGAGAGAGAGGCTGCAAAGATTGCGGCGTGGCTTCAGCTCGATGAGGATAGCGTGAGTTTTCTCGTTGGAGATGAAGAACGTGCGGCTGCGATTCTGAAGGCGTCTGTCTCCGCAAGCTAATGCTCGCGGCTAACTCTGATTATGTGTCCAAGTTCCGGCAGGATCAGCTTTTCCAGTGCTGTTTGAACGGCATTAGGTGAACCTGGTAAACAAAAAATTGCCTTTCCTTTGATAGTTCCAGCGATCGCGCGGCTCAGGATTGCCGGAGAGCCAATCGTGTCGAAGCTCACTTTCCTAAAGAGCTCGCCAAAACCTGGCAGTTCCTTCTGCAGCATAGGGGTGATGCTCTCGACGGTGACATCTCTCCGAGACAAACCCGTTCCACCTGTAATGATCACTGCATCAACATTCTTCGATGCCAATGCTTTCCTAGTAATCTTCTCTATCATTGGCCTCGAGTCTGAGATCAGATTGCGACCTTGAAGGCGATGACCCGCGCGAGTGATTGAGCGTTCGATAATGTCCCCTGATGTATCCTCAGGCTTCTTCCCTGCCCTGAGCTCGTTGAATTTCGATGTGCTGCAGGTTATGATGCTTATTCCTAGGGATCGCGGTGCGGTGGCCTTGTGAAGTTCAGGGATCTTTCTCATTTATCGTCGCTTGATCTTTTGTTTGACTTTGAGATAAGTGATGGCTGTGTCGGGATACTGACCTTTCTCGTCTTTCTCATATTGTTTGGTCATATCCCAGATTGTGAGAAGATATGCTGAGGCAGCCGTGAGGGCTTCCATCTCTACACCAGTCTTGGCTTGGCCTTTGACGTAAGATTCGACCCTTAGGCTGTTCCTCAGCAACGTATGCTCATTGCGGACTGTCGTGATTGGTATGGAATGGCAGAATGGAAGAATGTTCGGCGTATTCTTGGCCCCCATAACAGCCGCGACTTCTGCAGCAGCGATAGCGTCACCCTTGTCGAGCCTACCAACCCTCAAGCGTGCAATCGTAGTCGGTTTGAGCTTGATCTCTCCAACAGCCACTGCTTCCCTAATTAGAACCTCTTTCGGTGAGATATCGACCATCATGAAACGTCGCATGCTCAGAGACCTCAGATCAGCAGTACAACCCTTCAGAGGAATTAGCTATTGCTCCTGAGGGCCAGAACCAAAGCTAGATTTCGCTTCGAATTCCCAAATCTCATCTTCTGATGAGCTTTGCCAACCAGTCAATGTTCTGTTCCCTATGTCTCCAGAATAGGTCGGTTATCAGATAGTCAAGAGCGAGATGCCTGAACCCCGGGAATCGGCGGCCTACGAATTCCATGATTCTCTCAGGACTTGCACGGTCGTGTCCGAAAAGGATGCGAGAGTATATCTTGCCTTCCCAAGGAGGGATGTGTTCGAGGGCGTCGTAGTCGTGGAAGAATTCGTAAAGCATGTATCCGGCGGACTGCGGCCCGACCCCATAGATCTTGTCCAACTCCTTGAGACGCTCAGTTCTTCCCAGACCCCATAGCCTCCCCTCATCGATGTGCCTTCGAACTAGTTGGTTCGCCTGGCGCTTGAGGATCTTAGCTCTGTAACCAACTCTCAAGGCGCGTAATTCCTTCTCGGAGGTTCTTTCAATCGCCTTTGCTTCCCAGAAGGCCCATAGCTCATGCTCATCGAACTCTGCAAGCCGGCCGTAATGTTCGAAAAGACTGTGGAGCATTGCGACAGAGCGTTTAACCACGGTGTTCTGTAGCATCACGGTGATGACCAGGTACTCATAGAGGGAGTATCCGCTTTTGGGGCGCATTCCCCGCCAACGTTCAATCACGTGGCCTAGGATCTTGTCCGTGCTATATCGTTGCACGAATTCTGCTATGGCTGTTGAATCCAAGTCGTACCGCCGCGTGACCTCTCGGACAATCTTGGAGAATACACGGGGCTTCAGGGCACGTGACGAGAACACTGTTAAGCGAATCTGCGGCTCATCGATGGTCCCCAGAGCTCCCATCTTTAGGCCATAGATATCCTGTGCAAGTCGTAGAGTCTGCCAAAGCACGCCCGGCATCCATGCCTGGTCATTGCTGGGGAAGTGGTGCGGTTTCCACATAGTCCCATCGAAGTGAAAGGGAGAGGTTGGATAGAGATCGACGCTCCTACCGGCGTGAAGTCTCAGCGGTCGAAGAGGCATCCGTCTCACTCATCAAGAGCACGTTCGATGCTGCATTTGTTAACTGTTTAGGTTGCAGTGAGTAGATGACCGATTGACTGAATATCTAGAATCTCGGGAATCGTTTCTTTTTTGCGGACGTTAATGCCGTTTCCAGTTGCTCGCGCATCGTTGAGGCAGGTATGCTCTGTAGGCCCAGTAACGTTGTCTTTCCGCGGACGCCTTCACCAGATTTTGATGCTGCTATCATCCCGATCGCGCCTAGGCTTCGAGTGTACTTCCAGATCTGAGTATGTCCTCTAGGTTGATCGTTGTATTCTTCGCAGACCGCTCTGTACTCGCGCTCGACCGCGCCTATGGTGGCGTAGGCTTCTTGGGTTTCTTCTAGAACTCTAGCCAAGGCGAGGAGCATGTATTTCTCGTGAGGCGACAAGGCTGCGATGTATTCTCCGCGAAGCATCGGGTAAACGCTTCCAGCTGCTTTTCTTACGTGGTCTGCGTTCACACGTTTTGCGCTTTCAGCGTCAGCGTACTTACCAGCACGCCAGAGAAGCTCGATCGAATAACGAGCGTCACCGCTCTGTCCGCCAATGTCTGCCACGAGTTGAAGCGCGTCATCTGCGACGGTGTTCTCTTTGAAAGCTAAGTTGACTCTGTCTTTCAGGATGTCGATCAGTTGGCGGGAATTGTATTTGTCGAGTTTGACGATGTTTCGTTGTAGGGTGTCGATGGTGCTCTTGTCGAGTTTTTGGAGGTATTCCGGTTCGCGGAGTATGCAGATGAGTGAGAGGCGTATTGGTTTGCCGATTCGTTCTTCCTGTATGCGGGTGAGGTTGTAGAGTGGTGTGGCGCCTTCAATCCTGATGAGGTGTTCAAGTTCGTCTAATGCGAGGATTAGGTGAATATTCTTGTCGTCAAGTACATCCATTAATGTGTGGAGGAGCTCTTCAGGTGCGAAACCACGCTTCGGAAACTCTGGTTCGAAATGAGTCAAGACCCGTTTTATGATCATGAAGAGGCTGCCTTTCGCTTCACGGCAGTTCACGTGAACGTAGTGAAGGTTGATCCTGCGGCTCTTTGCAGCCCTGACTAGGTCAGTCCCGAAACGCTGCGTCAGAATCGTCTTCCCAGTTCCCACGTCACCTGTGATCTGGACGCGTTGGCTTATTGAGAAGGGGCTCTCAAGCGAGAATCGGAAGAGCTGGCTCAGGAAACGCATCTGCTCTTCGCGGTGGGGAAGCCTACTTGGAATGTATTCCAGCGAGAGGGGCGACTCGTCTTTGAAAACAGTGGGCCGAGCTAATGTCTCCTTCAGGATATCTGAAGACAATTGAACGAGAGCCCCTACTCTCAACATGATTTAGGCTACTCCATCTTATGTGCTTTTGTTGTTAAACACGATAAAAGCAGGAGAGCCAAGTGAAACTGATTAAGACAGATTGTGTCGATTCAGCAATCCGCGAAGATCGGACCTATCCCTAGCTCCTGTGGGATTCGATCACCCGGTAGATTTCATCGCGTTCCGATGGTCCAATCTCCTCTATGGATCCGTTCACTCTGACGAGTTTTCGACCGCTTCTTCGGGGCGTAAGTTTCCCAATTATCTTGGCGGGAATCCCATGAGCACTCAGACCGCGCAGAATGAAACCACTCTTCCGAGTATCGGCGGCGATCAGGAGACAACCAGAGCTCAAGAGTTTCAGCGGGTCAACTTGCATCAACGAGCAGATCTCGCGAGTTTCACGTCGTATTGCGATTTTCGATTCGTGAATGAGGAAGCCGACTCTTGATGCTTCAGCAAGTTCCCATGTGCCGTTTAGTAGTCCTCCTTCAGTAGGATCGTGCATGGCTCGAACTCCGCCAGCACGCACGGCAATCAGGGCGTCATCAACGACGCTGATTAGTCGCCTAAGGCCTTTGGCTTGTTGAATCAAACTCGCGCCAGGCTTCGATGTAAGCGTCTCCGAGAAATCGGCCGCGAGCACAGCCGTACCTTCAATGCCAACAGCTTTTGTCATTATGAGATGGTCGCCTGGTCGACCGCCTCTCGATGTAACAAACTTGTCCTTTGGAACGGTGCCAGTCATGTAGCCGATTACTATGGGTCGTGAGAGGTCTGGAGTTACTTCAGTGTGGCCACCTACAACCGCAACTCCAAGCTCCTTCGCGGCTTTGTCGATCTGCTTCATTATCCTCTCGACAACTCCAACATTGGATTTCTCAGGAAGGAGCAGTGTACATAGGAACCATCTAGGTTTGGCTCCCCTGCAAGCAACATCATTCGCGTTCAGGTGAACCGAAAGCCAACCAATATCAGATTCAGCACCCGTGACCGGATCGGTGGAGAGAACAAGCACTTGATCGTCCAATGAGACTAGCGCCGCGTCCTCACCTATGGACGGTCCCAACAGAACCCTTCGATCTTTCGTGCCCGCGTAACGAAAGACGCTGCGAATCAGTATGTCTGACGGTATCTTTCCAGTCCTGAATCGTCGCATCGAGTACCGGAACCTACAAGCTCCATGGTGTTTTAAGCAATCAGGTAGGGAAACGGAAACATTGTTATGTGCGGTGCGCCTGAAGGAAGGTTTTGAGGAGTTCTCGAAATGATCAAATCGATTATTGATGTTGCCGTGGTCGTATCAAATGGGAAGAAGTCAGCTGAATGGTACAAGGACAAATTGGGTTTCGAAATCCGAACCAGCGAAGACCACTGGATTACAGTAGCTCCGAAGGGCTCCGATGTTGTTCTGCATCTTTGCGAGACAACCCCTCTGGAGCAGGGAAATACCGGTATCGGGTTCAGAGTGGACGACTTAGACGAGACCTTTAAGGAACTGAGCGACAGGAGCGTGGAATTCACAGTGAAACCTAAGAAAGCCGATTGGGGCAGCTTCGCGAGATTCAAGGATCCCGACGGAAACGAATTCTGGCTAATGCCT
>Ga0129298_10000652_pt1 | contig 14041 bp, 11 predicted proteins | sample I19B2metaG_FD_94707 | JGI IMG/M metagenome (GOLD analysis project Ga0129298, IMG submission 94707) | Lake sediment bacterial and archeal communities from Gulf of Boni, Indonesia to study Microbial Dark Matter (Phase II) - ​I19B2 metaG | ecosystem: Environmental > Aquatic > Freshwater > Lake >... | reverse complement strand
TGGCTATGCATCTGGGCTCTTCCGAATGCATAATACATCTCTTCAGCACCTGGTGCATATATGTGTGGAACTCCGTAATTATCCCAGAGAATCTCTGTATCCTTCTGAATTTTACGGGTATTGCAGCTCCCTGTGGCAAGTAGTACTATTACAGGAAGCAGTATATATGTTTTTTTCATCACAAATGATATGATTAAAAGATTTTGGCTATATCAGAAAGTTTCTGGTTGAAAAGCTTTTCCGTTAAAAGGCTTAGTTTCTCCTCGCTTCCGGTAATATGGAATATCCTCTGTTTATGAGATATTTTACCTCCAGGAGGAAGCATTGCAGCAGGTGATGAGCTTTCTATCTCATAGAATGGACCCATGATGCTTCCATCATCCACAGGGCCATCATTGTATGAGTTCACAACATCACCGCTGAAAGGATCATCCTGTGGTCCCCATTTGCTGTTCACATATTTCATTGGTTTATCGGGAGCAGAATACCACAGAAGCGTAAGTGCTCTTTTTTCAGGATCATAACTTCCGCAAAACGGGAGGGCCCGTTGCGGAGAAATGCCGATTTTGCTGCGAAATTTCCCATCGGTTCTGAAGAAAAGTATGCCATCTTTTACCACAAGTCTGTCGGAAGGCACTTTCCCGAAATAATCGTCATTTACAATTTTGCCTGCCTCTTCCTCACTTCCATTTTTAAAGGGTATGAAAACCACTCCTTTGGGTGAAGGATTGAACATCGCGAGCATCCAGACTGATAATGCACCGGTTTTTTCATTCCAGGCTTCCGTCCCTTTATTTATTATAGTATTGTCCGATTCATATGCAATGTATGCCAGCGATTTGTCAATTGAAGTCCCAAGTGCGTTTTCAGATTCGGAAGAATTAAGAAGCTTTACCGATCTTTCAATGCCAACATCCATTTTTGATCCCGAGGCATTGAGAAGCGTGAAATTCTTCCTGAAAATGACTTTTTCCGGTGTTTTTTCAATTACATCAAAAGGTTCTGTATCAATCTCTTTAGGGACCACCCAGTTGTTAAAAACCTGTTCAGCACCTTTACTGAAATAGATTGAAAAAGGCCCGCCTTCAGGGCCAAGCCATAGTCTTTCCTCTCCGCCGAATGGATTGAACTGACTGCTTTGTTTGCCAGCCTCAATAAATTTGTAATTGATCCATCCGAAGCTTGCACCTTCATTTCCTGCAACGCTGCTTGTCATTACCCTTCCCTGCCAGGCAGGAATGAGCATTATACAAGCCTGGGAATCCCTGTCCTTCAGTTCAATGGTACTGATTTTGTGTTTTTGAAAAAAATCGGCATCGTAGCCATATGTTCCTTTTGCATAATTCTTATTCATTTCCTTAGTATTTTTATTCGATGAGTTTGAACAGGCTGGCAATATAGCCAGAAATACAACCATCATCCTGAGGTTGTATTTTAACAGATAATTTAAAATCATAGATTGGATTATTTCTTTTGTTTTGGTGATATATAGAGTACATCCTCTTTCATCTGGACTGATTTATCACGGTGATTTGCAATCAGAACTCCCAGAAGAATCAAAATTCCGAGGATCAGTAAAAGAATAAACGGACCGCTTTTTATGAACTCAAAAAAGAAGGAATCCCTTTTCATTTCAGACCAGAATTAAGATTAATCAACTCTGCATTAAAATCCTCTCCTATATCAAAATTACTAATTTCTTTTACAAATCCATAATTAATCTCAGACAGGATTCATCCATACCAGCTGTTTCTCAACATTATCACTGAGCTTATAAGGCTTTATATGGGCTGAAATCTGTTCGCCTGTAATCTTTATTTTAGACAGATCGGCAGTACCCGGTCCTGTCTGGGCGCAATAGTTTAAATACCCCACTTTTGCAAAATCTATCCCCATAAGTTCGATTCCAACCCTGTCAGCCGCAAGCCAGTCAGGACTAGCCACACAAATCCTGTGATCAACAGGGGTGCCCCTGTTTGGTCCGTTGCCCTCCATCCCTTCAAAACCATCAATAACAGCAAGATGAGGATGAAGGTAACGCGACATTGCATAAAGGTTATAATTAAGTCCCCTGTAACCGCTTCCGTGAACAATAGGTTTATCATTAACAGTACCCGGTTTTCTGGAAGGACTCCATGAAAAACCCAGGTCTTTTACAGGAGCACCAAGGACGATATTCTTCAGCGACAGGGTGGCAATCACACGGTCGTGAGTTTTCATCCTGGCAACGGAAACAATATAGCTGTCCTTATCCAGCAATACACCTGAAACACGCACTGGATGAGGTTTAAAATCCTTCTCATCAAACACATACATCTTCTCTATTTTCTCTGAGTCGAGGTCTACGAGCTTAACAGGATATTTATCAAGAAGCTTCATATAGCCATAATTGGAGAAGCCATCCATTGTGGCCCCGCCGGCAGCTGATTCTGCTATTATGCACTGGTCAGCTTTCCCTATTGACTTCATGAATTCGATTATACCCTCAAGAGTGTCAACATGCGTTGCACATAGAGGAATATCGATTGAGACGTTATTTGGCTTCAGAACAACTCTTTTTTTACCGATCGCCCGGGCAATCTGATTTGAGAATGGCTTTAGTGCACGGAATGCCATATCGGCCCTGTTATCACCGGTAGTCAATGAAACCTCGGCAGAATACTGATCCTGGATTCCGAATGAAGCAAAGGATTCATATGGTCTTATAATTGTTGCTGCCAGCCCACCAGCAATGGAAGTTCTAATAAAACTTCTGCGGCTGATTCTATTCATATACTATATTTTAATGTTATTAAGTAATTATAAGAAGTCACAAAATGCAGGTCAGCAGATCAACTTTTCGCCAGTTCATTACGGTTCTCATAAACCTTTGTTATTGCGTTAACAATATCATCCATGTCAGCCTTGCTGCCAAGCAGTATGCTCTGGTAAAAAGAAAGTACCTCATCACAAACCTGGTCATTCCCGGGAAGATTATTTTCATCCCTCCATTTTTTCAGCCGCTCCTCGGAAAACAGTCTCTTATATCCCCTTGAGTTAAAGGCTTCTTCAAAAAGCAAATCCTTATTCTGTTTTCCATAACCACCTGTAATCGGCACTCCCTCTGCAGCAACTGCCTTCATAAATTTCTCCTTGGGAATATTATTGAATGCTTCCTTTTTATACCTGAACGGATAAAGATGATATACAGCTCTGGTGGCACCGTTTGCAGGTTTAACAGGAATTATTCCGGGTATCTCTTTTAACTTTTTGTCGAGATAAAGAGCATTGTCAAGACGTATATCATTGTCTTTCTGTGCCCGTTTCATCTGTGACATCAGGATCAGTGCCTGGGATTGCTGCATCCTGAAATTACCACCCCGGTATGGATAACCCTGAACCGGTTTCATCTTACCATAAGGTCTGCCACAATTATGGATCGAATTAGCTTTGTCCATAATATCATCATCATTTCCAAGTATTGCACCACCTTCGCCTCCGGGTATATGTTTTGAATTCTGGAAACTGAAGCAACCAAGATCTGCCAGAGTACCGGTTTTTTTACCTCTGTATTCTGCCAGCCATGCCTGACATGCATCTTCAACAACTTTCAGGTTGTGGGCTTTGGCAACCTTATTGACTCCATCCATATCAACAGGCATCCCATAAATATGGACAGGCAGAATAGCAACTGTGCGGTCAGTGATTTTTGCCTCTATTTTTGAAGGATCCATCAGGAACGTCTCTGGGTCAGTATCGACAAAGACAGGAAGTGCTTTGTGAAAGAATATTGAATTGTATGTAGCAATGAAAGTATATGGAGACACCAGAACCTCATCTCCGGCATCTACTCCAAGGACTTCGAGAGCTGTAATAAGAGCTGTGGTTCCGCTTGCTGTTGCCAGGCATCTCCTGGCACCCATCATCTCGGCGTATTTCTTTTCGAACACCTCAACATGTTCACCAGTTCCCCGCCACCAGCGACCAGTACGAAACATATCCACTATCTCTTTTTCAACAGTCTGATCCCAAACCGGCCAATCAGGCCAGGTTCCCTTATGAACCTTTTCACCTCCAAGCAATGCCAGCTTTTCTTTAGCGAATGAAGGGGATCCGATTGATGAGAGAGGCCAGTTAATCATAGATCCTACTGCGCCAGCCGATGCAGTTACAATTACTTCACGGCGAGTAAATTTTCTTGTTTTCATCTTTGTATGATTTTATTATTTCGATACTACAAATTAAATCCGGTGCCAGCTATACTGATAACCAAAATTAATTATTATGCCAATAATAACAGCATATTCTTTAATTAAAATTCAAAGCTTTTTCTGATAAATTCCGGATATTTTGACTATGATAATCACGATATTTTTTCCGGATATTCCGGAAGTAAAAAAACAGTACCTTTAGTCCGTGAGGAAAATTAAATAAACAATAAGTAAATAAGGTCATGAAAAAAGCAAGTTTAAAGCTATTGTCTGTTCTGGTAATATTGCCGGTCTTCTTTCAGAATTGTGACAAAAAGGAAGAAGAAGGCTCAAAGTATGTTGGAAATTATGTTATAACAGAAGCGCTGGTTGCAGAGACTTTCACAATCCCGGTCACAGGCGCAGGAAATATTCCTGTTATTGCTAACACCTCTGTTACCCAGGCAATACAGACAGCGTTATTGAGTGCAGTTACCTGTTCATCACCCGATAAATCTTATATTGAACTACGAAAGGACTATTCACTTTACCTCAGTTGTGAAGGTGCAAATGCAATTAACGGGGGAACCTGGGCGGAAGCATCGGCAACTGAAATTCAGTTAAATCTGAACAGCACTGCTGTTCCAACGTCGGCAAGCGGTATTGCCCTGTCTGTTACAGATGTTAAAGTAATTGGTAATATCTTAAGCGGTAAAGCCACTATTCCCCTTCCAAAGGAATTTCTGGCACCGCTCCTGGCTCCATTTATCCTGGATCCTTCTGCACCGGCTGTTTATCTTGTGAAAATTTCACTGAAATTCACTCAGAAGTAAACTGAGGTGAGGGTTCTGTATTACGAAGTCGGCCTTTGCGATAGATTCTTAAGCTTAACCGGTTGGTTGCCGGTTTAAGCATTTATTTCGATATGTAATCAAGGATGTCTTCGTAAACCAGACTGATATAAAACAGTCCGCCTATCTTTGCACTCCCGAAACTGGTGGTATAATAATTATTGAGAATATTTGAAGCGCCCAGTTTGAAAGTAGTTTTTATAGGTTGGATCCTGTAAAAAACACTCGCATCCAAAGTGGCATAGGCAGGAATGTCTCCTGCTCCGAAACCAGACTCCCACAGGAAACTGCTCTGCCAGTGAAAGTTAAGATTAAATCCCAGGTTAGGTAATATAGCATGATGACCTACCGATAAATTTGTTCTGTATTCCGGAGAGTTGTATCTGGCCTCCACACCAGGCGCATCAATACTTTCCAGTAACTTGTTATAGGCAACATTTCCTTTAAAAAGAAGACCTATCGGGGTCATGTAATCAAGACCAAATGCCCAACCCAGAGAGGAAACCGGTTTATCAGTTGTAAAATATGTCTGATACAGCAGGTTATTTTCAGTTCCTGCATCAGCTGCCAGCTGAGCTACAAGCTGTACTGCTTCAAATCCTTTATATTTATTGTAGTAGGCATAAGTGTCCATAAAGAGTTTTTTCCCGAGGAACAGACCTTTATAGCCTATTTCTGTTGAAACAACCTTTTCAGGGCCTAATCCGGGCAAAGTAATAGGTCCATTATCAGTAATCGGTTTATCTGTTACAGGATTTCTCCCTGACATAGGATAGAGAGGAACAGTACTAAAATTATAACTGTCCTGTACTTGAGGCATTCCTCCTATAGTCCTGAATATTCCTGCATCCAGATCAACCCACTGATCGGCTATGGCCGGAAAGCGGTAAGCTGTCTGAAGGGTTCCTCTCAGGCTATGCTCCATATTTCTGTCAACAAATAACACAAATGAAAAACGGGGTGTATACTGTGCTTCGAAGTATTGGTTTTTGTCAAACCGGAAAGCACCTGTCAGTCTCAGGAAATCAGAAAACAGGTTCTTATTGATCTGGAGAAAAGTCCCAAACTGGTTAATAATAATCGGATCACCAGGATTATCGAAGAATATTGTTCCATTACTATTTACTGAAGTTATCCTGTTTGAAACACCAAGCTGCATCTCCATGAAATTAATAATATGTGAAAAATCATACATACCTTCCATGTTATACATTTTGCTGTTATCATAAACTCTTGCACCACCTTCATCAATGAAAACGGATGTAATTCCATTGAGCAGACTATTGAATTCATCTGTACCTGCAACGGGGAACGCGGGTTTGGAAGGATCAAATATTATTCCGGTTTTTACGTCCCTGTTATCCGACACCAGGCGTGCAAACTGATGGGCCATACTCATATTGCCCGAAATAAGAGCTGTCTGGGTATAGGCTTTCAGATAATCAGAAAACCATATTTCCGAAGGCTTCCATGCCTCATTTAAACGTAATGCAGCTCCACCAAGATCATATGATGAGCCGGAATTCTCTGATACAGCCCACACTCTGAAAAAGTAATGAGGATTATTCAACTCAATTTTTCCTGTAAGGATATTGAAATCCCTGAGTGCAAAACGATTCTGAGCAGTATATACACTTGTCCCCATTGCATAATTTGTCTGACCAACCAACTCTGTACGTTCGTTTATGAAATAGTGTAACGCACCGCTTAGTCGTATGTTTTTTGTTATATCATCAGCCAGATCGCTTTCTATCCATCCTGTTCTTGTTACTATCTGGTCAGGAAAGAAACCAATCGCACTGTTATACAGAGACTCATATTCAGGAGTACCGGGTGAGATTCCCTGCGTCTCGGCTATTCCGTCAATAACCCGTGGACCAACGTCCTGAAGATTTAAAGAGACCATTGATTCGTCACCATAGTAGTTAACCCCATCATAACCGGGATTACTTGACCTGTTGAGTGAAAGATCCGATAAATCAGACCTGTCTCTTCCGTCATCTGCCCTCCAGTCGGTTGCCCTGAGAAATGAACCTGTAATCTTGAAAGCCATCCTGTTGCTGAAAGCTCTGGCATACCTGAAGCTGAAATCCATCATCGGGGAAGGATTCTCTAATGTTGAGGAGCCAATATTCATGATACCTGACTGAGCAGAGAAAGACAATCCCTGGTACTGGAAAGGATCCTTGCTCTGCATAACCAGCGTTCCGTTCATTCCACCGGGGCCGTAAAGAGCTGTAGATGCCCCGATTACCATTTCAATATTCTTGACATCGATCTGTGGCAATCCGAATATATTACCTGCCGAGAAACTTAAACCGGGAGAAACATTCTCAACTCCGTCAATTATCTGATTCATACGGTAATTGGTATAATCGTTGAATCCTCTGGAATTAGGAAGGCTGAATGTTAACCCGTGAATATTCATATCCACTCCCTTAAGCTGATAAAGGCCATCATAGAAATTGGCAGCAGATATCATCTTCAGGTCCCTTATATTCATTTTTTCGATACTAACTGAAGATTGAAGTATCCTTTCCTCAACCCTGCTGGCTGAAATTACAACCTCCTGTCCGAGCAGATACTGTTCCTCCATCTTTACATTGAGGATTTCTGAAGTACTCTTTACATCAATATCCTGTGGTACATATCCTACAAAAGAAATGCGTATGGTTATTGGCAGCTTTTTAGAGGTTTTAAGATTAAAGGTCCCATCACTTCCTGATATCGTTCCATGAACGTCATCTTTGATGGTTATGTGCACGCCAACCATGCTTACACCTGATTTTGAATCAGTGATTTTTCCTTTTATTTCAGTGAGCTGTGCTGATGCACAGTTAACTATCAGAGCAAGAGATACAAATATTATAAGGTAGGACTTAAATCTCATTTATTATTTTTTGAAGTAGTAACCAAACTCAATGATTAACATTTTTTTACTAAAACCAAACCTGCTTACACCCCATTAAGTCTGGGCATAAATATACTCAGATCAGACCATATTCAGAAATATGAAATATTCAAATATATCATATCGGGTTTTGTCCCAAAACCAGCTTGGAATTAAGAGATGAATTCAGAGTATTGTAATGATTCCATACATTCTTGTGTCTAATATTTTTACACCATACATTTTGCCCTGCATCTTATGTCATTGATTATTTGATATTTATAAACATGGCATATTATTTGGCAAGTATAAGTAAACTAAATAAGAAATGAAAAGGCTGATTTTCTCAATATTTCTGACAACTATTCTGATAAGAGGTGAAGTCGCTGCCCAGGAGAAGAAATGGACTCTTGAGGACTGTATCAACTATGCACTTGCAAACAATATTAATCTTCAGAGGCAGCAGCTTCTTACAGAACAGGCTGAGGTAAACTACCTGAAATCCAAGCTAAACACTTTACCGAACCTTAATGCAGGCACTGACGCAAACCTGGGATTCGGACGATCGGTAAACCCGGTTACAAACCTCATTACTTTTAAACAGAACCTGAGTAATGCATATTCAATAAATTCTTCAGTGGATCTTTTTACAGGACTGACAACCCTTAATTCTATTCAGGCAAACAAGTTCCTGCTCAGCGCAGGACTGGAATCGGAAAAGATCGCAAGAAATACTCTGGTTATAGAGATACTGGGACAATACTACCAGGTGATTTATACCAAAGGCCTGGAAGAAGCATCCAGACAGAAAATGGAGCAGTCTGAAAAACAGCTGTTCAGAATTACCAAAATGGTAGAAACGGGAAGGGAGTCACTGTCGAAACAGTACGAAATGGAAAGCAGGGCCTCAGCTGACAGGCTTGAATTTACTGTGGCTAAAAACAGGGCAAGCCAGGCTTTGACCACACTTAAGCAGAAACTTCAGCTAGGCTCGGAATCAGGGTTCGATGTATTAATGCCTGATCTGAATACTCTTATTATAACTGATGCTGAATATAAAACAGATAGTGTTTACACAGTTGCATCACAGATTCTGCCAAGGCTTAAAGCAATTGAATTCGAGCTGAAGGCAAGTGAAAAACAGTTTGCAGCCTCCAAAGGATTTATTTCACCAAGACTTACAGTAGGTGGTTCTGTATTTACAGGATATTACAAGGTTATGAATGAAACTGACTTAGACCAGTCATCATTCAAAACCCAGTTAAAGAACAATAACAGTCAGGCAGTGTGGTTATCTCTGAATATCCCTATTTTCAATAATTACACAACCGGAAGAAATATAAAGCTTGCAAGGATAAAAAGAGACGATACCTCCCTTAGACTTGAACTTGAAAAAAATAATCTCTATACCGAAATAGAGAATGCATGTCTCGAATTTAACAGGGGAAAGGACGAATACATGGCAGCAGTAGCAAATCTTGAATTCAATAAAAAATCATTTAATGCGGTTGAAAAGAAATTTGAATCGGGGCTTGTCGATGTAACTGATTATTCCGCAGCAAAAACAACACTCTTCAGCGCTGAAACCGAATTACTCAGAACCAAACTTCAGGTTGTGATACAAAAAATAACAATACAATTATACTCAACAGGAGATTATCAAAACATCATATACAATTAAACTTTAATAAATAAAACAATGGATACCCCGCTTGAAAAAATGGACCGGCCAATTGCTAAGAAAACAGGAATTCAGAAGAAGCATATTCTTTATGCAGGGGCAGCTCTGGCATTTATAGTCCTTATTTATATGGCTTTCTTCACAAGCCGCACATCCACATATAAGGTTGAGAAAGACAAGCTCATTATTGAGACTGTAACGGAAGATCAGTTCAATGACTACATTACTGTTCCGGGAACTGTTGAACCTATAACTATTATTTATCTCGATGCCCAGGAAGGAGGAAGAGTTGAAGAGAAGGTAATTGAAGAAGGATCTATGGTCAAAAAAGGAGATATAATACTTAAACTCTCGAACCCCGATCTTCATCTGAATATCCTTGACAGCGAAGCACAGCTTGCCGAAAAAGAAAACTTCCTGAGAAATACACAGATCAATATGGAGCAGCAAAGACTCCAGATAAAAAGAGAGCTGGTAAATCTGAAGTATGAGATTGAAAGGAAGAAGCGTAACTATGAGCAGAATATGATCCTGATGAAGGATAACCTGATGTCAAAGGAAGAGTTTTTACGTTCAAAGGAAGATTATGAAATGGCTGTCCAGTCGAGGGAACTCTTTCTTGAGCGCCAGCGACAGGACTCTGTATTCTATTCTATTAATATTAATTCCATGATTTCCAATCTCGACAACATGCGCAAAAACCTCAATCTTGTAAGACAGAGGGCAGAGAATCTGAATGTACGGGCCCCTGTTGACGGCCAGCTTGGTCTGCTTACTCCGGAGATCGGTCAGTCTATTCAGCGGGGTGCAAATATGGGACAGATAAATGTTCTTACCTCATATAAAGTTACGGCACAAATAGATGAGCATTATATAGACAGAGTCAGGACACAACTAATGGCAACCCTCGACAGGCAGGGAACAGAATTTGACCTCGTTGTAAAAAGAGTGTATCCGGAAGTAAGAAACGGTACGTTTGAAATTGATATGGTATTCCAGGATTCTATGCCTGATAATATCAGAACCGGCCAGACATATTATACAAGCCTGCAGCTTGGACAGCCAAAAGTATCCGTTCTGGTGCCAATAGGAGGATTTTTCCAGGAAACCGGCGGGCAGTGGATATTCGTACTGGATGATTCTGAATCATTTGCTACAAAAAGAAGCATCTCAATCGGCAGAAAAAACCCCCGTTTCTATGAGGTACTTGAAGGACTCAAACCGGGAGAAAAAGTAATCGTCTCGGGGTATGAGACATTCGGTAAAAATGAAAAACTGGTTTTCAAAAAATAAATATTAACAATTCATAATTAACGCCATGATCAAAACTAATTCATTAACAAAAGTCTTCAGAACTGAAGAGGTTGAGACAACTGCTCTCAATAAAGTAAACATTGAAGTAAAGGAAGGTGAATATGTTGCAGTAATGGGTCCGTCAGGATGCGGAAAATCAACCCTGCTTAACATACTTGGACTGCTTGATAATCCGACATCAGGGAGCTATATCTTCAACGGCACCGAGGTTGCCAACCTGAAGGAACGCGACAGGACAATGTTCCGCAAAGGAAACATCGGATTCGTATTCCAGAGCTTTAACCTGATAGATGAACTCAATGTATATGAGAATGTTGAGCTTCCGCTGATCTATCTCAAAATGAAATCAGGTGAAAGGAAAAAGATGGTTGAAGATGTACTTGAAAGGATGAAGATCAGCCACAGGGCAAAACATTTTCCTCAGCAGCTTTCCGGCGGACAGCAGCAGAGGGTGGCAATTGCACGTGCAGTTGTCGCAAATCCCAAGCTGATACTTGCCGATGAACCGACCGGTAACCTCGATTCAAAAAATGGTATTGAAGTTATCAACCTTCTTACCGAGCTTAACAAGGAGGGAACAACTATTATAATGGTGACCCACTCCGACAGGGATGCAGGATATGCTCACCGTATAATTAATCTGTTCGACGGACAGGTGGTTTAGTTTATTTGACCCCTCGTAGGCTGTCTCATAAGTCCGGATTCACCCCCAACCCCCCAAGGGGGGCTTTCAAATCCGCTGATTTTCAATAAGTGCCGCTCTAGTGGCATTCAGGGGTGGATTTAGAAAAAAGGCTTTTGAGACACCCTATTATTGAAGAGCTGGAATTAAAGCCCCCCCCTTGGGGGGGTTGGGGGGTTAAATCCTGTATTTCCGCATCTTATTGTAAAGAGTCTGCCTGGTAATTCCAAGCTTTACTGCTACCATGCTCAGATTATTTGGGTACTTTTTAAGGCTTTCGAGTATCATCTTCTTTTCCATTTCATCAAGAGTCATCTCAACTGACGAGGAACTCCTGCCAGAAGAGGTAAACAAGAAATCTGAAGGTTTCAAAACATCTGAATCACTTAAGATAACAGCCTTTTCCACAGCATGCTGCAATTCACGGACATTTCCGGGCCAGTCGTGATTGGCAAGTTTCTCCAGAGCATGTGTATTGAACCGCATCCCTTCTTTCCCATATCTGTCACTGTTAATCCTTAGAAAATAATTTGCCAGGATGGGTATATCATCCACACGGTCTCGCAGAGGAGGCACTTCAATAAGTATTGTATTGATCCTGTAAACCAGGTCTTCCCTGAATTCGCCATCTCTGACCATTTGTAAAAGATCGCGGTTGGTTGCGCAAATAAGCCTGATATCAACCGGAATCTGCTTATTGGATCCGACCCTTACCACATACCTGTTCTGCAGCACACTCAGCAGTTTTGCCTGAGAAGAAAGTGAAAGATTCCCTATCTCATCAAGAAATAATGTGCTTTTATCGGCAGCCTCAAACTTGCCTTTTCGCTCTTCCCTGGCATCTGTAAAGGCGCCCTTAACATGACCAAATAGTTCACTCTCAAAAAGAGATTCTGTAATTGAACCCATATCCACAGTAACCATAAGCTCCCCGGATCTCTTTGAAAGATTATGTATTTCCCTGGCAACCAATTCCTTACCTGTACCGTTTTCACCTGTTATCAATACATTAGCATCGGTTGAGGCAACTTTGCGGACAATATTCATAACATTGATCATTGTCGGAGAGGCCCCGAGAACAATCTTCTCTCCTCCCCTGTTGATCTCCTTCTTTAACTTTATGTTATCCTGTTTGAGAAGGTTAGCCTCAAGCCTTGAATTTCTTAGCTGCATTGCCACATTTAATGTTGCAAGAAGTTTTATATCATCCCAGGGCTTAAGGATATAATCAACTGCTCCTTCCCTGATTGCCCTGACTGCAAGACCGATGTCGGAAGAATCGGTTACGATCACCACACTGATATTCCGTTCATGGCGGAAGATCTCCTGCATCCAGAACAGACCTTCGTTACCATTATGATTACCTGAACGGTAATTCATATCAAGCATCACAATGTCAATATTATTACGGGTTAAAGCTTCCGGGATGCGGTTTGGGTTTGTAAGGGTCAGGACCTTTTCAAATTCCTTCTTAACCACTTTTTCAAGAGCAGAAAGTATCTCACGGTTATCATCAACTATTAGTACAGTCCCTTTCATCTTTCAGGAGTTTTTACCAAAGACGGCAAATATTATGAAATGTGTCAAAAAAATAGACATTTTTCATCATTTTAAATAATAATTTTAATCTTCACTGTAAAACATGCAACATTTGACAGGTTAGTTCGTCTTTATTTCAGAAAACAAAACTCAAGACCATGACTGTCAAATTAGCCGCAAACGAAGTTGTCCTCAAAGCAGGTGATACAAACCAGGTAGTGGAGAACAAAACAATAGAAGGTAAGCTTATAGTAACAAACCAGCGTATATACTTCAAACCATTGAGCGAGGATATGGCAAGATTCAACCTTGAGATACTCTTTGATAATATCCTGGAGGTTATTTTCTACGGCAAGGGATTTTTTTCAGCCAAAGGTCTCAATGTTGTCACCCGCGACGGGAAAAGCCTTATGTTTCCACTTAAGAAAAGAGACGAAATAGGTCAGCTGATCAATAAGATGTACTAAGCATCTTATTTCAATATATATCCCGCATATCAGTACAGGGGGCTTTTGCAGGCCCCTTTTTTATTTCTGACCCCTATCCCGATTGCTATCGGGACCCACAGGGGGGACTTGAAATAAACCGTATTACTTAGCCCACCTGGGGCATAGACATATACTTAAGACTTTTTCTGTTGAAATTGAGGGATAGTAAAAGTTTCCCCTCCTTTTGAAGGAGGGGTGGCCGGGACAATTGATTATCTGATTATTAAAAGGTTTATTTCCCGGCCGGGGTGGTTGATTATTTTACATTCATCTCTGTTGATAACAAAAACCGATTCACATAAAAGTTTTAAATTATCTGGATCATTTTTTGGATAAGTTGTAATTCTGCCACTGTTCTATGATTTTAAAACAGATTGGGTTTTAAAGACTTTTAATATTTAGAATGGAGATAATGAAAGATTTCAGA
>Ga0129298_10000647_pt1 | contig 14091 bp, 14 predicted proteins | sample I19B2metaG_FD_94707 | JGI IMG/M metagenome (GOLD analysis project Ga0129298, IMG submission 94707) | Lake sediment bacterial and archeal communities from Gulf of Boni, Indonesia to study Microbial Dark Matter (Phase II) - ​I19B2 metaG | ecosystem: Environmental > Aquatic > Freshwater > Lake >... | reverse complement strand
GGGGAAGGGGAATTAATTATATAAGAGAGGCTTTGCCTCTCTTTGACTCACCTTGTAGTGTCTGTCCTTGAGAAGGAGAGGGAGGAAGAGGGGATAAGTTGATCAACATCCTTTAGACAGGAATTGGTCGGCTACTTTGTGATAATATAGTATTGCTAAAATGCGTATCTTTCGGAGGATGGCAGCACTATTTTGGAAGTACTGGCCACGGGCGCTAGTGGCTTACTTCTGTCTTTTTGCTGGAGCCGGGCTATCCCTGCTGATACCCCGTCTTACCGGTCAAGCCATTGACCTGGCTCTAGGCTCAGGCCAGACAAGGGCTCTTGTCTTCACGGCTCTGGCTATTGTCGGCGCGGGTCTCTTACGCAGTGTCTTTTCCTACTGGCAGAGCTACCTGGCTGAGTTTCTTTCGCAGAGGGTAGCCTATGACCTCCGCAATGTCCTTTATAACCGTCTGCAACAGCTCAGCTACGCCTTTCACGACCGCTCTCAGACCGGACAACTAATGTCCCGGGCAACGGTTGATGTCGAGGGAGTGCGTATGTTTGTCGGGTTCGCTTTGCTCCGGGGCGTCTATTTCTTCGTGCTGCTAATCGCTATTGCTGTCGTGCTCTTCTCCATCAACTGGCAACTGGCTCTAATCAGCCTGAGTGTTCTTCCTTTCATATCATACAGAACTACAGCCATTTACCGGAAACTCAGGATACTGTGGACAAAGATTCAGCAGGGCATAGGAGTTTTAGGCAGTATCGTTCAGGAAAACTTGGTCGGGGCTAGGGTGGTGCGAGCTTTTGCCCGAGAACACTTTGAGAGCGAGAAGTTCCGCCGTCAGGCTGAAGTCATTTACAACCAGGAGATAGAATCAAATAACCTGATTGCTGCCAACAGTCCGGTTATGGACTTTGCCCTTATGCTAGCGATGGGGGGCATATTGTGGTACGGCGGGAGACAGGTAGTCGCCGGGGTTCTCACTCAGGGCGAGCTGGCGCAATTTTTACTTTATGTCGTCATGCTTAACATGCCGGTGAGGATGCTGGGGTGGCTGACAACACTCTACTCAAGAGCGTTGTCCTCCGGGCAACGCATCTTCGAAATTCTGGACCAGGAGTCACCTGTTGAAGAGAAGCCTGACGCTATTGCGCCCGATGAAGTAAAGGGTTTCGTTCGCTTTGAGAACGTTTCCTTTAATTATGACTCCCACGGAGCCACATTGGAAGATATAAATTTTGAGGCTAAACCAGGTCAGATTATAGCTCTGGTGGGGGCCAGTGGCAGCGGTAAATCAACCATAGCCAATCTTATACCGCGGTTCTATGATGTAACCGCCGGTCGCATTACTATTGATGATTTGGATATAAGAGACCTATCGCTGACGTCTTTGCGCCGCCATGTGGGTATTGTTCATCAGGATACTTTTCTATTTTCCGCCACTATCCGGGAAAACATCAGCTACGGCAGACCAGAGGCTACCCTGGACGAAGTGATAAAGGCGGCTAAGATAGCCCATCTGCATGACTTTATTAACAGCCTGCCCGATGGCTACGAGACCCGGGTGGGGGAGAGAGGAGTAACCCTTTCCGGCGGGCAAAAGCAAAGACTGGCGATCGCCCGCTCGATACTGCTTAACCCGCGCATTATTATTATGGATGATTCTACTTCAAATGTGGATACTGAGACCGAGTACTTCATCCAGCAGGCATTGTCCGTGCTACTGGCCGGTCGGACTGCTTTTATCATCGCCCAGCGATTGCGCTCGGTGCAGATGGCTGACCTTATCCTGGTACTTAAGGATGGTCGTGTTGTTGAGCGGGGTACCCATCAGGAGCTTGTCGCCCGGAACGGGTTCTATCAGCAACTCTACGGCTTACAGTTTCAATATCAGGAAGGCTGGAGAGAACCAATGGTTGTTGTCGATGTCTCAGAGCCGGATGATGCTGTCTTACCTGACGATAATGGGTATGACTCTCAACGCGCCAGGCAGGGAAGGCTAAGAGGTAGCCTGACGGGCTCCGATGACATTGTCTTTGGCAAGCCCTACAATTTACGCATTGTTTCTCGTCTGGCTAAATACTTCGCCCCCTACAAAGTGGCGGTACCTCTGACCATTGCGGCTACTTTGCTCTATACCTTTAGCATCGTCGCCAATCCCTATCTGGTGAGTATAGCTATAAACCGCTATATTGTTGTTGCCAATCTCGCTGGTCTCAGCATATTTATGCTGTTTTTCCTGGGCAACGCACTCCTGAACATGGTGTCCTTATACACTCAGATAAGAGCCGAAGCGTCTGTGGGACAGGGTATCTTGCTCAATCTCCGTACCGATGTTTTTAGTCATTTGCAGCGCCTTTCCGCAAGTTTCTTCGACCGTAACGAGGTGGGGCGTATTATGTCGCGTGTGCAGAACGATGTGGGACAACTGGGTGACTTCCTTGAGTCCGGAATCTTCTGGGTGACCGGTGAGGTTGTTAGCCTGATAGCCATAGCCGTCGCTATGTTTGCCATGAATTTCAACCTGGCTTTAGTCACTCTAGCCGTTATACCTTTTCTTATAGTGTTCGTTTTAATATGGCAAAAGAGGTCACGCCAGACCTTCATCAAGGTGAGACAAGCCATATCGGCGGTTAATGCCGCCCTGCAGGAAAATATCTCCGGCATTCGGGTCATCCAGAGTCTATCCCGGGAGGAAGTGAACTCTCAGCGCTTTGAACAGGTCAATCGGAACCATTTCGAGGCTAACCTCCAGGCAGGGCGGTTGTCAGCGATAATGATGCCGGTGGTGGAACTGCTAATGTCAATTGCCACAGCACTAATTATCGTCTTTGGTGGGATGAGTGTGATAAGTGGGACCCTTCTCGTGGGCGCTCTGGTGGCGTTTGCTCTATATATACAGAGCTTCTTTGACCCCATTAGAACGCTGACTAATGAATATGCCCAGCTCCAGAGAGCCATAGCCTCAGCTAATCGCGTCTTCGAGCTTCTCGATGTAAAACCAGAAATAGTTGACCGTCCTCAGAGCACGAAAGCACCCCGGCTAAAAGGTGAAATTAGCTTTGAGGGCGTCTCTTTCAGCTATGAACCGGGGCTTGAGGTTCTTCATGACATTAACCTGCATATATCACCGGGAGAGACCGTGGCTCTGGTGGGACCGACCGGGGCAGGTAAAAGTACCATCGTGAGCCTCATTGCTCGTTTCTACGATGTCACCAAGGGACGGATATTGGCTGACGGCTATGACCTCCGAGAAATTGAGCAGACTTCCTACCGACAGCAGCTGGGGCTGGTGCTTCAGGACCCGTTTCTCTTCTCGGGAACTGTCCGGGATAATATATGCTACGGTAACCTGGAGGCTACTGAGGAGGAGATGGTCACCATTGCCAAGACTGTCGGGGCTCACGATTTCATTATGAAGCTGGAAAAGGGGTACGACACCTGGCTTCAGGAGCGAGGGCAGAACCTGAGTATGGGGCAGCGCCAGCTTATCAGCTTTGCCCGTGCCCTCATCGCTAATCCGGCTATTCTACTGCTGGATGAAGCTACCGCTAATGTGGACTCTCACAGTGAACTCGTCCTCCAGCAAGCTCTGGAACACCTATTGAAAGGGAGAACGGCGGTAGTCATTGCTCACCGCCTGTCTACGGTTCGCAATGCAGACCGCATTGTGGTGCTGGATAAGGGGCGGATTATAGAAGAAGGACGCCATGAGGAACTTTTAGGGCGAGGTGGTCTCTATTCCAGGCTCTACGAGATGACCTTCGCTCCAGCCGCAGTCCGGGTTAAATAACCCGGCCTCTCAAGTATCAGCCTATTCTATGCACTGAAATAGTTGCGATAAGTTGCTATAATCTATATGATACAAACAGACCAACCAAAAGTTTAGCCAGCCCGTAAGGAGTAAGAGAGCAAGAATGGATATCCAAGACGTGCACAAGAACACCAAACTACTGGTCGATGGCACCCCTTACAATGTTGAAGAAGCTGAATTCATGAAGCCGGGAAAAGGTCGTGCCATTTATCGTCTCAGGTTGAGAAACCTGCTTAACGGCACTATTGCTGACCGCACATATCACTCTGGTGACAAGGTTGACGAGGCTCACACCACCAGCCAGGAGGAGCAATACCTCTACAAAGAGGGTGAGCAATATGTATTTATGAATACGGAAACCTTCGAGCAACATCTCATTGATGAGGCGCAACTCGAAAATAAAACGGGTTTCCTCAAAGAAGGTATGATTGTTACCATACTAATGATGGGTGACAAGCCCATTGATATTACCCTGCCTATTTTCGTTGAGCTTAAGGTAGTAGAAAGCGAGACGACTACCAAGACAGCCACTATCACCCCACAAACGAAATCCGCGACTCTGGAAACAGGCTACAATATTGAAGTTCCGCCCTTTGTTAAAGAGGGCGACATCATTAAGGTTGACACCCGCAGCGGAACATACGTGGAACGGGTCGGCACCAGAAAGTGAAACACGATGGAGAATGAGCAACGGCGGCTTATTCGACTGAAACCCAATTTGCAGCGCCGAGCATCAATCTGCGAGTTTATCCGTGCCTTCTTTAAGGAGAAGGGCTTTCTCGAGGTAGAAACGCCTATCCGTGTGCCCGTTGTTGCTCCAGAGCTACACATTACGCCTTTTGAGAGTGAAACCTGGTTCCTATCCACATCTCCTGAGCTCCATATGAAACGAATGCTGGCTGCCGGCTACGAAAGGCTATTCCAGATGAGCCACAGCTTCCGTAGAGATGAACGGGGGCGGTGGCACAACCCGGAGTTCACCATGCTGGAATGGTATCGCACCGGTGCCGACTATAGACAAATGATTCAGGATATCGAACAGCTGGTCGTAACGCTAGCTGGTGAACTTGGACTTAACACCACAATCAAATATAGAGGCCAGGATATAGACATTAGCCTGCCATGGCCAAGGATTACGGTCAGAGATGCCTTTCTCGACGCCGCTGGCTGGGACCCCGTCGCCAAACCTGACTCCCTCCGATTTGATACCGACCTCATCGCTAAAGTGCTCCCCAGCTTCGCACCAGGTCGACCCACCGTGCTTATAGACTATCCCTCAGCTATGGCGGCACTAGCCCGCCTCAAGCCAGATGATGCTGGAGTAGCCGAACGGGCTGAGGTCTTTATCGGCGGACTGGAGCTGGCTAACACCTACAGCGAGCTTAGAGATGCCCGGGAACAAGAGCGCCGCTTCCAAGAGGCAATAGAACAAATCCGCAAGGAATATGGACAGCAGATAGCTATGCCCCAGCAATTTCTTGAGTCAATAGCTCACCTTCCTGAGTGTGGTGGTGTCGCCCTGGGCATTGACCGGCTGGTAATGTTCCTCTGCAACGCGGATTCTATCGATGAGGTCACCGCCTTCACCGTGGACACGGTATAAAGATAGGATATTTTTAGATTAATATTCAGAAAGGAGAAGATTAAAGATGGCGGAAAGAAAATACGATAAGTACTTTATTACCTATGAGCGCACCCAGAGGGAAATGGAGAGAGGAGTCAAGCCATTTATGGCTGCCTATCTGGACGACTCTGTTGTCAAAGGAAGCAATGTCTATTCTGTTTTCTGGGTCTTCCCCAACACCTTTGGTCAGCCCCTCGACGGCGAGCCTGGTAAATATAAATGGTGGGCAGGGCACCCGCCACACATACACAAAGAAGCCGAGCTCCTCTTTCACATTGGAATGAACCCGGACGACCCAACAGACTTGGGAGGGGAGGTTGTAATATATATGGGCCCAGAACTGGAAAGACATGTCTTCACCAGGTCCACCGTGGTCTATATCCCGCCGAATTTCATCCATTGCCCTTGGACACCGGTAAGAACCTGGAGGCCCTGGATAAGTATCGAAGTTCATCAAAGCCCTATGTCTACCGAAAAGGGCTTCTGGCAGATTCTACCGGAGGAAGTAATCGGACAAATAAACAAGGATATATTCCGGGACAAGGGCTTTTAACACCTCTAACCGTAATTTTCGGATATTCTTAGAGTAATATTCGGGAAGGAGAAGATTAAGATGACGGAAAGAAAATATGATAAGTACTTCATATCCTATGAGCGCACACAGAGGGAAATGGAGCAAGGTATCCGGCCATTTATGATTTGCAATCTGGACGACACGGTTATGAAAGGATGCCACTTCTATTCGGCCAGCTGGGTTTTCCCCAACACCTTTGGTCAGCCCCTCGACAGCGAGCCCGGCAAATATAAATGGTATGCTGGACACCCGCCGCACATCCACAAATATGCCGAACTCCTGTTTCACATCGGGACGAATCCAGACGACCCGTCAGACCTGGGAGGGGAGGTGGTGATATATATGGGTAAGGAGCTGGAGAGACATGTCATCACCCAGTCCACCGTGGTCTATATCCCGCCGAATTTTATACACTGCCCCTGGTCACCGGTGAGAACCTGGAGACCCTGGATATTCATCGAAGTTAATCAGGGACTCATGCATACCGAAAAACGCTACTGGCAGGTATTGCCTGAGGAAATAGTCGCCAAGATGGACAAGAGCCGGTTCCCGGACAAGGGTTTTTGATAACTGTTTTCAAACCAGACAAAGGAGGTTCACATGGCTTACAAAATTACGGATGCTTGCCTCAAGTGTGGCCTATGCATTAAAGGATGCCCCGCCGGCGCTATCATCCCGGGTAAACAGAGTGATTACGGGGGGCTAACTCTTCAAGCGGTACGTATTGACCGGAAGAAGTGCACCGACTGCGGAGTCTGTGTTTCCGAAGAATACTGGTGCCCGGCCCAAGCCATTATCAAGGCATAAGCCCTAGCTGACTGCTCAATTATTTTCTTTAAGCCTGAAAGATGATAAACTGGTTAAGTCCTGCAAGTCAGAGGCAAAGGAAGCGCTTATGATAGCCGACCAGAATAAAAAAGTGGGCTTGACGAGATTAAAAACCCGGTATGTCGTTATTATTGGCATAAGTGTTTTGATTTCAGTGCTATTTGTTGTTGGTATATTTTACTTCTGGGACGAAATAGAGCAGAGAATGGGCTACGGCTATTTGACCAACTTCCTGGTTAGCATTATCGGAGGAACTCTCTTCATTCCAATTTCCAATATGCCAGTAGTCTTCGTCCTGGGGCATAGGCTAAACCCGGTGTATGTTGGATTGATAGCCGGTTTTGGTGAAGCTATCGGAGGGTTAGATGCGTACTTGGCCGGCGCCGGGGGGAGGATTTTGTGGTCCAAGTTTCGGGCGGAACGCTTGGTTCTCCAGCCGACAAGCTCAAGCCTCGATGAGCCAGCACCAACCCGGGTGAAAGCCCACTCCAGATGGCGGATTCTTTACAACCGCTTGGCGGCTCAGTTTAACAAGCGCAGTGGTTCCTGGGCTATTTTCATTAGTTCATCGGTACTGTGGTGGGTATCCTATCCTGTTGCTATAGCGGCAGGCACATCCGGTATCGGCCTGAAACGGTTTTTCCTGATTAGCTGGGCAGGGAAAACGGTAAGGGGACTAATCATAGCCTTCGCCGGTTACTGGGGATTAGAATTCTTTCTAAAGATACCACTGATAGCACATTGGCTGGGAGGCTGAGAGAAAGTAAGGCTGGTCACCTGAAAGGAGGCGTCAATGGAATATCGCAGCCTGGGAAAGTCTGGGCTTAAAGTCTCGGAGATTGGTCTGGGAGGTAACAACTTCGGCGGACGGATTGGTGAGCAGGAATCGATTTCTGTGATTCGTAGCGCTTTGGACCTTGGTATCAACTTCATTGATACCGCTGACATTTACAGCGGGGGGCATTCCGAGGAGTGCGTCGGCAAAGCGGTAAAAGGCAAACGGTCCGAAGTTATTATTGCGACTAAAGTCGCGGGACCTATGGGCGAGCTTCCCAACGACCGTGGTGCCTCCCGATATCATATCGTGAAAGCACTGGAGGCGAGCCTGAAGCGTCTCAATACTGACTACATTGACCTTTATTATATTCATATGCCTGACGCAACGACTCCTATTGAAGAGACATTACGAACCCTTGATAATCTGGTACGAGCCGGTAAGGTGCGGTATATTGGCTGTTCCAATTTTGCTGCCTGGCAGCTTTGTGAAGCGCTGTGGACTTCCAGAGCGAACAACCTGGAGTCCTTTATCGTCATACAATCACAATATAACCTCCTTGAACGGGGTATTGAGTTAGAATTGGTCCCCTGCTGTCAGGCCTATGGCATTAGTGTGATACCTTGGGGACCGCTTGCCTCAGGATTTCTTACTGGTAAATATCAACGGGGGAAGCCCCCACCGGCTGGGACTCGCCTGGCGGCTTCACAACCAGCACCCCGTCAGCCTCCGGCAGGATTTCCCGCCGGACGACCAATGTTCCGGCCAGTCTTGACCGACACCAACTTTGACAAGCTGGAGAAGCTGCAAAAATTTGCGGTGGAGCATGGCCATACTGTCGGAGAACTGGCCATCGCCTGGTTGCTTTCGCATCCGTGGTTGAGTTCGGTCATCGCCGGAGCGACAAATCCTGAACAGGTATCAGCTAATGTCGCTGCCGCTAGCTGGAAGCTGACAGCACAAGAAACAGCTCAGCTAGATTAGCTACTCCGACACAAGAATGCGAATGGAAATAAATGCATTTCTGGCTTTTGTCCCGTTTTTAAATTAGAAGTTAAACCTGCCTTTATGTAAGATTGAGGTAAGTTGAAAAACAGGAGGAAGATATGGATTTGTCTCTGACTGAAGAACAGAAGATGCTGCAGCAACGGGTGCGAGAGTTTGCCAAGAAGGAACTGGAGCCAATAGCACTGGAGCTGGATGAAAAAGAGGAGTTCCCTGTGGAGCTCTTCAAGAAGGCCGCCCGGCTTGGACTTACGGGGATGACAGTTCCTACTAAGTATGGCGGTAGTGGTTTAAATAAGGTTGGCTATGTCATTGCTATTGAAGAGCTGGCGCAAGCGTGTCCCTCAACCGGTGGCATTATCGCCGGGCACAATTCTCTGGCCTGTGAATGCCTGCTTCATTTCGCCAGTGAGGAACAGAAAAAACGCTACCTGCCTCCACTGGCGAAAGGAGAAACGGCAGGAGCCCTGGCTCTGACGGAAGCGAATGCCGGCAGTGATGCGGCAGCACTCGAGACCACAGCGGTGAGAGACGGAGATGATTATATACTAAACGGCAATAAGATTTTCATCACCAGTGCTGAGGCAGCTGGTGTCGTAATAGTCTTCGCTACCCTCAACAAGGCGCTGGGTTACAAAGGTATCACCGCCTTTATCGTGGAAAAGGGTTTCCCTGGCTATTCCCTCGGGAAAAAATACCTCAAGGCAGGCATGCGGGCGTCAACTCAACACGAGGTTATTCTTCAAGACTGTCGCGTGCCGGCATCCAATCGTCTGGGTGACGAAGGCCGTGGCTTCCGGATAGCCCTGGGTACTATAGACATGGGAAGAATAGGAATCGCGGCTCAAGCGGTGGGTATTGCCCGGGGTGCTTACGAGGTAGCCTTGACTTACGCCAAACAGCGCCGGCAATTCGGTCAAGCTCTTGCTGAATTCCAGGCAATACAGTGGATGCTGGTGGATATGGCAACTAAGATTGATGCCGCACGGCTACTGACCTACCGGGCAGCCTATCTTATGGACCAGAAGCTACCCTTTACCAGGGAAGCAGCCATGGCTAAGCTTTATGCTAGTGAAACCGCCATAGAGGTAAGTACGAAAGCGGTACAGGTTCTTGGTGGCTACGGCTATATGAGAGATTCTCGTGCCCAGTTGCACTGGCGTGCCGCCAAACTTACCGAAATCTACGAAGGCACTTCTGAGATGCAGCGTCTGGTTATTGCCCGAGAGATACTCCGGGAAAGTTGAGATAGGAAAATAGCTCGTCTTACGGGTTAATCGCATTAAGACCTAGGGCATGTTGCGCGATAATCATCTTTTGTATCTCGTTGGTACCAGCAAACAAAGGTGAAACCCGCGCATCTCGATAATAACGTTCGACGGGGAATTCATCACTAAAACCATACCCACCGTGAATCTGGATAGCTCTATCAGCCGCTTGCATGGCTACCTTTGAAGCATAGTACTTGGCCATAGCCGTTTCTGTGGAACAAGGTAATTTATTATCTCGAAGGTAAGCAACTCGATATACCAGGTATCTGGCGGCCTCGGTTTCCACAATCATATCGGCAATCATTTCTTGGATCAGCTGAAATTGTCCAATCTGCCGATTGAATTGCTTTCTCTCTTTGGCATATTTGACACTGGCGTCAATACAACCCTGGGCAATGCCGACACACCCAGCGGCCATAGTAAAACGGGCGTAATCTATTGCCGAGAGCGTTACATTGAGACCCCGCCCAACCTCACCTACCAAATTCTCTTTAGGAGTTCGACATCCGTCCAAACTTATCTCAGCCGTATTGGCGGCACGAATACCAAGTTTTCCCTCAATTGCCGTAGCATTGAATCCTGGCGTTTTTGTGTCAACAAGTAAGGTAGCCAAGCCTTTTCTACCTTTGCTTTTATCGGTTTGGGCAAGGAAAATTGCTATATCCGCGATACCACCATTGGTAATCCAGGTTTTGCTGCCATTCAGTACCCACTCATTTCCATCCAGCAGTGCCATAGTTTCTACCGCACCGGCATCACTACCCACATTAGGTTCTACAGCTCCAAAACAACCTATAATCTCCCCGGCGGCGAGACGGGGTAAATATTTCTCTTTTTGCTCTTTGGTACCCCAGTTAAGCAGGGTCAATTCGACAAGACATAACTGCACCATAAAAATAGTGACTACATAGGCAAAGTTAACCTTACCAATCTCCTCAACCAGAACCACATGGGAACCATGGTCCAGTCCTGAGCCACCGTATTCTTGTGGCAACAGGTCACCCACCAGTCCTAAAGAAGCCATCTTCTTGACGATTTCAGTCCGAAAATAATGGTTTCGGTCATCTTCTCTAGCTACGGGCAGAAGCTCACGTTGAGCGAAATCCCGCACCATAGTCTGCAGCATTTTTTGGTCTTCAGTTAAGGCAAAATCCATCCTCGCTCCTATTCAACATCGTTTCTAAACGAATGCTTTGAACGTGAGCCGCCGGTGACTCGAACACCGAACCAGCTGATTAAGAGTCAGCTGCTCTACCAGTTGAGCTAGCGGCCCACTTACCGTATTGTATCTGGCGTTAGCCTTGTCGTCAAGCAACTTGCCTTCCTCAATAAACAGCAAAAGTTCTTGTCACCGAATACAGGTCATACAGATTAGACGCGTTGGTTCGCTGCAGAATGCCGAGAGAAAACGCTATTAATGAGTAGTAATAAATACAAACAAGTTCCAGAAAACGATGGTTGTGTAAAATGCCAAAAATACCACGGTTACGACATATACGAACTTGGGCCTTGTATTGTATAGAATCCACAAAAGCAATGTAACCAAGAATGCGCCTGATACTTTTATCGCCAGAAACAATTCCTGACCCACCCAGGCTCGCAGGAAAGGATTTACCTCTAATCCATACCCATCTGCCACCAGAAATTCGGTTATCAGGCCATCCGCAACTATTATGCCGAATAGTGCGTACAGCATGAGCCTCATGGTATAATTTTTAACACGCAGACTCGGGGGAACTTTCAATACGTTCATTTATCCAAAGATAAGCCAAACAAAAGCATTCGCAAACAGTTTTTACATTCTATAAAAGGACCAGACTAAAGTCAAGACAAAAACAGACCCGCAATAAACTTGAGAGGATAATGAGTTTCATCAAATATCTAAGTGAGAACCTTTAGACCCGGCAAATCTTACTCTAATCTTGCCGTAGCTTTAGCTAAATCCCAGGCATACTGGTAAAGGTGCAGTCCTTTGCTAGAGGCAATCAACTCACCATCCTCAACCCCGATTTCGCTGGACATATATTCCTTGAGCAGTTGAATAGCCGCCAGATTTGACGGAAAACCAGCCCACAGGTCCCAGGACCGGAAATAAGCAAAAAAGTGTAGCTTGCCATCGCGAATTCTGGTGTCTATCCCCCTCAGGCAGGGAGGGTCTGAGAGAAGAATGGACTGCTCGTTACCCACCGACATAAATGCCTGGTTAGTGTTATAGCCGTCCTTCTTATACATTTTGATTACTTCGGCAATCTGCTTCTCCAAATACTGCCCGTAGGTGTATTGCTCCCCTTCGGCTTTATGTGCGGTCATAAGATAGGGGAGGTAGCTTTCCACATACTCCATAGAGGTTGGTGGTGGCACGCCCTGGGGCACATCGGGTACTAAAGGTCTTGTGCCCGGATGCCTTACCTGAACAACCACATAGTCAAGCTCCTTGCGGTACTGGCCGGCGTAGCTCCCCCGCTCAACTTTATACTCATATCCTTCGGTCAAAGTCTTGCGCAGGCAAAGGAACCATGCCTCAGCAAGGTCTCTAGCATCAATCAGAGAAATTTTCACTTTAGAATGTCCCCGCTATCGTCTCTTCCGGAAAATGTTTAAAAATCTATCCTCATACTCCTCAAATAGACCCCAGCGCTCAAGCTCATCTCTTAATTCGCCAGGCTCACACTCCCCCTTGGCGACCTTATCGAAAAGCTCGTCAATCCTTATCCTGGCGTCTACCGGGGTACCACCGGCATCTATATCCAAAAGCCCCCGCCTCCCCAGTTGCCTGAGATTATCGGGAACTGAGCTTCTGGTGATTTCGAAAATAAACTTCATTAGCGATACATCCCAAAGCGCATCTTCGCCCCTAATAATTGCCGCCAGCGGGTCACTGCGCTTGTCAATCTCAGCATTCAGCTTATCCACCACCGAGAGCAGATTGTCCGAGACAATATTAAGCTCCTTAGGTTCATTCTTGTAGGTATAAAACAAGCCCCGGGCGCTTGCCCCGAGTTCTTCCGCTAATGCTTCAAAGTATCTTCTGGCTTCCGGACTGAATCCCTCGAGCCGGGAAAGGTAATAGGGCGTGACAATTTTGGGTCTTTCGGCAATCACCCTGCCCTCCCTAACCACCGTCTCAGTGATATTCTGTATCAGTTCTGAGTAAGCAGGTTCGGTGACCAGATAATAGTAGATACTGGTAGTGCCGAAGGTATAGAGGCTCTGCTTCGGAGCTCTTAATATCTCGGTGTGCCTGACTGCATCTTCAATTCTCTTGTCAATATCCATGCCTTTCCTCGCCAAGCCTCTCCGTGCTTTACTTTGTATTTAATAGCTCTCGTTTATATTCATTTAGATGGGTAAGGTATTGTGAGTCTAGTTGAGTCTGTATCTTTCGCCATTCCTGCTGAAACTGCGGCTGTCTTTCCACATCTATTTTAACTCCCATCAGAGTACCCAACTGCTGTTGCAATGCCTGCTGTACCTGGGCTTCCATTTCAGTCTTCAATGACTGGTAAGCCTTTTGTCGCTGTTGCTCACCCTGCTCCGCATAGTGATTGAATAGGTACCTTATCTTGCTGTAGACATTCTCAACGCTTACCTTATCGCTCTTCAGGAGCTTTAAGCCGTCCATCACTCTCCTATTATTCTTCTTGGCAATATCATTCCTCGGCAGGCTAATATTTTGGGTTAGTACCTGTGCCGCGCCCTCAATAATATACTTTCTCACCTCTCCCTCAAAATGGTTCAACTCAACTACCAAGTTAAGATTCTCCTTTAGATATCTGACCGCCAGTCCTTCTCCTTGCGGGACATACTTCCACTTCAGGCGCTCCTCCTGAGTCGCCTCGCCCAGCTTTTCCACCTTTTCCATAGCTATTTCGCGAGCACTCTTTATATCACTCATAAGTCTTCTAACCACGCTCCGATACTGAAGTTGCCATCAACATTAATTATACTATATGGCTAGAGAAGCTCAAAGCGGGTCCTTTAGAAATCTTGTCCATGAAAGATGCAGCGAAAGAGAGTTAAAGAGAGGCGAAGCCTCTCTTATAAAATTATCCCCCTTCCCTTTGATAAAGGAGAGGGGGATAAGATTACTTTATCTAAACTCTACTGACTTACGGGCAGGGCACCCCGTTGCTCCAGGTCTGGAGCGCTACTGAGGGTCTGGAACATCTGGTAATAGAGGCCTTTTTTAGCCATAAGTTCCCGGTGAGAGCC
>Ga0129298_10000646_pt1 | contig 14092 bp, 14 predicted proteins | sample I19B2metaG_FD_94707 | JGI IMG/M metagenome (GOLD analysis project Ga0129298, IMG submission 94707) | Lake sediment bacterial and archeal communities from Gulf of Boni, Indonesia to study Microbial Dark Matter (Phase II) - ​I19B2 metaG | ecosystem: Environmental > Aquatic > Freshwater > Lake >... | reverse complement strand
TCAAACCCTTCAGGATGTTCCCTCGTTACGAGGATCCTGTAACCGAACATCGGTTTTTTTTCATACCAGCTCAGAGATTCCCTGAGTCGTACAACATCTCCTACAACCATGACAGCAGGGGGCCTGATATCCTTCTCCTTCACAAGCTCAACGATATTTTTTAATGTCCCTGTGATTGTTCTCTGCTCAGGCCTTGTACCCCATCTGATAACGGCAACGGGTGTATCATGGCTCCTTCCGTTTTCTATCAGTTTTTGGGTGACCATGTCTATATTCTTTACAGCCATGAGAAAAACGAGCGTGCCAACACTCGTAGAAAGCTTTGACCAGTCGATGGAGCTCTCTTTTTTTGTTGTATCCTCATAACCTGGAATGACAGCAAAGGAAGATGAATAGAGTCTGTGGGTAAGGGGAATCCCTGCATAGGCAGGAGCAGCAACAGATGAGCTTACGCCAGGGACTATTTCAAACTCGATTCCGTTTTGAGCAAGAGCTTCTGCTTCCTCTCCACCGCGACCAAATATAAAAGGATCTCCGCCTTTCAGCCTGCATATAATCTTGCCCTCCTTCGCCTTTTGGATAAGGATTTCATTAATCTCTTCCTGTGTCATGGTGTGATGACCACTTCGCTTGCCAGCATAAATGAACTCAGCATCGTGGTTGATATAATTTAATACCTGGGCATTGAGATGGAAATCATAGATAACAACCTCTGCCTTCTGAAGGCACCTCAACCCCTTTACCGTGAGAAGCCCGATATCACCAGGCCCTGCGCCAACTATATAAACCTTGCCTTTCATATTTATGTTAAATCATTTTATCACAATTGAAAGTCTGAACCTGGCTAAACAGTATCCAGGTGTTTTGGATGGGTGGGATAAAGAAGCTGAGAGGTTAGGAGGAATTCATAGCTTCTTTGAGTGCCTTCCCGGCTTTAAAGTGGAGTGCCCTCTTCGCTGGCACGTCGATCCTTATGCCCGTTTTGGGGTTTCTTGCCATCCTCGGTCTTCTGCTCTTTAGTCTGAAGTTTCCGAACCCCCTTATTTCGATCTTATCGCCTTTGATAATGGCCTCTTTCATAGTCTCGAAGATGGTCTCAATAACAATCTCGGTCTGTTTCCTTGTCAGGCTACCAAACTTTTCTGAAACCTTTTCTATAAGTACTGATTTAGTCATATAACCTCCTTAAAAAGTCAAGGTTTAGGGTTGCATGATTCATAAGGTTAAAAGGTTTTAATTTTAAAACCATTAAACTGTTAAACTTTTCCGTTTTAATTATGGTGTAAAGAGATACTTTACTTTTACACTGGGAGAAATGTCTGTCCATTCTTTAGGAATCTTATTTCTAATAAGATCGATGAGAGAGAAACGCTCCTTTTTGCTGACTATCACCGGCTCACCTTTTATTCCAGAAAGCTTAGCAGCAGCCTGAACTGTATCCTCGAGATTCCCGAGTTCGTCTATAAGGCCTATTTTGAGGGCCTGTTCGCCCGTAAAGACCTTTCCATCAGCAATCTTCTTAACATCTTCAGGAAGCATTTTTCTTCCCTCTGCAACGGCTTTAATAAACTGCTCGTGTACATTGTCAAGAACCCCCTGAAGAATCACCCTCTCCTCTTCCCCGATTCCTCTGAATATTGATGCTATGTCTTTGTGTCTCCCGCTCTTAACCACCTCTGTTTTTATACCAAGTTTGTTCATGAGTCCTTCTATATTGGGGATTTCCATGATTACTCCAATTGAGCCTGTAAGGGTTCCGGGATTTGCAATAATCCTCGTTGCAGGTGAGGCTATATAGTAGCCTCCTGATGCAGCAACAGATCCCATTGATACCAGGACCTTCTTCTTTGCAGCAGCCTTCCTCACCTCTTCATAAATCTCCTGTGAAGGAGCGACAGCACCTCCAGGGCTGTCAATACGCAGTACAATGGCCTTAATTGCTGGGTTCTTCACATATTCTTTGAGCTCTTCCATGGTCTCTTCCGAATCTGTTATAAGCCCTTCTATATGGATAAGGGCAATCCGATCACCTATAGGCATATTTTTTTGAAACAGCACAAGGAGAATACTTACAATAATGAGAAGTATGAACAGACCGAGGATGATGAGAAAGACCTTTTTCACTCCTCCAGCCTCTTAAGGTTTTTCATGCTCAGTCCTATCTTCCTTTCATCAAGGTCTATCTTTATGATCCTGACCCAAATATCATCGCCTTCTTTTATGGAGTTCTCAGCCTTTTCTGCTGTCTGCTTTACGATCTCGGAAGAGTATACGAGGCCTTCAACCCTACCCTCAAGTTCCACGAATATGCCGAAATCAGTAATCCTGAGTACCTTTCCTTTTACCTCAGAGCCAAGCTTGAACTTTTCTGGTATCTCCTTTAACCAGGGATCGGGTTTGAGCTGCTTCAAGCCAAGGGCTATCCTTTCGGCCTCAGGTTCTATACTCAATATTATTGCTTCAACCCTCTGTCCTTTTCTCAAGATTTCTGAAGGGTGTTTTACATGTTTTGTCCATGAAAAGTCAGAAATATGTATGAGACCATCAACCCCCTCGGGAAGACTGACGAAGGCACCAAAATCAGCAATGGTCTTTACCTTGCCAGAAATCTTCTGGCCAACGGTATAGCGTTGAGAAACGAGCTCCCATGGGCTTGGTTTGAGATGCTTTATGCTTAAGGAGAGACGCCTTTCTTCTTTATCTACCTTTACGACAAGAGTTTCAACAGTCTCTCCAATGGAGAGATACTTTGACGGATGTTTTGGCCGCGGCAGCCAGTCTATCTCAGATATATGCACAAGCCCCTCAAGGCCTTCTTCAAGTTCAATAAAGGCACCATAATCTGTGACGCTTACGACTTTGCCTTTTACCTTTTTACCAACAGGATATTTTTCATCCACAGTGAACCAAGGGTCTGGCTTTTTCTGCTTGTAACCGAGCGTTACCCTTTCATGCTCCTCGTCATATTTAAGGACAATAACCTCAACCTCGTCCCCAAGAACAAAAAATTCAGAAGGATGGTTTATCCTTCCCCAGGAGATGTCTGAGATATGGAGCAATCCGTCTATCCCACCGAGGTCAATAAAGACTCCATAGTCTGTAATGTTTTTGATTATCCCTTTCATAAGGGCGCCTTCCTTAAGCTTTACAAGGGTCTCAGCCTTCTTCTGCTGTCTTTCTTCCTCGAGGATTGCCCTTCTCGATACAATGACATTAGAAAGCCTGCTATTGAGTTTTAAAACCTTGAAAAGCATTCTTTGCCCTACGAGATTGTCAATCTCCTTTGGAGCTTTTATGTCTACCTGGGAGCCTGGAAGAAATGCATTTATTCCTGATATATTCACAAAAAGGCCACCTTTTGTTTTCCCGACAACAATTCCCTCTACAGGAGTCCCATCCTGAAGCGCCTTCTGTAGGAGTTCCCATGTCTTTATCTTTGTTGCTTTTTCTTTTGAAAGATTTATAATACCCTCAGAATCAACTATCTCTTCAACATATACCTCTATATAACTTCCGATTTTTATTGAAGCAAGCTCTTCTTCAGAAAATTCCCTGATAGGGACAAACCCTTCAGATTTATACCCGATATCGACTATGACTCCGTCCTGCTTCAATGCTAATATTCTTCCTCTTAATATTGTTCCCTCTACAATACTATGAAAGGTCTCAGCATAAAGTTTTTCCATTTCATTGTTTTTAAGTTCCACGAACAGTTTATCCTCCTATATTTCTAATTCTTTCTTCTACTTCTTTTATGATCCATCCAGGAGTTGATGCCCCGGCCGTAATGCCGACTTTCGTTGCCCCCTTGAACCATGCATTTTTAATCTCAGAAGGGGTTTCTATATGATAGGTAGCTACGGAAAGAGACCGGCAGAGTTTTGCGAGCTGTGTTGTGTTTGCACTGTTTTTACCGCCGACGACAACCATTACATCAACCTTACGAGCCATATCTTCCGTCTCCTTTAATCGAAGGGCTGTGGAGCTGCATATTGTATTATATACTTTTATCTCCTTTGCATATTTTATTGCATGAGAGAGGACCTGTTTCAATGCCTCCAGAGGCTGCGTTGTCTGGACGACGATACCCACCTTGCTCTTGAGTCTCGGAAGAGGTCTATTACCATCAACTACGATGGCATCATCACTCGCATAGCTCATAAGCCCCTTTACCTCTGGATGCTCCCTTTCTCCCAGGATAACTACCTGATAACCTTCTTCCCTAAGGAGTTTAGCATAATACTGGGCCTTTTTTACAAATGGACAGGTTGCATCTATTATCTCACATCCCATAGAAGATATCTCTTCTAAAATGTTACGGGGTATGCCATGGGTTCTGATTATCAGGGCCTTTATATCCTTTTTTTCTTTTATTTTCTTTATGGGAATGATCCCCTTCTCCTTGAGCTTTTCTACTACCTGGGGATTGTGGATTATCGGTCCAAGGGTGTATACACCCTTGCGCTTTTTCCTGGATACGCGGAAGGCTATATCTACAGCCCTCTTTACGCCAAAGCAGAACCCAGCTGTCTTAGCTACGATTATTTTCATTGAATTAGCATAGAGCATAGAGCAAAGAACACACAGCAAAGAGCTTAAAGCAAAGAGCGTGGAGTTTCATGCTTTTTCCCCTTTGCTTTTAGCTCGTTGCTATTTTCGTGCCCTTGGCTCTTTGCCCTCAGCTCGTTGTTCTTTAGATTTCGTATCCTCTCCATTATTTCTCTGGTTATCCTCTCCTGGAATTGTTTGTCTTTCTCCTTTTTTTCGATCTTTATAGGCGTGCCGAATACCACTCTTATCTTGGCAGGTTTTAAAAATATTGCGCCTAAAGGGAGAGCCTTGTCTGTTCCTTCGATGAGTGTTGGGACAACAAGAGCGGCACTCATAGCTGCAATCATACCTACTCCTCTTTTGGCATCAAGGAAGCTGCCGTCAGCACTTCGACCCCCTTCCGGGAAAAGAACGAGAACCCCTCCTTGCTTAAGCCGGGAAACAGCCTCCTTTATGGTGGAGGGCTGAGGTCTATCACGGTTCACAGGAAAAGAGAAAGCTTTAATGCCCCAACCGAGTAAGGGAATCCTGAAAAGTCCTTCCTTTGCGATGTATGCAGCCCGCCTTTTTAAGGCTGCCCCAATAACAGGGGGATCTAAATAACTGACATGGTTCGCTGCCACGATAACCCCGCCTTTCTCCGGGATATTCTCAGAGCCACTTACCTCGAATCTGTTAAAAACTTTGAAAATAATATAAAAAATTATCCTTAGAAGGTGGTAAAAAAGATAACTCAAGGTTCAGCTCTTATAAACTCCAGTATTTTTTCTTTTACCTGTTCTACAGGCAGGTTAGATGAATCTATTGCCAATGCGCCATCTGCCCTTTTAAGGGGAGCTATATCTCTGTTTTCGTCCCTCTTGTCCCTTTTCATCACATCCTTCTTGGCTTCCTGAATGCTGATGTACATGCCATTTTCCTTAAACTGGAGATATCGCCTTTTAGCCCTCTCCTCGAGAGAAGCATCGAGATAAATCTTTTTCCATGCATTCGGGAAGACAACGGTTGTTGTGTCTCTCCCTTCAACAACAATGTCATTGGTAGAGGCAGCATTTCTCTGAATGTCAAGAAGGAGATCCCTCACAATCTTTCTTGCTGAGAAGACTGATGAATAATGATCAATCTCTTTTGACCGTATATCCTCTGAAACATCCTTTCCATTAAGAAACACCCGCCCATTCGTAAAGGTGATATGAGTTCTGAGGAGGGTGTCTCTTAGTCTATGATCACTGTCCTCAGGCTCTATACTGTTGTTTCTCAGTGCGAGAGCAACGGCTCTGTATAATGCACCGGTGTCGAGATAATCAAAGCCGAGTTCTTTCGCAATGAGTTTTGCAATGGTACTCTTGCCCGCTCCTGATGGACCATCTATAGCAACAACCTTTCTCATAGTGATAAGTGAAAAGTGAATAGTGAATAGTAAAAAACAAAACTGGTGAACTTATTGTTACTTACCCGTGACCTGCCATTAATTTTTGTGTAAATAGTACCGCTCATGTAGTTAGACTTCTTAGTATCTCAAAAAATCCAGGGAATGATATGCTGACAGATGAGACATCATTGATTGTTGTTGTCCTATCAGCAATCAAGGCTGCAATGCTAAGGGCCATTGCAATCCTGTGGTCTTTGTAACTTTCTGTAACTGCGCCCTTTAATCCCCTCCTACCTGTGATATTCAGGCCGTCTTCGAACTCCTCGATTTCTGCTCCCATCTTTCTGAGTTCCGTTGTTATCGTTTTGATCCTGTCAGACTCCTTTACTCGAAGTTCCTCTGCTCCCCTGATAGTTGTGATTCCCGCAGCCTGAGTTGCTGCCACGCAAAGAATGGGGAATTCATCGATCAGAGAAGGGATTTTTTCTTTTGTTATGTGAATGCTCTTCAATTCCCTGCCACCCTTACAATATATATCAGCAACAGGTTCACCTGATGCTTCCTTAATATTGGAGATTCTGATATCCGCCCCCATCTCTTGAAGTACACTGAGAAGGCCAGTCCTTGTAGGATTAATGCCTACTCCCTTGATCAGAATTTCAGAATCTCTGATTAGCAATGCCCCGACGATAAAGAATGCAGCAGATGAGAAATCCCCTGGCACATACATCTCTAAACCCTGCAGTTCTATTCCACCGTGTATCTTTATATGAAGGTCTTTAATCTTTATTTCTGCACCAAAGGCAGGCAGCATCCGTTCTGTGTGGTCCCTTGACTTAAGAGGTTCTATGACTTCTGTTTCTCCTTCTGCATAAAGGCCTGCGAGGAGAATAGCTGACTTAACCTGAGCACTCGCAACAGGCATGGTATATTGAATCGCTCTAAGTCTTTTGCCCCTTATACCAATGGGTGGATATCTATCGTCACACCTTGCCATTATCTCCGCACCCATCTGCCTTAAGGGGATGATAACCCTCGACATTGGCCTTTGCCTTAAGGATTCATCTCCTGTCAGGACAGAAAAGAAAGGATTTCCTGAAAGCACTCCTGAGAGGAGCCTCATTGTCGTGCCGGAGTTTCCGCAATCAATAATACTATCAGGCTCCCTCAGGCCATGGATGCCCTTACCATCAATGATTATCTCGTCACCTGTATCTTTTATATTTACGCCCAATGTCCTGAAAGCATTGATTGTACGTAAGGGATCTTCAGCCCTTAGGAAGTTTTTTATTATGCTTTTTCCCTTTGAGAGGGAGGAGAATATTACAGTCCTGTGTGATATGGACTTATCAGGGGGAGGAGAAAATTCACCTTTAAAGCTTTTTGCTTTGCTGAGCTCAATTCTGTCCAATACCTTCCCTCAGTGTCCGGGCCCTTTCGAATTCCCTTTCGAGGGATTCGAAATCAGAAGCCCTGAGATACTGGCTTAACCGTTCGAGATTGTTTTTGAAGATATCGATAGATTTGAGGAGATTATCCTTGTTAAGGATACAAATATCACGCCAGAGTTCAGGAGAACTTGATGCTATCCTCGTAGTGCTCATAAAGCCCTGACCAGCGAATTTCATATATGAGCCGTCTACGTCTGCTACAGCATTTATTATTGCATATGCGATAAGATGAGGCAGGTGGCTTACCATTGCATATATTCTGTCATGTTCGTCGGGATCGATCAGTTCTACGATGCAGCCAAAAGTTTTCCATATGTGGATAAGCTTCGCGAGAGTATCCCCATGGGTTTTTTCTGTAGGCGTGAGAATACACTTCGCACCCCTGAAGATATCAGCTGTTGCTGTATCAATACCTGAACGGCTGCTTCCTGCTATAGGGTGACCACCGATAAAGTAGGTACCTTCAGGCATGAGTGCCTCCATGTCGTAGACAAGCCTCCCTTTTACACTCCCGACATCGGTAACTAAAGATCCTTTTTTCAAAGAAGGACGGATTTTTTTTGCAATTTCAACAAAGTTTCCAACAGGAGTTGCAAATAAGACAAGATCAGAGTCATCGCATGCCTTTACAGTATCTAGTTCAAAGGAGTCGATTATTCCTATCTCCTTTGCCCTCTGAAGGTTTTCGAGCCTCCTGCCATGTCCAGTAAGATGGTTGCAGAGTTTATACTTCTTCATTGCGAGAGCAAAAGAAGCACCGATTAATCCAACACCAAGTATTGTCACCCTATTAAAAGAGGGAAGACCCGAAGAATCTATCATATTTCCCTTCCAACAGCAGCGGCTATTGGCTTTAATTCCTCCATCAATTTCTTAAATGCTGAAGGCTTTATAGACTGTTCTCCATCCGAAAGCGCCTCCTCAGGATTTGTATGCACCTCGATGACAAGCCCATCAGCTCCTGCTGCTATAGCAGCCTTTGACATGGGCGCAACAAGATCCCACTTGCCGACCCCATGGCTAGGATCAACAAAAACGGGAAGATGGGTAAGTTGCTTTAGAAGCGGGACTGCGCTGATGTCAAGGGTATTCCTGGTTGCAGTCTCGAAGGTCCTCACACCCCGTTCGCAGAGGATTACATTCTGGTTACCCCTTGACATTATATACTCGGCAGCCATGAGCCATTCTTTTATTGTTGCTGATAAACCCCTTTTAAGGAGAACTGGTTTGTCGCATGTGCCTATCTCAAGGAGGAGTCTGAAGTTCTGCATGTTCCTTGCCCCAATCTGCACTATGTCTGCATATTTTACAATGACCTCGATATCCCTGGGATCCATCAGCTCTGTTACAATGGGAAGCCCTGTCTTTTCCCTCGCCTCTGAAAGGTATTTTAGTCCTTCTTCCCCGAGTCCCTGGAATGAGTAAGGAGAAGTTCGTGGCTTAAATGCACCTCCCCTGAGAAATGAAGCACCAGCATCCTTGACCTTCTCTGCTATACTGATAATCATCGTCCTGCTTTCTACAGCGCATGGACCTGCTATCACTTGTATCTTTTTACTTCCAATAACATTTCCCCTTATATCAATATTCGTATCTTCTGCCTTGAAATCCCTGCTTGCAAGCTTATAGGGTTTGAGTATTCGCATGACATCTTCGACACCCGGCATTACCCTAACAGCATCCTCTTCCTCCTCTGCTATCTTTGAGGTATCTCCGATAACACCAATCACGGTCCTCTCAGTTCCCTTTGAAATATTTGCCCTGAGACCACGGCTTTCAAGTTTCTTCACAATCCGCCTTAAATCATCTTCAGTTGCACTTGGTTTTAAAACAATGATGTCCATTTATTCCTCCACAATTCCGTGATGCGTAATCCGTGATGCGTGACGATTGATAATTTTCAACCAATTACACATGACTCATAACGCTTTATGCATTACGTCTTTGAATGCTTCAATAAATCTCTTATTTTCTTGGGGCAGGCCTATAGTTACTCTTATCTCTTGAGGCCCTACAGGCCTGACAATCACACCGTGCCTGAGCATTTCATTGTACAACAAATTTGCATCCTGCCCCAAAAGTATGTATATAAAATTTGCCTCTGTAGAAACATATTTTACATTGAGGGAGTTGAGTTCTCTGTAAAGGTATCTTTTCCCTACTTCATTTATTTCACGGGAATACCTGACATGGTACTCATCATGAAGGGCATATATGGCTGCATTTTGTGCTAAGGAGTTTGTGTTAAAAGGCGGCCTGAGTTTATTCATCTCAAGGATAATGTCTTTTCTTGCAATCCCATAGCCGATCCTGAGACCTGCGAGACCGTAGATTTTAGAAAAGGTTCTCAGTATCAGTATATCTCTTCCGCCTCTGAAATGCTTCATACTATCAGCATAGCCGGGATCTGTCACATATTCATAGTATGCCTCATCAACTACGATGAGTATCCCCTCAGGGACCCGACATAGCAGGCGATCGAATTCGTCTCTTTTATTTATCGTGCCTGTAGGATTATTCGGATTTGCTATAAACATCATCTTTGTTTTCTGGGTAATGGCATCTGCCATTGCTTCGAGGTCATGTGTGTGATCTCTCAGGGGTATCTGAACTGGTCTTCCACCTATTGCCTGGACAGCCATGGGATAGACAATAAAGGATGGATGGGCCATAACAGCCTCATCACCAGGTTGCAGAAAGGTTCTCACGGCAATATCGATCAGCTCATTAGAGCCATTTCCGAGAATCAACTCATCTTCCCTGACGGAAAGCCTTCCTGATAAGGCCTTTTTCAGATAGTATCCGCTTCCATCAGGATATCTATTAATGCTGTTTGAAGGATTTGAATTCCCTAAGCTATCTAAGATGGCTTTTAGTGCTTTTGGAGAGGGGCCAACAGGGTTCTCATTGGATGCAAGTTTTATAGAGTCTCTGATACCTATTTCCCTTTCGAGCTCCTCAATCGGCTTTCCAGGTATGTAAGGCTTAAGGGTTGAGATATAATTTGGGGGTTTAATCATCAAGTTCCACCGTGAGGATAGGAGCCAAGGATCTTCACATAAAGGCAACTGTCTCTTATGTTATCAATCGCCTTTCTCACCCTTCTGTCATCAATGTGTCCTTCCATATCCACAAAGAATATATACTCCCACGCCTTTCTCTTAGAAGGCCGCGACTCTATCTTTGTCAGGTTAATCTTTGCCTTTTTAAAAGGTGAAAGAATGTCGTGAAGAGCCCCTGGTGTATCCTTTATCGAGAACATAATGGATGTCTTATCCCGTCCTGTTTTTTGAGGATATTCTTTCGAGATGACGAGGAATCTTGTAAAATTGTGTTTACTGTCACCGATATTCTTCTCAACAAAATGCAGGTCATAGACCTTTGCTGCAAGCTCGCTCGCTATGGCTGCTGCCTCATGGTCCTGGGATGCAATCTCTGCAGCCTTTGCCGTGCTTGTAGATTCAAATATCGGAATCCCGGGAAGATTTGACTCGAGCCACCGCCTGCACTGTGCCGTTGCCTGCGGGTTTGAATAGACCTTTTTGATTTTTGTCTTATCACCACTCTTTGACAGAAGATTATGGGATATCTCGAGCATTACTTCAGCAGAGACCTTGAGATCATAATCCATAAACAGATCAAGAGTATAACTGACAACACCCTCATTTGAGTTTTCGATAGGCACAACGCCGAACTCTGCCTTGCCAGAGTCGACAGCATCGAACACACACTTGATACTCTCTACTGGCAGAAAAGAAGCGGATGAGCCGAAATGTCTTAAGGCTGCCAGATGTGTATAGGTTGCCAACGGGCCAAGACATGCTACCCTCAGGGGTTCCTCGAGGGAAAGCGATGCGGAGAGGATTTCCCTGTATATAACTTTCAGCGTATCGTTAGGAAAGGGGCCTATATTTAACGATGTGAGGCGTTCGAGAATCTCCCTTTCACGTTCAGGAGAATAGAATTTTGCCTTCTCATTGCGCTTTATGTGGGCAATGTCAATAACAACCTCAGCCCTTTTGTTCAGGAGATTAACAATTTTATTATCGATCTCATCGATCTCTTTCCTCAATCTTTCGATTTCTCGCATTTCTCAAATACCCCTTTATCTAGGATCTTATGTTTTGCCAGACTATTATACCAACAAAAGCTACTCTTTGTTACAGGCAAGATACGTATATCAGTATGAAAAGGCTGATTTCGATATCAATCCTTAAAACTTTTGCTCCGCGAATCTTTCTCTCCTTAAGCTCGACTAATGCCTTGTTTGCCTCTTCTACTGTATATTCCTGAACTTCGGGTCTCATGGGAATTTCAGCGGCTAATTGCAGAAATTCGTTAACATCTTTTCTGGTAATATTAGCTACACTTTTTATCTCCTTTTCAAGCCAGAGATGGATTGGTAAAATAAACAAAACGGGTCATCCTATAGGATTTTTGTATGTAACGTGGAAAGTAGATTCAGAAATTTTCTTAATGGAAAGGAGAGTATGATTTGGGAGAAGGGGAATTATATCTTTATCAATGTCGTCTTCGTGTATTGATAGCCAAGAAGTTGAAAGAGGTGAATGGCAGTTATATAAAAACTAATCCTACCTTGTAAAAAACATCATCATATTTTTCAATCCATCTTACCATTGCGTTTTTAGACGGGGTAGGTAAATTACCCTTAATTATTATCTTTTGCCCTTCTTTAAGGGGTTTCGGTGTATAAAGGCACAGCCCAGAGGTACTGACGTTAAGGGTAAAACCTATAAAGGTTTCGTGGGTATTTTCAGGATTTAAAACATATTCTACTACCGCATAAGAAAAATCCTGACGGCGGTGTTTCCTTTTATCCTTTATCTTGCTTCCGTCATCTTTAGCGTCTAAAGTAGATCCCATATTTCGTCCTTCCTTATTGATTCTCTATAAAGCTGTCCGCAACAAGGAGATATTATACACATAATTTCGCTCTTTTTTATAAAAAACCTGCTTTTTAAATATTTATATCATCTTACCTATATGGCAAGCATATTCCATGCCAGTCATTGTTATCCACAACCTATTGATTTTATGGCGAAAAATGAGTTGCCACTAAGCTGATTGAAAGACCATGACAAATTATGTCGTTATGCTGTATGTAAACTGTATAGAAAAATTACATAACTTGATAGCTTTCTCGATTGTCCTCCTTTCAATCACTTGTAGCAATACAATATATGCCAATGTCTTTTTTGCTTTCAGGGTTCAGAGTGATATAGTGATATAGTGAATTAATAATTTAGAAGGGCAGTTCATCTTAATATTATAGGGAGAGCAAATTATGGCAATTTTGCAAAAATGGATGTGCCTTTACACACTGAGATAGTAGTTCAGAGTGGCATGTAGGCCTTGGGATTTAGATCAAGCCCTGCAATATCTCCTGCATCAAGATGGTAATATCCGGCTGATGCAATCATGGCAGCGTTGTCAGTACAAAAAGATATGGGGGGTATAAAGATTTTTGCTTCTTTTTCTACTCCCATATCTTCCATCCTCTTTCTGAGCTCTCTGTTTGCTGCTACTCCTCCTATGAGGACAACCCGTTTTATCCTCTCTTTTTTGATTGCCCATTCTGTTTTTCTCACAAGAACATCGATTACAGATGCCTGAAAAGATGCCGCAATATCATTAAGTAATGCGTGATGCGTGACGGGTGATGCGTCTTTACTTGTTACGCTTAACTCATTACGCTTTACGAAATTTAGTACTGCTGTTTTCAGCCCGCTGAAGCTGAAATCAAAGGATTCTGGGAGATATGCCCTTGGGAAGTCTATTGCCTTTGGGTTTCCGCCTTGTGCGATATTCTCAATTACTGGACCCCCAGGATATCCGAGCCCGAGGAGCTTTGAGACCTTATCGTATGCCTCGCCTGCTGCATCATCTCTCGTCCTGCCAAGCTCCCTGTATGCACCAAAACCATCAACCCTGTAGAGGCATGTATGTCCTCCGGACACAATGAGAGCAAGGAAAGGGCAAGATGGTTTTGACTCCTCAAGGAATGCAGAGAATATGTGGCCTTCGAGGTGGTTTACTGCGAGGAGGGGAATCCCTTTTGAATAGCAGAGGGCCTTTGCAAAAGAACAGCCTACAAGGAGGGAGCCTATAAGCCCGGGACCGTGGCATACAGCAACGCCGGAAAGATCATAAAGTTTAATACCGGCAGCTTTTAATGCCTCATCAATAACAGGCCATATCATCTCGATATGCCGGCGAGATGCAAGTTCAGGAACAATACCTCCGTATTTTTTGTGTATCTCTGTCTGGTTAGAAACTATGTTTGATAAAACCCTTGTTCCATTCTCAACAACAGCTGCTGCTGTGTCATCACAGGAGGTATCTATTCCGAGAATAAGCATGAGACATTATATATGGTTAAGGATTTCAGCATCAATCTCTCAGTGTTTTCCAACGACTTTTTTAGACTTTTTTGATAAACTTTTCATGGGTATAATTTCCATCCTATCGTTTAAAGAACCATTGAAATTATATCCAAAATAGATCCACCCCGTAGGAATGCCCCGTGGCTTGCTATGGAGATGATAAACCCCGTTGATGATATCTGCGGGGTAAATTAACCCAAAAACTGCATTTTAAAATGGCATACCTATAAAACCAAGCCGGTCAAGGGATTCAAGGGATTCAGGTAATCAAAGCTAATATTTATGACTGTTTTTAGTTCCCTCCCTGTGATATC
>Ga0129298_10000645_pt1 | contig 14102 bp, 16 predicted proteins | sample I19B2metaG_FD_94707 | JGI IMG/M metagenome (GOLD analysis project Ga0129298, IMG submission 94707) | Lake sediment bacterial and archeal communities from Gulf of Boni, Indonesia to study Microbial Dark Matter (Phase II) - ​I19B2 metaG | ecosystem: Environmental > Aquatic > Freshwater > Lake >... | reverse complement strand
TGCAAGCGTATCTTGCGAATTCGAAAATAGGACGGTTTGGAGTCGCCCGACGTCGTAGGCGAACTGCCCTGGCGAGTCAACGAGTTACCGGCGATGCCCTTTCAAGGGTTCCGAAACTGCTGAAAGAATCCAACAGGGGAACCGCGTTCAGATCAAGCAACTGCTGTGATGCCGTGCTTCTCGACAAGCGACAGGAGCTTCAAAGCCGGGCCGGAAGGCTTCTTCTCGCCGCGCTCCCATTTGCTCACGAGATTCGGCGTCACGTTAAGGTAATTCGCAAAGACTGTCTGGCTCACGCGCTCGCGCTCCCGGAGGGCCCTGATCTGGCGCGGCGTCAGCGGCCGCACGGGCGTCAGGCACGCTTCGTCGAATCGGCGCATGGTCTTCTTGTCGATCATGCCGGCTTCGTAAAGGTCGCTCGCGGTCTCGTGAATCGCAGCCTTCACGTCGCTCTTGTAAGCCCTATGCATGCTCATCACCCCTCACCTCCACAGACTCGCCCTCGCCGACGAGGGCTGCCAGCGCTTCATCGGAAGCGGACAGCAGCGCCCTCGCCAGTTCCTTGAAGCTCCGTTCGTCGCTCTCATCGATGTTGTCCCGCGCGCTCTTCGGGAACCCATAGACGAAGAAGGCCCGCTCTCCCCGCCGGAAGAGAATGATCGTCCGGTACCCGCCGGACTTTCCCTGCCCCGGCCGCGCGACCCGCTGCTTGATGACGCCGCCGCCGAGATCCGCGTCGACCTGCCCTTTCTCGGCGCGCGCCACCGCTTCCAGCGTTCCTTTGAGAATCTTCGAGAAACCTTGAAAAGTGCAAAACCGTTGGCCGGAGGACAAGCGACGACCAGGGCCTCGGGCCTCTCAACCGCCTGCCGCCGTTTGAGTGAACCACAGGTACATGTTCACGAAGGCCAGGACGGTCACCAGCACGCAAATCCAGGCCGCCGCTTTCCAGAAACGCTCCTTGAGATTCGGAAAGTGCGAGGGCAAGCCCGCGACGTAGGCGCATCCGAAACCGGCGGCGAGGCCGCCGAGATGCGCCGCGTTGTCGATGCGGAGGCCGGGGAGAAGTCCGAAGAGCAGCCCGTAAACGGCCCAGCGCGTGTACATGCCGCGGATGGCGTCCCCCAGTGCGGAGCGATGACGGACGCCGACGGCGATCATCGCGCCGATCAATCCGAACAGCGCCGCTGAGGCGCCAACCGACAGCCCCGGTGACCACCACGGGCTGGCCAGGAAGCCGCAGACGGAGGAAACAAAATAGATGACGAGCATGCGGCTCGTGCCATAGACCTCCTCCACTTGCGTGCCGAGGTCAAACAGCACCCACGAGTTCATCATGATGTGCAGCAGACCCCCGTGGAGAAAGCCCGCGGTGACCAGCCGCCACCAGTGGCCGAGCAGGATCGCTTCGCGCAGCTTGGCGCCGAATTGAAACAGCGCCCGGCCGTCTACGTCCATGGCGTTCTCATAGGCGCGCAGGCTGTAGAGCGCTACGGCGACATAAAGTCCGAAATTGATGAGCAGGATGACGACAGTCGTGAAGCGCGCGTGCGGGATGAGACCGCCCAGAATGGCGCCCGGCTGCCGGCGATCAACGGCGCGAGGGCCGACCGTGGTGCTGCAGTAAGGGCAGACACGGTCCGAGGTGGTGATGAAGGCCCGGCAATGCGGGCACATGCGGCGCTTTTCCACGGCTCTAAGTTCTTATTGTAGGGGACGGAGCGGGAACGGCGGCCGCGCCTTAGGAGCGCGGCTCGTGACGCTCGGCCATCGCTTGCATTAGCAGGTCGGCGCCCCAGCCAGCGCCACGCTCACGGTTCCTCGCCGCTTTCCGGATCCCAGCCGTACGCCCGCGCAACGGTTTCCCGGCCCAGGCGCAGCATGGCTGCCCGCAGGAAGATGTCCCGCTCGCTTGCCCCTGGATACTCCTTGCGGCAATGGTCCTCGCAGGCGCGCAGTGCCATGGCTGCCATCTCGAGTACCTGGTCGAGCTTCTGGCCCGGGCTCATGTTCCGCTGGAGAGCGGCCAGAACTTCGAACGCCTTCGAGTCGGTGTCCGCCATCCAGCCGTACCGCGTCGCCATTCGACACCCATGTTATAACGCCGCCTCGCTGACCGATGGCCCGCATGCCACCGGATGAACTCACGCTCGCCGCCGGAACGCCGAAGCCGCGCGACCCCAGCGCGGCGGTGTTTCGGCAACGGTTTGGTACAATCAGGTCTTCACCGTGAACAAGACGGAGAGGGAGCTCCGGCAGGACATCGTCGATGTCGGCCGCTTGGTCCATCAAAAGGGCTGGGTTGCCGCCAATGACGGGAACATCAGCGTCCGGCTCGACCGGGAACGGGTGCTGTGCACGCCGACGGGCGTCAGCAAGGGCATGATGCATCCGGACGACCTCATCATCGTGGACATGCAGGGCAACAAGATCCAAGGGCGCAAGGAGCGCACCTCCGAGATCATGATGCACATGACCGTCTACAATCTCCGTCCCGATGTTCACGCGGTGGTGCACGCGCACCCGCCGGTAGCTACGGGCTTCGCCACCGCGGGCCGGCCGCTGAACCTGGCGCTGCTGCCCGAAGTGATCATCGGCCTGGGGTGCGTGCCGCTGGCCGAATACGGGCTGCCGGGGACGTCCGAGCTGACCGAGCCGATGCTGCCCTACATTCCCAAGTACGACGCCATTATGATGGGAAACCACGGCGCGGTGTGCTACGGAGAAGACGTTTACAAGGCCTTCTTCCGCATGGAGACCGTGGAGCACTTCGCGCGGATCTCGCTGGTGGCGGAACTGCTGGGCGGGCCGAAGGTGCTGCCGAGGCTGGAAGTGGAGAAACTGTTCGAATCCCGCGAGCGGTACGGCGTCAAGGCCCGCGCCGGAATCGAGCCGGGTTGCCCGGTGCCGGCCGAGGAGGCCGCTGCCGGCGAGCGGATCATGGTGACGCGCGAGGAGTTAATCGCGCTGGTGGACGAGGCGTTGCGGGCGCGCGGGGTCGCGTGAGCGCGGCGCCGGGTTAGATTAGACTGGACGACGATTCTGCTGGAGGCTGAATGGGTGAAGCATTAGGAATGATCGAGACTCGCGGCCTGGTGGCGATGATTGAAGCCGCCGACGCGATGGTGAAAGCCGCCAAGGTGACCCTGGTCGGATGGGAGAAAATCGGTTCCGGTTATGTGACGGCGCTCGTGCGCGGGGATGTCGCGGCGGTGAGAGCGGCCACGGACGCCGGGGCGGCGGCGGCGCGCCGCGTGGGTGAGCTGATCAGCGTCCACGTGATTCCGCGCCCGCATCCGAGCCTGGAAGACGTGCTGCCCATCGGCAAGGTGCAGAACAGGAAGGATTGATCCATTGATTCATTGCTCCATTGCTTCATTGATCCATTGAGCCCCACTGCCGGCCAATGATTCAATGATTCAATGAGTCAATGATTCAATGATTCAATGAGCCAATCCCCATGATTCTCGCTCGCGTCGTCGGCACCGTGGTCGCCACCCGTAAGGATCCCCGGCTGGAGGGCAAGAAGCTGCTCATCCTGAAGCCGGTGACGCCCGAGGGCAAGGAAGAAGCTGGCTACGTGGTCGCCGTCGATACGGTCAGCGCCGGCTACCGGGAACTGGTGATCGCGGTTTCAGGCAGTTCGGCGCGCATGGCCGAGGGCTGCAAGGACCGGCCGGTGGATACGGCCATCGTGGGCATTGTGGACAGCCTGAGCCTCGACCGGGCTCCCGGATAGGCAATGTTTCTCGGACGCGTGGTGGGCCGCGTCTGGTCCACGGTTAAGAACCCGGGCCTCCAAGGGCAGCGCCTGCTTCTCGTGCAGCCCGTCACGCCAGAGTTGAAGGACACCGGACGGAGGATCGTCTGCGCCGACGCAACCGGAGCCGCCGGCGCCGGCGAGCTCATCTACTGGTGCCGCGGCAGGGAATCGAGTTTTCCTTTTCTTCCCGCGGAAGTCCCCACCGACAACACGATCGTGGCCATCGTGGATGAGCTCCACGTCAAGAGGCGATAGCAATGGAGACCCCAGCAACCTTGTCAGCAGAGGTGATGACGCCATGCTGATTGCCCGCGTGATCGGCGATGTCGTGGCCACGCACAAACACGCGAGCCACGAAGGGCGAAAGGCGCTGCTCGTACAACCGCTGAACCTCGACGGTACCGACCGCGGCGACGCGGTCGTCGCCCTGGACGCGGTGGATGCCGGTATCGGCGACCGGGTCCTGCTGGCGATGGAAGGCTACAGCGCCATGACGAGCGTCGACCGGCCGATGTCACCGATCGATATGGCGGTGATCGGCATCATCGACAGCGTCGAGCTCATCAGCGGCGAGGCCGGCATGCCGCCGCCGGCGAACCAGTGAGATCGCTATCAATCCCGCCACTGCGGTCTTAATCACGTCGATCGTCGCATAAGTGGTGTGGAAAGCCCAGAACCGGTTGCGCAGAGGGGAATCGACTGTCGCCGGCAGGGACTCAATCGCACGGCCATAATGGTTGACCTGGGGCGTGATCAGCCAGTGAAGCAGCGCCACCGTCACCACCAGTAATAGCGTGAACAGCAGCACTGCCGGCCTCGCGTCGGTGCCGAAAAAGAGCGCCAGCAGCAACAGCAGGCCGAGAACGAGTTGCACCCGTTCCCACGCTTCGAAGTACCCGCGGTTCTGCTCCGAAACCAGGTGGCGAAGCAACGCGAGGTTTCGCTCCTTGCCGGCGGCGTCGAGGTTCTTTGTGGCCGGGGATGCGGGCTTGGCCATGACTCGATCCACGGTGTGGAAACCTTCAGTGGCTACCCACATCATAAAGAGGCTCCCGGCGATCCAGGCGCCGAGCAGCAGGCACGCGATCCGGCGGAAATGCATGGGCGTATGCAGACAGTGTATCCGATGCGCGCCCCGGTGTTGCGCCGCAAGGCCCGGTTCCGTGGGAGAATCTCCACATGTCACAGCCGGGAATGCCTCGTATGACCCGCCGCAGCCTCCTTTGCGGCGCCGCCGCGGCAGCGGCGCCGGCCGGCGAGCTGGTTCGTCTTCCCCGCAGGATTCGCCTCGGCCTGCTGGGGTTGGACGGGCACTACGGCGAAATCCTGGATCCGCTTAAGCATCTCCCGGATGTGGAGCTCGTGGCGGTTTCCGACGCCGATGCCGGCAAGGCGAAACGCGTGATCGACGGCGCCGGTGTGCCAAGCGCCCGGCCCTACGCCGACTACCGGGAAATGCTCGATCGCGAGCAGTTCGACGTGATCGCCGTCTGCAACAACAATGGCGAGCGCGCCCAGGCGATACTCGCTTGCGCCGCGCGGAAGCTGCACGTCATCGCGGAAAAGCCGCTGGCGATCCACCGGAGGGATCTCGATCGGGTCAGGCGTGCCGTCGAGCACAGCGGCATCAAGCTGTCGATGCTGCTGCCGATGCGCTTCTCCTCACCCTACCTGGCAATGAAGAAGGTAGTCGAGCGGGGCGAGATCGGTGAAGTTGCGCAGATTGCCGCCCAAAAGTCGTACAAGGCCGGCGAGCGGCCCGAGTGGATGAAGCGCCGCTCGACCTTCGGCGGCGCCATCCCATGGATCGGCATCCACATGGTCGACCTGATGCGCTGGTCGAGCGGGCTCGAGTTCACTGAAGTGGCCTCGTTCCAGACCCGGATCGGAGACTTCCCCGGCATCGGCGAAATGGAGAACGTCACCGGCAGCCTCTTCCGCCTGGATAACGGCGGGGTGGCCCTTCTCCGGATGGACTACTTGCGCCCTGAAACGGCCCCCTCCCACGGCGACGACAGGTTGCGCCTGGCAGGCACTCGCGGCATCGTCGAGTACCAGGAGGCGACCGGCGTCACCCTCCTCCCGGCCCACGGCAAACCGGCGGTGCTTCGCGATCTGCCCGCCGAGCAGTCCGTGTTTGTGGATTTTCTCGAATCCGTGTACGCCGGCAAGCCAGCCGCCCTGCCCCTCACGGACATCTACCGCGTCTCGGACATCGTGCTCAGGGCGCGCGAGGCGGCCGAGCGGAACAGAATGCTCAGAATCTGACCCTGCGGTTTTTGCCGGTGACAAGTCTTCATCCCTCGTAATCCGTTGATTCTATAAACGGTTCCTCGAAGCGACGTTTTCCAGTAGACAAAGCATGCGGTACTTTCGGGGTGGCGCGCCGGATGGTTTCTGTGGCGCGCTCCAAAGGAAGACCGGATGCCTCCGATCATCATTGTTCCGTAATCGGCGGCTGTGGAGAACAAGATCCGGCAGTCGAAGAATCGTGTGTGCCACAGACACACGTAATGCAAAGATGCCACAAATTAGGCGCCATGCCACGGCGAATTCTGGTATACTATCTGGGAGTACTCCGACGTGGAGTACTTCCAGATAGCCAGATCTGTAGGTTCCAGTACCTCGAAGCGAACAGGAATGGGACACAAGCTGGCCTCCGGGCTCGTGTTCCTCTGTTGCATCGGTGCTGGGGGAGGCTCATTCCCCCCGCCGAAAGCAACTCCCACCGCGCCCCCGATCCGGGAGCTGACCACCAATGACAGCCGTGTCGCGCTTGAGGCTCTCCAGCGCGGGCGGAACCTGTTCTTCGCGATGCGTTACCGCGAGGCTGCCGGAGTCTATCGCGCCGGCCTGGAGATCGCCTCGGGACTCAATAACAGAGGTCTGCAAGTTCGCCTGCTCGTGAGCTTGGGCAATTGCTCACTGGCCGTTCAGGAGTACCGCACCGCTCTCCGCTTCTACCTCGAAGCTGACCGCCTTGCGGCGACGACCGCTGATCCCGAACTCAAGCTGATGATCGCCTCCAACATCTCGGCCCTCTACTTGCAGCTCGGCGACGTCAATTCCAGCCTGTACGAGATCGAGCGGGGGCTGCGCTATCTACACGAAGGCGGCGCGACCCGGTTCGGCCCGCAGTTGCTTTTGCAGGCGGCCGCTCTGCATGCCCGGATGGGCGATCTGAACGCCGCCCTAACGTTCTTCAGCAAAGCCATCGACCTGGCTCATCAAACGGGGGATCTCGCCACGGTGGCCTTTGCCTGGGACCAGCTCGGCTACGAGCTTCTCCAGCGCGAAAGGCTTGACTCGGCCGAAGCAGCCCTGCTGGAGGCGTTTCGGTTGAGAAAACTCCACCGGCTCGCCGACCTTCGGTATTCCTACTACACGGTAGGCATGCTCCGGATCGCCCAGCGCGACCTGCGCTCCGCCTCCCACCTTCTGGACGAAGCCGTGCGCCTGGCCACGCGAACGGCTGGTACCCTCCCTCCCTGGAGGATCTACTACCAGCGCGGCCGGCTGCGGCTGCTCGAAGGGAAACCAAGGCAGGCGCTGGCCGACCTCCAGGTATTCCTCCAGCAGGCGCGTCGCATCTGGGTCGACGTGCTCACAGCGGACTCCGCCCGTACCAGCATGGAGGGAGAACTTCATCAGGCCTATTCCACATACATCCGCGCCGCCGGCTCTCTCTACTCCCGGACGGGCCGCGCCGGCCTGGCCCTCCGGGCGTTCGAGGAGGCCGAGGCCAGCCGCGCCGTGAGCCTCCTGGCTCGCATGAGCACGCCTGCCGGCTGGCACTCGCGCCTGCCGTCCGAGTACTGGGAAACGCTGGCACGGCTGCGGATGGCGCAAGCGGAGTCGCTCCGCCAGAACTCCGCGGAATCGCGGAAACGTAGCGGCTATTTGTTGTACCGGCTCACCGAGATGGAGGCGCAAGCCGGTTTGCACTTGCCCACTGCCGCCGGCGACGCGTCCCCCCACCGGGCCGGCCTGATGAACAAGTTGCGGCAAGCGCTGGGACCGCGGGAAGCCTATCTCAGCTTCCATCTGGGAGAGGACGGCTCCTGCCGCTGGGTCGTGACGCGCGACGGTTTCGAGTTCACCGCGCTGCCGCCCCAGGAGCGGGTCACGACGCTCGTGCGGGACTTCCGGGCAGCAGTGGCGAACCAGACCCCGGATGCTCTGGACCTCGGTAGCCGGCTCTACGGCATGCTGTTCGGCGGATCCGTGCGAGCGGCCCGGCATCCCGAGTGGCTGCTGGCGCTCGACGACGTCCTTTTCGAGGTGCCCTATCCGGCGCTGGTGGCTGGGATGGCCGAAGGCCGCCCGGTCTACTTGATCGAACGCCGCACCCTTCGTTGTGTGCCAGGCGCTACTATGCTGCTCACGCGCCGTCCAGGAACATTCGACGGCCCGTTTCTCGGAGTTTCAGACCCGGTCTACAACACGGCCGATCAGCGTTGGCCGGGGCGTGCCCAGCCGCGCGGGCTCCAGTCCGCGAAGGCGATTGGCCGCGGGCTGGCTGCGCTCTTGCCCGCTCTGTTCGCCGCGCCGGAAAGCATGCCGTCAACTCAATTGCCACGGCTGGTGGGCAGCGGGCGGGAAGTTCAGCGTTGCGCGAGAGTGTGGTCTCCCGGTGCGGGGGATGCAACTCTGCTCGAGGGGACGGCCGCCAGCCCGCAGAACCTGGCCGCGGCTCTGAGCAAGCAGCCTTCCGTTGTTCATGTCGCGGCGCACTTCCTCATGTCGCGCCAGCCTCACCCGCAGGCGGTGGCCGCGTTGAGCCTGGGCCCCGACGGCGAGCCGGAGCTGCTGAGTCCGACCGAGATCTCGCGATGGAATTACCCGCTTGGCCTTGTGGTCTTGAGTGGCTGCGCCTCGGGCCGGGCCGCGGCCTTGCCCGGCGCCGGCCTGATGGGCATGAGCAGGGCCTGGCTCGCCGCGGGCGCTCGATCAGTGGTTGTCAGCCTCTGGCCGGCCCCGGACGACACGGGTGAACTCTTTGTTTCCTTCTACCGTCATCTGAGGCGGCTGAGCGCCGCTGGGTCCCCTGGCTCCTCGGGGGCCGAGGCTCTTCGTCTCGCGCAACTCGACATGCTCCGCTCCCGGTCGTGGCGATCGGCAGCGCAATACTGGGCATCCGTTTTCATCGTTGGAAAGGAGTGACGGCGTGGCTTTTTCACAGCACGAGAATCCGAGCGACCTCAGGAACCAGCCGCCGAAGCCTGCCGTGCCGAAAAGGGGGCCGGCCCGCGCGAGCGACAGCCGGCCGCCGCTCGAAAATGACTGGCCGTCGCTGGTGGAGCGCATCCGGCACGGCGATCCGGGCGCCATCGAACAGTTATACCGCGTCTTCTCGCGCGGAATTCGCTACCACTTGTGCCGGCACCTCGGTCCACAGGAATTGGACGACAGGGTGCATGACACCTTCCTCATTGTGCTTGAAGCGATCCAGCGCGGCGAATTGCGGGAACCGGAGAGGCTGATGGGCTTTGTCCGCACAATCGTGCGGCGCCAGGTGGCGACCTACATCGATCAGGCGGTACACACGCGGCGCGACCTCCAGGCCCTGGAAGCCGCCTTGCCCGTCTCCGACCTGGCGGAGTCGCCGGAGGAAAGGGTCATCGCCCGCCAGAGGGCCGAAATCGCCGAATCGGTCCTGCGCAGCGTCTCCAAACGCGACCGGGAGATCCTCACTCGGTTCTATTTGCTGGGACAAAGCCCGGAGAAGATCTGCGCCGACATGGACCTGACGGAGACGCAATTCCGGCTCTTGAAGTCGCGGGCCAAAGCCCGTTTCGGAGAACTGGGGAGGCGGAAGCTGATCCGGCGTCCGCTGACGCAATTTTTCTTGAGAAATGTCGCCGGTGCGCTGCACTAAGTATTCGCAAGGGAATAGTTGGGCGCGGAGTGCGCCTCGCTGGAAAGGATGCTGTCATGCAGCCTGATCGTGGTCAACATCCGGAGGAAGACGCCCTGGAGTTGTACTCCATGGGCAAACTGAGTGATCCGGGGCTGTCCGCCCTGGAAGAGCACCTGCTGGCCTGCCCCGAGTGTCAACAGCGCCTCGGTGAGATGGATTCCTATGTGCGCGCGATGCGCGATGCCGCCGCCAAACTGCGCGAGGAGAGCGCGGCTGAACAGGCCGAATCTTTTCGAGGGTTGCTGGCGGTGCTGCACGGGTTGCGGCCCGCCGCCGTGGCGCTCGGTGTCGGCGTGGTGCTGTTGGGCCTGTTCTGGCTCGTTGCCTCCTGGCGGCCGGTCGGCTCGGAGCAGACGCCCGTGGCCATCTCCTTACAGGCGATCCGTGGGGGGGAGCCTGCCGCCGGCGCGCGGGCCCCGGCGGACAGGCCGTTGCTGCTGGAGATCGATCTCACGGGCCTTCCCAGCCAGCAGGAGTACGCGTTGGAGGTCGCTGGTTCCACTGGAGAGCCTCTTTGGCAGGCTGTCGTGCGCTCGGCGAGCGGCCGCATCCGTGTCCGCCCCAGCCGCACCTTCAGGCCCGGCGCCTATTGGGTCCGGCTGTTCTCTGACGGTGGGAAGACCGACTTGCTTCGCGAGTTCAGTCTCCGCGTCGAATAGAGAGCGCTGAAGCGCCACCGAGTTGAAACGCATGCTGACGGCGCCCCTCCGGAACCTGAGGGCTGACCGCCGAGCGCTGAAGGCTCACATTCTCAGCCGCCTGAGCCGTAACGCTGGACCGCCTTCTTCAACAGATCCAGACTGACCTCCTTCGCCGACCTGTCCCCTGCGCTGTCGGCGTTGATCCCAATGTGAGCCGTGCCGAAAAAGGCAAACGCCGTCCCGCCCGTTCCACCAAGGCTCTGCCAGACCGTCGGCGCGCCGACCCCTTCCATCTTTTCGTACTGCACCGAATCCCCGAGTTGCTCCTTGGTTGACTGGACGAACTTCTCCAGGTTGCCGAGCGAGTCAGGCCCGATCTTGGAGACCCGTGCCGTAACCGACACCGCCTTAATGGCATCGCCGGTGCTGGCGTACAGGCACATCGAGAGATCGGCAGCCGGACCGCTGGTCGTGTTGCTCCGGCGCGGCTCGACGGCCATGTCCGGACCGTAGATTGCCTTCACGTCCTCCAGGGTCACGAGCTGGCAGGCTTCTGCTTTGGCTGCCGCGGCCGCCGGCGTCGCTCCCTCCTTTTCCGCACTCTGGTTGGAGCGGGTGCAGGACAGCAGGGCTGCCAGGGAGAGGCAGAAAGCAGCGGCTGAGTGACTTCTGTTCACGTCACACCTCCGAATGAGTGGTCATTGTCCCAGCACGGGATGGGGGACAGTATACACCCAATACGAGCGTCGAAACGGGCGGTGTCCTCCTGGGCACTCCTGGTCCTGGGCACGCACGCCGCGCCGCCCGCCCAATCCTCCGCGCCATCAGACGCTACAATGGACGTTCCCATGCTCTTTCTGCCGGAATCGGTCTACCAATCGCGGCGTGCCCTGCTGAAGGACCTCGACCGCGGCAAGCTCACCGCTGAACAGGCCTACCAGCGGATGCTGGAGATGGAGGCCACCGACCACATCGCTCTGGTCGAGTTGGGCCGGCTGCGGCAGCTAGTGGGTGATCGTGCCGGCGCCGAGGAGTGCTTCTGGCGCGCCGTTCAGGCCCAGCCGTGGCACTGGGGACCGTACCTCGGCCTGGCCCAACTGCTTGCCGACTCCTCAGAGCAGGCGCCGCTTTCTCAAGGGCTGGCTGAACTCGCTTTCCGCAAGCTGCTGCTCGATGACGAAGCCTTGGAGAACTTGAGCCACGAACCGCCCTTGCGGGGGTTCGAGGGTATCGAGGGTCTCAAGGACCTTAGCCGGGCTGAGCAAATCGAGTTGGCCGCTGAAGCCCTTCGCCGCCGTCGTGACCTCGAACCGGCGGCGGTGACCGCGCGTCTGCGGCCGCACCGGTTGATCCACCAGCTTCAGGAAGCCGCCGATATCGACGCGCAGTTCGTCGATGTGCTGGTTCAGGAAGGTCAGGCCATCGTTCCTCTGCTGGTGGGGGTGCTGCGCGCCTGGGCGCAGAATTACCTGACCGACGATGACGAATGCACCGTCGAGAACGTGCTCGCCCTGCTCGGTGAGATCGGCGACGCTGCCGCGATCCCGTGTCTGCTGGAGTTCGCGGCTCTCGACAACGTGGACCTCTCCGGCGCCGCGAGTTGGGCCTTGGACCGCATTATTGAGTCACATTCGGACCAGGCTGCGCCGGTAATAGGCGATATCGCTCCCGGTCTTGCCGTACCCGAGCGCATCGCAGTAGTGGAGAAGCTGCTCCGCCATCGCAGGCTGGATGCCTCGGGCGAGTTGTTCATGCGCCTCAGCGAGAATCTGAGCGTCTGCTCCAACGAGGATCGCGAACGCTTCGTTCCTTTGTTGTTGATGGCGATAATCACGGCGCGGGGCCGCCCGGGCCTCGAGCTTGCCCGTGCAACGCTGCGGCGAACCAGCGACCTGTTGTCGCGGAAGGGGCGCGCTTTGTGCGAAGACTTGATTGCAGATCTGGGCGCTGGTTCGATTCCCGTTCCGCCCTCTCCTGAGCCGTCCCCGTGGACGGTGTACGACATCTGCGCCGGAAACGCGGTGTGGGAAGACGACGAAGAGGAAAGCGGGGATGAGGAGGACGACTTCTCGCCCGAGCCGGCGCGTCGGAAGCACACGCCCGGCCGCAACGACCCTTGCTGGTGCGGCAGCGGCAGGAAATACAAGAAATGCCATCTGGAAGCCGACCAGCAAGCTGGCAACGGCGGCGCACCCGCTGCGCGCGGCGACTTCGATGGATTGCGGAGACGGCTGGGCGACTTCCTTGCTCAGGTGGTCCCAAGATCCGACAGCCGCCTCGCGATGGAAGAGTTCTTTGGCGACGACCAGCCGGAAGAACAGGAAACTGCGTCGCTGATCGACTGGATGATGCACGACTGGATCTCGCCGCGTCTTGGTCGCACCGTGATGCAAGAGTACCTGCGCCGCCACGGCTCCAGTCTGCCGGCGCGCGAGCACGCGCTGGTCGAGGCCTGGTCGCGGAGTTTTGTCGGATTGTACGAGGTGCAGGAGGTGCGCGTCGGAAGCGGAATCGAGGTGAAAGACCTGGTTTCCGACAAGGTCTTCTTCGTCCATGACGTGAGCCTGTCGAAACAGTTGGTGCGCTGGGACGGGCTGCTGGCGCGGGTCGTCGAAGGCGAACGCGGGCTCGAGTTCACCGGCGTCGGTGTCACCGTCCCGCGGCAGCAACTCGAACCGCTGAGGGAATGGATGGAGGAGGACAGGCGTCGCGTCGGCTTGCCCTGGCCCGACTACCTGAAACGCAACCTGCCGCGCATCCGCCGCCAGCCGTCCCAGTTGAGCGCGGAATGGTTCGAGTCCCTCCAGTTGTGCAACACCGACGGCGAGGAGCTGCTGTTTTCCAAAGCGGTCTACAGCGTGCTGGACGAAGAGGCGCTCATCAGCGCCCTGAACGGCTGGCCGGAATTGTCCAAGGACGAAGAGGGCGAGCGCCACAACTGGCTCAAGGGTCCCCCAGGTGAGGACGGGCGCACCGTGCTCGGAAGTTTTCGCATTGAGCGCGGGGAATTCGTGTTCGAGTGCAACTCAAAGGCTCGGCTCGAGCGGGGTAAGGCGGAGCTTGCCGCCCGTGCCGGCGCCGCGCTGCGTCACTTGCGCGATGAGTTCACCACGCAGAACGAGATGAAGCGCCGGGTGCGCGAGAAACCGCCCGCCGCCGAATCCACAAAGGATGAAATCCCCGCCGAGGTGCGCCACGCGCTCATCACCGAGGCGCTGGAGCAGCATTTCGCCAAGTGGCCCGACACCGCCCTTCCCGCGCTCGACGGCGAGACTCCGCGCCAGGCCGCCAAAACCGCCGCCGGCAGGCGCAAGCTCTCGGCTCTCCTGCGGGACTTCGAGAACGCCGAGGAGCACAAGCGCCGGGCCGGCGAACCGCACTACGACGTTTCCCGCCTGCGCGCCCAACTCGGCCTCAAGGAGTGAACAGCCGGCCCCGCAGCGTTCTCTCTGCGCTCCCTGCGTCTCTGCGGTTAACCCTGGCCTCAGAACGCCCGCCGCTTCAGCCGCGCGACGTTGAACGTGGCGGTGTCCGCCACTGCCATGACGGCCATCACACCGGCCTGCACGGGATCGCTCACCACCAGATCGGCGGCCTCCGGAACGCTGCCGGCCATGTTGAGGCTGATCACCAGCAGACCCTGCTCGCGGACCTCCCGGACCGCCTTCTCGATCTCGCCGCCCATCAGCGAACCCGCCAGCACCAGCGCCTTGGCGCGCGGCAGGCGGGCCACCGCGCGCACCGCGTCCGCCAGCGGCTGCTCGCCCACCAGCGGGAT
>Ga0129298_10000644_pt1 | contig 14120 bp, 12 predicted proteins | sample I19B2metaG_FD_94707 | JGI IMG/M metagenome (GOLD analysis project Ga0129298, IMG submission 94707) | Lake sediment bacterial and archeal communities from Gulf of Boni, Indonesia to study Microbial Dark Matter (Phase II) - ​I19B2 metaG | ecosystem: Environmental > Aquatic > Freshwater > Lake >... | reverse complement strand
GGGCCAAGGCATCACTCTGAGGGAATTTAGGCGCATTGCCAAAACCTCCATGCGATGAATCAAAACTTGATGCGATCTCTAGCGTCAAGCCGTCAACGACGGACTGGAAGAACTCATGATCAAACTCATGCTCTACTGAGGGCGCTTTGATCTCTTCTTTCTTTAATTCCTTCAATCTGCTCCTGATGTTGTCCTTGTTTTCCTTGTAGAAGCGACTTATCCGTTGAAGCAATGGCTTCATCTGTTCAGGCGGAACATACGTAGCGCCCGTAATCACCTCTCCATCAGGAGTCAGAAAAGCCGTGGTGGGCCAGCCGCCCATATTGTATCGCTTGTCAATGTCTGGTCTCTGGTCTCTGTCCACCCTTATTGGCACGTAGCTCTCCTGGATCAGTCTTGCGACGTCCCTGTCAGAGTATGTTGTCTGATCCATGACGCGGCACCAGTGACACCAAACTGCACTGATGTCTAGCAGGATGGGTCTATCCAGCTCCTTTGCCTTGCGAAAAGCCTTCTCGCGCCAGGGAAGCCACGGAACTTTGACTTCGGCCATAGAGACCAGCCTCACTCATTCCTAAAAGCAAAGCGGTTGTTGACTGAATAGCTTTCGCTGGTTAAGTAGTTTCCAGAACTACCATCATCCACTATCCCGACTCTTCCGAGTTTCTACCTTAGTACAATCTCTTCACAACTCTGAGGGCGTTCAGCGTAATCCATTTGCTAGGTTTTCCCTTTTGTTCCAGGTCTGTTTGCATCCTATTGGATGGCGTGCTTTCTAGAATCCACTTCCCATCTGAGTCTTGCTTTTGGAGAAGAATCTGAACCGCATCGTCTATTCTTCTGTCTTTGCTATACCCCAGCTTTGTTACAACCGAAAGCCCTCTCAGAATGTCGTAGAAGAACCATGGGAAGCTTAGCTTGAGCCATGCCTCCTTGATGACCTTGAACTGGTGGTGATCGGCTCTAAACAATCTATGCATCAGGAGAAACTCCACTCCGCTTTCGATAGCTGCCTCAATTTCTGAGGTCCTGTACTCTGCCGGCAGCTCGGAGAAGGCGTCTAGGGGGGATATCGTCCCCATGAAGCAGCCATGCCTGTCTTGGATATGGGCATTCCAGTAGGGGCAGAGCCAGCCTCCATCGTCGTTCTGTATTTCTACCAGCCATTTCAAGGCTTTTCTCACCCTCTCGTCGCTGGCGTATCCAAGCCTGATCATAGCTGCAGCGACGTTTCCAGTAAGACAAGACATCTCATACTCATGGATCTTCTGTTCCGCCCAGGTCTCAAAGGGAGGGGGCTCCGCCCCCCTCTGTAGTGCTCTCCCCTTCACCGAGAGATATTCTCTTTTGGCTCCCTCACCCTTGAATGTGGAAAATCCACCGTTGTCAAGTTGAAACAGGAAGATGTGTTCGCAGGCCTTCCTAACCCGCCCATCGCCCTTGTCGAGGCCCATCTGACCTAGGATCATGACCTGCCAGTATGAGCTTTTGTACTTGGGCTGGTATGGCTGTTCGGCAGACCCCCAGTACCCCTCGGGCTTCTGCCTTCTGAATATAGTTGAAATCTTTTCATAGCTTCTGATGGCGGCCCTCGCCTGCATAACCTCAGGATCTTTATCCGGATAGTCCAGAATATCTCTGAGAGTGAAGTATCGGACAGAGGGATTTTCGAACTCCAGGAGCCAACCCACAGGATCTGCCTTCAACACAGATTTCCAGCCTTGAACCAACTTCTTCCCCATTCCCTGGTTTCAAACGATGAATGAACGGCGACATACCCTGCTTTATTATTCTAATCCCATCTCAACCCTTCTGCGCTCTTGCATGTGCGTGTCTCAGGCCTCCTGCTGTCTTGCTCTAAACGGCAGGGATGTAGAGACATCAAAAGTCAATGATGTTCCGGGTGGATCGATCGAAACCGTTTCTCGGGCCTAGTTAGCGTCGACAACGATAATAATGCTTTGTCCGGTTTTCTGGCCCAACTCAACTGAATACGCCGTCGATTCTGGCGCCGCAGTGGGGGCATTCGGAGTTCTTGACCATATTCTCCAGGATCTGGTAGTCGTAGCGATGAATCAGGGGCTTTCCACACCTGTAGCACCGTGTGGTTTCCCCGGCTTCGCCTGGCACATTTCCTTCATAAACATATCTTAACCCCGCTTCCAAGCCAATTTTTCTAGCCCTGCGGAGAGTTGCGATGGGTGTACGAGGTAGGTCTAATAGCTTATACATGGGATGAAACTGACTGATGTGCCAGGGTATTTCTTCGCCTACACCTTTGATGAACTCTGCAATTTTCCGCAGGTTCTCATCCGAGTCGTTCAGACTTGGAATTATCAGTGTTGTTATCTCAATCCAGATTCCCAACTTCTTGTGAAGCCTTATGGTGTCCAGCACGGGATCTAGACGGGCACCGCAGTTTTTGCGGTAGAAGTCCTCGCTAAAGCTCTTCAGATCAATGTTGGCCGCATCGAGATAGGGTTCTATCTCGCCCAGAGCCTCTTCGGTGATGTATCCGTTCGTCACAAAGACGTTCTTGATTCCCTCTCTACTGGCCACCTTGGCTACGTCATAGGCGTATTCGAAGAAAACAGTGGGCTCAGTATACGTGTAGGCTATGCTTTCGCAATTGTTTCGCCTAGCCGCCACCACAATCTCTTCAGGTGACACATCTTGCCCGAGTATCAGTTGGCGGTCTTTAGGCATCTGAGAAATCTCAAAATTCTGACAGTTCCCACACCTGAAGTTGCATCCAACCGTGGCGATGGAATATGCCCACGAACCGGGAAGAAAATGAAAGAAAGGCTTTTTCTCTATGGGGTCCACAGCGCGGGCTGCAACTTTCCCGTAGACCAAGCTGTAAAGCATTCCGTTCCTGTTCTCCCGAACTCCACAGATTCCCCTCCTTGAGTCTGCTATCCTACATCTGTGACTGCATAAGTTGCATCTGACTATGTCATCGCCTAATCTTTCGTAAAACATCGCTTCTCTCGTCTTGGAGTCTTCCATATGTGCAGAATGGTCACACAATCACTTAAACATTCAGGCCCTATCCTCAATGGGTAAATCGAGTTCGATAGAGCCTTGGCAAGCCTCCAAATCGGACAACAGATGTCTCCTTAGGACTAAGAAGGCCGTCTCGTTGGATGTTGACCACCGAAGAAATCGAGTTGGTCGATCAACCGATGGCGAACTGCTAACACACCCAACGTTCCTAGCGGATGGCCTGATGTTCACATTCAAGGACCAAGTTGGAGCAGACTTTTAATAACGTCCATCAACATCTTGTGATGCCGTTTCTCGTCATCAACAATGTGTCGAAGCAGCATCTTCATTCCCGGGTCGTCCATTCTTTTGACTGCTTCTTCGGTACCTCGAATCATTTCTTTTTCTAGTTCGACATGTTCCTGCAATACTCGATCTGTGGCAATCTGCCCCACGTATCTGTCGATGCGGTAGTCCCACAAATACTTGGACGTTCCTTCTTTGATCAAATCGATCAGGGTCTGATAGATCTGTGCGTGCTTTGCTGAGTCCGTTCGGATTTGATACAGCGTCAGCCTAACTCCAGCGCTCTTGAACCGTTCCTCTTTCTCTTGAACCATCTTCACATTTGTCAGCTCGATCTCACGGTTTTTCCGCAGCATCTCCAGGAGCTCATCCTTTTCACTGTTCATTTTTATCGGCTCGGGTTCATGAACGAACCTGATGAATCTAATAAAGGTTTTTGCGATGTTGATCGATGTTGTCTCGACAACGGCAGACGGATTGATCGACCGCTACAGTTTCCCGGAGGGTTTTAGGACGGAAGGGTGTCATTGGTTGCAAAAGAGCCGTCTTAGGTATGTTCTCCAGTCACGTGCGTCCATGGCGAGGGCTGCGAGAAGGGCCACAGCCACGAGCGCCATAACCGCGTGAGTCGCCGCTTGAGCCTCGTTTATGACGGTGAGGTTGTGAAAGAGGTTCACGGAGTCGGACGCTAGCGGCCACAGGAGCGGGTTGTAGGGATGACCCGGCAGATCAAGTAGGACGTGTGAGACTGCACCCCCTGCACCTGAGAGCAACCGCACTCCTATCCCCCTATAGTTGATCTCGGCTCGCAAGATGCGTCGCGCACCCGGAGCGTAGACAGCCCAGCGCAAGAGCAAGACGAGAGTCGGGCACAAGACTGCCGCACCGAAGAAACTGTGAAGCACAAGCCTGTTAACTCCGCCGGGCCACCCGGCCAGCTCGAAGTACACTATCTCAAGATCCGGGATCACCACCCCAACAACCAGAGCCGGAAGGTCGAGCCGGCGCGGAGAGACACGATAGATAAGGTAGGCCAGCGGGTAGTGAAGCGGAATAGCGGGCATCTTGATCACCTTCGGGCGTGCCCATGGCAGCACCTAAAATGTTTTTGATCGAACGATTAGCGTCTGGTATATCTGTGCGTGCTTGGTTAAATCCATTCGGACCTGATGCAGCATGAGCTTGACTCCAGCGCTCTTGAACTGTTCCTCTTGACACATTTTCAGATCTGTCGGCCGTATCTCGGGATGTTTTTCAGCATGGCCAAGAACTCGTCTTGTTCGCTCCCCATGTTGGTCAGCCTGGATCCACGCCTGAGTCTAGTGAATCTAATAAAGGATTCCATGGGTTCAATCCCGGTAGATCAGTCGGTTGTCACGGGCACATAGATAAATGGCGCCGAAACTATAGAAGAATCGAGGCTGTGCGATTCGGTCGATCCTACGTGAGAACTCGGCGTTGGATGAAAAAGCTTTTAGTCTTTACACTAGAAGAGGTGGAATGTCATTGAGGCCCCATGGACTACCGGAAAAGGCGTCGTCTAGGGTTACGTATTCCTTTTTGGAAGGAAAAGAGTTAAAGATCGATCGATGGAGCCAACGGAATCCACGCTCGCGTTGAGGGAGGGCAGGATGCTCGCAGACAGCATTGAAGTCGATGTGTCCATGGTTGTGCCCGCCTACAACAAAGAGCATAGAATCGAAGCCTTCCTGGACAGGCTGGTGGATTTTGCCGAGGCCTCCCCGCTCTCTTGTGAGATCATCGTGGTCGCTGATGGTTGCACCGACGGAACCTGCAGAGTCGTAGAGGAATATTCAAGGGGTAACTCTGCAGTAACGTTGCTTACCAGCCCCACCAGACTGGGCAAAGGCGGAGGCCTAAAACTTGGCTTCCGCAACTGCCGGGGAAGTACGATTCTCTATATAGACGCTGACGGAAGCTATGATCCCGATCAGATTCCCCGTTTGCTCATGGCCCTGGACAGCGCTGACTGCGCGGTCGGCTCCAGGGCTCTCCCGGGCGCGGTTCTGGACCCCATGCCCCCTCGGAGAAGAATCATTGCTGGCGAACTATTCTCGCGCATGGTGAAGCTGTTGCTCCTAGAGAAGATTATGGACACGCAGGCCGGCTTCAAGGCCTTCAAGCGGGAGGTCATCGACAGCACACTAGGCGAGGTGTCTACGAATGGTTTTGACATAGATGTCCAGCTATTGGTGAGGGCCAAGAACAAGGGCTTCAACTTGGTCGAAGTCCCAGTGACCTACAGATTCGTGGGCGGCTCGAGTGTCAATGTCCTAAGGGATGGGCTGTCGATGGGACTTAGCGTTCTGTCGTTCTGGCTTCGCCTTAAGCTGGAGCGTTTGATGCTTCGCAAGCCCGACGCTTGAGGCGCCTCTTGATGAAAGACATAAGCGTGGGAATATGCGCCTATAATGAGGGGTCCACTATAGGCCACGTCATCGCCAACGTCTTGAATCAGGCCTTGCCCGACGACGTCGTCTTGAAAGAGATCTTCATCGTTGCCAGCGGCTGTACCGATACGACGGAGGACGTGGTCACGCAGATCTCACATCGTAACCCGAAAGTCAAGCTGATGAGTGAGAAAGAGAAGAGGGGGAAGGCATCAGCAACCAATCTCATACTCGGCCAAGCAGGGGGAGACATCATTGTTCTCACCGACGCTGATGTCTTTCCGGCACAAGGCAGCATAAGAGAATTAGTGAAAGAATTTCGAGATGAGACTGTCGGAGCGGTGGGGGGCAGGCCCATCCCCATGGACGACGACGAGACCTTCTGGGGCTTCACCTCCCACCTGATCTGGACGCACCTACAAAACGAGCTCCTCAAGTCGGAGATGCGCCAGGGCACCTTCTTCCAACTGTCGGGTTATCTATGCGCGATCAGGAGTCAGCTCGTGGAGCGCATACCTGAGACTGTGATCGATGAGGACAAGTATATGGGGGAGATGATCCGGCGGCGCGGGTATGAGGTCAAGTACACCCCTCGAGCAGTGGTGTACATCCGAGGGCCCAGAAGCATCCCGGACTTCTTCAATCAAAGAGTCAGAGTACTAGTCGGTCACCTGCAAGTGCGGGCCTGGTTCGATCTCGCTTCGATCTCCACATCCAGTCCCCGCAGGATCCTTCCGGCGCTGGTGAGAAGCGTGGATCTCTTCAACCCCAAGAAACTGGCTTGGACAGCGCTAGCCGCAGTGCTGGAGGGCTTCGCACATCTCATGGCGCGGCATAACTTCATTAAGGGCAAAGTTCCATCCAACTGGCTGCCGGTTCCCACCACTAAGCCCGATTGGGACAGCTCGCCCCCGGTGTGTTCGGCTTGAAGACAATCCTGAGAGAGGCGTTCCGACTAGCCCGCTACCGCGCAAGTCGAAACACTGATTCCTTTGCAATGATGCCGATGAACGTCACCTGCAGCGTGACCAATCTCTGCAACTCCCGCTGCAAGACGTGCTTCATTTGGAAGTTATACCGTGAAAGGCCGAGTCTGAAGGAAAGAGAGCTTGAGCTATGGGAGTTTGAGAGGATCTTCAGATCTCTCGGCACAAGTGTTGTCTATCTCACCTTCAGCGGAGGAGAGCCTTTTCTGAGAAAAGACCTCTCGGACATCTGCATATCCGCTTATGAGCAGTGCCGTCCAAGGGTAGTTACGATCCCCACGAACGCGCTTCTCCCGAAGATCATCGAGAGCGAGCTCAGGCGAATATTGCGGACTTGTGAAACCACCGTTTTCACAGTGAATCTTTCCTTGGATGGGGTGGGAAGAAAGCATGACGAAATCAGGGGTGTGAGGAGAAACTTCGCGTCGTTCATGGACACTTTTGGAAGGCTGTCTAGGCTGAAGGAGGAGTTCCGAAATCTGATCGTGGGGGTGCACAGCGTCCTGTCCGTCTATAGTCTCGACAGCGCGCTAGAGGTCTACGAGTTTGCCAGGAGACTCGGCCCCGACTCCTACATCATGGAGGTGGCTGAGGAGAGAGCCGAGTTATTCAATCAGGAGAGCGGGGTCACCCCTCCGCCCGAGGACTTGGCCAGGGTCCTGAACAAAGTTCGAGAAAGGATCAAGCGGGACTACCTGGCAAGGGATGGTCTTCTGGGTCGCTTCATCCAAGCGTCCAGACTGGCATACTATGACGTGGTTCCAAGGATCCTCGAGAAAAAGCGGCAGATCTACCCCTGCTATGCAGGCTTCGCATCTTGTCAGATAACCCCCCACGGTGACGTGTGGCCGTGCTGCATTCTGGGGTACGACAAACCCATGGGGAATCTTCGTGATGATGGCTACGACTTCCGGAAGATATGGCTCTCCCAGAAAGCAGAAGAGGTCCGAAAGTTTGTTAGGTCGGGGGGGTGCAGCTGTCCATTGGCAAACGCCAGCTACACATCTATGCTGTGCTCTCCAACATATGTGATGAAAATCCTGGCGGGGCTCCTGGCATCATATGTGTAATCACAATCGACACATGTTCAGCAGGTTTTCATTGTCTGAAGCGAATGCTGACGAGGCTTTTGTTTGATCGGGTCGATCGGCGACAATTAGCCTCCACGACGGCGCAAGAGGATTGCGATTACCAAGACTACGACCACGGCGATCAGGAGGAGCAGGAGTGCCCACCGCATCAAATGCGCCATGCCTACCACGGTCTCCGTTGTAGTCGTGGTCGGGATCGTTGTCACAGGCATCACCGTTGTAGTCGTGGGGGTTGCGGTCGTTGTCACAGGCGTCACCGTTGTGGTCGTGAGAGTTGCGGTAGTTGTTGCAGCGGTCGTCGGCGTTGTGGGCGGGGTTGTGACCGTAACAGTTGTAGCAGTTTCGCTCGTGACCGGTGGGACCGCTTCTATCCCGCCTTCGACGTCGTCGATGATGACCATCGGCTTGTAGGCATATCCCTGTTCCGCGGGAACCTGGGCGCCTACATCGTAGAAGAGAGCTTTGAATCTGGCCTCCAGTTGCTTCGCGCTTGGTATCTCATAACTCATATCGCGGCTGTAGCTAACGCCCGGCCCTTCTAAGCTGAAGCGTATGATCTTGTTGTTTCCGTGGTCAACCTCGAGGCGAACCTTATACCATGTTGCAGGCTCCAACGTGAATTGGTTTCGAGCGATTATCTCTCTTCTGGCCTGGGAGCCTGTCGGGGTATGCGCGAACTCAGCCATCCGCGCCATATTACCCCACACATCAAAGTAAATAAGGCCCGCCCTGTTATAGCTTCCGTCGAAGATTTCGATATCTATGAAAATCCCGTGGCTCCCCGGCTCAGTTCCCCGAACGAAATCATAGAACTCCGGCAAAATATAGAGATAATACTGTAGGTACTCCTTCGTTGGATGGGACCAGTACTCTTCCTTACCGCTTCCTAATGCCATCGAGCACCTCACACCCTCTGTGATTCCCGGGACTTGAGGCAAAGCATAGAACTCTAGGGCTCTGCGTCCGCTGTGACTTACTTCCGTTGTGACTTGGATGCAGTGCCAATTCTGCTTCTCCCAGAGATAAGTCCCAGTGAGGCCTTCAGGATACCATCTCCAGTCTTGGGCGTTGAGGGACCCGCCCTCCGGGGGGTCAAGTACGCCCTCAGCCTCGAAATCACTGTAGAAAAGTTTCTTCCACTGAACATCTTGTGCGCCAGAGACCACAGGGTGAGGCAGCAACACCAAGACGAGGAGAAGGGGAAGGCTCCGATGCACTTGCCATCACACCCATGATTCGGGGTATGCGGTTCTGTCTGAGCGTGCTATTTAAGCCATGTGAACAATTCATTTAGTGCGGGATGCTCGGAAAAATGCAGACACGGCCCTCTAGGCAACCTAGACTTTTCAGCCTGCCCCTTGACTCTACGTATGTTCCGCTGTGTGCACGTCGAGCGTTGCATTGAGACAGCCATTTCGCTGAAACATGCTTTGAAGATATTGACAGCAAGGCACTTATAGCGCTCCGCCACAAGGCGTGCCTCTGGGCGGAGGAAGGGAAGCATAGTGTCCAAGGTTGTTGTAGTGGGGGTTGACGGATTGTCGCCCATTCTGGTTCGACGCTGGAAGGAGCATCTGCCCAACCTGAAGCGAATTATGGAGAAAGGAGCGAGCGGAATCCTAGAATCAACCATGCCTCCTACTACGTGCCCAGCTTGGAATTGTTTCAGCACAGGGAAGAATCCGGGAAAAATTGGCATATTCGGATTTGTCCAACTCTCTGAGGAGGGGATTCCGGAAATAGTGAACCCGACGATGTGCGACTCTCCCACAATCTGGGAAATACTGAGCGAATATGGCAAGCGTGTCGGCGTGTTGAACGTTCCAGGGACCTATCCTCCGGCTCGGGTGAACGGCTTCATGGTCTCCGGCTTTCTCACCCCCCGATCCAAGAAAGACTTTACCTTCCCAACTGGGCTGCGGGATGAGTTAGACAAAGTCGTCAACGGATACGAGATAGAGCCCCTCACTTTCAATCCTGAGAGCATGAGGGGCGGCAACAAGGCATACCTGAAGGAAATCGAGCGAGTCTATTTGAAACGACTTGTGGCGACGAAGTATTTGATGAAGAGATTCGACTGGGATTTCTTCATGGTCGTCTTCCGCGCTACGGATTACGTCCAGCATTTCTTTTGGCACTACATGGACCCAAAATCACCTCGGTACGAAAGCGATAGAAAATACCGGGATGTCATAAGAGAATGGTATGCAAGAATCGATCAGGCAATCGGCCAGATATCAGAGATCGCTGGTGAGGACACATTCTTGATCATCATGTCTGATCACGGGTTCGGTCGGTTCCATTCATTTTTCCTAATCAACGAATGGCTAAGACAACAGGGTTTTCTGAAGCTAATTCAAGAGGACAGGGCTGTAGAACCAATTGACCGCTCCCGAATGGTCACCCTTAGACGATTTGCGTTTCGAATCATTGGCGCCGGATTGATAGGACGGCTGGCGAAGATCATTCCAACATCTCTACTGACGCGCGTGACTATTCTAGGAATGGAAAGACAGGACATAGACGAGATCATGAGTCAAGTCGATTGGTCGAAGACCAAGGCATTTGCTATTAGCGGTCTAGCAGGCATGATATACCTGGGCCTTGGGGGGGCGGGACTCAGACGCTCGGCCAAGACAGGGAAGGACTATGAGGAAATCAGAGATGAAATCATGAACAAGTTGTATCGGGGAATACACGCAGGAAAAGGCAGCAAAGTATCCGTCTCGGCCTACAAGAAAGAGGAAATCTACGACGGCAAGCATCTCGACAAGGCCCCGGACATCCTCTGTCGAATCTCCGTGGACGGTGCGATATGCAACTTCTATGCGGGGTTTAGCCGTGGGGAGCTCTGGAGGCCATTCACCGGATGGGTGACCGGCACCCACGCGAGAGAGGGAGTATGGATGATCACCGGGCCGGGCGTAAGAGAGAACATAAGGATCGACGCCCAGATCACCGACTTGTGCCCGACCATCCTGCGCTTGCTTCGCGTGCCGATCCCACCGGACATGGACGGCAAGATCTTGACACAAGCCTTTTCGCCGACCATCAACGCTGCGCACGAAGACCGGCCATAACGTGATCGTCAACCTGTGCGGTCCAGGCAACCTATGATCAATCTGGGTGCGTGGGCGAATCTTGCCTATCATTGGCCAACCCGTAAGCCTTAAGTAGAGAACCTGAACCGTCGCGCTCCGAGGGCAGCCTATTGAGCGAGAATGCTTCGGTCCCGGTTTCCATACCGAAGCCGCTGTACGACGCGTTGGAAAAGAGAATCAAAGACACGGAGTTCACCTCTGTTTCTGAATTTGTAACCTACGCAGTGGAGCAGGTGCTCGCCGGCGCAGGGAGAAAGAAAGTGGTCTACACCAAAGAAGAGGAAAAAGAGATCAAGGAAAGGCTCAAGGGCCTAGGCTATCTGTGAACTCGAGTACGCCGACTACCGGCCGCCTCCATGATTGACATATCAAACTGATTATTCATCGACCTAGTCGGTTGCGAAAGATCTGCAGGACAACCAACGGTTCACCCCAGAAAAGCGTAAATAGCTACCTCAAGCTCATAGCTGAACCAGAGAAGAGATGATACATGACGGTTGTTGCACTCGCATACCTGACTGTTCGTAACAGTAAGGAACGTGAATTCGAAAGCATGATGAAAGAGATGTTCGATACTGCAAAACGCCTTGGGGTGTCAGGCCAGCTGTGGAGGCGACAGGAAAACCCATCACAATTCATAATCGTGGCCTCAATGGAAAAACGCGAGAATTATGCATCATTTCAGAGCTCGCCAGAGGGGAGGAGGCTCAGCCGTGAGCTGATGCAACTCGCGGAGATTCGCGCACGCGCGTGGGCAGATGTTGTTGAGGTCTAGTGGCCAAACTGCAACCAAGACCTTCAGAACTGGCATCCAAATCCATGCACGCTCTCATGGCGCTGAAGGTCATTGCAGTGTTTGAACCTCTGGCCCAGACCGATCGACTTGTCGCAATGCATCCCAAGTCTGTAGAGATCGACCACTAGATCTCACCGCTCACACAGCTTGCTTTCATATCGACGAATCAGGTGCCAAGAAAATATGTAGAGTGCAACTGCTCTTGGCGCCACAATTGATAAATAGGCCTCACGCACGCCCCATGCGTGTCATACACATCGCAGCAAAGCGAGTTGAAGTAGTTCAGGGGTGTTGCGGTGGTCGACATCACCTCACACAGTGAAAGACCAGCTAGGCCTCATGAGCATCAAATGTTCCATAGAACGAGAAGCTTCGCACTGATCCTGAGCCTGCTTCTGCAAGCCGCCTGCCTAATCTCCAGCTCACAAGGCGCCGGGACACCAGAGGTTCTAGCTCCCCCATCTTCGCCAGAAGTTCGCGGTAAGATCGATTCACAACTTTTTAAGGCAAGCACCCCTCATGTGATGACCGTTGGAGAAACCTACTGGCTCAAGGTGGCTGTAAGAAACACCGGCAACGTGTCTGCCAATTACGCTGTCGTCGTTATGGAGAACAGTAGTACTGGATGGGCTGACCACTTCTACTTCCCGAAATATGTTGACAAGTTCTACCTCAAACCGGGCGAAAGCCGCTCCACCAAGTTTGGTGTAGTTCCCATCCTGCCCAACGTGGGCGCAACACCGATTGTCGCGGAGCTGTATCATGAAAACGAACAATCGGAATTCGTCGATGTAGATAGCGCCTGGAGCTACGTTTCGGAGATAAGAAGAGGTTTTCCGATTGAAGTAGTCCTACCAGTGGTCGTCATCGTACTTGTTGCCTTGGTCTTCGTGAAGCTCAGGCCTCGCAGAGAAATTTCCACCCTGATTGCCCTCTTCTTGATCTCGATCCTCTTGCACGGGCTCATACTACCCAATATCGAAGTGTATATCGATGAGGTCTCTATGCAACGCTGGGGGTTTCAGATCCTCGCTGAAGAATGGCATTGGCCGGAGTGGCTCATGTGGATGTACCCGCCACTCGAGCCGTACATCTCAGCGGTGACAACGATCTTCTTTGGGCGTCAGCTGGAAGTCCATAGATGGATCTGGGCCTTCTTCGGTGCGTTGACCATATGTGGTGTATACCTCTTGGGGAAAGCTGTTTTTGACAGAAGAACTGGGCTGTTATCTGCCATGCTGCTCGCCTTCTGCCCTTATTATCTTTACTGGACTTGTCTCGTAAGGGGTGAAGCCCCGACGATTCTACTGATCCTGGCGTCCTGTTATTTCTTTTGGAAGGGTTTCCAGCATCCGAACAAGCCGATGAATATGTTTATGGCCGGCATTTTCTTCGGGCTGGGCTTTGACATGATGTACGTGACTCTAGCCTTGCCCCTGGTGTTCCTCGCGTTCTTTCTGTGGTTTCGCGGTCGCGTAAGGGCGGTTTCAAAAAATGATCTGGTCATCTTCGCGTCCGCTTCCCTTCTCGTTGCGATGCCAGTGCTAGCAGCCCTTTACATTGATGGTGCAAACCCGTTCTGGTGGCAGTTTGTGGGAAGATTTGAAGCCCAAAGAAAACTAGAAGTCCCGTTCGCCTCCATCGCAGACCTAGCAGTGAGGGGGCTGCAAAACCTCGTCGGCCTGTTTGTATGGAGAGGAGAGATTCTCTGGTGGTTTCCGATCTTCTGGGCTGCTTCCCTGACAATCCTCCTTGTTGTATGCGTGTATTATGGCTACTTTCTTCTTCTGCGAAAGCGACCCAGCGAGGGCTTCGTGACCATGCTCTTCGGCGCGTTTGTATTGTTCGTCGTATTTTACCAGGCAAGAGAACAACACCTCCTCCTATACTCTTTTCCCTTCTTGATCATCATGATTTCGAATCTAGTTGTTCGCGCTGTCGATGGCCTCAGGGGGCGCGCGTTCAGCCTTGGCTCGCATATCATCCCGTTCATTTCATTGGTCCTCACGGGAGTCTTGGTGTTCTCCTCTCTGTGCATCGTGGTGATGCAACCGACTGTGGAAAAAGGACAGGTGGTTGGTCTTTCAGAGGCTATGTCGTACTTGAGGAGGCAAGCCCAGCCGGGAGACCGAGTAGCCACGCTGTACGGCATCTACGAAGCGCGCTATGCTGAGCAGTACCACCTTGAACTCGACCTCCTATTTATCCCGCTCCTGTCGACCGAGACGCCTGGCGAACCCAACAAGCCGAGGACCTCCCCCTGGGTCCTAGACACAGGTCGCCTAGAGATCTTCCAGCCGCGATTCATGGTCATCCAGAGGCAGCACTACGATTTCTACTTCAATCAGACGTTCAAGCAGGAGATGAGCAGGTTCTACAAACTGGTCTTGGACACCGGGCCGGAGATGATAGGCGGGCTTACGTGGCGCGGCTACCTGGTCTTT
>Ga0129298_10000643_pt1 | contig 14129 bp, 11 predicted proteins | sample I19B2metaG_FD_94707 | JGI IMG/M metagenome (GOLD analysis project Ga0129298, IMG submission 94707) | Lake sediment bacterial and archeal communities from Gulf of Boni, Indonesia to study Microbial Dark Matter (Phase II) - ​I19B2 metaG | ecosystem: Environmental > Aquatic > Freshwater > Lake >... | reverse complement strand
CTTCCACACCCTGCCGCTGGCGCTCGCCGCCGGGACCGGCGACGAGCGCCAGCGGCAGGGTGTGGAAGTCGTTGTCGGGGTAGTCTTCCTGTTGCCAGCCGGCTTCGTTCAGGTATTGACGGAAGTAGCCCTGCTGGTAGAGCAGGCCGACCCCCGCCATCGGCACGCCGAGATCGCTTGACGATTTCAGATGATCGCCGGCCAGGATGCCGAGGCCGCCGGCGAAAATCGACAGGCACTCAGTCAAACCGAACTCGGCCGAGAAGTACGCCACCTGCGGGATCTCGGCACGGCCATGTGCGCGGCGGCACCAGCAGGGTTCGCCCGCCAGATAAGCGCCGAGGTCACGGGCGACGCGGTCCAGGTGGCCGAGAAACGAATCGTCGCGCGCGGCCTGCTCGAGCGTCCGCTGGTCGATGGAGCCGAGCATCAGCACCGGGTTGTGGCCTGTCGATTCCCAGAGGTCGGAGTCGAGCCGGCGGAACAGCTCGATGGCATCGTGGTTCCACGCCCAGCGGAGGTTCGAGGCGATGTCGCGCAGCCGCGCCAGCGGCTCCGGAAGAGCGGGCACTACATTGAACGTGCGGATAGGTCTCATTACGGACACCACCGTCCTGATCCTATTCATCGGCGGGATGCGATTGCAACAGGAGGGAGGCCGCCGAGGAACGGATCTCCTGTAAACTTGCGTTACTGGCTGCCGCAACTGAAGAGGGCCAGTGACGAGCGAAAGGAGATCGAACAGCAATGTCCCGTCCGCACACGCGATTGCGCGCTCTGGCGGCGCTGGCGGCCGCTGCCGTCGCGGCCGTCGCCCAGTCCTCCCCCGCCGGCTACGATTTCGAGAGAGAGGTCGTGGCCCAGCAGCATCCCTACCCGGCCCAGGAAGACGTCCGCATCCTGAAACTCTACGAGGGTCTTCGTGTCGCCGATGTCTCGGACGCGATGGACCTGGTCGGGCTGATGGGCTCCGGGCTGGTGAGCGCCGAGATCAAACCGCTGTGGCGGGATCTCGACGATTTCTCCCACCGGATTCAGGGGATCGCGATGACGGCGCGGTATCAGCGGACGAACCGCCCGATACCCAGGCTGAGCCCGGAAGAGTACGACCAGTGGCGCGGGAAATGGTACGCGACGCTGTCGAAGGAGCACTTCGTTCCGTTGATCCGGCCGGGCATGGTCCTGGTGATAGAGGCCTCCGAAGACGGTGACAGCGGCACGATCGGCTCGAACAACACGATGAACTGGAAGCTGAAGGGGTTGCGCGGGGTGGTATCGAGCGGCGGCGCCCGAGACACAGATGAAATCATGAAAGAGAAGGTCCCGGTGTACACCGCGAGGATCACGCGGGGATACCCTCCCGGGCGCAACGAGCTTGAATCGGTCAATCGCCCGGTGACGGTGGGCGGCGTGCTGGTCCATCCGGGCGACGTGGTGGTGGCCGACGGCGACGGGGTGGTGGTGGTTCCGCGGCGCTATGCCGAACCGGTGGCCGCCTGGGCGCGGAAGATCCTGGACGGCGACAAGCAGTCCCGCCGCGGGCTGTACGACAAGCTGGGCCTTCCGCCGGACAAGAGCGTGCTGCCGGATTAGTGTCCACCGCTCGCTGACGCGCGCGGCTCAGAAACCGTGACCGATACTGAGCCGCGACTGTCAAGGAGCGGTTGCGAGTTCGGCCGAATTAGTGGGGTATGCCTCCGGTTTGCCCCGTGGCTACGCCGCGACCGGCCCCCCTTCCTCAAACAGAGATCGTCCCCTGCATGTACAGGACAGCGCGGCCGGCGATCTGGACACGGCTGCCGCGGTCCTCGCACCACAGCTCGCCGCCGCGGCGGGAGACCTGGCGAGCGTAAAGCTGCTTCTTGCCGAGGCGCCCCGCCCAGTAGGGAACGAGCGTGCAATGCGAGGAGCCGGTGACGGGATCCTCGGAAATGCCGGCACGCGGAGCAAAGAAGCGCGAAACGAAGTCAGCCTCCCTCCCGGGAGCGGTCACGATGACGCCGAAGGCATCCACCTGGGAGAGTCGCGTCATGTCGGGCGCGAGCGCACGGACATCGTCTTCGGTCGCGAAGACGGCCATGAGGTATTGGGCGGCGTACACCCCGGCGGGCGAGCGACCGAGCGCACCGACGAGCCCCGGCGGAGGGTCGCACGGCGCAGCCAGCCGGGCGGGGAAGTCCATGGCGAGCAGGTCGCCCTCGCGGCGTACGATCAGCGCGCCGCTTCTTGTGTCGAACGTGACGGAATCCGCCGGGCGGTCGAGGTAGTTGAAGATGACGAAGGCGGAGGCGAGGGTGGCGTGCCCGCACAGGTCCACCTCGACCTCGGGCGTCATCCAGCGCAGGCCATAGCGCTCGCCGCTGCGGACGAAGAAGGCGGTCTCGGAGAGATTGTTCTCGGCGGCGATTTGCTGAAGCAAGGAATCGTCGAGCCACTCCTCGAGCGGGCAGACAGCGGCCGGATTGCCGGCGAACAGTCGTGAGGCAAAGGCATCCACCTGGTAGAAGGGAATCGTGCGGGCCATGGAACGAGTGTAACCTGTGGCGTCTGAAGACACTACGGCCTGGGGAAGTGACGGGAAAGGGCGGAGAAGTTACTAAGTCGGGCAGGGCGGGATCATCTCCCGCCCTCGCCCGGAGTTTGTGTCGTTGACGGGCTGAATCCGTCGATCGAGCCGGTCGGGTCAGGGGGCTCTCGCCAAACCTGGGGACCGTCCCACCCCAAACCGCGTCAGCATGATCGCGCTCGAGTCATGCCGCGAGCCGTGACGGGGCGCCGCGGGCCGGGGTCCGCAGAAACGACAACGGGTGCTGGCCAGCAACCGCAACTTCCAGTAACAGTGTAAGGCACGCGGCAAGCGGCCAGTGACTCGCGGGTGCTGGAAATCACTGAGCGGAAAGAAAAAGGCGATTTCAGAATGGTTGTGAACGCCTGCGAGGGCCCTGCGGAAGGCCGCGGGCGGCCTGAGGCATGATGGAGGGCGGAGGAACGGGAATGAAACGGAGAGACGCGATATGCGGGCTGGCGCTCGGGAGTGTCGGGGCCGTGTTGGGCGCGAGATCGGCCGCAGGCAAAGAGCAGGCGCCGCTGAAAATCACCAACCTGAAGGCGATCCTCACTTGTCCCGACAACATTCGCACGCTGGTGGTGGTCAAGGTGGAAACCAGCGAGCCGGGGCTGTACGGGCTGGGCTGCTCGACGGGATCGCTGCGGCCGTACGCGGTGAAGGCGGCGGTGGAGGACTATCTCAAGCCGTTCGTGCGAGGCAAGGATCCCGACAACATCGAGGACCTCTGGCAGAGCGCTTATGTCAGCTCATACTGGCGGAACGGGCCGGTTTTGAACTCGGCCTTGAGCGGGCTGGACGAAGCGTTATGGGACATCAAGGCGAAGCGGGCCGGGATGCCGCTGTACCAGTTGCTGGGCGGCAAGTGCCGCGTCGCCGTCGATTGCTACACCCACGCCTGGGGCCGGACGCTTGAGGAACTGGAGGAGAGGGTGCGCGCGGCGATGGTGGAAGGATACCGGCATGTGCGCATTCAGCTCGGGGGGTATGGCTCGGCGCATCTTTCGAAGACCGCTCTGTTCCGCGAGGCGGGATTCGGCGCCACGGACGACGAGCACATGGATCCTGGGCCTTACGTGCGCGCCGTGCCAGGCATGTTCGAGCACATCCGGAAGACGTGCGGCGAGGAAGTGGAGCTGCTGCACGACATACACGAACGGATCCCGCCGATCGACGCGATCCAGCTCGTGAAGCGGCTCGAGCCATACCGGCCGTTCTTCATCGAGGACCCGTTCGCGCCGGAGGACAACGGCTATTTCAAGATGTTGCGGCAGCAGACGAGCACGCCGATCGCGATGGGCGAGTTGTTCAACAGCCCGCACGAGTGGACCGGACTGATCGCGGAGAGGCTGATCGACTTCATCCGGGTGCACATTTCCCAGGCCGGGGGATTGACGCCGGCGATGAAGGTCGCGCGGCTGGCGGAATGCTTCAACGTGCGGACGGCGTGGCACGGCCCGAGCAACGTGTCCCCGGTGGGGCACGCGGTCAACGCGCACATCGACCTGGCCATCTGGAATTTCGGCATCCAGGAGAGCGTGCGCTTCGGAGACGAGACGAGGGAGGTCTTTCCGGGATGCCCGACATTGCGCAACGGCTACCTGCACGTGAACGAGAAGCCCGGACACGGGGTGGACATCGACGAAAAGGCCGCGGCCCGGTTCCCCGTGCCGCCCGATCACGCAAACTGGTGGAAGACCGTGCGGCGGAGGGACGGGACAGTGGTGAGGCCGTGAAGGTCTCCACCGCAAGAAGGGAGAGACAGCCAACTTCGAGGATCGGTTCGTCCTGTTGAAGCTTCAGGCCGGCAATGCCAAGATGAGGTTCAGGCCGATGCGTAAGACAAGCCAGTCCGTTCAGCGCGAGATCAAGCGAATGGTTCAGCGGATCGTCCGCCGGTTCCATCCCGAGCGCGTGATTCTCTTCGGCTCTCACGCGCGCGGAGAGGCCGGGCCGGACAGCGATGTGGACTTGCTGGTCGTGATGCCGGTGGAAGGTTCGCGGCGGGAGAAAGCGATCGAGATACGAGTTGCTCTTAGCGACGTCCGCGTGCCCACAGACATTATCGTGACCACGCCCGAGGAATTCGCGTGGCGCCAGGAGGTAGTGGGTACGATTGAGTATCCGGCCGTGAAGGAAGGAAAGGTCCTATATGCCCGATCCTGCACCGCGCTCGGATAACATAGGGCCATGGATCGACGAAGGTTTCTTGCAGCTTGGGCGGGCGCGCTCTGCGGGCTTGGAGCGACGACCACGAGGGAGAAAACGCGCATCGGGCTGGTGCACTCCTCGCACAGGCGGCTGGCGCGGCCGTCGTCGCCCGAGGACGAGCTGGATTACGAGCGCGTCCGGGACATGGTATGGAAAGCGATCGAGTACGGGAGGCCGCGCCCGGGGAGCCTCGAGGCGAAGATCCGCCGGGGCTCGTGGGTCGTCATCAAGCCGAATATCGGCTTCTTGAGACCGCAACCGGGTTATTGCCCCGGCGACGTAACCGACCTCCGGGTCACCAAGGCGGTGCTCGAGTATGTTGCGCGGAAGTCCGGGGCCGGGCTCATCACCATTGCGGAGGGCGGCAGTTACCGCGGGTTGCGCGATCCGAAGACGAATGACGTCGTGCGGCAGGGCGGCGTCCGGGTGGATGCGAGCAGCTTCGACTGGGGCGCCAAGGAATTCCCGGGCCTGGGCGGGAGCCTCGAATCTCTGCTCGCTGAGTTCGGCCGGCAGTTTCCAGGCAAGAGATTCGACTACATCGACCTGAACTACGACTGTACCCGCGATGCTTCCGGTAGGCTGCTGCGGACCGAGGTCAGCCGCACGAGCAAGGGCGCTGGCGCGTTCGGCGCACGTCCGGACTACTACGTCACCAACACCATCCGCAACTGCGACATTCTGATCACCGTGCCGGTGATGAAGGTCCACGACGGCTGCGGGATCACGGCGTGCCTGAAGAATTACGTCGGCACGGCGCCGCGCGAAGCCTACGCGGGCCCGCACGGTTTCTTCAACTACTTCCTGCACCAGGAGCAAACGGTCGAGGAGCGCTTCGACGGCATGATCGTCGACCTGGCGTCCTTCCATCCGCCGGATTACTGCGTGGTAGACGGTATTCGCGGCCTCCAATACACCGAGCACAACGCGGACCGGCCGGACCAGACGGTGCGGAACAACCTGGTACTGGCGGGGGAAGACCCGGTGGCGGCCGATGCCCTGGCCGCGCGGCTGATGGGCTTCAACGAGTGGGACATCGAGCACCTGCACATGGCCGCCCGGCGCGAGATGGGCACGATGGACCTGGGAAGCGTGGACATTGCCGGCGACGAAGCGGGCCAGTTGCGCGCCTCGTGGGACAAGCCGCGCGGGTGGCACGGGCGGTGCAATCGCGAATGGTTGCTCAGCCGCGACGCGAGTACGCCGCTTGCGGGCTGGACGCGGTACACCGCGCCGACCGACACGCTGCATCTGGCGAAGGTGCTGGGCCGCGCGGGCGCGGCGGCGGTGCGAGTCCACGCCGGCGGGCATCGCAAGGCGTTCCTCTGGGTGGGCGCGCGCGGACGCGTCACCGCTTTTCTGAACGGCGAGAAGGTGATGGAGCACGAGAACCGGACGCGTTACCGCATCGGCCAGTTTCAGAAGCCAGTGGAGCTGCGGCCGGGCGAGAACCTGCTCGTGTTCCAGGCCGGCCCTCCTTCCGGCTTCTCACCCGAGCGGGACGAGGCGTACCCGGTGCAGCTCAGCGCGCTGCTGGTGGGGCCGCGGAACGATGGGGACACGGTGGAAGGGATCCGGTGGGTGGGGTGAGGCAAAGTGTGATGGGGCGGCGATCCGTCACGCTAAGAGCCCGGGATCGTATTGAAATGCTTCGGGCGGGTGGACCCGGATCCTGGTCGAATCCGGATGCAGCGCATTGATCAGCCAGTTGGATTCCGTCGGCGCCAGGGCAGACGGAACGATGAGGATGGCCGATCGCTGGTCTCGCGCAAACGCATCCCCAAAGGCGGCCAGTTCCGGAGGCGCCGGGCTGTGTCGCCAGTTTGCCGGCAAGTGCCGCCGAGAAATGAACGAGCGCGACACACTCGCCGGAATGTCTGCCGTAACCAGCACGAGATCTCGCGGCGAATCATCCGGGTCGATGTGGACGAAATACTCGATCATCGCGAGCGAGAGGTGCTCGGCCGTGTAGGCCAGGCGGGTGCCGGGGCTGGACCAGCGCCCGCCGAACCGGAATGCGCCTTTCCCGTCGAGCGGATTTCGTGACCAGTGTCTTCTAAGGATGCGGTAGACCCGCGTCAACTCACGCCGCCGTATGCGATCCTGCCGAGGACCTTCTCGACAGCCCGCGCGCCAGGTTCGGTGTCGACCAATTCGAGCGGCGTGGCGCCGCCGAGGGCGCGGTTGGGCCGCCTGAGCCACCGAGTTGCGCGCGCCTCGTCTCCAAGGGAGCGCTTCGCCAAGGCGACGATATGCGCCAGCCGGTACAGCCGGTCCGATTCATGCCGCGCCAGCCGTCCTTGACTGCGGCGGCGTTGCAGGCTGCGCGGAGACAGATCCAGACTGGCGGCGAGTTCCTTCAGGGTGAGGTGAGCGGAGCGCATCACCTCCTCCACCACCGGCTGAGGGAAGCCTTCGCGAATCGCGGCCTGGAGATCGGCTTCCGTTCGGAGCGTGCGGCCAAGAACAGACTCGCCGCCCAGCTCCGCCACCACGGATCGAAGTTCGCCGGCCATTCTGACGCTTATTATAGCGCCAATTGGCGACTCACTACCGCCGGTCAATATCGGCCAGCACGCGTTCAGCCGCTTCGAGCAGCGCGTCCGGCCCCACAGGTGCACGGGTCGCGCCGGTCATCCACAGGTCGGGCGTGAGCCGGCCTTGGCGCGTCACTCGCTCGATCTCGGGACCGAGCTTACCGCTCTTGCGCACATGTTCCCCAAGCTGGTGCGCGATGAAGTGACCGATGGGGTAATCGGGCAGGTAGAGAAAGGCGTTGATCAGGTGGGAGTAGATGCCGAGCAGCACAACGTCGCGCTTGCGGAAGACCGGCGCGTAGTAGCGGTTCCAGATATCCGCTGAGATAAGCACGGCGGCGTCCTTCAGCTCGGCGGGCGTCGCGTTCGGGTGGGCGTACATCCAGTGCCAGACATCCATATCGACGAGGGCGACGCCGCAGATCTCGTAGGCGGCCCAGAAGTCGTTCAGCGTGCGTAGGGCCTCGTCGCCGCCGCCGCGACTGGAGAGGCCGAGCAGTTCGAGGTTCTCGTCCTGGAACAAGAACGCGATCGCCTCGGTGAAGGCGGTGTTCGGAACGCCGTTGAGCAGCCAGTGGTCGATGTCCTTGAGGGAGAAGGTCTGCTCGACGTTGTGACCCATTTCATGGACGGCGATGTTGTACCCCTTGTAGTCCATGCCGTCCGGGCCGATGCGAGTGCGGAGGCGGGAGGGCGCCGATCGCATCTGAGCGCCGGCCGCGTGACCCGAGCCGCGGGCCGGCTCGACAAGGATGCTCGCGGCGAGATAGCGCGCGCGTTCGGGGCTGAAGCCAAGCGCCTCGAACATGCGCGGCATGTCGCCGCGATAGGCCTCGGCGGTGGGGTATCGCTTGCGGGTGATCTCGTCCAGTTGCGCTTCGGTGTATGCGCCGCGCGGCTGGAAGCCGCTGTACCAGATGTCGAACGGCTCGAGCGGACGGCCCAGCCGCTTCTCGATGAGGGCGGCGACCTTCGGGACCAGGGACGAGGCGAGCACGCGCTCGAACATCTCCCGGACGCGCTTCTCGGGCAGCTCGCGATTTTCGTCGAACATGCGCGCCATGTGCGTGGGCGCTGTGGGCGAATAGGGATCGATGCGCTTGAAGGCGCGAAAAGCGCCCAGCAGCATGTCGTAGCGCGTGTCCGGTTCACGTTCGGCGGTCAGCTCTTTGGCGGCAGGCGCGGCGAGGTCGTGGTCCTTCACATCGGACGGGCGCACCGTGTTGGTGTAGGGGTTCCAGTCCACGGCGGGGTTGTTCACGGCGGCCTGGGGAATCGTCTGGCGCACGATGTGCTCCATGACGCGGGCGATCATACGCTGCTTCGGCAAGCCATCCTTGACTTCGTAGTCGGCCTTGAGCTGGTCGCGGAGGTTCCAGTGGGAGAGCAGCCGCATGCCGGGCGGGAAGAGCCGCCGGCCGGCATCGTCAAGGAGGTGATGCATCCAGATGTTGTAGCCGGCGATGTACTGCTCGGCGTGGTTGGTGGCCTCGGCGATGGCCAGGTTCACCTCGGCGGGGACGCGGCGGCGGAAGCGGTGCGCCAGGCGCGCCTCGGCCCACTGGCGGCGGCTCCACCGGGGACCGTTCGTGAGCCGCTCGTCGAGCGTGGTGAGCGGGAAGTTGAGCAGAACGGTGAAGGCCAGCTTGTTCTTGAAGAAATCATCGGTGACGTGGGCGGCGGGGTCGTAGCCGGCGAAGATCTCGTCGTAGGGCGCGACGGGCCCGAGGTCGAGGTCCACCTGTTTGCGGAATGCGGCCTGGATCTCGTTCATGTGGCCGTCGAGCTGTTCGAAGAGTTCCTCGCAGCGGGCAAAGAGCGTGTCGAGCGCCGCCTGGTTGCCGGCGAAATGGGCAAGGACGAAAGCCTCGAACGCGGCGGCGTCGCCGTCCTCCGCGCGCCAGAAACTGGCCACCTGCCGGAGGCCGCGCTGGATGCGCGGGCGCTGGGCGTCGCCGTAGCGGGCGACCAACTCGGTTTCGAGTTTCGACATGGAACCTCCGATCCAAGCGGGCCGGGCGGCTTGCGGCCGTGCCGTGAAGGCCGTCACGAATATCGCGGCCGCCATTAGAATCGTCCGGCGGAATCCGAGCCTTGAGCGCATGATGTTCAGTGTGCCAGAAACCGGCCTCCGGCTCGATGTTGGAGGCGGCCGGGCGGACAATGCGCGTATCGAAGACGCCGTTTCGGTGTCCTTGCCCGGCACGTTCTACCGGCCGCTTTTGCCGGGCTGGGCGTAGAGGTCACGGCGGCTTCGGTGTAAGCTAGCTTTTGTTAATTCCCAGGCGCGTGGAGGGCGCGTTTCTGGCTGCGGGCAGGCAGCCCGTCGATGCTTGAACGATGCTGAGACGCCGCGACTTCTTGGGTCAGTTGACCGCCGGTGTACTGGCCGGCAGCGATTATCCCACGAGGACCGCAAAGGTCGAACCCCTCTGGCGGTCGCCTGACGGCCACCCGAACGGCCTGGAGGCGGCCGGCGACGGCCTCTGGGTCGGTGAACAGATCACCGATCGGGCCTGGCTGCTCGACTGGAAGACAGGCAAGCCGCTGGTGAAGTTCGAAACGCAATCCTCCAACACCAGCGGCATCGCCTGCGGCGGCGGCTATGTCTGGATGGCCGCCAACGGGGCGGCGCACCTCCGTCCGAGCCGTCCCCATGACGTCGCCAAGGGAGGACGCATCGTCAAGCTCGATGCCAAGACGGGCGAACACATCAGGAATTACTCCACGCCGAACGGCGGCGGCGTCCATGGCCTCGTCTGGTGCCTCGACTCACTCTGGATCACCCAGTTCGGCCCCAACAAGAACATCACCCGCACCGACGCCGAGCTGAATTTCATCCACTCTTTCCCTGTACCGTTCGAGCGCGCCCACGGTCTCGCCTGGGACGGCGAGAGCATCTGGTGCATGTTTTCCAACGATCGCCGGATGCTCAAGTTCGACATCCGCGACGGGCGCGTCCTTGAGGCGGTTCAGCTTTCCGAAACCGACCCCGACCCGCACGGCCTAACATGCCACGAAGGCGTCTTCTACTATTGCGACGCCGGCATCGCCCCCGGTCACAAGAGCACCGGAAGCCGCTCCGCGGGCTTCATTTGCAGAATCCACCTGTGATCCAGGACCGGAGCGGACCGATCCAACGTCCCACACGAGTCCGGCACCTCGTACTTTGGGTGACGGTGGCGGCCTACATGATCACCTACATGGACCGCGTGGTCATCTCCACCGCCGTGCCGGTAATCCAGGAGGACCTAGGGTTCTCACTGGTCACCATGGGATGGATTCTGAGCGCGTTCCGTTGGGGCTATGCGCTGTTTCAGATCCCCGGCGGCTGGCTCGGAGACCGCATCGGACCCCGGCGCGCCCTGGCCCTGATCGTGACCGTCTGGAGTTTCTTTACCTCGGCAACGGCGCTGGCTTGGAACGCCGTCTCGATGGCCGTCTTCCGCTTCCTTTTCGGGATCGGGGAAGCAGGCGCCTTTCCGACCGCCACGCGATCGCTGTCCCGCTGGATGCTGCCGGCTGAGCGCGGGTACGCGCAGGGAGTGACGCATGCCGGGTCGCGCCTCGGCGCGGCTTTGACGCCGCCGCTGGCCGTTCTCCTGATTACCGCCTATGGATGGCGCGCGCCGTTCGTTGTCTTTGGCGCGCTGGGGGTGGTCTGGGCCGCCTTCTGGTATGCGTGGTACCGGGACACACCCGAGGAGCATCGGCGGGTCAACCAAGCCGAGAGAGAGCTCATTCGGTTGTCGCTGGGCGGTCCTCGCTCCCCGACCACCCGCTCCGTGCCGTGGGCGAAAATCCTGCCGAGCCCGACCCTTTGGCTGCTTTCGCTGATGTATTTCTGCTACGGCTATGCCATCTCCGTCTACCTGGACTGGTTTCCCAAGTACCTGAACGACCACCGCGGCTTCGACCTCCGGACGATGGGACTTTACGCGAGCCTTCCCTTGTTCGCCGGAACGCTGGGAGACCTGCTCGGGGGCTGGCTGTCCGACGTCCGGGCCAGGCGGTCGGGGAACCTGAGAGCGGCGCGCCGGGGGGTCGCGATGACGGGCTTCCTGCTGGCCGGCGCGAGTATCCTCCCCGCCACATTCACCGGCAATGCCGTCGCGAGCGTCTGGTACACTTGTGTAGCCGTGTTTGCGCTGGAGCTCACGGTCGGGGTTTCCTGGGCCATTCCCCTGGACATCGGCGGTGATTACGCGGGATCGGTATCGGCCGTTATGAACATGTGCGGCAATGTGGGCGGCGCTCTGTCCCCCGCACTGCTCGCTTACCTGGTAAGAGGCTATGGCTGGGAGGCGCCGTTTGTGTTCACCTCGGCGCTGTGCCTTATAGCGGCGGTCCTATTCTCGAGAATCGACGCCACGAAGCGCGTCGTGGCTGGGGGGTGAGGGGATGCGAATCAGCCCAAACAGGTGCGTTGCCTGCGGCAACTGCACGTACGTGTGCCCGACGGGCGCAATCTACATTGATCCGGCGATCAAGCGCGCCACCATCGACCGCGACGAGTGCGTCGAGTGCTACACCTGTTTTCACGGCATGAGCCAGGAACACCTGAATCCGACGCTCGTGCGCGCCCTTCGAGGGCTGTCTCATTTCTTCCGCCTGCGCTTCGATCCGGAGCCGGATGTCTGCCCGACGGCCGCGTTCGAGCCGGAAGAACTTTCCTGGCCGCGCGTGGTGCGGCGCGCTTTCTCCGATCCCCGCGTGCCACATGAATCGACCGGCGTCGAGGGCCGCGGCACCGAGGAAGTTAAGACCAACGACGTCAGCGGCCGCGTGCAGGTGGGCGAGGTGGGATTCACCATCGAGTTCGGGCGTCCCGGAGTGGGGGTGCGCTTCCATGAGATCGAGCGGATGACGCAGGCGCTGGCCCGGATCGGGGTGGCTTTCGAGAAAAAGAACCCGGTCACCTCGCTGATGTCCGACACAACCGCTGGCGCGATCCGCGAGGACATCCTGAATGAGAAGATCCTCTCGGCCATCGTCGAAATCAAGGCGCCGGTGGAGCGTATCGAGGAGGTCCTCCGCGTGGTGCGGGAAGTCGAGAAACAAATCGACACGGTAATCTCGATCGGCGTCAGCACGCGGTGCGATGAAGACGGCGAGGACAACGTGGTTGGCGCGGCGCTGGAGCGCCTCGGGTACCGGCCCGAGCGCGCCAAGACCAACATCGGTCTCGGCCGGGTGACGAATCCGCAGCCCGAGCCTGTGGGAGAACTGCGATGACAAACACGCTGCATCGCTACGGCAACGCGGCCAGCTTCCAGGATGATTACGTCGTCTTCGCGATCCAGTGCCGGGGCAAGAACGACGTGGGCGCGCTGCCGAAGCTGAAGAAGTTCCTCGAGATGGCCCTGGCGTTCCAGCCCGTGAATCTTGGGGACGCCCGGCACGGCGGCGCAGTGCGTCCGGAGCGCAACTTGAATCCCTTGGTCCACTGGAAGCGAAGCACGCGGCCGGATTTCCGAGCCGTGATCGACGGCCTGGACGCGCCAACCACCGTCGCCGCGGTCTTCGACAATCGGGAGGCGGCGGCGAACTTCGTCCAGGCACTGAAGGAGGCGGACCTCGGGCTGAGCATCAACATCTCGACTTCCGTGGACGGCGCCGAGCAGTGCTGCCACGCCGCCGGACTCCGCCGGCACAGCGTCGGCTACTCTCTCGGCTTCGAAGGCAAGACCGAGAGACTGCCGGCTGCTGAAGTTCTGATGCTGAGCACCATGTGCGGCCACAGCATGATCAGCGCTTCTCTGGCGGGCAAGATGATCGATTGGGTCCGGGAAGGCCGCCGCACGCCCGAGGAGGCTGCCGCCTGTTTGAGCCGCTTCTGCTCCTGCGGGGTCTTCAACCCCTGTCGCGCCAGGCGCGTGCTGGAGGAGGCGCGGCGCCGGAAGCCCGGCAACACCGTGCTATAATCCCCGCGCTTATGAGCTTCGCGCGTAGCACTGCCATCCTCCTCGTCGCATCAGGCTTCGCTTTTCCCGAAACCAAGCTCCTGAAGAACTTCACGCTGATCGACGGCGCGGGCGGCACATCCCTGGCCGGAGCCGCCATGGTCATCGTGAACGGGCGCATTCAGTGGGTTGGATCCGTGTCGCGCCTGAAGCCTCCGCCAGGAGCGGAGACCGTTGACCTCACGGGCAGGTTTGTGATGCCCGGCATCATCAATCTGCACTGCCACCTGGGAAACGTGGTCGATCTCATCGAGGACCAGAAGAACTTCACGCGGGTGAATGTCGAAAAGCAGCTCCGTACTTACGCATCGTATGGAGTCACGTCCGTGCTCAGCATGGGCACGGACCAGGATCTCATCTACCAGATCCGCGCCGAGCAGCGCGCCGGCCGCCCTGCGATGACACGCATCTTCACCGCCGGACGAGGGTTCAAGGGCAAAGATGGTTACCCCAACACACCCGCTACAAAGGGCATCCCGTTCGAAGTTACTACTCCGCAAGAAGCCGAGAAAGCGGTGGCGCAACTCGCCGACAAAGGTGTGGACGTGGTGAAGATCTGGGTGGACGACCACCTCGGCAGGCAGCCCAAGATTTCGATGGATTTGTGCCGGGCGATTATCTCCAGCGCGAACAAGCACAGGCTGAAGGTGGCCGCCCACGTGTTCTACCTGGAAGACGCCCGGCAACTGGTGGAGGCCGGCCTGCACGGCCTGGTGCACAGCATTCGCGACGCCGAGATGGACAGTGCGCTGATTGCCGCGATGAAGAAGCGAGGCGCCTGGCAGGCCGCGGCCACCCTCGCGCGCGAATGGTCCACGTTCGTGTATGCCAGGCCGCAGCCTTTTCTCGACG
>Ga0129298_10000642_pt1 | contig 14140 bp, 10 predicted proteins | sample I19B2metaG_FD_94707 | JGI IMG/M metagenome (GOLD analysis project Ga0129298, IMG submission 94707) | Lake sediment bacterial and archeal communities from Gulf of Boni, Indonesia to study Microbial Dark Matter (Phase II) - ​I19B2 metaG | ecosystem: Environmental > Aquatic > Freshwater > Lake >... | reverse complement strand
GCCGTAGCCATGTACATCGGTGAGCGGCAGATCGCCGTCACCGGCCTGTTCATCACCCTCCTCCCCCTGACCATGGTCACCATCCTCGCACGGCAGCGCCTGGGCCGCTGCAGCGCCGAGGAGCTTGAAGAGCACCTGCGGGATTTCCCCTCCTCCAGCATCTCCTGACTTCTGATTGCGGCGGAAGGGGGTGCAAGTTTCTTTACAAGCGTAAAGAAACTTTACACATTCCGTAAACCGCCGTGAATAGGCGCTTTACGGGCTACTCGATGATGAGCTGTAAAGTTTCTTTACAGCCGTATCCTTGCCCGGCTCACTGGGGCGAATTTGCCAATGCAGCTAAAGCGCTGGCATTTCAAGCGGTTACATTTAGTGCCGGACGTCTTGGATCCTGGCACGGAAACAGCATTAATAGCGAGACCTTTTCTCAAGCAGGTTGCGACATGGAAAGCAAATCGGATTATCCCGGCAAAGGAGATCGACAATGAAATGGAATAGCAGAAACGGAGCTTGCCCGAGGGGAGTTCTCCTTGCGGCACTCATGCTGGCAATGTCAGCAGGCCTCGCCTCGATGGCTGACGCTGTCCAGTTGCAGGCATCACCGCCGGCAACTATCTACTACACCACCAACGGAGCCGAGCCCACTGTCACCCAGCCGGCCGCGACGACGACCTACACCAACTACTACGTCGCGGAAGGGACGAAGATAACGCCGCCAACCGCCGTGTCATTCACCGACACCCCCCTCGGCGCCTCGGAACGAATATCCCTCGTGCCCAATGCCGGCAAGGGGAGGCCGTACGTCAAACCGGAGAAGCTGAAGATTCATGCGTCGAAAAAAGAATTTGAAAAACATGTCAAGCAGAAGCATGGCAAGCGATTCAAGGTCGAGGAATTCCGAATTCAACAGACTGAATATGGCATAAGTGGTTACATTGATATAGTTGAGAGACGAGATCCGAATATCTTGCAACTAGGTGCATTTTGCTCAGAAACAGAACGAGCTAAGCGGATTGCCATTGCGAGGGACTTCGTCCTGAATAACCCGGAGTTGATTGGAATCACAGAAAATGAAGAATTGAGGGAGAGGGGGCTGGCACGAAATGATTGTGGAGCCTTACGCTTCGATAGATTCATAAATGGTTATCAACTCAGGACGTCTTTAGATGTAGATTTTGCACAACACTGGAATTTTAGTATTAGCTTTCATCTTGATCCCATCACCCTCGAAATGTACGAATCTGCGCAGCAGCCGGCGCTGAGCGCGGAAGAGATAGCAACAATGGTCTACAAGGATCTTAACATTCCACTTGACGGCAAAGGGGCGATGAAACCGCCGAAACTGACTATGTACAAGGAGTTGCGCAACAAGGAACCGTATGCGGTCTGGGAAGTAAGCGGTGAATATAATTACCGGATAGATGCGATAAGCGGCAGGATTGTCAGAAAAGCACTGAACATTGCCCGTTAGTCTGCACGAGAAGGACAGAATCCCATTATGCGTGTATGCAAATTATTATTGCCGTTTCTTGCAGTAGCGGTTTTTCTTGTATTTAGCAGGGTTGCTCGTGTTCAAGCAGACTCCGGCGTCTACCCCGACTCCCCACGCCAGATCGCGCCGCTGGATTATGCCACGGGAGATGCGACCATCGACTTTTCCTTCGCTTCCTACAACTACAGCGACGGCACGTTTGTCGGCTATCCCCTCGCCTACCACATCGAGGTATATCACGGCTCATCCCTTGTGGTCAGCGATGACGTCTGGGGCACGACCTTCTCATACTGGCCGTTCATGACGGAAGATACCTACTCCTGGAGGGTGTACGCAATTTACGAATTTTACGACGAGTTCGGAGACTATGCCGGCATGGATTACACCTACTGGTCTCCGCTGGCAGCCTTCAAGAACACGCCGGCGACAACGCCATCCCCACCGGAGCCGATTTTCCCCCAGCAGGACCTGCAGACGAAACAGGACTCGTATGTTGCCGGAAAGCGCGGCGTCTACTGGTGGTGGACTTCACTGGGAGCTCAATATTACGAGCTTACCGTTGCGAGAGACAGTAACTTCTCCGACAAAATAGCCACCTATTATACGGACAGTTTTGCCGTTTTCCCCGGTAGTCCCATAGCCGACCTTCCGGCCGACGGCTCAAGAATTTTCTGGGGCTTGAAAGCATACAACGAATTCGGCTATAGCGTTTCCCCGACCGTCAGCTTCAAGAACGACTGCAACATGCCGTCGATCGGCACGGGAGGAGCTTTCTCCCATATCGACAGCTGCACGGACGATGTGACCAGAATCGGCGGCAACTACTTCCTCAAGGACATGAGCCGCAGATTGAACGACGACTCCCACGGCCACCACGGCAGGATGAAGATGGAAGCCTCGATCATCACCGGTTTGAACGATGATAATACCGTCAGCGGAGTTGATAGGGGAATTGGGGTGCAAGTTTCTTTACACGTGTAAAGAAACTTTACACATCCCGTAAACCGCCATGAATAGGCGCTTTACGGCCGGCCTGATGGCTAACTGTAAAGTTTCTTTACAACAGTATCCTTGCCCGGCTCAAATGGGCGAACTTGTCAGCACAGTTAAAACAGCGACATTTCAACCAGTTACATGCCATGCCGGACATCTTGGATCTTGGCACGGAAGCAGCAATAATAGCGCGACCTTTTCTCAAGCAGGTTGTGACATGAAATCCCGGTAAAGGAGATCGACAATGAAATGGAATAGCAGAAACGGAGCTTGCCCGAGGGGAGTTCTACTGGCGGCAATCATGCTGGCAATGTCGGCAGGCCTCGCCTCGACGGCGGATGCCGTCCAGCTGCAGGCATCCCCGCCGGCAACCATCTACTACACCACCAACGGCGCCGAACCCACCGTCACCCAACCGGAAGCGACGACGACCTACACCAACTACTACGTAGCGGAAGGGACGAAGATCACCCCGCCGACCGCGATATCGTTCACCGACACCCCCCTCGGCGCCTCGGAACGGATCTCACTCGTCCCCAATGCCGGCAAGGGGAGGCCGTACGTCAAACCGGAGAAGCTGAAGATTCACGTGTCGAAAAAGGAGTTTGAAAAATATGTCAAGCAGAAGCACGGCAAGCGGTTCAAGGTCGATAGATTTAATATCAAGCAGATGGAGAATGGAATTGAAGGGTCTATCCGTATAGTCGAAAACAAAGATCCCGCTATCTTGCAGCTTGCCGACAGATGCACCGAAGAAGAGCGTGCACGGCGAGTCAAAAAAGCTAGGGAGGTCATTGTCAATAATCCTGAGCTGATTGGACTTACTGAAAACGAGGAGCTACGTGAACGAGGCATTAATCGGCAATACTGTGATGCTTTGTATTTTGTTCAGTATGTTAACGACTATGAGCTTGACGGAGCAATAGTGCGTTTCGTATTTGTACCACAATTCAATTTTAGCGTAGGCATTGACATTATGCCGACCACCCCCGAAATGTATGCAGCTGCGCAGCAACCGGCGCTGAGTGCGGAAGAAGTTGCACAAATAGTCTACAAGGATCTAAACATCCCGCTTGACGGCACAAAACCGCCGAAACTGACGATGTACAAGTACCTGCGGAGCAAGGAACCCTATGCCATCTGGGAGGTAAGCGGAAGATACCTTTATGAAATCAATGCCATAACCGGCAAGATTGAACGGAAGGTGCGGAACATAGCGCCAAATTGATCGGGAATCGGGAGTTTCTGCTATGCAATTATGCAAATCAACAATTCTCGTTCTGACGATAACCGTTCTCTCGATATTCAGCAGAGTTGATATCGTTCAGGCTGGCTCCGGAATTTACCCCAATTCTCCTCGCCAAATTGCGCCACTTGAGTATGGTGGCGGAAATACAACTATTGAGTTCACATTTTCTTCCTACAATTCTTACTTTACCAATGAGAACGGAACCTTTTTCGGTTTTCCGATCGCCTACCACATCGAGATATATGAGGGAGAAAATCCCATATCCATAGTAAATGACGATGTCTGGAGTACAACCGCTTCCTATAATAATTTCATTACGGATACCAATAGCGTATACACTTGGCGCGTATACGCTATTTATGAATTTTATGACGAATACGCTGAATACGCGGGGATGGAGTATTCCGAAGTATCTTCTGCCACCTTCTTGAACATTCCTGCTACAACTCCATCAGTCCCTAAGCTTATTTTCCCATTACTTGATCTGCAGACACAAAAGGACTCTTTTGTCGGAGGAAAGCGTGGCGCGTATTTCTGGAATTCTGTCCCTGGAGCCCAATATTACCAACTGGATGTCGCAAAAGATGCTGATTTTACGAAAATAATTGCCTCACATACTGCGGAATCCTTTGTCGTATTACCAGGTAGTCCCATTGCCGACCTTCCCGCCGACGGTTCAAGAATCTTCTGGCGGTTGAAAGCACACAACGAATTCGGCTGGAGCGGTTACTCCCAAACAGCCAGCTTCATAAACGATTGCAGCATGCAGTCGATCGGCACGGGAGGAGCTTTCTCCCATATCGACACCTGCACAGACGATGTGACCAGAATCGGCGGCAACTACTTCCTCAAGGACATGAGCCGAAGGTACGACTACGACGACCACGGCCACCACGGGAAGATGAAGAAAGAAGCATCGATCATCACCGGGTTTAACAGTGATAACACCGTCAGCGGAGTTGAGAGGGGAAAAGGGGTGCAGATTGCCCCAATTACCGATCTGAACAACAAGTGGGACGAAGCGACGGTACAGGATGCCATCCATGCCCAGCATTCACCGGCGGATTTTACGACTACCTGCTGAACACATTCGAAAAAACGGCCGGCGGCAAACGCCTCAACTCGTTCAATGGCGAAGGCGACTCGATGTACAACCTTATCGGCGGGTTGGCGAGTAATTGTACCCAGGATACAGCGGCTTACTGGATTAGCGATACTTGGAGTGTTCACTATTGTCAGAATGGGGTGAGTAAATACCCCGAACTGGTTGGACACGAATGGGGGCATGGCGTGACGTGGACGGCCTCAAGCATCAGGGGGCCAGGGCCAGTTCCGTTGACGTACGCGGCCGAATCCGGAGCCCTGAACGAGGCGTTTTCCGACTGGATGGGACTGGCGTACAAGCACGCAATCTGCAATCCCAATAACATGTTCCCGTCGGCAGCGAGCATCAGGCCGGCGGTGAACTGCAACACGCCATGGCTCTACGAAGGCTGGCACGATTTTACAAACCTTAATACGGTATATATTCCTGGGAATCCTCCGAAGTACTTTCCCAACTATTACAACGGCCAGTGGTATATACAACCGGCCACTTCATGCGATGACGATGACAATAACGACAATTGTGGCGTTCACACCAACAAGTTTGTGCCGGACATCATGTTTTATCTCCTTGCCGCCGGTGGCGAACACCCGTTGTCGAAAATCAAGGTTGGCAAGCTTAATAATGGTATTTGGCAGGGGATCGGCATCGACAAGGCCGTCCAGATTGCCTTCCGGGCGAATATGGAAGTTTGGCTGAAAAACGTTTCTATGTTGAAAGCTGCGACAGATATGTCCGATGTTGTTACAGACTACTTTTCGAGCTCTTCTAATGACTACCCCAACAACCTCCACCAGCTCAGGAACGCCTGGGCCGCCGTCGGCATAGGCGATCTGCCCAAGATAACCGTCACCAGCTCCCACACCGGCAAGGGGACTGTGAGCAGTTCGGTGAGAACAACCCTTATAAACGGCGTCCAGAAGCAGTACGAACCGGTCTGGGGCGGAAATGTCACCGTCACGGCTAACCCGCTGCCGGGATTCAAATTCGACAGTTGGGCGGAGGACGGCGCTGTTATCAAGGACGCCCCGCAGAGCTATACTTTCGAAACAACAGGCGACCGGACATTAACAGCAAACTTTATTTCCGATTCTGGTAATAATTTCGGCACGGTGAACGTCGGTCAGAGCTCACAGCCGCAAACAATATCCATAAAAAACACCTACAAACCACTTATTAATATTGGGCAGGTACAGATTAACGGAGCGGGATCGGCGGATTTTACCAAATTATCCGACAGCTGTTCGGGCAAACAGCTTATGTTTTACGACCCGTCCCGCCCTCAGGATTTCATATACAGCACATGCAATATTCAAATTGCGTTCACTCCTCATTCTGTCGGCCTGAGAGAAGCAACCCTCGATATTTCCGCAACTGACCCAGCTAATGGCCAGACCGTCTTCTCTGCCAGTTACCCCCTCTCCGGCACCGGCGTCATTACCTCCGTGAGCGCCGTTTCCTCCGATATCCAGGGTGGGACGGTCACCTTGAGCGGCAGCCAGCTCTGGGGTGGCACAGCCACGGCGCTGGCAACCCCCAACCCCGGTTACGCCTTCACCGGTTGGCTGGAAGACGGGGCCGTCGTCAGCTCCGCCGCCAGCTACAGCTTCACCCTCACCGGTACCAGGGACCTCTTGGCGTTGTTCTCAGCGACCCCGCCGGTGATAACGGCGACACCGCTGTCGGGTGTCTTCGGAACGGTGGCAACCGGGGTCTCCTCTCCCGCCCACACCTTCACCATCACCAACAGCGGCCCTCAACCGCTCACCCTCTCCGCCATCACCATGTCCGGAATCAACAGAGCCGACTTTGAGCCTTACAACTACTGCGGCCAGTCCCTGTCGTCAGGCGAATCATGCTCGATACAGGTGATCTTCACCCCAGCCGGTTCCGGAGCGAGAACCGCCAGACTCAACATCTCCTCAAACGATCCCGTAAGGCCAACCCATGTTATCGACCTGTCCGGTTACGGCGGTGCTCCCGCTATGGTCTTTAGCGGAAGCATTTTCGCGGCTTACGCAGACACCCTGCAGAGCGCTTACAACGATGCCGGCGACGGCATGCAAATCAGGCTCTGGGCCACCGACTTCAACGAATCGCTCAACTGCAACCGGCCGCTGACCGTCACCATGAAGGGTGGCTACAACGGCAATTTCGCCGACCGGGTCGGCAGGAGCGCCCTGAAAGGGGCTCTTACCATCTCCGGCGGCACGCTGATCGTCGACGGGCTGCAGATCGGCGGTACCTCAACCGAATCGACACTGGCGGTGAAGAAGACCGGCTCGGGAAACGTGACCATCGACCCCACGGGCCAAAGCTGCGGCAGCAACTGCTCCGGCAGTTTCCTGAACGGCACCGGCGTGACCCTGACGGCGGTCCCCGATCCCTACGCCAGCTTCGCCGGCTGGAGCGGCGGCATCTGCAGCGGCACGGCTACAACCTGCAGCTTCACCTTGAGTAGCGATACGACGGTCAGCGCCGCGTTTACCGCTCCGGACTCGCCGGCGATAAGCGTGAGCCCGGCGGAAGCAGGCTTCGGCACAGTCTACGCGGGGGCTTCTTCCCAGCCGCTGACCGTCAGCGTGAACAGTTACGGCATGCAGGATTTGGCGCTCGGCAACGTTGCCCTCGCCGGCAGCGACGCCGCCGACTTCAGGGCGGTCGCCGACTCCTGCTCGGGGCGCACCCTGGCGCCGGCGGAGTCCTGCGCCGTGCAGCTCGTCTTCGCCCCGTCGACGAGCGGGACAAAAGCGGCAACCCTCTCCATCCCCTCCAATGATCCCATTAACCCCGTGGTCACCATCTCCCTCGGCGGTGCCGGGGTGATGCCGGCCATTTCCGTTGCCACTGGCGGCTCGGGGAGCGGCACGGTCTCCAGTTCACCGCCGGGAATACTCTGCGGGGCTAACTGTTCCGCCCCCTTCCTCGCCGGCACCCAGCTGACGCTGACCCCGCTGGCGGACGCCGGCTCGATCTTCGCCGGCTGGTCGGGGGGGCTCTGCGCCGGCACAGGCCTATGCGAGTTGACCGTGACGGGAGACATGACGACCACCGCCACCTTCGCCCTCCTGCCGACCGCCGACTTCGGCGCCACCCTCTCCTCGGGGGCACCGGCGATGGCGACCTTTGCGGACAGCTCCCTGAATGCCTCCTCGTGGCGCTGGGAGTTCGGCGACGGCGCCACCAGCACCCTGCGCAACCCGAGCCACATCTACCGGATCGCGGGGAGCTACACGGTGAACCTCACCGCCAGCAACGCCTACGGCTCGGACACGAAGAGCGTCGTCATCAGCCTTGACCCCTGCGGGCTGCCGGCGCGGGTCGACGACAACGACTACGCGACTCTCCAGGCCGCCTACGACGCCGCGACGGAGGGGGCCACCATCAAGGTCCTGGCCCGGGACTTTACGGAGAACCTGTACGCCGGCCAAGGGAAATACCTGCTCCTGGACGGCGGCTACCTGTGCGGCTTCGGGACAAATCCCGACACGACGGTGCTCCACGGCGCCCCTCGCATCGGCGCCGGCAGGGTGAAGCTGAGGAACATGCGCATTGCCCGATGAAACTATATTGCAGGATATGAGACAAGGAGAACCGAGATGAAAAGAACGATCGCAGCGATAGTCGTGAGTATTGCCTTGATGACAACTGTTGCCCATGCCGGCGATGGGGATCTGATTGTGGACGGGCAGGTGGGGGTTGGGACTGACGCCCCTGCCGCATCGGCGGCCCTGGAGATTGCCAGCGCCACGAAAGGCTTTTTGCCGCCGAGAATGACGACCTCCCAGAGGGACTCGATATCCGCGCCAGTCACGGGGCTGCTCGTCTTCAACACCACGGAGAATGCGTACGATTTCTACACCGGCGCAGCCTGGATCCAACTGGGCGGCCCCCCTGCCGGGTTCGTTGAGGCGTATGCGGGGAGCACCGCGCCGGCCGGTTGGCTGAAGTGCAACGGCGCGGCGGTATCGCGTACCACATACGCCAACCTGTTTGCCGCCATCGGCACCACCTATGGCGCCGGAGACGGCTCGACGACCTTCAATGTTCCCGACCTTCGCGGCGAATTTGTGAGGGGGTGGGATGACTCACGGGGAGTAGATGCAGGGCGAGGGATTGGCAGCTGGCAGGCAGATGATTTCAAGAGCCATGCTCATGAACAGCGGCATGGTTATTATCAGAGTTCCGACTTTTACGATTCGAGTTCGGCGTATGGGAATAACGGAGGATGGGTTGCGGAGACGGCTCCCTGGCAATACACCGGCGGTGCGGAAACCCGTCCGCGCAACGTGGCGCTCATGTACGTCATAAAATACTGAGGGAGGAGAAAGGCTTATTTCCGACGAGCCACATGGCCGACTTCCTGCCCTATTCCGCAAAATAAAAGCCCCGCCGTGCATTAGCGCACGGCGGGGCTTTTCCATGGCAGGAGCGATCGACTACAGCGATTCGTGTACCGTGCTCCTCTTCCCCTTGAGGGCATGGAGCCTGTTCAGGGCGTTGATGTAAGCCTTGGCAGAAGCCTCGATGATGTCGGTGGAGGAGCCCCTGCCGGTGACCGTGCGATCCCCTTCCGCCAGCTTGACTGTCACCTCCCCCTGGGCGTCGGTGCCTCCGGTGATGGAGCCGACGTTGTAGCTCTGCAGCTTGGCGGCGCACTTGGTCAGCTTCTTGATCGCCTTCAAGGTGGCGTCCACCGGGCCGTCGCCAAGCTCGGCGGTCCGCAGGGGGGAACCGTCGATCTCCATCTGCACGGTGGCGGTGGCGACTGCGAAGGAGCCGCAGGTGACGGTGATGTGATCCAGCTTGTACTTCTCCTCGGTGCGCATGATCTCCTCGGTCATGATCGCATCCAGGTCCTCGTCGAAGACCTCTTTTTTAAGGTCCGCCAGGGACTTGAACCGCTCGAAGGACTTGTTCAACTTCTCCTCGTCCAGTTCGTAGCCAAGCTCCTCCAGGCGCTTCTTGAAGGCATGGCGGCCGGAGTGCTTGCCGAGAACAAGGGAGCTGGTCTTCAGCCCCACCGACTCGGGGGTCATGATCTCGTAGGTGGACTTCTCCATGAGCATGCCGTGCTGGTGAATCCCCGACTCGTGGGCAAAGGCGTTGCCGCCGACTATCGCCTTGTTGGGCTGGACCATGATACCGGTGATGGTTGAAAGGAGCCGGCTGGCCGGGGTGAGCTGCTCTGTCACCACGTTGCTACGGAAGGGGAGGATGTCCCGCCTGGTGCGCAGGGCCATGACGAACTCCTCAAGGGAGCAGTTGCCGGCCCGCTCGCCGATGCCGTTGATGGTGCACTCCACCTGCCCAGCCCCTGCCTGGACCGCGGCAATGGAGTTGGCGACCGACAGCCCCAGGTCATTGTGGCAGTGAACGGAGATGATCGCCTTGTCGATGTTGGCGACGTTATCCTTCAGGTACTTGATGATGTTGAAGTATTCGAAGGGAATGGTGTAGCCGACCGTGTCAGGAATGTTGACCGTGGTCGCCCCTGCGTCGATAACCGCGGCCACCACCTCCGCCAGGAAGGGGAGACGGGTGCGAACCGCGTCCTCGCAGGAGAACTCCACGTTGGGGGTGTAGGAACGAGCCCTCTTGACCGCCTTGACCGCCGCCTCCAGGACCCTGGCCGGCTCCATCTTCAGCTTGTACTGCATGTGGATGTCCGAAGTGGCGATGAAGGTGTGAATCCTCCCCCTCTCCCCGGCATACTGCAGCGCCTCCCATGCCCGGTCGATATCCTTGTCGCTGGAGCGGCAGAGGCCGGCGATCTCCGCCCCCTTGATCGTCTGGGCGATCCTCTTGACTGCCTCGAAATCCCCCTCCGAGGCGATGGGGAAGCCGGCCTCGATGACGTCCACGTTCAGCTTCTCCAGCTGCTTGGCGACCCGGAGCTTCTCCTCTATGTTCATGCTGTTGCCCGGCGACTGCTCGCCGTCCCGCAGAGTGGTGTCGAAAATCTTGATCGTCCTGACGGTTTCCTCTGTTGCCATCTCATCCTCCCTTGCTTGGTCGTTTAAGGTCACTTAATTCTTGCAGATACGCGGCTAATTGCCAGCAACAAAAAAGCCTTCGCCCAAAAAAAGGGGCAAAGGCTTGCGTCTTCGCGGTACCACCCTTATTCGCCGTTGCAAACGGCCTCATTAAACCCGTTACGTGGGATGACGTCCGCGGCTACTCTGCATTCACCGCAGCGGCTCCAAGGCGAGTTCATCCGCTCTTTTACCGGTTTGCACCAACCACCGGCTCTCTGGGAAAAGAGTTGGGGACTACTACTCCTCTTCGCTGCCTTTGTAATTTTAATCGATCTTAGAAAAACTTTGCCAATGGTGTCAAGGAGATTTGCTCTGCCATTGCGGAAGTTTTATCCTGGCAAAACTTCTTTCGCCCGAGCAAACGTAAAGCTACTCATCCTCACCCTTCCTGCCACCATGGACCAGCTCCTCGTGCCCCTTGTGCATGGCCTTTTCCAGGCGCCGTCGCCGCGGCCAGGTAATGAGGAAGGTCACCGGACCGGAGAGGATATAGCAGACAAAGAGAGCAAACATCATGATCGCCGGCTCGGCGGCAATGACGATGAGGAGCAGGACAGCCAGCACCAGGAAACCGAAAGGCTGCTTCTTGATCAGCTCCGGGTCCTTGAAGGAGTAGTACTTGATGCTGGAGACCATGAGAAAGGCCAGACAGTAGATGAGGACGAGTATGGCCAGCTTCTTGTATGAGCTCGGCCACCCCATGTGGTGGAAGAAGAGAACCGTGGCGGCAACCATGCTGGCAGCGGCCGGGATGGGGAGACCGACGAAGCGCTTGCTCTCCACGGTATTGACCTGCACATTGAAACGGGCCAGGCGCAGGGCGCCGCAGACCACGAAGAGGAAGGCGGCCAGCCAGCCTAGGCGGCCGAATGGCTTCAACGCCCAGAAGTACATGATCAGCCCCGGGGCGACGCCGAATGCCACCAGGTCGGCCAGGGAGTCGTACTCCACGCCGAACTTGCTGGTGGTGCCGGTGGCCCGTGCCACCTTGCCGTCCAGGCCGTCGAAGATGGCCGAGATTAAGATGCAGATGGCCGCTGTGCGGTAGTCGCCGTTGACCCCGGAAATCATGCCGTAGAAGCCGGCGAAGAGGCTGCCGGTGGTGAAGAGGTTGGGGAGTATGTAGATCCCCTTGCGCATGCTCTCCGAACGCCCTGTCCACTGCTCGTTCATGGCAGAATCCCCAGTACCGTTTCGCCGCAAACGGTCTTTTCGCCAAGTTTTACGCTGATCTCAGACCCCTTGGGGAGGAAGACGTCCAGCCTGGAGCCGAAGCGGATCAGTCCGTAGCGCTCCCCCCTGGTGAGCATCTCTCCCACCCTCGGGTAACAGACGATCCTGCGGGCGATCAGGCCGGCAACCTGAACCACCACCAGCTTGGCACCTTCGGCGGTCTCTATCACCAGGCCGTTGCGCTCGTTCTCGAATGTCGCCCTCTCGTCCCGAACGTCGAGAAACTTCCCCTTGACGTAGAAGTTGTCCACCACCCTGCCGCTCAATGGGACGCGGTTGATGTGCACGTTGAAGACCGACATGAAGATGCTCACCTTGAGCATCTCCTCGCCGGTGTGCTCCTCCTTCGCCTCCCCAAGGTAGATCACCCTGCCGTCGGCCGGGGCGATCACCCCGTTCTCCACTGAAGGGATCGTGCGGTGGGGGTTGCGGAAGAAAAATACCGTGAAGATGGCCAGCAGACCGGCCAGGAGAGCGACGGCTCCAATCAAGGCGGAGTGCATGCTGGAGGAGATGAAGTAGAGAATGGCGGAGGCGAGGCCGAAGGCGATGATGAATGGAATCCCTTCGACTGCGACCGGAGTGTTCTGGTTACGCATGTAATGATATCCGTTGGCAGTGGCTGGCCACCGCATTTTTTTATTGCATCATAACAACAGCAAGGCCGGGTGACAAGGTGCAAAAGCACCCGCCACCCGGCCCGTTCGATCAGCAGCGGAGCATGTCAGTTCTTGCTCTTGTCGACTATCTTCTGGATCCAGGGCATCATGCTGCGCAGCTTCTCCCCAACCTGCTCGATGGGGTGAGCGGCATTCAGCCTGCGGCGGGCCGTCATCTCCGGGTAGTTGGACATCCCCTCGAGGATGAATCGCTTGGCATACTCACCGTTCTGGATGTTCTGCAGGCATACGCGCATCGCCTTGCGGCTCTCGTCGTTAATCACCTGCGGGCCGGTGACGTACTCGCCGTACTCGGCATTATTGGAGATGGAGTAGTTCATGTTGGCAATGCCACCCTCGTACATCAGGTCGACGATCAGCTTCAGCTCGTGGAGGCACTCGAAGTAGGCCATCTCCGGAGCATAGCCGGCCTCAACCAGGGTCTCGAAGCCGGCCTTGACCAGCTCCACGGCTCCGCCGCAGAGGACGGCCTGCTCGCCGAACAGGTCGGTCTCGGTCTCGTCCTTGAAGGTAGTCTCGATGATGCCGGTGCGGCCACCGCCGATGGCACTGGCGTATGAGAGAGCCACCTGAAGGGCCTTGCCCGAGGCGTCCTGGAACACGGCGACCAGGTCGGGGATTCCGCCACCCTTGACGAACTCGGAGCGTACGGTGTGCCCCGGCGCCTTGGGAGCGATCATGATCACGTCCAGATCTGCCCTAGGGACGATCTGGTTGTAGTGGATGGCGAATCCGTGGGCAAAGGCCAGGGTGGCCCCCTTCTTCAGCTTCGGCTCGATCTCGTCGAGGTAGAGGCGGGACTGGAACTCGTCGGGGGTAAGAATCATCACCAGGTCAGCCGATGCCACTGCCTCTGCTGCGGTAGCCACCTTCAGGCCTGAATTCTGAGCCTTTACGGCCGACGGCGAACCGGGCCGCAGAGCCACGGTTACGTCGACGCCGGAATCCTTCAGGTTGCAAGCATGGGCATGCCCCTGGGAGCCGTAGCCGACTATGGTCACCTTCATCCCCTTGATGATGGCGAGATCACAATCACGATCGTAATAAATGTTCATTCGTTTCCTCCATGTGTATTTGATGCTCGATGAGCAGTTATCTTTCAACGGCACAGCAAAAAGCTCCGGATACAAGGCCGCGCAATGAGCGTGGCGTGAGGCGTAGCAGCGCTACGTTGAACGTCACGCGAAGCGGCGCAACGCCGTAGCCGGACTTTTGGCGAAGCCGTTTAGCCTTTCCAGCCTTTGGCGCCGCGTCCTATGGCCACCGTCCCGGTCCTCACCAGCTCCTTCAGCCCCAGGGGGCGGAGGAGCTCCAAAATGGCGTCGATCTTGGTGGGTGAACCGGTAGCCT
>Ga0129298_10000641_pt1 | contig 14151 bp, 15 predicted proteins | sample I19B2metaG_FD_94707 | JGI IMG/M metagenome (GOLD analysis project Ga0129298, IMG submission 94707) | Lake sediment bacterial and archeal communities from Gulf of Boni, Indonesia to study Microbial Dark Matter (Phase II) - ​I19B2 metaG | ecosystem: Environmental > Aquatic > Freshwater > Lake >... | reverse complement strand
GTTCTTTCAGCGCTTGACATTAGACCCGAAGAAGCAATTGCTGTCGGAGACAGCGCATTAGATATGAAGTGCGCTCACGAACTCAATATCACTGGAGTGGGCATAACTACGGGGATTTCCTCCCCGAAAGAACTCACTCAAACAGGAGCCTCTTACTTGATTTCGTCTGTCACTGAGATACCGAGGTTGATACAGCAAATTAATGAGCAAGTCTAAACAAGTCCAAGCATGAAAAGGCGGAACACCAGAGAATTGAAGCTTTATCTTCTTAACAACGGATACTTCACTATCGACAAAAGCCTCCTCGTGTATGCAAAATGTCAAGGACAGATTTACGAAGCCGCCTTGAAACCATTGCTGATCAAAACTGAAAAAGAAAACATTCTGGTAGATACTGGAATAAGCGAACTTCCAGAGTCGCACAAAAAGTTTCATACTGTTAAGAGGAAAACAGACCAAACATTGAAGGCGCAACTGCAAAAATTTGGCTTAAAATTAGAAGATATAGACATAGTCGTTAACACGCATCTGCATTTTGACCATTGTGGCAACAATGCGCTTTTTCCAAAGGCAGAGTTTTATGTGCAAGTTGATGAGATTCGCTATGCCTATGCTCCAGACCGATTTCAAAGAGCAGCCTATGTTCGAGAATTTTTCGACATAAAAGCAGAATACATACCTCTAAAAGGAAAGTATGCAATAGATAGCGATGTGTTTGTCGTGCCAACTCCTGGACATTGTCCTGGACATCAGTCAATAATTGTCAGAGAAGAAGAGAAAAACTATGTATACTGTGGTGATGTTGCGCCGTTAAGAGAGAATTTGGAGAAAAGAAACATTCCAGGTGTTTTGCATCGTGCCGATGAAGCCTTAAAGTCCATAGACAATTTAAGACACATTAAAGATGCAGTTTATATTTTTTCACATGACAATGAGCAGATGACTCTATGATGGTCTGAGCAATAAGATTATTATTCGTTATTAAAGCCTGAATATATAGTCAACTACTCAGAGAAAAGAATCAGTAGGGATAAACATGAAAAAAGTTGAGTGGAAGCTGATTTCTGAACTTATGAAGAATTCTCGAAGAAGCGACAGAGAATTGGCACACGCAATTGGAGTTTCTCAACCGACTGTCGGTAGGACGGTTAAAAGATTGGAGAAAGAAGGATATATCAAGGAATATACAATCTTACCTGATTTTCATAAACTCGGATATGAGATAGCAGCTTTTACCTTTGTCAGACTTAAGAAAGGACTCAGTAGAGAGGAAATTGTAGAAGCGAGAAAAATTGCTAAGGAACGTTTAGAAGAAAAATCTTTGGAAATTGTAATGGTTGAGAAAGGAATAGGGTTAGGATATGACGGAGTGTTTGTTTCTCTTCACGAAGACTATACGTCTTACTTGAAGTTTAAGAATGAAGTGAGTCAAGACACTCATCTGGAAGCATACAATGTTGAAAGTTTCTTGATAAGTTTAGGTGAAGAGGAAACTCATTTTCGACCTCTAACTTTTTCAGCCTTAGCCAAACATCTAGTAGCATTAAAAGAAAGAATCAAGGAGTAAAAAAGTCGAATTCGATGTTTACGGTTTGAAGAAGTATCTTGGCCACATAGGCCACTGAGACGGTAAATTCTTGTCAAAGTCAACTGTCAAGTTCATTCCAACATTAATCTTGTTGGGCTCTACTCCACGAATCATGCCTATCAGATTCGGTCCGTCATCAAGTTTTACGATGCCAAGAACATAAGGACACATAGATTGAAACTGCGCTGGCGATACATGAATTACAGTGTAAGTCAGAAGTTTGCCTTTATTCTTGATTTCTATCCACTTCAAATCTTTGGTTAAGCATTTTGGGCACATAGGCTTAGGTGGCAGAAGCACATCACCGCATTTGTTGCATTTTGCAGCCATTAGTTTTCCTTCGCCTATGAATTTGTAGAAACTCTCTATCGTGAAAGGAAATGCCTGCGCCATTCCTAATCCCTCCTGAAAATGTGCACTACCCCAGTTGCGCCTAAGCCGCCTATATTATGCGTTAAGCCGATTTCAGCGCCTTTAACCTGTCTCTTTTCTCCATGTTCAGTTAATTGTTCATAAATCTCATAAGCCTGTGCTGTTCCAGTGGCGCCTACGGGATGCCCTTTTGCCTTTAGTCCGCCGCTTGTATTCACGGCTATTTTTCCACTAATCTGTGAGAGCCCTTCTTCAATAAAGTGTCCACCTTCGCCAATCTTGCAGAAGTTCAAATCTTCATAGGCTACAATTTCTGCAATTGTAAAGCAGTCGTGAACCTCTGCCACGTCAACCTTGTTAGGCGTGACGTCAGCCATTTTGTAGGCTTCTTGAGCTGCAAGTTTGCCAGCTTTCAGGCTAGTTAAATCGTCTCTTTCATAAAGTCCAATTGTATCGCTTGCTTGACCAGAACCAATTATGTGGACCGGAGTGTCTGTAAACTTCTTTGCTAATTCAGGTTTTGTTAGGATTAGGCAGCTTGCCCCGTCTGTTATTAGCGAGCAATCGAAGAGTTTTAGCGGCCAAGCAACAACTCTTGACGCCATGGCTTGTTCTAACGTTATTTCTTTCTGCATATGCGCTTTGGGGTTCATGGCGCCATGGTGATGATTTTTTACGGCTACCATTGCCATTTGCTGTTCTGTCGTGCCATACTTGTGCATGTGGGCTGCAGCCACCATAGCAAATAATCCTGGAAAAGTTGCGCCATTCCACTGTTCAAATGGAAAGTCCGAAGCCATGGCTAAATATTCTGTGGCATCAGCAGTGGTTCGATGCGTCATTTTCTCTACTCCGCCAACCATCACAATGTCTGCCATACCAGATTTTATGGCAAATATGCCACATCTAAGCGCTGTGGCAGATGAACTGCAAGCTGACTCTGTCCTGTATGCAGGTACATGTAATAGCCCAGCCCATTCAGCGGCTGTTGGACCTGTATGTCCCTGATGCTCAAAACCTTCGCTCATCATCCCAGTGAATATAGCTTTAATGTCTTTTTTTGGGTTCAAGTTTGGGCATCTCTCAAACGCTTCTTCAGCTGCTTCAGCGAAAAGTTCTCTCCCATACATGCCGTCTATCTTTCCAAACTTTGACATTCCGGCTGAAACAATTGAAACTAATGGTTTGCCAACCATACTTTTTATTCTCCGATTAAACTCTATTTTTGATTTTGAAAGACGATAGTATTGCACAGACGAATATTTAATTAATGCTGTGGAGGCTTGTGAGAAATGGCTGTGAAAAAGGTTTTTATTATATTCTTAACTCTTCCCAAAAGAGGTTTGAAGTAGAGAAAGATCAGTCCAATAGTTGTGATAATGACCGTTATGTAAAATGCTGGGTCAGAGATACCCATCATTCTTGCTCCTATAAGAGGTTCAGGAGCACACCCGCCCAAAAAGACCCAATGTTGCAGACCTATTTGAGGAAGAAGAACATAGAAGGGAAGGTCAAGTAGACCGAAGAGTCCTAACATCCTTATCGCAACTTGTGTCTTCTTTCCAAATTTGACTTTGAGCAGAGGCAAGGCTAACAACCATGAAACAATGTTTGTAGTCAATGCGCCACCTAGAAGGAAAAGGCCATACCCAAAATTTGTAGGAATCCCGCTGACAAAGACCTCTCCCAAGACAAACTCTGGAGTTATAGCAAGTCGAGGATATATTTCGAAAAAGGTTACCTTCATGTAAGTCAGTCTTCCTCCAACAGCGACCCCCCACATGGCGTGACCAAACTCATGCACAAAATCCATGACGAGCCCGAGAGGAATGAACAAAACTAGGAGCAAGAGCAACGATTTGTAATTAACCTTTATTCCTAATTTAGGAAACACTATTTTTTTGAGGATTATCATGGCGAAAAAGGCGAAAAAAGAAATAGCTATCCAAAATGCCATGTTTGTAGCAAGGTTAGTCGGTATGATTTCAGTGGGCTGAAAGGTTTTAGTGATTCGCCAGATTAGAGGGTAACCATAGTATTTGTTTTCAGGTATGGTTATTCCAGGTCTATTCTCAAAAAGCCCAGTAGCCAACGCCACAAGAATCCCAAAAACTATCACCACAACTAGAAACCTAAACCTTAGAATTCGTGAAACCGACCTCATCACCAAACTGTCTTTTCCCCCATATATGTATGACTATGATGATAGCGATTGCTACATTATTTAAGACTAGAGTTTAGAACAGTCTATCCATTTTCTGACACATTGCAAAATCAAACTTTGCCCAAGCATACCGAAAAGAAAAGAACCGCTACATGTTAAAAAGTAGAAAAAAGAAAGTTGGCTCATTTCAGTGTGTCAAGCCATTTTTTGTCTGTTACGATGAAGTAGAGGTCACGCACTGTGTATAGTGGTTTCGGAACAAATCTTGGTTCCACTTTCCTACCATTCAGCTCTAGATATCTTCGCGTCTCCATAAGTTTATTCAGCATCCTTGTGTTTTCAGTAGAGTCTTCTGAAAGCTTCACAACTGAGGACATGACTGTTTTTGCGTCGCCCATTTGAATGAATCCAAGTACAAAGGGTACTTCATCTATGAACGCTCTGCCAGCAAAATTGCATATAGAAGATGTCTTCACAAAGGCTGGTTGCTTAGTGTAGTCTATCCACTCCATGTCTGGGGACTGGCAATCTGGACAGAAGGGTCTTGGAGGTAAGAAGACACCATGTTTTTTGCATCTTGTGGCTAAAATTTTCTTTTCTTCTGCCAATGCTCGGAAGTATTTGCTGTTTCTTCCATAAGCCTTGAACTGATACGTAGTATAGTCGCGGATTGAAATAACATTTTCCGGGTGACCCATGAGGCGTTTGCTTTCGGGCGGAACTATGCCTTTTACATTAAGCTTTTTAGTGTCCATGCTACTGCCTCCTAATCAGTTTAGATGGAAACTGTGAAAGCGGTCTTATGCGTTCTAAATCGCTTTCCCTGTTGCTCAATATAGTATATGTGACATGGCTTCCTGTGCCTGCGTGACTATGGCCTGCACCCAGTCTTGCGTTCGGCACTTGTATCGGTCTTGGAACCTCTCTGCCACCATTGTACGGCTTGAACTGCTCATTCCATTTCTTAAAGACTTTATCAATGTCGCCCCGCAACTGCAAATAAGTGAAATATATCTGCCATACGCCGCTACTACCGACGCTATGACCCATTCCGATTAGACCCCCTGAAGGGCTGATTGCCACTTCGCCGTCGATATTAGCTTTACCGTCCATAACGAATTCGCCACCTTTACCATAGGGGCAGAGGCCCAAGTCTTCATAGGTTTGGATTTCGCTACTGCTAAAGGCGTCGTGAATCTCGATGATGTCCATTTCTTTTAGTGGGTTTTCGACTTGTGCCATCCAGTAGGCTTGTTTTGCGCTCATTCTTCCAGCGCGAAAGCTGTTTTGGCCTGGGTAGCGAAGTTTTTTGTATCTTTCTTGTGTTGCCTTGTCTTCGTGTGACAGGATTAGGTCGTATTCATGTAATCCGCCTACTGTGTCGTATCGGTCGCCTGGTCGCATAGTGTCTGTGCCCATTCCTGTGCCAATTATCCATATTGGCTTGTCTACAAGTTTGTGGGCGGTTTCTCTGGAAGCAAGAATAGCTATAGCGGCTCCGTCTGTCATGAGACAGCAGTTTCTCAGCCGTAAAGGCGTTGCACAATAGCCTGATTCCATAACTTCTTCAGCTGTAATTTCGCCAGTGACGTTTTCTCTTGATTCTTTTACACACCATGGGTTTAGCCAGCTTGTTTGAGCAAAGGGGTTTGATTGTGCATTTCGCCGATTTTTTACGCTGACTTCTGCCATTTGGCGTTCGAAAACTTCTGGTGGGATATTAAAAGTCTTGTAGTATTCTGCTGCCATAGCTGCATAGTATGCTGTGTAGTAGCCTCCGTTTGCAAAGTCCCAGTCTGTGTCACTGGCTAATGCGATGTATTCATTGCCTTCCGCAGTGTCGACGAGGCTCATTTTTTCAAAGCCTACAACTGCTACGATGTCTGCAAGTCCTGACGCTATGAGTGCATATGCGTTTTGGATGCCTATGCCTCCTGTTGCGCCGCCGCCTATAGCCCTATAACTCCCTTTTGGATTCAAGCCCCATGAGTCAGGTATCATTGCTTCGCCAAGCAATTGTCCTGCAAAATGGTCGCTGAAGTAGCTTACAACTAACGCGTCAATGTAGCTGTTGTCAAAAGGTTTGCCTATTTGTTCAGTGAGGTCTTCTCGTGCCATGTTATATGCTTGGACACACATGTCGGTTATGTTGCAGTCTGGTCTGCTTTTGCCGTGGGGAATTACTCCGCCGCCTATCACGGCGACTTCTCTGGGTTTAAATGTCACTTCTTGATTTCCTCCAATTTTTAGAGCATGCCTTTATGTAACTCCCTTTCTTAAATCTTTTAGCAAACGAAAATATCAAGCCTTTTTCATCAACGTTTTCAAACAACATGAAAAACAACATTCCAAATGATGATGACAAACAAAAACTTTCACTTATACTTGTTAGACCTAAAGAGACGCATACGACAAACACAAAAAGACTTCCATATCTTTCTTCTTCGTGTTACAAAAGTTTTAAAAAAGGAGACAATTCCAATATCGTTTGAGTGAGTTGAAAAATGAAGAATGCTCTAGTTAAGACAATCTTGGCCTTGTTTATTTGCCTTGTTATGATGCCGAACTTTACGGTACTAGCAGCAGTCTATCCATTTACAAACGGAAACTATGTGCAATACACCATCACCGCCACTGTTACGGCCCCAACACAGGCAACCATCTCAGGCACAGCGAAAATTATAGTTACTGGCGTAAGCGGAACAACTGTCTCGGGAACGCTTGAAATGAACCTTGCTGGAATATATAATATGCCGTCAACGCCTTTTTCAATAAACGTAGCAACAGGAGCAGGCGCAGAGGGCAACGCCTTTTTCATAATCGCTGCCAATTTAACGCAAGGACAAGCGATTCCTGGCGTTGCAGCAAGTGTGACAGGCGTAGCTGATCGAACCTATGCAGGCGCTTCTAGAAGATGTGTGTATTCTTCTGCCAATATTCCTGGATTTGGACCAGCTTCTCTCTATTGGGATCAAGCCACAGGCGTGCTGGTTGAGATGTCTGCTTCGATGACTTCTGGAGGAATGACAATCAATATGGCATTTGTTGCAACTGAGACTAACATATGGTCTGGAGCTGGACCGTTGGGCAACATGATGCTTTGGATTATCGTTGGAATAGTAGTGGTAGCTATTGTAGTAGTTGGAGTAGTTCTGCTAATGCGTAGAAGAAAACCGCCCGTAGCTCAACCACCACTTCCAACACCTCCAGCACCTCCACCGCCTACCAGCTTAGACTAAACACAAAAAGCAAATGAACTTGGCTAAGAATGTATTCTACCTCATTTTTATGTTCTATCCCACGAACCGCATCTATGCAGCCATGTTACTGGCTATGTACATAGCTATAGGCGCGCGCACATGCATATCAGCAAAACGATGAGATTATTAGAAGAACCCCAAAAAACTTAAATGTCTATATATGCATACTTTAATAGTATACGGAGAGGTTATTATCCATAACGCTTGTGATAGTGACTTCTCCGCATGGTATAAAAATTGAAAGGAGGAAGAAAGAGTGAAAAACAAAAAGATACTAGTTGCCACTAGTTTTGTGCTTGTCGCAATACTAGCAATTTCGACATTCGCTTCCACTCTGATGCAGGGTCGTTCGCAAATTGGAATGGAGCCAGAGTCACTTAGTCAAATCGTCAACTATCCTGGAACAGCCACTTATTATTATTTGTCAGATGAAGAGACAATGGCTGAAATAAAAAACCTAAACTTGTATGGCACTTTGAGAGGTTTTCCCTTGCAAGGTTACTTTGATATGAGACAGACGCTTGCGGATAAAGGCTATGTTTTCGGTGACAGCTTTTTCGATGTCTTCATCTCGTATGTTGAGTTAACGACTCCAGCAGGCGAACACTATATGGGCGCTACGTACATGCAATGGTCCGAAGAAGGACCAAACGGTACTAAGGCTTTGCTTGCAGGCGCAGTAATGATGCCCATAGGGCCAGGTGAACCCGGTAGCATCCTAATTGGAACGCCTACGAATGTTTTGCCACCCGAAGAAATGCCTGGAGTTGACCCCTATATAATATGGAACGCGGAACCATACTTCTACATTCAATGGTATTGGTGGCGTCCTTGGTCCTATTACCCCTACTGGAGATGTATCTATTGGAAATACTGGTGGTATGACTCTCACAAGTCACCGAATTGGTTCTGGGGTCCCTACTGGTGGTGGCGCGTCTATCTTAAGACCGATCTTGCTTTGCCTTGGTATCCTTGGTATTGGTGGTGGTGGCACTGGTACTATTGGCGAGGCTGGTATTGGTGGTCAACTTATTGGCCATACTAGTAGCATAGAAGCCTTTCCCGTTTCGGAGAGAAGCACTTTGACTTCAGAAAAACTTTCCTATACGCGTACAATAGTCACGATATTGTTAGCCTTCATCATAGCGTTTCCAATATTGATTGTGCCAATTCAGAAAGCCACCGCACAAACAACACATTACGTAACAATTTCAGGCTTTGCCTTTGACCCTCAAAATCTCACCATTAAACAGGAAGACACAGTTATGTGGACCAACAATGACCCAGTAATTCACACGCTATGGTTCGTGAGAATCAGTGACGGATCAACATATCTTCTTTCAGAGCCAATACTCCCAGATACTACATGGACATACACATTCAACGATGTAGAAGAACTTCAATACTACAGCTTTGACAAGCTTTGGATTACTGGTTTCATAAATGTCCTTACAGCCGTTCATGACATAGCTGTAACAGCTGTTGAGACGTTTAAGACTGTTTGCGGCAAAACTTTCCATCCTATCGACATAGTGTATGAGAACTATACTGTGAGCATCAATGCAACTGTCGAGAATCAAGGGGATTTTTCAGAAACATTTGATGTAGTCGCTAAATACGACGGCAACATCATCCAAACAATAGTTGGCGTCTCCCTGGCCGCTCATACAAGCAAAAACGTAACGTTCACGTGGGACACGCATGGCGTAGCTAAGGGTAGCTACACCATAACCGTGGAGGCAGTGTTGCCTACCGATGTGGACCCTGGGGACAACACGAAAACGCATGGACCAGTAAAAGTTACCTGGTTAGGCGATTTGGATGGAGACTTTGACGTTGACGAGGATGACCTGTGGGCATTCTGCGACGCATTCATCGACTACTGGAGAATCCATGTGAAGGACCCGCTCTGCGACTTTGACGACGACTGCGACATAGACGAGGATGATTTATGGACGTTCTGTGAAGCCTTCATAGACTACTGGAAATCGCGACCATAAGACCGCAAACTAACGAAAATCTTCTCCTTTTTTTCTTGACGCTATCCTAAACAGGAAAAACCGAGCGACAATAACTTTTTAGGTTATTTGACGTTTATGTTAGGGCAAACATAATCATTGGAGGCTTACACAAAAGCAATGTTTGACAAACATAAACTAGACGAAATAGCCAAAGAAAAGGAACATTGGGAGAAAACTACAGTGCTCAATTGGATTCGACGCAATCCTGAGAGAAAGAAAGAATTTCACAACACTTCTGGATTCAGCATGAAAAGGCTTTACACGCCTGAAGACATCAAAAACCTTGACTACATGCAAGATTTAGGGTTTCCCGGCGAATATCCCTTCACACGTGGCGTACATGCAACCATGTATCGGGGCAGATTCTGGACAATGCGCATGTTCTCAGGTTTCGGCACAGCAAAACAAACAAACCAACGATTCAAATATTTGCTTAAAGAAGGCGAAACAGGCTTAAGCATAGCTTTTGATTATCCAACAATAATGGGCTACGACTCAGATGCGCCTATCGCTGAAGGTGAAGTAGGCTTATGTGGAGTAGCAATATCATCATTAAATGATTTTGAAACCCTCTTTAACGGCATTCCTCTGGATAAGGTCACAACTTCAATGACAATAAATGGTCCAGCAGCCATGCTACTGGCTATGTATATAGCTATAGGGGACCAACAGGCCGTAGCAAGAGAGAAGCTAGGCGGTACAACACAAAACGATCTCTTAAAAGAATTTTACGCTCAGAAATTATGCATTTTTCCGCCTAAGCCTTCTGTGAAACTTGTCACAGACATCGTAGAATACTGCACTAAACACTTGCCACGTTGGAATCCCATAAGCATAAGTGGCTACCACATCCGAGAAGCAGGCTCAAATGCCGTACAAGAACTAGCATTCACATTGTACGATGGAATCGCCTATGCAGAAGCCGCTGTAGAAAGAGGCTTAAAAGTAGACGACTTCGCACCACGACTATCCTTCTTTTTCGCTTCACATAATGACTTCTTAGAAGAAATAGCAAAATTCAGAACTGCAAGAAGATTATGGGCAAAAATCATGAAAGAACGCTTCAAAGCAAGGAATCCTAGGTCAATGTGGATGCGAATGCACGTTCAAACATCAGGATGCACCCTAACAGCACAGCAGCCAATTAACAATCTTATAAGAGTTGCATTTCAAACATTATCTGCAGTTTTAGGTGGCACACAATCATTACACACTAACTCTTTTGATGAAGCCTTAGCGTTACCGTCAGACGACGCTGTCAGAGCTGCCCTTAGGACGCAGCAAATTATTGCCCATGAAACAGGCGTAACAAACACAGTAGACCCACTAGCAGGCTCATACTGCATAGAAGCCTTAACAAACGAAATGGAAGAAAAAGCGGTGGCTTATATAGATAAAATTGACTCAATGGGCGGTATCATCCCAGCAATAGAAAAAGGATTCCTGCAAAAAGAGATAGCAGACAGCGCCTACAAATATCAAAAAGAAATCGAGAAAAACGAAAGAACCATCATAGGCATAAACGACTACACAGTCGAAGAAGACTGGATACCAGTAAAACTGCTAAGAATACACTCAAAAGTGGAGAAAGAACAAGTGGCAAACCTACAGAAGATGAAAAAAGAACGAAACAACAGAAAGGTCAAGGCGACTCTAGATAAACTGCATAACGACGCGTGCCGTGACAAAAACCTTATGCCAACGATTATAGAAGCCGTAAAAGCTTATGCCACACTTGGAGAAATATGCAATGTACTCCGCAACGTGTATGGCGAATACAAAGAATTGATAGTAATCTAAAATCATGAGGAAAACACGATGACCACGGAAAGAAAGATCAGAGTTTTAGTTGCAAAGCCTGGTTTAGACAGCCATGACAGAGGAGCAAAAGTAGTTGCAAGAGCGCTCAGAGATGCAGGCATGGAAGTTATCTACACTGGACTTAGGCAGACGCCAGAGCAAATTGTAGAAACAGCCTTACAAGAAGACGTTGACGTGATCGGTCTAAGCATTCTTTCAGGCGCACACGCGGTTTTGTTCCCAAGAATAATGGAATTAGCAAAAAAGAAAAAACTAGACAATGTCCTAATCTTTGCAGGAGGAATCATACCCAACGAAGATGTGCCAGCATTAAAGAAAATCGGAATAGCAGAAGTTTTCGGTCCAGGAACACCCACAGATACTCTTGTCAAATTTGTAAGAGAAAACGTGTGGAAAAAGAAATAGCCTCCTCACTCTTGTCACTGAAAACACATGTGAATGCCCTTGAGCCAAACCGAACAACTCATCAAAGGCGTCTTGAAAGGCGACCGCAAATCAATAGCTAAGACGATATCACTCATTGAAAATGATATGCCGGAATCACAAAAAGTAGTCTCCCTGCTTTATACACACACTGGCAAAGCACACATAATTGGAGTAACTGGACCCTTAGGCTCTGGAAAAAGCACTCTCATAGAAAAAATTGCCAAAGAAATAAGAAAAAGAGAAAGAACTGTTGGCATAGTTGCAGTTGATCCAACCAGTCCATTCAGCGGCGGCGCGTTTTTAGGTGACCGTGTGCGCATGCAAGATTTGAGCACTGATGAAGGAGTTTTTATTAGGAGTATGGCGACGAGAGGCAGCATGGGTGGAATAGCTAAGGCTACAAAAGACGCAGTTAATGTCCTAGATGCCTCAGGCAAAGATGTCGTTATCGTTGAGACTGTCGGCGCGGGACAAACAGAAGTTGACGTGATTAAAATTGCGCAAACAATTGTAGTCGTTTTAGCGCCTGGATTAGGAGATGAAATTCAGGCGATAAAGGCAGGTATCATGGAAATAGGCAACATTTTCGTAGTGAATAAAGCTGATCTCGAAAACGTGGATAAGGCTGTAGGCGCGATTGAAGCCATGCTAGAGATGAACACTCAGAAAAAAGATTGGAAACCATCGGTAGTAAAGACTATCGCTATAACAGGCGAAGGAATAGCTGAACTTGTCGACAACATAAGTCAGCATAAGGCGTATCTTGATTCAGGCGCCATTCATGCGCAGAGCAGACAGAGAATCGAAACCGAGCTCGAAGAGGCAGTGAAGCGAAAGTTAACTGAAGTTATTTTAGACAATTTGAAGCGAAGAGAAGAATTTGGCGAGTTGGTTGACAAGATTCTGGCAAAGAAAACTGATCCTTACTCTGCCGCAGAACTGTTGCTGGAGGGAAAGCTGAAGAAATACAAGAGTAATTAACAGTTGCTTCTAGAAAGGAAAAACGATGAAAATGGCTAAGCCAAAACTGGAAAAAGGCTTAATTCAGGTCTATACTGGAAATGGAAAAGGAAAAACTTCTGCAGCATTTGGACTCGCACTACGAGCTATTGGAAACGGTCTTAAAGTTTTTGTAATTCAATTCATCAAGGGTGGCTTTGATTACGGCGAACTAGAAGCTGTAAAGCTTTTGCAGAATCTTGAGTTAAGGGCTTTTGGACGAGGCAAATTTATCACTCAATCGCCTCCAGAAAAAGAGGATATCAAATTGGCGAGAGAAGGTTTTGAGTTGGCAAAGAAAGTGGTTCAAAGCGGTGATTTTGACGTTGTCATTTTGGATGAGATTAACGTAGCCATGCATCTGAAGTTGATTGGAGTTAATGAGGTTTTAGATTTAATAAGAAAGAAGCCTAAGCATATAGAACTAGTCTTAACTGGACGAAATGCACCTTCTGAAATTGTTGAGATAGCTGATTTAGTTACCGAAATGAAAGAAATTAAGCACCCATACACTTTGGGTGTGCAACCTAGAAAAGGAATCGAATACTAGTCATGGAAATCAAGTTAGATTTGCCAGTTGTGCCATTCAGCTTGGAGCATACTTTGCAGTGTGGTCAGTTATTCCGATGGGAAAAAATTGGCGATTACTGGTATAGCGTTGTTGGGGAAAATGTGGTTAAGATTAGACAAAGTGAGGATATACTACAATTTCAAGTCTTTCCAGCCAAGGCTGACATAGAATTTCTTTGGCATTATTTCCGACTTGATGACGACTTACCTCACATTCTTTCACAAATCAAAAAAGATCAAACAATTGAAAAAGCTATTCACCTGTTGTATGGGCTGAGGTTAACAAGGCAAGAGCCATGGGAATGCCTGATTTCATACATTTGCGCAACCTACAAGAATATTCCAGCAATTAGAAAAATGATTCAAAACCTTTCCAAAACGTTTGGAACAGAAATACGATTTGAAAAACGTAGATTCTATGCCTTTCCAAAGCCATGTGACTTAGCGAAAGCTAGTCTTGAAGAATTGAAAAATTGTGGATCAGGATTCAGAGCGAGCTCTGTTTTAGAAACTGCAAAAATTGTGGAAAATGGAGATTTTGATTTAGAAGCCTTAAGGAAAATGAATTATGAGATGGCTAAGCAGGAGTTGCTGTCACTGCCTGGTGTTGGAAACAAGGTTGCAGACTGCATACTACTATTTTCTTTAGATAAGTTAGAAGCGTTTCCTGTCGACGTTTGGGTGAAACGTATCGTCTTAGAATTTTACTCCAAATCTTTTAGTCCAGAGTTTGTAAGAAAGGCTTCTGAGAAGAATTCGTTAACCACTGGCGAATACTCGAAGATTAGCGAGTTTGGAAGAGAATATTTTGGAGCCTACGCTGGATATGCACAGGAATATTTGTATCATTGGAAGCGTTCATCATCTACATCAAGCGTCAGAAGTAAGACTTGAATTCTTTTAGACGTACATGCCTGATGGTCTTTGAAC
>Ga0129298_10000639_pt1 | contig 14198 bp, 14 predicted proteins | sample I19B2metaG_FD_94707 | JGI IMG/M metagenome (GOLD analysis project Ga0129298, IMG submission 94707) | Lake sediment bacterial and archeal communities from Gulf of Boni, Indonesia to study Microbial Dark Matter (Phase II) - ​I19B2 metaG | ecosystem: Environmental > Aquatic > Freshwater > Lake >... | reverse complement strand
GATAGAGCATTTGAAAGTGAGCCTTTTTGCAAATTAAGACGGCTTGCCAATTCATTCTGAGACCAGCCATTTGATTCCGCTAAGCCTGATACCACAAACTTATTTAAGAAAATTTGTGTTCTATTACTCCTTAACCTAACTGTTTTGAAGCATTCCCGACTACAAATGCCGACCTTGTTTTTAGGCTCGCATTTTATCAATTCATATGTGTTCAATTATTTCACCTCCAAATCTCATTTGTCACCTTTAGGTGTCAGCTACTGCAAAAAAAATAACTTGTCCAAGGGTTCATCAGGAAAAGCCTTGATAATACCGCTTATAAATTTACTTCCACCTTTCCGCCTTCCATTAAGCCACCTGCTTACTTCCGCCCTTGAAACGCCCATTTTTCTTGCAAGTTCAGCCCATGACCAGTCCTTGTTGCAAACAAGAGTGTATATATACTCTTTGTTTGGTGTCACAATAACACCCCCTTTATCTGTTTCTTTTGTGTCACTTATTAGTTACATTATCATTCTATCAGCACCTGTCACCTATCGTCAATATTTAAATGTATTTTTAGCAAAAGTGTTGCCAATCGGTAATCGTTGATGTATAATTACAATCGAGGTGATCCATGATGTCAACTGAATTAGGGAAGTTTGTCGAGGAGCTCAGAAATGAAAAGAGCTTGTCCCAAAGGCAGCTTGCTGAAAAAGCTGGAATCAGCAATACTGAAGTATGGAGAATAGAATCAGGCGAGAGAAAGAACCCGTCTCCCCCTGTTTTGAAAGCACTTGCTCCCCATCTTGGTGTACCATATGAAGATCTGATGAAAAAAGCAGGCTATATGGAAGAAACCATTGACCATTCTGGTTTTACAGAAAAGATATTCCGGGATGACAAAGGCAATGTTGTTGACATTGTTCGAAGAGCAAAAGAAATGTATGAAAAGGACAGCGATTGGGCAAATATTGCATACAGAGTTTCAAAAGAGCTCTCGCCAGAAGATATTGCTGCTATAAAGGCTGTTGCAAATTCCCTTCTTAACAAAAACAAAAAATAATCTCTGAAGGGTAGTATTTATTTTTCCAATTTATACTTTACCCCATAGGGATTTTTTTGTATAATTATATCGAACACTTGTTCGTTTTCTCTTTTGAGGAGGATGATATATGCCATTGATTTGCAGTATGGATCACTACACTCTAGACCAAATACCTCATTACAGGAGGCAGTTTATAGATGCGAGGCTTAGTAAATTTCTCAGGGATTTTTCAATAAAGAAATGGCCGCTAGACTGCGTTGATTTGATTAAAAACATACGGGATGATAAAAGAATTCCACTTCAGATAGGAGTTGCTGCAAATGTCCGGGATAAATTTGATGCAGTTTCCCGGTACGTTGAGGAGGAAAACGTATATCAGATAATTTTAAACAGAAATAAAGTCCGCTACCCATTTCAGAATTCCAGGGATAGGCGGCTTAATTTCACAATAGGCCATGAACTCGGGCATATAATATTGGATCATTTGTACATACCGGACACTTTGAAAAATGATGAAGAAAGGCACATTGAAGATCTTGAAGCAAATGAGTTTGCCGGAAAGTTGCTCATGCCAAAAAAGATTCTATTAAGCTGCAATTTTGTTTCTTTTCCGGCAGTAGCTGAATATTTCAACGTATCCACCACTGCTCTTTGGATGAGACTAAATAACCTGCAAAGACTTGACTTGCTTAGTTCGAGGAAAAGCAAGGTCTGTAATGTATGCGGTAACACTCAGATGCATTATGTAGCCAAATTCTGCTGCATTTGTGGGAACAAACTTGAAAACAATCTCAATGGCATTGAAAGAACCCATTACTTTGACGGAGTGAAGCTCGATAGATACCAGGAAGCTTGTGAATGCCCCTACTGCGGCGATAGTTCCGGTTATTGGTTTAACGGCGTATGTTCAAAATGCAACACCATGCTTTATAATTACTGCCACAAGGGTTTATATGTCGATAAAGGTGGTTGCATTTATGAGAACCCCGGGAATGCAAGATTTTGTGAAATGTGCGGGAGCCCGACTTATTTTTTCAGCATGGGATTTTTGAAGCCTTGGGAGGAAGCTCGTTCTCTAATGCTGGCAAACGCTGTTGCTGAAGGAAGTATGGAGTATAGTTTTTAGATCATAGGTTTATAAGTCTCGATCAAATAGCCTCGTTGTTATAGTCACACTCTCCATCAAACAAAACTCTTGGAGTATATTTCCTTTTACATTGTTGCTCCTCCTTTGATTTTATTCTAGTCTTTATTTTTACCAACTTGCTTTCATCAAGGCAAGAAATAAATATTTGGAGTTGCTCTATAGCATTTTTTATTTTTCTTCTCTCTACCCTAAACTCTTTAATTCTTTTTGCCAGCATATAACCCTCAGCAGCATTAAATGTCTCTAATTCAATATTATGAAGAATATCTTGCAAAGTTAAGTCAAAGGTACTAAGTTCTTTTATAAGAGCATTATACTCTTTCAATGCCGTATTATATGTTTGCATAATATCATTAATATATTCTTCTGCACACATCATAGAAACCACCCTTTTTTGAACTTATTGAATAACAACATTTGCTTCATAAAAACTTAGTAATAGCATACTTTTTTATGAGATTTTATCATCTGTATTATGTTTAGTAGATGATTTGATAAATTCAATAAGTTTATTATCAATCAATTTTAATAAGTCCTTCTCTTCTAAAGTATCAAGAACAGTTACGCCACCCATCCTATTAACACTTTTAAGAAGATTTCTAAATGTATCACGGTTAATATATTCATATTTTGATAAAGCAGAAAGAATAGCTCGAAGTATTATTTTATTATGCGGAAAACTGCGTTCTAACAAGTTTTGCGCATCATCACTCCTTCTAAGCATAATACGAGTCAATTCAAATGGATCTTCTCTTTTTTCATCATAAGTCATATATCCGTACCACCATAATCTTGCCAGGCCATTTCTAACGAGAGCTCTACCTTTATAGTCTTTAAAGAAGTACCTTGTTATTATTCTGTTATGTGGCTTTTTATCATGGGCTTCTTCAATTTCATCATCTTCTATACTCTCATTTATTTCACTACTTAAAGAATTAACAGGCCATCTTAGGCGCATGTAATCCCAATGCTCCACATGGGTCATGTATGCCCATAACCTTTCATCTGCTGCTTGCGATACTTTAAGCTTATCTTTTAATGCACTATAAACTATAATTGAATTTTCAATATCATTTTGGAGTTTCTCTTTAGCAGAACACTTCTCAGCAGGCTTAATAAGATCAAATGAGTTTACAAAAATATTAGTAGGCAGAGAATACCCTTGCCCATTGAAATATTCCCCTACCCATGATGAGTCCTTATCATAATTATTAATATTATTTAAGGAATCCTGTTTAAGTGTATCTAAAGCATCCTGATTGAAATAAAATAATCTCTTCATCTTACTCCTCCTCAATAGGTGAATCATACATGCTTGATAGGACTTTAAAAGCATCGTCTATTGGCGTCCCAACAAGCTTATTTGCAATAACAATAGCACTCTCACCTTCATCAATATTTTCAATATTTAGCCCCAACTCATGCATTCTCCTTTTCAGGGCTCTAAACCATCTCCTGTCCTCATATTCTTCACAATCTATTTTACCGTTCTTTAGTAGGTCAACTATGTGCACCAATGCCGGAATAACAATCATTGATGAAAGAATAGCAATACGCGTTGTATCTTGCTTCAAAGTAGTATATGCCTTATAGTTTTGTGGAGACATAAGTATTTCGATTTTATTATCGAGTATGTTTACATCCATAACTGGAGGATTGCTTTCTTTATTCTCTTTTACTGAGAAAATTGAGGCGATGTTTCTCAACACATCAGCTTCTTTCATAGCATCAAAATCACTATCTTTATCAATTGCTAGAACATCGCCTTTATTAATATTAAATGTCAATCCAGCAAAATCCAAATGAAAATTTGAACAACTATAATTTTCTATATCACTAACAGCCACAATAAATGGGCATATTTGCACTTTCCCTTCCACACAATCAACTGGCAACTCAACTGTAAATGAAGTGTTCTTAGATTTGAACATTTGTCTATACATAGTTGTTGGACATTCAATATATAAAGCATAACAGGCTTTGTCATCCTCTATATATTTTCTTAAGTCTCTGCTGCTAGTTATGGATGTTGCCTCAAGTACATATGCTGTTTTGGTGATTTTTGTAATTATTGCAGTTTGAAATCTACAATTAACAAAGTTATCAGAGTAATAGTCCAAAACAGGATACGGATAATTACGACACTTCATTTGCATAAGCATTCACCCCCATAGCGCATCTTTCATTACACGCTAGTTTAATTTCTAATGTGATTTTTTGCCCTTTATTAAAACTTACACTTCCAATTTTACCATTTCCAATATAGGGTAACTCCGTAACTGACTCCTTTAGCTTTGCGCTTTTAATAGGTGCCGGTTCATCATCTGTATCTCCTAAGACCTGCAATTCAACTAACCCTTCAATAGCACTCACTTGAGGAACAAAAGATATTGAATATATTCCAGCATTAGCGTCTATCGAAAAAGCTCTAATATTTTGTATATCAATGCGCTTAAAGATTTTTGGCGTTTTCCTTCCTTTGGACTCAGGAGCTCCTCCACCATTATTACCGTCCTTTGGTTCACTATTGCCATCATTATTTCCTACCCCACGATTTCCATGTCCATCTCCAGCACCACTTCCTCCAGAACCTCCTGAAGTATCATTTCTATTAGTACCTCCTCCACCAGTATCTCCTTCCGCCTCATCACCATTGTCAAAATCACTTTTCCCTTCAGAATTGCCTCCGCCCTCATCAATAAGCTCATCTTCAGTTACAGGAATTCCCTCAGAAGCTTTAGGCTGCACTCTATCTCGATAATGACTTCTTAATTGAATTTCTGCAGGAGTGTTTTTTTCGCCCTCAACTTCTGTAGTGTTTTGAGTATCTATATGTTCCGACATATCATCCGGCAAAAACTGGCTCATTCCTTCTACATCACATTCTTCCGCTTCACCTTGTGAGGCTAACGCTTTTACTTCATCACGAATCCATCTCTTTATCTTATTTATTATATCTTTAGCCCTTTTTGGGTTTTTTTCATATCTATCTGCAACCCACTTATTATGTTCCGGAGGCTCACAAATCCTCAAAAAGTCGTTTATAAGTTCACCTTTGGCAACAAAAACTCCCGCAAATCTTATTGGCATGTTCATAAAGCGATCCATATCAAAAATCTTCATGCCTGTGGCCCTGAACATAGCAACTTTTTTGGGGAAATTTTTTCCTGTTAATAATCGCAACTCAATTTCGCCCATACCTTCAAAATTCGAAATAGATTTATATATAGACTCTTCAGAGCAATATACAGAATAGTATTTATCCGCAGGCCAGGAACCTTCTTGGGAAAATTTCTCCATCAAATCATAAATGGTATTTTGATTAATTCTTGTATCATTGACTTCCACAACTAACTTTCCTTCTTTAATTGCAATAAAGAAGTCCTCTAGTATAGTTTTAATTACTTTTTCTTCCCAACCTTCGCTTGCATTAAACCCCATAATAAATATATCTGTTCCACATCTATCACGTTTAAAGTATTCAGGCAGTAGTGAAAAATCAAAGATAGGTTTGTTCTGATCTTCAATACCATAAAAACCTGTACCTTGAGTAGTTTCGCCATCTTCTCTCAAATGTGTTACCAGCATGGATTTGCCTTGAAATGCAACATTTCCATCAATATCTTTTGTGCCATAAAAAACAGTTCTAATTTTAGAACAAGCAAAAGGAGCATGTTTTCCTATCCCAAAGGACCCTCCAGAGCCTGAAGGTTTTTCAGATACACCTACTTGTCTAATTAAGCTCTTCCATTGACTTCTTTCATTTTCTCTTGAACCAAGCAACCCTGTCGTATTATAGTCACTTACTTTTAAAACAGTAATAGTATCGGAATTCATTGTCTTCAATGCATTATCAAGAATTTCAACATAGTTTTCTTTTGATTTCCAGTACTTTTTACATGATGATAAGACTTCTTTGAATTTTTCTACTTGTGGAAAAAATGAGATTGGTAGTGTATCAAGCTTAAAGTGAATCTCAACAGGTCTATCATCATATCGAGCATCTAAAGAATTTTGTGTGTTTTCCCTGGCGTTGGATTTGTGAATATCATTCTTAAATGTTTCAATACCTGCGTCTCCAAATCCAACCTCATTTCCGTGGTCATTCGACGGGAATCTCCATCCAATGCCATTTTTATTAAGCAAATTATTATCCCACTTGTCCATTTTCATTCCTCCCCACTTCATCAAGAAGCTTTTTACATTCAAGAGCGATTTTTTCAACCAAATCAACGGTAACTGCATTTCCAATTAATCTATATTGGTGTGTTTTAGCCATATTCTCTGGGAAAGAAAAATCGTCTTTAAACCCTTGCAATCTTAAGCATTCTAAGGGTGTTAACTTCCTAATACCCCATTTATCTTTTATAACAGGAACATTATGACCGCCGCCACCCATATTTGCTGTTAGTGTAAAAACTGACTGCGACTTATTTTCTCTAACATATGTTCGCCTAAGTTGGTAGATTGCGCCAGGATCACCTTGTTCAATTTTATCTTTAAAGAGCCTACCATACTTTGTTTCTTCACAAAAGTAGAATTCCTGTTCAGCAGGTTTATCTAAATCAAGAAAACACTTCAGGTCTTTGATAGCCTCCTCTTCAGGCGGAAAAACAAAGCTGTTATAATCGAAGACCTCCCATGATAATGCTACCATATATAAACGTTCTCTATTTTGCGGAATTTCGGTATAGTTCCTAGTATTCAAGACCTTCATATTATTAATATTAAACCAGTATCCAGCAGCTTGAATTTCATTCATAATCCTGCTAATTGTTTTACCTGAATCATGACTAATCAGATTTTTTACATTTTCCATCACTAGTATTTTAGGTCTATCCTTACCAAATTCCTTAACAATCCTAATAATCTCAAAAAACAAATTGCCTCTATCATCCTTAAAACCAAGTCTATTGCCTGCTAAAGAAAATGGCTGGCAGGGGAATCCTGCAGTTAAAACATCAACATTCTGAATATTGTCTTTTAAAACAGATATGTCTTTTATGGATTTTTCTAAGATATTCACTTCTGGAAAGTTATGACCGTAGGCATTCGTAGCATTCAGATCATTATCATTAGCCCATGCTATTTGAAAACCTACAGTTTTAAAAGCTTTACAAAATCCCCCTATGCCGGCAAACAAACTTCCAACAGTGTATTTACTGTTACTAATTAACTCATCTCCGGCCAATTTGACTTACCCCTTTGCTACCCTGTTTTAGAATAATCTATCTCAGGGAAAATTTATCTTCTTTTTCTTCGGTTTCTGTAAATTTGTTTTTAGCAACCTTCAGTTCCTTTTCTATTGTACTAAATATCTTTTTAACATCTTCTTCAGTATAATCATAAGTAGATTTGCTTGAGCAGTTACCTAATAGCCTCAGCATATCAATTATTTTTATTGTCCTCGCCTCTGCTATTCTTATAAACCTATCTCTTTTTGATTCTGATGCATTGTTTTTGTTCTCTTCCATAATAAACATTCTCCTTTCATTTATTACCATCTATATTTATTGTAAAATATACAGTAAATATTGTCAATATATTTTTAGAATATTTTCATAATATTTTTAAAATATATATTACATTTTTCATTTTATTTTCATTGTTTCTTATTTGCTAAATAATACTACTGCGGATTTTTGCGATATTATTTGCGATATATTTATTAAATATTGTTTATATTTTAATTTTATATGCTACACTTTTATCTTGTTCAACGCGATATGCTGCTTATTTTCACTATTCAAAACTTCTTAATGTCTCATATAAGTTTATATATTTCATTCAACTATTAATTAAAGTATCTTTTTATATTTCATATCAGTACCTTTATTTGAACTGAAAACTCATATAACCTATGCCATTTACGCATGCTTCCTTTAAAAGAAGAAGGCTATAACATTTCTTATCATATTGACAAGGATTTCCTCTGGTTATATAATGTTAGTTGTTAACTAACAACATACATGGAAGGAGGGCTAATTTGAAGATTTCAGTTAAGAACAAAAGGTTATTAGGAAAGCTACTAAAGGATCAAAGAACAAAAGATAACCAATCTTTAAGAGGTCTTGCATTTGCATGTGAAATGAGTTACGGAACTCTAAATGATATAGAAAATGGCAATGGATTCCCCACAGACGAAGTATTATTACGTATTGTAGAAAATCTTAATTTTGGAGATAAAACTCAAGTTTATGATACCTATGCTGAAATAAAAGGAACAGCCCCACCTGATGTTATCTCATATTTAAGCAAAAACAAAAGCGCAGTGGAATTGATCAGAAAAATGATGAAAGAAAGCAAAGGATACCAAATATGACTTTTACAAAAATCTCACTAAAAAAGCAGGTGCAAAATTATGAATTATAGAAAGTTGAAGATAATAGACCTGTTTGCAGGGGCGGGCGGTTTAAGCCTCGGCTTTACACAAACAGGCAAATTCAATATTGTTGCTGCAGCCGAGAATAATCCTGCTGCACGCCAAACGTATATTAACAACCACCCTTTAGATGAAAATTTTCAAATGATAGATAATGTCATTAACTTCAACTTCGCTGATCTCAGCAAAAAACTTGGAGGAATAGATATAGTAATCGGCGGCCCGCCTTGTCAAGGCTTTTCAAATGCAAATAGGCAAAAAAACCATATTATTAGTATGAATAATAGTCTTGTTAAAGAGTATTTCAGAGCTATCAAAGAAATTAAGCCAATGGCCTTTGTAATGGAAAATGTAGACATGTTAGAATCCGAGACTCATCGTTTTTTCGATTCAACTTTTGACCATGATTTTATCATAACTTTAAAAATTCCTATGAAGGATGAAACAATTACCCTGACCAAGAGAGGCTTTGATGAATTAGATATCCAAGCAATAGCGAATAATGAAGCAAGAGTAAAAATATTACTTTTACCTACAAAACTCGCTGATTTTTTGCGGTTATTATTTAAAAATCTGAGTAACGAAAAGCGTTTGAAGCCATTTGTTTCAAACAATGTAAAGTCTATCATTGCCCAAATAACTTCATATTTATCACAATTGCCAGATGATAGGTGTAGCAATTTTCTTAGAAAACATCTTCAAAATATTAAAGAAGGCTTGCAAAACCCATTGGATATATCTGCATATCAAATATCCCTGGCAAATATTGTAGACTTTCAAAAAGCACTTCTTGCCATTAAAGAAATTTATGATAATAGCATTATATGTCGTTTCGAACTTGCAGGAAATACTCAACATTTGATAGGACATGTTCAATCTTACGCTGTTATAGATTATATAAAAGCAGTCCTCGGAGATGAATACGCCCAAAAAGGCAATACAATAAATGCTTTATGGTTTGGAGTACCACAAGATAGGAAACGTTATATCATAATAGGCATTCGTTCAGATATAATAAAAGGTGCTGATTTTTCCTTGCCAAAAGAACCACCTGAAATTCAAAAAGTAACCGTAGGAGATGCTTTCCTCGATTTAATGGAATATCCGGTGTCTTATTCCAAAGACTCTGATGCTATCCCGCTTATACCGATTGATGAGACAATGAGCCAATATGCCATAAAAATGCGCGGTGATAGTAAAAATTTGCACAACCACATAATAACTAATACCACGGAAGAAGCTATGAAGAGATTTAAGGTTATAGGCGAAGGGCAAAATTTTTATTGTTTGCCTGATAAGTTAAAAACTACATATGCCAAACCAGAAAGAACACAAAAAACAATTTATCTACGACTTAACAGTAAAGAGCCCTCCGGAACAGTAGTAAATGTAAGAAAATCTATGTGGATTCACCCGAAATTGGATCGGGCAGTCAGCGTTCGGGAATCGGCTAGGTTGCAATCATTCCCTGATAGCTTTATTTTCTGCGGCACAAAAGACTCACAATATCAGCAAGTAGGGAATGCAGTTCCTCCAATGATGGCAAAAGCTATAGCTGAATGCCTTATAAAATATCTAGCACTATAGTTTATATTAAGACAATAACGCGCACTAATTTTGTTCGTTATTGTCTTAAACCAAATTCTCTTTAATTGACGTAGCCAAGCGATTCATACGTTCACTCGCGTCCTTTTTTAGTTCACATTCCCAAATAATTTCTACTTTCCATCCCATAGATCTGAGTTCGTTTATCGCCTGCTCATCTCTTTCTGCGTTTGTTGAATTTTAGGTATCCAGTACTTAGCATTTGTTTTAGGATCACTATAGTACTTGCATCCTTGATGTGCATGCCAAAAACATCCATGGATGAAAACAACACATTTATATTTAGGAAGCACAATATCAGGTTTTCCAGGAAGTTTTGCATCATGCAAGCGAAATCTAAAACCTAATTGATGCAAGTGTTTTCGTACCATTATTTCACCTTTTGTATTTTTAGAACGAATATGAGACATTATTTCACTTCGCTTTTTGGCGTCAAACATATCTTTAGTCAACAAGATCACCTTATAGCACTTTAGTATATCAGCTTTTATCTTTCTATGCACCAATACCTATGCCTAACAAAATTTCAGAAGAATCCCCATACTATTTAATAAATACATAGCCAAAAACATATCTTAATCCAACAGCACCACATTTCTATTTGCTTATATCAAGGAATATTTCAAGCTGCGAAAAAGCTCTATTAGTAACAACTGTAGTTATATTTCTTCAATCCCTATACCCTTAAGATAGTTGAAGGTTCCATCATAAAAAGAAAATTTGCATGTAGGGTCATAATCATTACCTTTGGGAACATATATAACCATTCCCTGTCTTGCCCGAGTGAGCAATACTCTATATGCATTCTTCAAGTATACCCTATTTTGCTCATTTCGCATATTTTGCCATTGCGAGCGCATAAACCGGTAATAACTGAATTCTCCATCTTTATATCTAAAATTTGCATCCCATGCTACAACTGAATAATCAACCTCTAATCCCTGAACCTTAAATTCAGAAGCTGGCACTTCCAAATAATATGATGAATCTACATCAGTTGAGTCATTAAGAAACCAGCTTAAATTGTTAATTTCGGCAGGAACCCATATTCCTTCGGAACGGAGCCTTTTGGCTCCCGAACTGGCAAGCAATCCATACCTCTCTGTTCCACGGGCTTTACTCTTGACCCATGCTTTTGCAGTTTCAAAGTCTCTAGTTATAACAAGAGGATAATTAACTTTTAACTTTTCGTATAATCGCCTAGCCTGTTGTATGTTTACATCCAACAAAGCTTTTGTAAATGCGGCCACGTTTTCACTTCTAAATGATCGCAATGAAGTCGCCAAATGTAATTCATTGACCATTTTGTACTCTTTTCCGCTTAACAACTCTTCAATTGAGCTTTCGCCAACATATTCGCTGTCTGTAATTTGATTTGACAAATAAACATCCCAATCAATATAGTTATTTTTTAATGCTTTAAACCAATCACCCAAACCAGCCTCTCCTGTATATATCTCTTGCCCTCCACCAACAAGACAAATGATAACGGTCCAATCACTATGTCTATTCATTATACTTATAAGAAAATCAGGTTCTGACATATCAAAGCCGGGAACACCTTTCTTCTGTCGCATAAATTTTGATAGCGCATCCGCATTCCATGCACGCTGTGCTTCGTCAAATATTGCAATTTTTTCTATTGGTGCTTGTTCAGAAGTAAGCGCCGAATCTCTAAACTTATGTATTATTTGAATGAATGATTTTGTCCTTCTCTCGGCTTCTTTTTTAGGAATTTTATTTCGCTTACTTTCATCCCTGGCAAGTGCTTCTTGAAGCACTTCGACTAAAGGCTGATTACCTGAAAGAAAAACAGTATGTTCTTCCTCATCAAATTTATGTCGCTCATTAGCAATATTTAATCCTGCTAGTGTTTTTCCGGCACCAGGAACACCTGTAATAAAACAAATAGACTTTCTATGGCATTCTTTGCTATAATCAATAATTTTATTTATTGCCACTGTGGTTGCCCCTAAATTTTCTGTCCCAGCATCACTTCTTGATATTTCTTCTACATTATGCCCTCTATACATTGCCTGCGCAGCTTCAACAATTGTCGGTGTAGGCATATAGACAGATTGCGTCCATTCTGTAGCTTCAAAATGATCTCCATGGTAAACCATAGTTATCTGTTCTATTGTTTTCCTTATGTTACCTTTATTGCAATGCAAAACATTAAATATTCCATCTTCCATCATGCGTATCTCAACATTCCGTTCTTCCGCAGCAGTACAAATCAGTAAAGGAATTAACTTCTTATTATTGCTTACCTTATGAAAGTACTTTAAATCAAGAGCATAATCCATTACTTGATCTGCAGCTTGTTTCGAATAGTTATTTTCACCAACTTTAAATTCCATTAGGAAGATTAATCCACGATAAATAAATACAATATCTATTCTACTTCCAATCCGTGGTATCGTATACTCAAAAATAATATAACCATCATCCAGTATTGCTAGTTCATTTTTTAGTATTATTATTTCTTCCTGCCATGTATTACGCTGTAAATCTTCGAGAGCAAATTGATTATTTGACACCAATTCTCCTAATATAAAGTTATCATCTTGCTTTAGGAAGTCCTTCAAATCGCTTTCGTAATATGCTCGTTTCACTATATCCCCCCTAAATAAATCCATATTCTATCTTTCAACTGTGTTTTCTATCAAGCCGAACTACCGTCTCCACGTGCCCCGTATGCGGGAACATGTCCACCGGTTGTATCTCCACAGCCCTGTATCCGTTTGCTGCCAGATAGTTCAAATCCCGTGCCAAAGTCGACGGATTGCATGAAACATATAAAATCCTCGAGGGGTCCATTTTCACAAGGGTTTCCAGAAGCCTTTCGTCACAGCCCTTTCTGGGGGGATCGACCACTACCACGTCCGCCCTGACACCCTGCCTGTAAATCCCGGGAACAACAACCTCCGCTTCTCCTGCTATGAATTCAGCATTTTCAACATTGTTTATACGGGCATTCCTCTTCGCATCCCTGACCGCATCCTCCACAACCTCCACACCGTAAACCTTTTTGGACTTTTCAGACAGGAACAGGGCTATCGTGCCGATTCCGCAGTACAGGTCAAAGACAGTTTCACTGCCCGAAAGCTGTGCATATTCCAGTGCCTTGCCGTACAATACCTCTGTCTGTACCGGATTTACCTGAAAGAAGGAAAGAGGTGATATCTCAAACTTGAATTTCCCTATGTAATCAGTAATGGTATCATTTCCATAAAGCACTTTGTTCCTTTCACCCAGAACGACATTGGTGTTTTTGGTGTTTATGTTCAGAATTATACTCCTGATGTCCGGAACCTCCCTGCAAAGGCTGTCCACCAGCTGCTGCCCCGAGGGAAGGCTGCTGCCGTTGATTACGACAACCACCATGACCTCTCCGGTTTTAAAGCCGGTACGTGTCATCACATGCCTGACCAGACCTTTTCCGGTCACTTCGTCATATACGCTCACACTGTTGTCAATCAGAAACTTTCTTACAACCTCCCTGATCCTGTCACTTTTCTCGTCCTGTATTCCACAGATATCACTATTGATTATGCTGTGTGACCTGCTTGCATAAAACCCGATAACAGGGGCATCCCCGGAAAAGCCGACGGGAAACTGCGCTTTATTCCGGTAATTTAACGCCCTGCTCATTCCTATCGTTTCATGCACGACTACATCTTCCAGCTTTCCTATCCTTTTGACGGCCTCCCTGACCACACCGGTCTTGAACTTGAGCTGTGCTTCATAATCTATATGCTGGAGACTGCAGCCGCCACACCTGCCATATACCCCGCAGAACGGTCTGGTCCTTGCAGGCGCTGTTTTTACCAATCTTATCAATTTACCCGCAGCATAGCTTTTGGTTATTTTTATAATTCTTATATCCGCGGTTTCACCCTCAACCGCACCATCCACAAAAACGGTGAAGTTCTCTATCCTGCCAACACCCTGACCTTCATGTGTCATACCTGTTATATCAATTGTAAAGGTATCGTTTTTTCTTATTTCCATGAATGTTTTTCTCACCCTTCAAT
>Ga0129298_10000637_pt1 | contig 14211 bp, 10 predicted proteins | sample I19B2metaG_FD_94707 | JGI IMG/M metagenome (GOLD analysis project Ga0129298, IMG submission 94707) | Lake sediment bacterial and archeal communities from Gulf of Boni, Indonesia to study Microbial Dark Matter (Phase II) - ​I19B2 metaG | ecosystem: Environmental > Aquatic > Freshwater > Lake >... | reverse complement strand
GACAATATTTCCGCTGTTGTCAAGAGAGACAGTCCCAAGAGAGTAAATTGCATTTACAGGCCTGTTGGCATCAGCAGCATTGGTAATGTTATTGCGGTCAATGGTATTATTATCATTACCGGTCGAACCGGTAGTTGTGCTGAAAATGATATTGGCTCCATTATTTGAGGAACCTTTAATATTGCAGTATTTAACAACATTATTTGTGGCATCATTTATTAAACGTATTGTAGAAGTTCCGGCAGTTGCAGATGTGCTTGTGTTGCTGATAGTGAGATCAGCAGTGCTGCCGGTTTGCATTACCCTTCCGTCGATTGTGACATTATCGGCTCCATTAAGCTCAATTATTGGTCCGGCAATATTACCATTAATGCTGAAACCTGTTCCTGTCGGGAAAACTGTTACCGAATTATAGTTAGCACTTCCTGTACCACTGGCATTAAGAATAGCTGAACTATACTCAGTTGTATTTCCATAGACTCTGATTTCAAAATCTCCGGTAGTAAAAGTTCCTGCATTGAGTGCATCAAAAGCCCCTTTAAGAGAAGAATACCCACCTAAAAGCACAGCTGATTTATAAATTTCTACTTTAGCCAATGTGGCTACTTCATATGCCCCCATCGAAGGGAGGCCTAAACTTCTTATTGTACCAGCATAATCAGCTGTAATTCCGGTTCCTGCAATTGCAGCAAGCAGATATCCGTCAGAAGGAATATAATCGGTAGCGGCAGGTCCGCCAGGAAGAACAAATCCTGGATCAACATTCAGGCTTCCCCCATCCTGTCCTGTTACTATAGGAAGGGTTGTTTTCAAAGCGCCGTAATAACCAAGAATTCCTCCGGTTCCGGAGGCTATATAATCGTTATTACTGCAGGTTATGGTACCGCCTGTTCTGAAAATATAAAGGCTGTAGTGCTGATTGTACCCGCCTGCAGTTGATCTTACATTTATCAGAATGTTGTTTCTGAAGTCACGTGCATTGGTATTATTGGCACTGTAAAGGGCAAATGATTTGTTTGTTCCTGAAGCAGGGGTTCCTCCAATGTATACGGTATTAAAATAAATATTATTGTCATTGCCTGCTGCCCCTGTTTCATAAATTCCGTAAATCAGGGAAGTGCTGTTGCCTCCCAGGCTTATAATATTATTCGCATAGGTTGAGGATCCAGAGGCCATTCTGATTCCGTAAATTACAGCGAGAGAATTTAAATCAACTGAAAGGTCATGAATAAAATTTTCAGATATTACGTTTCCTGTTCCGCCTGAAATGAAAATTCCCATTACACTTCCGGTAAAAGAACTGTAGGTGTTTGAAAGATTGTAAATGGTATTTCCTGTAACTGTTTTCTGAAGACCGCCAATCAGAGATATTCCACTAACTGAAGCATTCTGGTTTGCAACCAGATATGCATTCCCGTTAATTAAGTTATGAATTGAATTATTTGAGATTGTAATTATACCAGTTGTTGAAGTAATACCGCTGGTAACACCTAAAGTTGTTGTTACGGTATTCTGTGAACCGTTTGTAAGATTAGCTATCGTATTACCGGTTATATTAATAGTACCTGCACCAGAATTCATAATGCCCCTTACAATCTGAGGATTTCCTGTACTTGAGGAACTGGCAAAGATGCTATTTGGTGTTGATGTACTGCCGATAGTATTATTACTTATGGTCGTTGTTCCTGATGCTGCGCCAATGTGGATACAATATATATTGCTTGCATTTGCAGCAGAGTTTACTGTTAAGATTGATCCTATCTTATTGTTTTGACAATCAACAGTTCCTGAACTGTTAAGGGAAATACCATATACATTGTTGTTGGTTGTCGTGCTTGTAACAAGTATTGACCCAGTGCCTGTTATGTCTCCGATTGTATTCCCTGTAACAGTTCCAATATTAACATCTCCTCCGGCAATCTGAATACCTGTCCAGCTACCGTTTAATGAATTGCTCCAGTCAAAATTCCTAATAATATTATTCTGAACACTACTAGTTGTTCCAGTTCCTGCATTTATATAAATACCTATGAATATACTGTTAAAAGCATTTGTTTTTGTCCATTGTGCCCCTCCGCACATTGGTGAACTGCCGCCGATAAAATTATCATAAACTGAGAAATTAATGCCTGACGGACTAATGATAGCAATAGTCATGTATCCAACTTGGGCAGTTGGTACGAATGCGGAAGATTCATAAAAATTGTTCCCAAAAATTGTCCAGGAAGTGTTATTATTATCTAGAAATATCCCATTGGAAGAAGAACCTCGATTAAATACATCATAAATATTGTTATTGCTCACAATGTTTCCGCTGTTTTCAAATGACACCGTTCCTAAAGAGTAAATAGCATTTATCGGCCTGTTGGCATCGGCAGCATTGGTAATATTATTATATTCAATAGTGTTGTTATCATTACCGGTAGAACCTGTGGTTGTACTGAACAAAACATTGGCGCCTCCTGTTGAAGATCCTTTTATATTGCAGTATTTAACAACGTTTCCGGATGCATCGTTGATAAATCGTATAGTTGAGGTTCCTGTTGTAGCTGAGGTGCTGGCATTGCTGAGACTGAGATCGATGGCAGAACCAGATGCATTTACTCTTCCGTCAATTGTTAAAATGTCGGCTCCGTTCAATTCAATAAGAGGGGCATTTATATTCCCACTAATGGAAAGGCCTGGAGTGGTTGGAAAAATTATCATGCTGCTCCATGTTCCTGAATTCAGAATGGCAGAAGATGTTTCTGCAGTAGGGGAACTGGTAATTGTAATGACTATGTTATTACCTGTTTGCGACTGATTATTTATTGCAGTGAAAGCAGCACTTAATTTTGAATATGTTCCATTAGATAGTGCATGAGCCCCGGCTACATTAACCTGAGCTTGCATATATAAAGAAGGCAAGGTAATCAACAACAACAAATAGACAATCAGCTTTTTCATCTCTTTCACCGGTTTAATGTATGACCATCGATCTGATCTCCAGGTTGCATCCTTTTATACAAAAATAAATCAACAACTCCTTTATCAGAAGCTGCTAAAAATTTGTAAATAACAAAAATAGCCTATTTGTTTTTATTCACAAAATTATTATGACCAATGAATAAAACGAAGGTATGAATGCTTTTAATAGAATGATAAGATGGTATCGGTTTGTGGTCTGAGGTCTTTGAAAAGTTGGAATTATTTAACCAATCCCCTGTCTTGATATAATACTGCTAAGTAATGAGCCATAAAAGTTTTCCTATCCTGTGAGGATAGAAAAGAATGGTTTTCAGACCTGTACACTGGTAACGGTTTTTCATCCATGGGAACGATGGGAACAAATCGCCTGCTAAGAATAAAATCCTTTTCCCGTATGGTACAGCTTGGAGTTTATCTTTGTAAATTGCTTTCCTGTAATGAGACTTACCTTTTTGGTCAGGATTATATATGAATTCATTCGGGAATTCAGGGCAGGCATCCTGCATTATCATTTTGATATCCTGCCAGGTTCTTATCTGACATTCTCCTCCAACCAGATGACTTTTGAAATGGCTAAGGAGATATTTTATATGTACATCATCAGGAAGTATAAAACCAGGGATTTCTCCTATATTGATTTTTTGTGCGGTATTGAAGTATTTATTATATTCATGCAGGTCGGCTTTTGTTTCGTTAAAAAGTCTTGTATGTATCTCAAGCATATACCCGTCTTTATAAAGAGAAGGAAGATGCAGGGCTGCATCCAGCATAATTTTCATATGTAGAGGGGATTTTGGAAGTGCTATACTGAACCCGTTTACCTGCAGTAATTTCCATGCTTTTATAGCCTCCTGTCTTTGGATCAGGATATCATTATCAGTCATTTGCCGTAAACCCCTGGCCCCATATATCGTATGTTCAAGGGCCATTCCCTTCAGTAAAATATGTTTTATCCCGGCTTCATTCAGTATCTCATTAACTTCCTTCCATCTCTCTGCCAGCCATGAGCTACGGACCATGCTCTGCATCAGGCCGTTTTCCAGAACCTGCATTGCCTTTGCAGGGACCAGGCTCACGAGCCTGGCCTCCTTTATATTGTATGCTGCCAGGGCAATGATGCCGTGGGCGTTAACGAGTTTTACAAAGGAATCCCAGTCTGTGATTTCGGCAAGTAATCTCTTTAAGTCCTCTTTATTTGAGGATCTGTAAGGATAATTGGCTAACAATAAAAGCAGTTCCTTCATTTTGTAAAATTAAGGTTATTATAGTAATTTGCACTTTCATCGCTGCTTAATCATGAAGGGTTATTTTTATATTCTGACAAATCAGAATAATTCCGTGCTGTATGCCGGGGTAACCAGTAAGCTCTGTGACCGTATCCTGAAACATAAAACGAAGAGATATCCGGGGAGTTTCACTGCAAGGTATAATGTGGATAAGCTGGTGTATTACGAGATGCATAATACTATAGGTGAGGCTATTAAACGGGAGAAACAGATTAAGGGAGGGTCGAGGAGGAAGAAGGTTGAGATGATAAACAGGGTTAATCCGGAATGGGCTGACCTGAGCGAATTTGAGGAGGGCGGTTAGGATTGCTTCTCCCGACTAAGGTCGGGATCGCAATGACTTTGCCTGCCTGCCAGTCCGTGGTGGACGGGTTGTGGATAAGGTGCATTGGGGGATACGGGGGGGTTGCTTCGTCCCACTGGCGAGGGACTCGCAATGACTGTTCAGGCAGGTTAATCAGTGGTGAACGGGTTTTGGATACGGGGTATTGAGTAACACGGTTTGGATTGCTTCGTCTCTGTCTGCAGGCGTATCCTCGCAATGACCTTGCATGTAAGTGACTTCGTTACAGATACGGATTAACAAAATTACGTATAGATCACGGTCATTGCGAGGCACGCAGTGCCGAAGCAATCCTGAACGAATACCACCAATGAAAATTACATAACCAAATTTGCGTATTTCAAAAAATCGAGTAATTTTGTTACTCAGTAATTAATAAGGCGACGGGCGTCGGGCATCAGGCGTCAGGAAGAAGTAAGAATGAGTATAATCTTCCATTCTTCACCTCTCCCTTTCTCCCCCTCTCCCCCTCTCCCTATCAATAACATTGACCAATGATCGGCACCCTCATAACCTCTCAGACACGCATTAAGCTGCTTAAGAAGTTTTTTCTTAACAGCCGCACCCGTGCTCACCTGCGAGGTCTGGAGGCCGAATTCGGGGAGTCGTCGAATGCCATTAGGATAGAGCTTAACCGTTTCGAGGAAGCGGGATTGCTTCACTCACTACGCGATGGCAATAAAAAGCTCTATCATGCCAACGAATCGCACCCTCTTTACAGGGACATACATAATATTATACTAAAGGAGACCGGTATCGACAGGGTAATTGAGAAGGTAATTCACCGTCTGGGCAACCTTTTATCAGTTTATCTGGTCGGTGATTTTGCACACGGAAAAGACAGCGGTGTAATAGAGCTTATACTTGTGGGCGATGATATTGACAGGGAGTATCTCGACAGGAAAGTCATGCAGGCAGAGGAGCTTGTGGGCAGAAAGGTCACGTATGAGATTTTTCAGTCGGTTGAGGCAGAGGAGAAACTTAAAAAACTTAAGCCGGTGGATCTGTTGCCGTTATGGAGCAATGGCACAACGGCGCAAGGGCACAATGGTGCAACGGTGATTTTTTAATTCCCCCTTTGAAGGGGGTAGGGGGATGTAAAAACATACGACAGTTATCGCATTCAACCGAATAACTGTCACGATAACAATAAATTACAGCCTTGTCAGGCATCTGGAGAGGGTGTGACTGACGGGGCGGAAGCTTGCCCGGAGCTTTAATAAGGGCTGAATGGGAGAGCAGGAGAAGAGGTGAAAGCCAGGTGTAAAAATTGTAATTATAACTTAAATAATACCTATATTTACAAAAAATTGTAAATATGTTTATAAATGATTGATTTTTCCATTCCCGGGAATATTATTGAGCGGAAAATTTATACATCCAGAATTGAACCATTTATAAGAAAACATCTGATAAAAGTTTTCACTGGTCAGCGAAGGGTAGGGAAGAGTTATATGCTCTTCCAGGTAATGGAAAAAATAATAAAGGACGATCCTGCTGCAAATATTATTTATATAAACAATGAGGATATCCGCTTTGATTTCATAAAAACTACTTCTGATTTAGCAGCCTATATTGAAAGCAAATCTGTCAGGAAATCAATTAATTATATCTTTATTGATGAAATTCAGGAGATTCCCGGATTTGAGAAAACTGTCAGGTCATTATTGCTTGATGATAAAAATGATATATACATTACCGGCAGCAATGCCAGGTTATTGTCAGGTGAGTTTTCAACATTTCTGGGAGGACGTACTATTGAGATAAGAGTTTACAGTCTCTCCTATTCGGAGTTTCTGCAGTTTCATAAACTAAAAGACTCTGAGGAAAATCTGGAGACCTATTTTCTTTATGGCGGTCTTCCCTTCCTTGTTAACCTCACTCTTAAGGATGAGGTCGTATTTGAATATCTTAAAAATATCTATAATACAATAATATATCGTGATGTTGTATCCCGTTACAATCTTCGGAACACACATTTTCTTGAACAGCTTATCCGCTTCCTGGCAGATAACACCGGATCTCTTTTTTCTTCGAAGAGCATAAGCGATTTTCTTAAGTCGCAGAAGGTAATGATACCTCATAATCAGGTACAGTTATATACTGGTTATCTGAACGATGCATTTCTGGTGAACAGAGTGTTGAGATACGACATCCGGGGGAAACGTATTTTTGAAACAGGGGAAAAATATTATTTTGAAGACCTGGGTATACGTAATGCCATAATCGGTTATAAGCCTGATGACAAAGCGAAAATCATTGAGAATGTTGTTTATAATGAGCTCCTTTTCAGGGAATATGAAGTAAGTACAGGATGGAAGAAAGATCACGAAACAGATTTTATAGCAACAAAGCATAATGAGAAATTATATATTCAGGTTGCATTGACTCTTGACAGTGACAGGACAGTGAACCGTGAATTTGGTAATCTGCTTGAAATAGATGATAATTATCCGAAAATGGTAATCTCTGCCGACAGGCAATACCGGAATACAGTTGAAGGTGTTGAACATGTTAATCTGAGAAAGTTTCTTTGCACACCATGAATCTAAAGCGTAGAACGTAGTGAGGTGAGCCTCAACCTCAACCTCAATCTCAACCTCAACCTCAACCTCAACCTCAACCTCAATCTCAACCTCAATGCTTACAGATAAATAATTTAACTTTACACTAAAATATCACTTATCACCAGCAAAGATGCGACTAACGCAATATGAAATAGCTTGCATAAAAGTATCTGCCGGACGACACTTCGGGTCAGAAGCAGAGATTTTTTTGTTTGGATCAAGGATTGATGACTCTGCCAGGGGCGGGGATATTGATTTGTTCATAAAAGCGGAGTCAGGCATGCTTAACAGCAGAAACAGAATTGCGTTTATCACCGATCTTATAATGAAATTTGGAGAAAGACGAATAGATGTTGTACTGGATAATGAAAAAAGGAGAACGGACCAATTCTTTAAAACAATAGAAAAAACCGCAGTAAAGTTATGCTGAAAGAAGAATTAAATGATAAGTTGAACAATACTCTGCGGATATGTGACATGCATTATCAGAGGATGATATTTGCCTGGGACCAGGTGAAAAAACATTTCCCGGTGTCGGGGAATATACTTAAAAGCTTAACTCCTGTCGAGCTGGCGTTATTTGATCAGCTCATTTACAGATTTTTAAAACTTCAGGATATAATGGGATCGAGACTTTTCAGACAGATCCTCGAAATGCTTGGGGAAGATGTGTCGGGAACTCCGTTTATTGACATTCTTAATAAAATGGAGAAACTGGTTCTTATTGAAAAGGCTGAAGTATGGATCAATCTCAGGGAAACACGCAATGCAATTTCCCATGAATATCCTTTTGATCTGGATGAACAGGCAGGCGAATTGAATCTTCTTATTACAGATATTGGAATGCTGTCAGATATCTGGCTAAAACTTAAGGATTATACTTTATCAAGACTTAAAGGTTAAGGTTTAGGTTAAGAGGGAAATACACTCAGCCTCAAACCCAGTATCGAATATCTTAAAGCTAAGGGCTCAGAGCTTAGGGCTCAGGGCTGAGTTCGCAACCCCCTGTGCTCTTTGCCCTGCGCTCTGCGCTTTCAACCTCAACCTCAGCCTCAGCCTCAACCTCAGCCTCAACCTCAACCTCAGACGCCTCAACCTCAATATTCTAACCAAAGAACCTGAGCTCTTGTCGAAAACGATTTAACCATGGAAATACAACTTATACAGAATAAAATCTATGAAATCAGGGGACATAAAGTAATGCTTGATTTCGATCTGGCGGAACTTTATGAAGTACCAACCAAGGCATTAAATCAAGCAGAAAAAAGGAATATACAACGCATTCCTTCTGATTTTATGTTTCGCCTTACACTTGATGAGTGGGATTTAATGCGGTCACAATTTGCCACCGCATCTGGAAATAGAATTGTTATGCGGTCACAAAATGTGACTGCATCCCAGAATAAGAGAAATGTGTCAGCTACGCCTTATGCATTTACTGAACAAGGACTTGCCATGCTTAGCGGAATATTGAATTCCGATAAGGCAATAAATGTAAATATTGCTATAATGCGAGCCTTTGTACTAATAAGACAATATGCTCTTACCTATCGGGATTTGACTGAACGGTTAAAAGAAATTGAAGGTAAATTTGAAGATATTTATGAAGCCATAGATTACCTTCTTGATAAAGATAAAATTGATACAAAGCAGCAACAAAGAAGAAAGATAGGATTTAAGCAAAGCAAGTCCGATAAACAATAAAAGGAATATATTAAGAAATTTGCTTTGAACCTTAAACCTTAAACTTTAAACCTTGAACTTAGAATTATTAGTCATTATTAGCAATTATTACCAGTTATTAGCGAATATTAGCTGTTATTAACATGAGGTATAATCCATTCAGACCAAATAGCATAGCTTCATCTGCATTGTTTCAGGGAAGGAAAGAGGAAATGATGTTTATTGAACAAAGTTTGTTTCAGACTAAAAATGGGAATCCGCAACATTTTTTGATAGAAGGGGAAAGGGGATTAGGGAAATCTTCACTGTTCCTGATGGTTGAAAACCAGGCTACAGGACAGATTCCGTTACAAAGTTCAGAAAAGGTTAATTTTCTTGTAATAAATATTGAGCTTGACTCCACCCAAACTTTCTTTGAAATTCTGAAATCTATTGCAGCAGATTTTAAGCGAGCTCTGGCAGAAAGAGATAAGATAAAAAAGCTGGCTTCCGGGGTATGGGATTTTTTAAGTAACTGGGAAATATTAGGTGTCCGATATCATAGGATAGATGAGAATCTGGTTCAACCATATGAAATTCTGAACGCTTTAGTAGTAAATTTTGAAAAGGTTATACGGCTGGCTGAAAAGGAGATGGATGGAATTCTTATTCTTATAGATGAGGCTGATCGTCCAGGTGAAAAGGCTTCACTTGGAGAATTGGTAAAATTGCTCACGGAGAAGCTTACAAAAAGAGGATGCGATCAGGTTGTGATAGGGATGACCGGTCAACCTGGGTTGATATCAAAACTTAGAGCAAGTCATGAATCTTCAACCCGCATATTTTCATCACTGACACTAAAACCTCTTAGTGATGAAGAAAACAGGGAAGTTGTGTTAAGCGGACTGGAGGAAGCGAACAAAGTGAATAAGGAACAAACTTTCATTGACAAGGACGCATTGGAATTGCTCTCACAATTATCTGAAGGTTATCCTCATTTTTTACAGGAATTTGCTTTTAAAGCATTTGAGCAGGATGTGAATAATCGAATTTGCATTGAAGATGTAAAGAATGGAGCATTTGGACCCTTTGGTGCTCTTAAACAATTGGGGAACAAGTATTTTAATGATTTATATTTCACACAGATTGGCTCAGATGAATACAGAAGAGTATTACAGGCCATGGCCCGTTTTTCTGATTCCTGGGTTAACCGGGAAATGATTAAAAATGAAATATCAATTAAGGAAACTACATTAAATAATGCACTTCAAGCATTAAAAACCCGAGGCATTATAGTACCAAATCCAGCACAGCCAGGTGAGTTCAGATTACCAACCAAGTCATTTGCAGCCTGGATAAAAGCATTTTATATGCTGAAGGAAGATCCATTTATTTCCTAAACCTTAAACCTTAAACCTTGAACTTTAAACCTATGAAACGAATATCCCCACCCCTCTCCCTTAGTATCTTCCTGCTCGTCGCCCTGCTCCTCGTTTCCGGCTGCACCTCCCAGAAGAAACTCGCCTACCTCCAGAACCTTCCCGAACCCGATGGCCAGGAATTTTTCACAATGGATAAACCCGGATATAAGATTCAGCCAAGAGATGTTCTGTACCTTACTGCAAAAGCACTTAATGCCGAAGGTAAAATTGAAGATTATCTTTCCTCTTCAAGGACTACGGTAACCTCTCAGGCCGGTGGCGAGGCTGGTGGTTTCCTTTATGGATATGATGTAAGTGAAGATGGTTTTATTCGTTTACCGGTTATTGGACTGATCAAAGTAGAGAATCTGACTTTAGAAGAAGCCAGACCTATCATTCAGGAGGCTGTTGATAAGGTATTTAATAATACAACTGTAGAATGTAAACTGTTGAGTTTTAAATTTACGGTTATTGGAGAAGTCAGGGGGCCTGGAACATATGTAAACTATAATAATTATCTTACAGTTCTGGAGGCAATCGGACGTGCCGGAGGTATTGGTGATTATGGTAAAAGAGACAGAGTTCTGGTGGTACGTGCTGAGGAAAAGGGGAGCAAAACATTCAGATTAAATCTTCAGGATAAATCAATTTTAAATTCAGAGGCCTATTTTCTGCTTCCGAATGATGTTGTTATTGTTGAACCCCAGCCTCAAAAGATATTCAACATGAACCTGCCGACAATTTCGTTTATTATTAACTCAACTCTCCTGACTCTTTCTACCACTTTACTGCTGATAAATTATATAGGTCAATAAATGAATAAAACAGAGTTTAAAATTTTACTAAGTAAGTAGTTATTAAATCTCTGTAAAATTATTCTGACTTTTTGGCAGAATAAAATTATAGTTCAATGTGACAAATCTCAATTATTATGACATATAACAGTCCAAATTACAACATTGAAGAATCACCAGGACCATACTCCGAGAATGAATCTCTCGATATCAAACGATACCTTTCGCTTATCATTAGCAACTGGTATTGGTTTGCGGTTTCGCTTCTTATCGCAATGAGTATAGCATATGGTATAAACCGGTGGTCAGAAGAAGTCTATACAGTGTCTTCAACAATTCTTGTTAAGGATGAATCCAATACAGCACTTACAAATATTTTTCCTTCATCAGGAAGTTACAGGGGGCAGCAGAACCTTAATAATGAAATAGGTATCCTGAAGTCATTTAATCTTAACTCCCGCGTAATGGAGGAACTCCCGGATTTTTATATAAACTATATAAAAGTCGGGAAGAGAGGAATTGCCGAAACAAGGATGTATCAAAGTGCTCCTTTTATAGTAATTTATGAATCAATTAACAGACAGAAACCTTTTCAGCAAATTGACATCAGGATAATTGATGATAAGAAATATAGACTAACGATTGATGGGGATAAAAACTTTGAAAAGGAGCTTCAGTTTGGAGAACATTTTAATGATATGGGTTTCGATTTCAGAATAGAACTGCGGGATAAGGATCGATTCAGATTCGATCCAAAAAACTCCAATAAATATTACTTCTACTTTGTTACCAATTCTTATCTGGCAAATCTGTATAGGTCAAGTTTATCAATTAATCCGACGCTTGAAGAGTCTTCCCTGATGACGCTTAGAACTTCAGGGTATGTTCCGGAACAGGAAGCTACCTATTTAAATACTCTTATGGAAAAATACCTGGAGTTTGGACTTGAATATAAGAATAAGACAGTTGAGCAGACTCTGATTTTTATTGATGAACAATTAGCGAAAATTTCAGATTCATTAAAAATAGCAGAGCGAAATCTGGAAATGTTCAAGCTTTCAAATAAAATTTTAGAGATCAGCTATGAAGGGACTCAGATACGAGACAAACTGGAGAAAATAGACCAGGAAAGAACCAACCTGCTTATTCAGAAAAAATATATTGAATACCTGAAAGAGTACATCAGTTCAAAGCAGGAGACTGAAGAGATTATTGCACCGGCAGTAATGGGAGTAGCAGATCAGCAGCTTATTAATCTTGTTTCAGACCTGTCGGAAAAGCAGCTCCAAAGAAGACAGTTTACAATGAATATTAACGAAGTTACGGACGCATCAAAGTTATTATCTTCAGAGATTGAGTTATTAAGGAGAGCGATAGATGAAAACCTGAATGACAAATTGAAGATTGTAGTCGGGACCATAGAGGAAAAAGATATTGAAATCAGATCTCTCTGGAGAGAATTGATGAAACTTCCTGTCACAGAACGGCAACTGATTAACATCCAGCGGAATTATGATATAAACAATACGGTATACACATATCTTCTTGAAAAAAGGGCTGAAGCAGGAATTGCAAGAGCTTCCAATGCGTCGGATAACAGGATAATTGACAGGGCAGGGGCTTCCATGACAAATAAGATTAAACCGAAGGATAAACAGAATCAGCTGTTTGCAGTAATTTTTGGACTTGCCTTTCCATTCATATTAATAATGATTATTGATTTTCTTAATAACAAGATTATTGACAGGAAAGATGTTGAAAAGCTGACAAAGGTACCTATTGTTGGGTATATCAGTCATAACAGCATGAATTCCGAACTGCCGGTTATTGAAAAAACCGGGTCCACCCTGGCTGAATCATTCAGGTCAGTTCGTACAAATCTTAAATACTTTGTAAAAGATTTAAAAAATCCAGTTATAGCTGTCAGTTCAACAATTACTGCAGAAGGTAAAACATTTATATCAGCAAACCTGGCTTCAATATTTGCCATTTCAGGCAAAAAGGTCCTCCTGATAGGGCTTGACCTGAGAAAGCCCAGAATACACAGGCTTTTGGGTAAAAGTAACGAATCGGGATTAAGTAACTTTCTTATCGGACAGGAGGCATTTGAAGATGTTATAAGCAAAACTGAAGTCGAAAACCTGTGGTATGCCACTGCAGGTCCTGTTCCTCCAAATCCGTCAGAACTTATTGATTCCTCAAAGATGTTTGAATTTATAAACAAGGCTAAAGCTGAATTTGATATCATAATAATTGATACCCCTCCTGTCGGAATAGTAACAGATGCCCTTTTATGTGCCTCTTTTACCGATGTATATATTTTCGTTGTAAGACAAAGATATTCATCCAAGAACACTCTGGAGCTTATTGATGAATTGCATAAAAGCAGGAATATTAAGAATATGGGGATAATTATAAACGACATAAGCCTTTCGGGTTATTACGGTTACGGTCTGCGGTATGGATCATACCTCGGATACGGTTATTCATATGGCTATAATTATTATGGCAGCTATGCCGATCGCATGTACGGATATAAAGGATCATCTGATAAATACTATACTGAGGATTGAAAATGGTTTTAAGTGATCCACAAACCTTCTCTGCTTTTATACATACTACTTACTATCTACTACTTACCACTTACTTTCTTCTTTCATGTTTAACCCCGATCAAAAGACCCTTATAATCCGCCCCAAAGGCAAGCTTTTTAGTCTTAATCTGACAGAGCTGTGGCAATACCGCGATCTTCTTGATATGTACATAAAAAGGGATATTGTTACATTATATAAGCAGACAGTTCTCGGGCCAATCTGGTTTTTTGTTCAGCCTGTATTCACCACAATAGTCTATATGTTTGTTTTCGGAGGGCTGGCTGGAATTTCAACTGATGGGATTCCAAAACCGCTCTTCTATCTTTCAGGGATATGTTTATGGAATTATTTTTCTGAATCACTGACAAAAACATCTGACACGTTTATTTCCAACCAGTCTATATTTGGAAAGGTATATTTCCCTAGGCTTGTAGCACCATTATCGATAGTCATTACGGGTATTCTTAAAATGTTTATCCAGCTGGGTTTATTTCTAATTGTTTATTTATGGTTTGCATTTACCGGCTTACCGGTTAAGATTAATTCTTACGCAATTTTATTTCCCGTTCTTATTCTG
>Ga0129298_10000636_pt1 | contig 14214 bp, 9 predicted proteins | sample I19B2metaG_FD_94707 | JGI IMG/M metagenome (GOLD analysis project Ga0129298, IMG submission 94707) | Lake sediment bacterial and archeal communities from Gulf of Boni, Indonesia to study Microbial Dark Matter (Phase II) - ​I19B2 metaG | ecosystem: Environmental > Aquatic > Freshwater > Lake >... | reverse complement strand
TGAATACTGAGTTTGGTAAGATTGCACAAGAGGTGACTGCAGCAGAACCCAAAAAAACCCCTCTAGAGAAAAGGACAGATGAGATAGGCAAATGGCTCGGAATCATCTCTCTCTTCCTCTGTTTCCTCGTTGCAGGAATCAGCATAATACGGGAAGCTTTAGGCGGCAAGATTGATTTAGGGTTTTTCGTTAGTATGGTGATGTTTGCCGTATCCCTCGCAGTAGCAGCAGTTCCTGAGGCATTAGCTGCTATTGTCACAGGTGCCCTCGCCATTGGTATGCACCAGATGGCCAAGAGAAATGCCCTGATAAGGAAGATGCCTGCTGTTGAGACCTTAGGCTGTACAACGGTAATATGTTCGGATAAGACAGGCACGCTCACAAAAGGCGAGATGACAGTGAGAAGAATCTTTACTGGCGGCAGGATCATCGAAGTTACCGGTGTAGGCTATGACCCAGTTGGAGAGTTTATCGGCTCTGAGTTAATGAATGCACCTGAGAGGAAAACGGTTCGAACATTCCTTATCGGAGGACTTCTCTGTAATGATGCTTCCATGGCAAAAATAGATGGTAAATGGACCATAAAGGGTGACCCTACAGAAGGTGCTCTTGTTGTGGCAGCAGCAAAGGCAAACTTACACCAGGCTGAGATACGGCTTGAAAATCCAAGGACTGAGGAGATACCTTTCAGTTCTGAGCGAAAAAGGATGACCACTATCCATGAAATGAAAGAGGGAACAAGAATAGCATTTATGAAGGGGGCTCCAGAGGTAGTTTTGGAAAGATGTTCTTATATTTTAGAAGACAAGGGAATAAGGGAGATAAAAGAGACAGAGAAGGCACAGATCGTGAAGGTAAACGAGGAGATGGCAAAAGATGCACTAAGGGTTCTTGGGATAGCGTATAGAGACCTCCCTGAGGGGATTGCGTGCACAGAAGAATACGTTGAACGTGATCTGATTTTTGTCGGCCTTGCTGGAATGATAGATCCGCCAAGGGAAGAAGCAATAGAGGCTATTCATGTATGCAAACAGGTGCATATAAAACCCATAATGATTACAGGAGATCATGAACTCACGGCTGTAACCATCGCGAAAGAAATCGGCATTTATCAGGAAGGAGACATCGTGTTGACGGGTGGAGAGTTAGAAAAGATGCCCGATGAAAAATTCGAAAAGATTGTGGATAAAGTTACTGTCTATGCAAGGGTATCGCCGATGGATAAGTTAAAGATAGTCAAGGCATGGAAGAAGAAGGGCGAAGTAGTAGCAATGACCGGCGACGGGGTAAACGATGCTCCTGCCCTCAAACATGCTGATATCGGAATAGCCATGGGGATAACTGGCACAGAGGTGACAAAAGAGGCATCTGATATGGTCCTGAGCGACGATAATTTCGCCACCATTGTGAAGGCTATTGAGCGTGGCAGATGGATTTATGACAATATAAAGAAATATCTCACCTATCTTCTCAGGTGTAATATTACAGAGGTAGTAGTCATTGGTGGCGTGGTGCTCGCTATGGGTCCTGAGTATCTCCCTCTTCTTCCCGCAGCCATATTGTACATAAACTTAGTTACTGATGGACTACCGGCGCTTGCTTTAGGAATTGCGCCACCTGACCCTGATATTATGCAAAGACCACCGAGGGACCCGAAAGAGAGTGTCTTTTCATGGGATGTGAGGGCATTCATCTTACTCGCCTTAGTGATCGAAATCCCCTTCTTCTTTTTTCTCTTTTTCCATGAACTCATTGATAAAGCATATGCAAGGACAGAGATATTCTTCCTGTTCATCATTATAGAGCTCATCATTGCTCTTAACTTCAGATCCCTCAGATACAGCATCTTCAAGGCGCCTCCTCACAAATGGCTCCTCATTGCCATCGCATCACAGATCATATTGACAGCTTTCATAATCCAGATTCCCTCTGTTCGTGATTCCTTTGGAATACTAAAACTATCAGCCTCTGATCTCGGAATCATTTTAGGATTTGGTCTTGTTGTATTTGCCTCGATGGAGGGTATTAAGGCACTGTTAAGAAGGAAGCCCCATGCGGGAAGAAAAATTTCTGCTTAGAACCTCAGCGAGCTTCTCTCTAAACATCTTTGGGTGGGTTCCTTCCCAGTAAATCTTGCCGCAGTCACTGCATCTGAGAAAAACATGGAACCGAAGGAAAACAAAATCAGGGACAGATTCCTTTATCTCGTTCTTATCGGAAAGCCTTGAAAGCTGTCCATTACAGGCAACGCATCTGCTGAGAGGATGAAACTCTTTTAGTTTCAGTGCATGGATAACCTCAAGAAGCTGTGCAAAGGAGTCATTTGCTCTTATGAGAAGATAATCCGTGATCCCCTTTATCTTTACAAGGCGTGTGTCTCTCGTTAAGATGAGCCTTCCCTGCTCTCTGGCAATCCTGATAAGTCTGGTGTCTATTACGTTGGGATAGTATAAGGTATCAAACCCTAACAGTCTCAGCCATCGTGCAAGCCTTCCGAGCATAACATCAGCGATGAAGCGGTAATTTCGTGAGGTGTCAGACATCGGGAGATTTTCTGCCACCTCACGCCTCACACGAGTTTATTTTTCAACCTGAGGTTCAGCAGGAATAAATGGTAGGACATCCCTCTTTACGAAAGTATTTTTGTACTTCGTCATTCCTGTGCCAGCTGGGATTATCCTCCCCATAATCACATTCTCTTTGAGTCCTCTAAGTTCATCAACAGAACCATTAATAGCTGCCTCTGTAAGGACCCTCGTTGTTTCCTGGAATGAGGCAGCCGACACAAAACTGTCTGTCGACAGAGATGCCTTTGTAATACCAAGGAGGAGAGGTTTCCCCTGTGCAGGCCTGCCGCCTTGCGCCTTCATCTTTGCATTCTCTTCTTGGAAGGGTAATCTGTCCACCTGTTCACCGTTAAGGAACATCGTATCACCTGGGTCTTCAATCCTTACCTTTTTCATCATCTGCCTGACAATAATTTCTATATGCTTGTCATTAATCGAAACACCCTGGAGTCTGTAAACCTTCTGAACTTCATCAACGAGATATCTCTGGAGCTCCTTCGGCCCGAGGATGTCAAGGATATTGTGAGGATTTACAGCGCCGTCCATGAGTGGTTCTCCAGCCCTTACCCAGTCACCTTCATGAACACTGACGTGCTTACCTTTCGGGATAAGATACTCTCTCACATCATCTCCTCCCTTGACAACAACAACCCGCATCCCCTTCTGTGCCCCTCTGAACTCTACCATGCCACCTATCTCTGCGACGATTGCCTGCTCTTTTGGACGTCTTGCCTCAAAAAGTTCAGCAACTCTTGGCAGTCCTCCCGTTATATCCTTTGTCTTTGTTGTCTCCCTCGGAATCTTTGCGAGTATGTCTCCCGGGAAAACGGGATCGCTCTTTTCAACAAGGATATGTGCACCCGATGGCAGGAGATACCGCGCGAGATTGTTTGTTCCCGGAATTTTCGTTGTCCTTCCTTGCTCATCTTTGACCGAAATCCTCGGCCTCATATTCGCAGGATAGTCTATTATTACCTTGTGAGAAAGGCCTGTTGTCTCATCAACCTCTTCCTTTACCGTCACACCTTCAACGATGTCGCCGAGGGCTACCTTCCCGCCCATCTCTGTGAGTATTGGCGTAGAATAAGGATCCCACTCAACGAGTCTCTGTCCTAATTCAACCTTCTGCCCATCCTCAACAAGGAGCTTAGCTCCATAGACAACGGAATATTTCTCTCTTTCCCTGCCCTTTGAATCTGCAACAGCAATGCTTCCATTCCTGTTCATAACAACAGAGAGGCCTTCCCTGTTTTTTACCGTAATAATATTTATGAACTTTATTATCCCGGGGTTTTTGCTCTCAAGAACTGTTCGCTCCACGACCCTCGCAGCTGCGCCTCCAATATGGAAGGTTCTCATCGTAAGCTGTGTGCCTGGTTCCCCAATAGACTGAGCTGCAATGATACCAACCGCTTCACCTATTTCTGCTGGTTCGCCTCTTCCAAGATCCCTGCCGTAACACTTGGTACATACGCCATGCTTTGACTGACAGGTGAGCACGGATCGTATCTTAGCCCTGTCTATTCCTGCGTCAATAACCCTTTGTGTTAATTCATCATCTATTTCCTGATTTCTCTTCACGATCAATTCTTTGGTTACGGGGTCTTTGATATCCTCAGCAGCTATTCTGCCAAAAATTCTCTCTTCCAGAGGCTGTATAATCTCTCCTCCTTCTACAAGGGATACAACTGTAATGCCGTCAGTCGTCCCGCAGTCATCCTCTGTAACAATAATATCCTGTGAAACATCAACGAGCCTCCTCGTGAGATAACCCGAGTTTGCAGTTTTAAGAGCTGTATCAGCAAGTCCCTTCCGTGCACCGTGTGTGGAAATGAAGTACTGCAGAGGGGTTAACCCCTCTCTGAAATTTGCTGTTATTGGCGTTTCTATGATCTCACCAGAGGGTTTTGCCATGAGGCCCCTCATGCCCGCAAGCTGCCGTATCTGGGCAGTGCTCCCTCTTGCGCCTGAATCGGCCATCATGAAGATGCTGTTAAAGGACCTCCTTTCTTTGAGTTCTTCTTCAGAAAAGGATTTGTCCTCCTCAGCGCCAAGTTCCTTCATCATTTCATCTGCAATCTTCTCAGTCACATTTGCCCATATATCAATCACTTTGTTGTAGCGCTCACCATGAGTTATAAGGCCATCTGCATACTGTTTCTGAACCTCGATAACCTCCTGTTCCGCTGTTCGTATCAGTCCTGGTTTCTTTGATGGTATGTGCATATCAGCCATGCAGATGGATATGCCCGATTTTGTTGCGTAACGGAAACCGATCTTTTCCAGATTATCAAGGAAGACAACGGTTTCCCTCTTGCCAGCCTTTTTATATGAGTATTCTATGAGTTTACCGATCTCTTTCTTTGTGATATCTCTATTTACCATTGAGAAGGAAATCCCCTTTGGCAGTATTTCGCTGAAGAGAACCCTCCCTGTTGTCGTCTCAACAAACTCTCCATTCATCCTTACCTTAATCTTCGCATGTTCAGCCAGAATTCCTGCATCATAAGCAACCCTGACATCCTCAGGGTCGGCAAATACCCTTCCCTCTCCTGCTGCACCCTTTCTTTCCTTCGTGAGAAAATAAATCCCGAGAACCATATCCTGCGTCGGAACCACAATAGGTTTTCCGTTCGCTGGAGAAAGAATATTGTTAACAGCCATTATAAGGACTCTTGCCTCTATCTGAGCCTCTATAGAGAGTGGCACATGAACAGCCATCTGATCTCCGTCAAAATCTGCATTGAAGGCAGTACAAACCAGCGGATGCAGTTTTATAGCTTTCCCTTCGACAAGAACAGGGTCAAATGCCTGGATACCAAGCCTGTGGAGAGTCGGTGCGCGGTTAAGGAGTACAGGATGTTCCCTAATCACCTCTTCAAGGGCATCCCAGACCTCAGGCTCCTCCTTCTCAACAAGCTTCTTTGCTGATTTTATTGTCGTTGCATACCCCTTTTCTTCAAGCTTGTGGAAAATAAAAGGCTTAAAGAGTTCCAAGGCCATCCTTTTTGGAAGTCCACACTGGTGAAGCTTGAGATCGGGACCTACGACAATAACAGACCTGCCTGAATAATCAACGCGTTTCCCCAAGAGATTCTGCCTGAAGCGCCCCTGCTTTCCTTTTATCATATCGCTCAGAGACTTGAGAAGTCTTTTTGTTGTAGTCTTCAGAATCTTGCTTCTCCTCCCGTTATCAAAGAGTGCATCAACAGCCTCCTGGAGCATCCTTTTCTCATTCTTGATGATTACACTTGGTGCCTTCAGTTCCATCAGCCTCTTAAGCCTGTTATTCCTGTTGATTACTCTTCGGTAGAGATCATTCAGGTCAGAAGTAGCAAAACGCCCACCCTCCAATGGCACAAGGGGTCGCAGATCAGGAGGTAAAACAGGTATGACATCCATAATCATCCACTCTGGTTTATTACCTGATTTCCTGAAGGACTCAACAACTCTCACCCTCTTTGTAAGTTTCTTCTTTACCCCGAGGGAAGATGCCTCCTTTACTTTCACCTTGAGCTCTGCGGCAAGGACCTCGATATCGACCTTCCGGAGGAGCTCCCTGATTGCCTCTGCGCCCATCCCTGCCTTGAATCGGGAACCATACTCCAAGGTCTTCTTCTTATATGCATCCTCATTGAGGAGTTCCTTTTCTTTAAGAGGCGTGTCTCCAGGGTCCGTTACGACATAGTTTTCAAAATAGAGTACCTTCTCAAGGTGTCGCATTGTCATATCAAGCAACGTCCCTATCCTGCTCGGTACTCCCTTCAGGAACCATATATGAGCCACTGGACTCGCAAGTTCGATATGCCCTAATCGTTCACGCCTTACCTTAGACTGAACAACCTCGACTCCACATTTATCACATACTACTCCCCTGTGCTTCATACGCCTGTATTTACCACATATACACTCCCAATCTTTTACAGGACCAAAGATCTTTGCACAGAAAAGACCGTCCCTTTCGGGTTTGAAGGTGCGGTAATTTATCGTTTCAGGCTTTTTAATCTCCCCGTACGACCATTCTCTTATCTTTTCCGGTGATGTAAGTCTTATCCGCATGGCCTCAAAGTCCAACGGATTCTTTGGTTTCTGAAAGATTGAATAGATATCTTCTACCAAACTACTCCCCCTTCTCTTTTTTCTCCAAGAGCTCTACATCCAGTCCGAGACTCTGGAGTTCTTTTATTAATACATGGAAAGATTCCGGGATTCCAGGTTCGAGAGTTGCATCTCCTTTTACAATTGCCTCATACATATGTGCCCTGCCAGTAACATCATCGCTTTTAACAGTAAGAAACTCCTGGAGTGTATACGCTGCTCCGTAAGCCTCTAACGCCCATACTTCCATTTCACCCAGTCTTTGACCACCAAATTGCGCTTTTCCTCCGAGAGGCTGTTGTGTAACAAGCGAATAAGGCCCAATGGAACGGGCATGCATCTTGTCATCTACAAGGTGATGGAGCTTCATCATATACATATGTCCGACAGTCACAGGTCTATTAAAGGGCTCCCCGGTGCTTCCGTCATAAAGTGTTATCTGGCCTGACTTCGGAAGATTTGCCTTCCCAAGGAAATCCTTTATCTCCGACTCTTTTGCACCCTCAAACACAGGAGTCGCAACATAAAGTCCCAAGGCCTTTGCTGCCCAGCCAAGATGCGTTTCCAGTATCTGACCAACATTCATTCTCGACGGGACACCAAGGGGGTTGAGAACGATATCAATAGGAGATCCATCCGGGAGATATGGCATATCTTCTTCTGGAAGTGCCATTGCAACTACTCCCTTGTTGCCATGGCGGCCTGCCATTTTGTCACCAACCTGGACTTTACGCTTCATCGCAACATATACTTTTACTACTTTATTCACTCCATGAGGGAGTTCATCACCAGTCTTTACCCTGTCAATCCTTTCATCATACCTTGACTCAAGATAGCGTATATAATGGTTCGTCTCATTATGGATAGACTCCACCTTCTCACGAATGGCACTGTTTTCTATCTTGATACGCATCAGATGCTCATCTTTTATTCTATTGAGATGTTCCCCCTTCAATTTCCCCCCCTCTGGGCATATAACTTCTTTGGTCTTAGAGTCTTTCACATCCTCGATGACCTTCTGCCCGAGGAGGAGTTCCCTCAACTTCCTGAATTTCTCCTCCTTTATAATCCTCACTTCCTCTTCAAAGTCTCGCTGAAGTCTCTGTATATCTTCCTCTTCTATGCTTTTTGCCCTTTCATCCTTCTCTGTCCCTTTCCTTGAAAAGATTCTCACATCAACAACTGTCCCCTCTATTCCGGGTGGAACATAAAGACAACTCTCCTTTACCTCTTCTGCCTTTTCTCCGAATATTGCCCGTAGGAGTTTTTCCTCTGGCGTGAGCTGTGTTTCTCCCTTTGGAGTAACTTTACCCACAAGAATATCCCCAGGCTTTACTTCTGCACCTATTCTTATGATCCCGCTTTCGTCGAGATCCTTGAGTATTTCTTCCCCAACATTAGGGATATCCCGCGTGATTTCTTCAGGCCCAAGCTTTGTCTCTCGAGACTCGATTTCAAACTCCTCTATATGCACTGATGTAAAGACATCGTCCTTTACAAGTCTTTCACTAATAAGGATTGCATCTTCAAAATTGTATCCACCCCAAGGCATAAAAGCCACAAGCACATTTTTGCCAAGGGCAAGCTCTCCAAGCTCGGTAGAAGGACCTTCAGCAAGGATATCGCCTTGTTCGACAATATCACCAACCCTTACTATTGGCCTCTGGGTAATGCACGTTGCCTGGTTAGACCTATGAAACTTTATGAGGTTATATATATCGACACTTCTTCCATCACCTGAAACCCTGACGACAACCCTTCCTGCATCGACACTCTCAACAACACCAGCCCTTTTTGCAAGGACAAGGGCTCCTGAATCCCTTGCTGCTACATTTTCCATGCCCGTACCCACTATTGGGGCTTCTGATTGTAAAAGCGGGACTGCCTGCCTTTGCATATTCGACCCCATCAGTGCCCTGTTTGCGTCGTCATTTTCAAGGAAGGGTATAAGAGAAGCAGAAACGCCAACAATCTGCTTTGGAGAAACATCCATGTAGTCAACTTCCTGGGGTGACACCATCCTGAAGTCCCCGCCAACCCTTGCGGAAACAGTCCCTCCAAGAAGATTGCCATGTCTATCCATGGGGGATGTCGCCTCTGCAATTATATATTTTTCGCCTTCTATTGCTGAGAGATATTCAATATCTTTTGTAACTCTGCCATTCACGATCTTCCTGTAAGGGACTTCTATGAAGCCGAAATCATTTACCCTCGCATATGATGCAAGAGAAGATATAAGTCCGATATTCGGCCCCTCAGGCGTCTCTATTGGACAAATCCTCCCGTAGTGTGTTGGGTGTACATCCCTTACCTCAAATCCTGCCCTCTCCCGTGTAAGACCACCTGGACCGAGGGCAGAAAGCCTCCTCTTATGGGTAATCTCAGAGAGAGGGTTTGTCTGGTCCATAAACTGGCTGAGCTGGCTCGAACCAAAAAACTCTTTGACCGCAGCAACAACAGGTTTAGCATTTATGAGATCGTGCGGCATTGCTGTCTCGAGGTCTGTGAGGGTCATCTTTTCCTTTATTGCTCGCTCCATTCTCACGAGCCCAATTCTGAACTGGTTTTCAAGAAGCTCACCAACACCTCTCACTCTCCTGTTTCCGAGATGGTCAATGTCATCAATCTCGCCCTTTCCTGTCCTGAGGCCAAAAAGATATCGAACGATCTCAATGATGTCTTTATCTGTAAGTACCCTATTGTCGAGCTGGACATCAAGACCAAGTCGTTTATTCAATTTCAAGCGTCCAACCGGTGCAAGGTCATATCGTTTTGAGTCAAAAAACAATCCATTAAAAAGTGCTTTTGCAGCATTTAAGGTTGGAGGTTCGCCAGGTCTCAATTTTTTGTATATCTCAACAAGTGCCTCATCCTCAGTACTAACACCATCTGTCAAAAGGGTATCTCTGAGAGAAGGCAAATAGTTGACATTGTCTATAAAAAGAAGACTGATGGTATCAATCTTGAGAGAGAGAATCCTGCTGAGAGCATCTTCTGTAATAACCTCATTGCCCTCGAGTATCACCTCTCCCGTTGATGGATCGATAATATCCTTCAGGGTAACCCTATCAAGAATCTCTTCCCTTGAGATGGGTATCTCCTTGATCCCGAAGGCATCCATCTTTTTAATGGCGCCCCTTGTAATCTTACTTCCTTCCTTAACAATCAATTCTTTTGAATGAGGGTCATCAACGATGTTACGAGAAGACTTGATCCCTATGAGAACTTCACTGACAGGGCGCGTAAATTTATTATTATCTATCTTGATTATCTCTACGGGATAGAAAATTTTTAGGAGATCTTCATTTGTATAGCCGAGAGCCTTCAAGACTATTGTTGCGGGAAGCTTTTTCCGCCTATCAATCCTCACATACAGGATATCCTTCGCATCGAACTCAAAATCGAGCCACGAACCTCTTGAGGGTATCACCCTTGCAGAATAGAGAAGCCTTCCGCTGGAATGAGTCTTTCCCTTGTCATAACTGAAGAATACTCCTGGGGAACGGTGCAACTGACTGACAACGACGCGTTCTGTTCCATTGACAATAAACGTTCCCGTGTCAGTCATTAAAGGCATCTCACCAATATAGACGTCCTCCTCTCTCGATTCCCTTAACCTCTTGTCTCCCTTTTGCTCAACTTCCCAAAAATTGAGTTTCACCTTAATCTTCAGCGCTGCTGCATAGGTAATACCTTTCTGGAGACAGTCACAGACACTGAACTTAGGTTCGCCTACGACATAACCTAAAAATTCTATCGAGGCTGTCTCATTGTAATCCATTATCGGAAATACACTGAGGAATGCAGCCTGAAGCCCCGTCTCCTCCCTCTTGTCCATTGGAACATCCCTCTGCAAAAACTTCTCATAGGACCTCTTCTGTATCTCTACAAGATTAGGGACTTCCAAGAAGAGAGGGACATTTCCAAAGCGTAATCTTTCTCTTAAAACTCTTGCCATGTTTCTCCTTTTTTCTTTATTAGGTCTTGGGGAATCAGGTTAGATAAAATATTCAATCTTAACGGGTTTATTTATATTTTATCAAAAAGCTGCAAATTTATCAAAAAGCTGCAAACTTTTCTCACGCGTGCTCTTTCCCTGAGAACTCTTGCTCTTCACTATGTTTTAGGGATTGGGTTAGGCAACGTGTCGAATGAACCCTCAGCCCCAGCATCTACCCTTATTTAATCTCTACTGTTGCACCTTGTTCTTCAAGCTTTGCCTTTATTGAGTCAGCTTCCTCCTTTGTAACACCTGTTTTTACAGGCTTTGGCGCTCCATCAACAAGGTCCTTCGCTTCTTTGAGACCGAGCGCCGTGAGTTCCCTTACAACCTTGATAACCTGTATCTTCTTCTCACCAGCGGCAGATAGGATAACATCAAAACTTGTCTTTTCCTCTACCTCCGGCACAGCTGCTCCAGCAGTCGCTCCTGGCGCAAAAGCCATAGCAACCGGCGCTGCAGCCGTTACACCATATCTCTCTTCAAACTCTTTTATAAACTTCGACATCTCGAGAACGGTCATGCTGTCGATAAACTCAAAAACCTGTTCTTTTGTAATATCCATTCTTACGATCCTCCTTGTTTCGTGTTTGGTGTCAGTGTTCAGTGTTAGTAATTACTGTTTAAATATTTTTTATAAACTGCATTGACACTATTCACTGACACTCTCTTTTTTTATTTTCAAAGCATTCATTGCATAAGCAAAACTATTTATAGTCGCACTGAGGGCAGCGGCAAATTTACCGATTGATGCCTGGAAAGAACCCGCAATCATAGACAGCAATACCTTCGCCGACGGTAGCTCAGCGACAGCCTTTATATCATCAACCATGCAGAACTTTCCTTCGATAATACCACTGCTGACCTTAAGCTTTTCGTTCTTCTTTGAATACTCGAGTACCCTTTTTACTGTCAGCACAGGGTCATCATAACTAATAACTACCCCGATAGGACCTTTGAAGGAGTCCTGTGCAACTGAAACGGGTGTGCCCCGGGACGCAATTGTAGCAAGGGTATTTTTAACTACCCTGTACTTGATGTCCTCTTGCCTCAAAAGACTCCTAAACGCCGAGAGTTCAGCAACAGTCAATCCTCTATAATCGGTAAAGATTAATGCCCTTGCTTTATTAAACTCGTCGTTCAGCTTTGTTATGACTTGTTCTTTCTTTTCCTTTTTCAGGTTATACCCCCTTTCCCAGAGATGCTATGTCAATCCTTACCCCTGGTCCCATCGTTGATGAGATAGATACCTTCTTCAGATACTTGCCCTTGCTTGTTGCTGGTTTGGCCTTTACTATTGAATCAACTACCGCCTTAGCATTATCGAGAAGCTTCTGATTATCAAAAGAGACTTTCCCTATGGGTACATGTACAATCCCCGCTTTTTCGGCCTTATATTCTGCCTTTCCTGCTTTTAGCTCCTTTACGGCCCTCGAGATATCAAAGGTCACTGTGCCAAGTTTAGGGTTTGGCATAAGCCCTCTTGGACCGAGTATCTTACCTAATTTCCCCACAATGCCCATCATATCAGGGGTTGCAACAGTCTTGTCAAAGTCAAGCCATCCCTTGCTTATCTTCTCGACAAGGTCTTCTGCACCAACGATGTCTGCACCTGCATCTGTGGCCTCTTTTTCTTTCTCTCCTTTTGCGAAAACCAGGACCTTCACCTTCTTGCCTATCCCGTGGGGAAGGACAACAGATCCCCTAACCATCTGGTCTGATTTCTTCGGATCGATACCAAGATTGAGAGCTAAGTCAATACTCTCATCAAACTTGGTATAGGAAGATTCCTTTACTATTCGTATTGCCTCTTCAAGAGAATATTCCTTACTTCTCTCTATTTTCTCTTTCTCTGCTGTTATTTTCCTTCCCATTTTTTTCCACCTTTAATCTATTATTTCTATGCCCATGCTCCTCGCGGTCCCGCTTATTATCTTTACCGCCTCATCAAGAGAGTAGGCATTCAGGTCCGGGAGTTTCCTTTGCGCTATCTCCCTGACCTGGACTGATGTAACCTTTCCAACCTTATCTTTATTCGGTGTACTCGAACCTTTTATTACACCCGCTGCTTTTTTCAGGAGATCTGAAGCAGGAGGCGTTTTGGTTATAAATGTAAATGATCGATCGGCATAAACCGTTAACACCACAGGTATTATGGTATCTCCCAGTGTCTGGGTCTGTGAATTGAAGACTTTGCAGAACTCCATAATGTTAATCCCATGCGGACCAAGAGCTGGCCCAACAGGTGGTGCGGGATTCGCCTTTCCTGCAGGTATCTGAAGTCTTACCTGAGCCACTTCCTTTTTTTTAGCCATCTAATCCTCCCTATGGGTCGTAGACCTTACGCCTTTTCTACCTGGGAAAAATTGACCTCTACAGGTGTCTGTCTGCCAAAAATGCTGACCAGAATGTAAAGCCTACCATGATCTATATCAACATCTTCTACATAGCCAACAAAATTAGTGAAAGGACCGTCAATGATTCTGACCTGTTCCCCTTTCTGGAATTTCGTCTTAACTTGAGGCATGGGTCCCCTTTCGAGCTGCTGTAAAATAACGGCAATCTCTTCCTCAGAAAGGGCAACAGGTTTTGTTCCGCCCACGAATCCTGTTACTCGCGGTGTGTTCCTGACAAGGTGCCATGTCTCATCATCCATTTCCATTTCTACGAGAATATAACCAGGATAAAATTTCTTGTCACTCTCCCTCTTTTTCCCACCTTTGAGCTCTATAATCTTCTCTGCAGGTATGAGAATCCTTGCTATTTTATCCTGTAACCCTCCCTTATCTCTCCTCTCTTCTATTGTGAGCTTCACTTTCTCCTCATAGCCGGAATACGTGTGAACAACATACCAGTTTTTTCCCATTTATTCACCTTAGTGCGATCCCGACCAGTTTTGAAAGGCCGAGATCCACAATACCCAAAAATATTGAAATAACCAGGGCTGTGATTATTACAACCCACGTCGAACCTATAAGTTCATCCTTTGAGGGGAAAACCACTTTCTTTATCTCGATCTTTACTTCTCTGAAAAATTCCTTAACTTTATTTAACATCGTCTCCTAACAGTCACCCATTTGGGGTTTTTTATAATAATTTTAACTTTTAACTTACACCTTGTAACTTTTAATCTGGCAGGCCAGGAGGGATTTGAACCCCCAACCCTCGGATTTGGAGTCCGATGCTCTAGCCGTTAGAGCTACTGGCCTATGCCTTTACTTCTTTATGTGCTGTATGCCTCCTGCAATGTCTGCAGTATTTCTTCAACTGAAGTTTATCTGGTGTATTCTTTTTATTTTTCATGCTTGAATAATTTTTATTCTTGCACTCTGTACATTGAAAAAGAATTATATCACGCATCGCTGATTTTCCTCTCTCCGCAGAAATCTGTGCTAACCTTTAAATAATATCTGTGTTTATCTGTGTTTTTTTTCATTCCAGTATTTCCGTAACAACACCTGCACCAACGGTCCTTCCACCCTCTCTGATGGCAAACCGTAACTCCTTCTCCATCGCTATCGGTGCAATAAGCTCTACCGCAAGATTTAT
>Ga0129298_10000632_pt1 | contig 14263 bp, 11 predicted proteins | sample I19B2metaG_FD_94707 | JGI IMG/M metagenome (GOLD analysis project Ga0129298, IMG submission 94707) | Lake sediment bacterial and archeal communities from Gulf of Boni, Indonesia to study Microbial Dark Matter (Phase II) - ​I19B2 metaG | ecosystem: Environmental > Aquatic > Freshwater > Lake >... | reverse complement strand
GTTAATACTAGGGCAGAGTAGAGGGAAATCGTCAGAGGAGAAACTAACCGCTACATCGCGCGGCCAAGAAATTCGCGATCTTGTGGTGAACTATGTGAGATGTGACATGTCGGCTGTAGCTCGCTAGAAACCGCTTGGCCTTAGATTTTCTTTACCTGTTCTTCTTCCGCTTCCTTAACTATCTCCGATATTTTTCTCTGCACGTCCTTTGGGAGCGGCTCGGGATAATGTTCCTTCAGAATTTTCTTGGCTTTCTCTTTCGCCAACTCATGTGTCGCTTTGCGCCCGGCTTTCATCCAAGTTGTCTCAGGCCATCTATCGAAGATGGTGGGTATGTGGAGCTCATCTCTTATATGCTTCAATGTGTGCTTATGACCCAAGAAGTTCCCACCAGGTCCTACATCGCTTATTACGTCAACGGCTAGCGTCTCATCGCTTACTTCCGTGCCTCGCACTATTCGAAAGATGTTTCCAAGGATCTCATTGCAAATGACTGCCATCTCCAAGGAGCCGGCGCTGCCGCTCGAGAGGTACCCACAGTCATGCATCAAATTTACTCCCGCGAGCGCGTTCATCAGGGCCATCATCATAGCCTCGGCACCGGCTTGAGCGTCCGGAAGCTTTGAATCGGATGGCGAAGCGAAGCCGTAACAGGGCAGACCATAGAACTCCGCCATTTGCGCATTCAGAACAGAGGTAGTGAACGCGAATTCAGGAGCACCGTAAGAGGTTCTTCCCGTCAGCGGATCCATCACTGCGGACCAACAAGCGTATATGAACGGCGTTCCGGGGTTCACCATCTGACATAACGTCAGTGCTGCCAGATTCTCGGCATTCCCAACAAGATATGTGCCAACGACGGTCCCCGGTCCGGTCGCGCCGACCAACGGAGCTGGGCCCTCCGTTATTGGGATGCCTGCCTCGGCAAATTCAATCATGTTCTCGTTCGCGGCTCCTATGCAGAGTGGTGAAGTTGTCTCGCTGTATAGGCACATTATGGGTCTTCTCTGAAGCTCCTTCATGCCTCCAACGATTGCAACCGCCATCTCCAGCACCTTCTTTGCAGAATAGGCGCTTGGAGCCGAGTAGACGATTGGTTTCACAGTGTTGTTGAATAAGGCCTCCCATTCATGCTCATATTCAACTTGAAGCGGTACGTCGAATGCTCCGGCTATGGCCATGATGAAGGAAAGATGTTCCAGTGCGTCACCAAGTCTGGTTGCGTCCGCGAAATCCTTCTTCGTGGGTCTCCTAAACTCAGCCGTTTCAAGATCTCTGATGAAAGGTGTAGGAGTTCCGCCCAACCCGAAATAGATTCGCCTACCCTCTAACAGAATATCGTACTTGGGGTTTCTACCGCATAGGAGAATCTGTCTCGGCGCTTTTCGTATAGACTCCTCAACGAGGTGCTGAGGAATTCTTACTCTCTCAGTCTTGATGTCTGCTTCTGCCCCAGCTTTCTCGAATATCTGCAGAATCGGCTTTGACGGGACGTGCAAGCCGACTTTCTCTAGCACCTCAAGCGTTGCTGCGTGAATGTCTTCGAGCTGCCCCCTAGAAAAGAAGCGTAGTTGACCGCCTCTCAAGCCCCTCTTGACCATGCGCTTCATCTATCCCTTTGTTGCGACGAGTTTCCTGTCTGAATCAGGACTCATTACGGAGTCAACTAAGACCTCTCGTTTACGCAAACCGTCTCACGAAAATGGGATGTACCTGAGCAAAGTCTTAAGCGTTCCCGGAGCCACCGCTTTAGGAAACCTTCGCATGGATTGCGATAACTTCGCTGCAGCAAGCTTCGTGTTATAGGATCTAGATCTAGGTGGCTCTTTGCTCGTCGTGGTGATGACAACCGTGTTCTTAGATTCCAGCATCATCTTCCTGTTGAACACATCGCTTGCGTTCATTCCAGAGACGTTCGTTAACGGGTTGTGGCTGATTCTTACAACTTTGCTCAACGAAAATATGCTGCGATAGGAGGCAGGACGGAGCGGTCCAATTTCTAATAAGCCCCATATGGTCAGATCAGTCATGGTTGAGATGCCCATCCTTGAAATTCTCTCGAGAGAGGAGATTAGCGATATTCACTCAGCCTCTCTTGAGATCTTGAAACGCGTGGGTTGCAAGATCGATGACGCCGAGTTTCTTGATCTCTTGAAATCGGTTGGCGCCGAAGTCGATCTCAAGTGTAAGGTTGCGAAGCTGCCGGAAAGTCTGGTCGAAGAATCCTTGAAGAAGGCAGGAAAGGTATGCCGACTTTATGGTAGGGATTCAAAGTTTGACGTCACGCTTAGCGGTAGTAACATTCTAGGTCATCAATCCGAGGGGGCGACATACACGTTCGATCTCGAGACGGGCATGCATAGATTATCGACGACGAATGACTTAGCAACCTTCGCGAGGCTCTCTGAGTGTCTGGAGAACGTGAACCTCGTGATGTGCCCCGTTGTGCCTCAAAACTTGCCGATCCAGACACGTGGAATAGACGCGGCAAGAATATGCTTTGACAACACCACGAAACCATGCTCCATCGCAGGGCTTGCCAAGGGCGTGGAGTCGTATGTTCACGAGATGGCGGAGATTGTTGCAGGTGGACCGGAGGAGTTCAGAAAGAGACCGATAATTGTCGACGTTGGGCTGGTACCGACAAGTCCGCTTCAGTTTTCATCACATGAATTGCACGTCTTCAAGGAGGGGGCGAAGCAAGGGCTCTTGTCAAGTGTAGGATCAATGCCTCAAGCCGGCGGAACAGCGCCGATAACGCTCGCTGGAACATTGGTCATACAGATAGCGGAGATCTTGATGGGGATCGTACTGGGTCAACTGGTCAATCCAGGATTGGCTATGTACGCTTTAATTCGAGCTGGGATGATTGACCCGAGATCTGGAGCCTTCAGCTCGGGTGCGACCGAGGTCGCTCTGCTGCAAACCGCAGCTGCCCAAGTCTGCATTGATAAGTACGGTCTATGTGTTGATACCGGATGGGCCGCGTCCGATTCGAAGCTTATGGACGAGCAAGTCGGCTACGAGAAAGCTTTTTCCTGGTTAGAGAGCGGTCTCGTAGGCGCGAGTATGGTTTCTGGAATGGGCGCTCTTGAAACCGGAATCACTCAAAGCCCTGCGCAGCTGCTTATCGATGATGAGATAATACAGATGGTCAAACGCAACGTTCGCGGAATTCGTGTAGATGCAGAAAGACTAGCCTTGGACGTTATCGAGAATATCGGAATCGGAGGCACCTTCCTTGGAGCCAAACACACGTTGGATCATTTGACGGAACTTTCCATGCCGAAGCTTAGCGACAGGTTCACTAGAACGACTTGGCAGAAAAATGGAGCGAGGGACGTGATTCTGAAAGCGAGAAATCGGGCGAGGGAACTGCTCAAGAGTTGTGAGATCCAACCACTCTCCTTAGATGTCAGGAGAAATCTTGACGAATTCGTCAGCACGGCGAAGGCGGAAATCTACCGCAAGCACTCTCATTAGCGAACTGGTGGGTTGGTGTTGCACATATTCGTGCAAGCTACATTGTTGAGCTTTTCAGGTTTTCTAAGGAAAAGTTAACGCCACCAGCCGAACTCCTTTGGGAGCTCGCTTGTAAGCACTTCATGGTCGTGGGTTAATGTCAGGACATCGTCTTCTATTCTTAGGGCCAGCTCTCTTGGTATGTAGACACCCGGCTCAATGGTAAAGACCATTGAAGGCTGAAGGATCTCATCCCCGTTTGAAACTATGTATGGGGGCTCATGAACCTCAAGACCGAGACCATGCCCCGTCCTAGTCATGAAATACCTACCAAGATCATTTTCCTTCAGGCGATCTCTTGCTGCCTGATCAATGGAACCAACTTCTATTCCAGGTCGGGAAGCTCTGATGGCCTTTTCTTGTGCTTCGAGAACGTGTGCATACAGTTCTTCAAATCGCTTATTTTTCCCCAAGATAACAGTCCTCGTAATATCGGCGTAGTATCCAGCGAACGTACACGCCGCATCAATCACGATGCCTTCTCCTTCCGCAATCTTTCTAGCAGAAGGAAGGCAGTGTGGGTCGGCGCCCCTCTCGCCAGCCTGAACAAGCACTACGAACACTGATTCGGCGCCTTCCGAATAGATCTGCTCAGAAAGTCTTCTGGCAAGCTGTTGCTCACTCATATCACGCTCTAGCAGAGTTGGAATCTTCAGGAATGACCTGCTTAGAATCGATGCTGCTTTCTTCAGCAACTGGATTTCTTCTTCCTCTTTGATCTCCCTGATTGTCTGTAGAATTGATTCTCCATCCTCTAGCTTGGGCTTTGCATACTTGGTAAGGATATGAATGAATCGGAAAGGAACCCTCCCCTCCATTCCCCAGCTACCTTTCAGTTCCATCTCTCTGACAAGATCTTCGAGCGCATGGGATGGCCCTTCATTATCTTGCCACCCGTGTAGTTTCATCTGGATGGGACAATCGCGGTATGGGCCTAGCTCAAAATCTGGCGCCAGAAGATTGGGTGGTTCCTCTTTGGGTACGAACAAGAGGAAGATTCTTTCTAGTAAGATTGATTCGACGCTGATTCGACCTGTATAGTACCTTAGATTAGGTCCTGGGACGAGTATGACTCCATCGAGGTTGTTTTCGTGCATCTTTCTCCTCAGTTTCTGAAGTCGAAATTCGTAAGTGCTGTGCGTGAACAAACACCTCGGTCGACCAAAGCCTCTCTTTCAGCATAAAGCTTGTCGTACGGCTCATTCAGTATGGGAAAACTTTGTTTCAGGAGTGTCGTTGTTGCCTCTACTCTTCAGGGCCACTCACACCGCGGACAACCACGACGACGCCACTCCTGAAACTCAAGGACACCTTAATCATGGGAACAACAGACTTCGTTGCTACGACTGCGGACTCCGCAGAGCTGCCAGAGTAGTTACTTACATAACATAGACCTGGCGACACTGGCTGCTGTACGCTGTCCAGACAGCTTCAGCGCGACCTTTGAGCAGATTCGATTGCTCCCGACAACAATAGCCAGATTCGCAACCGAGCAGTAAAGGGAAATCGTTTCCATAATCTTTTACCATAAATGAACCGATAGAGCTATCCGCCGATTACGTCTCTAAAGACCCTGAGCAAATTCTCCCCCAAAATTTTCTTGATCTCTCCATCTGAGTAACCTCTGGACACAAGCCCGCGAGTTACATTATTGAGCTTCGTTATGTCCTCAACGCCTGAGGGGAAAGCTCCACGCTGAAAACTACTTTCCCCAATAAACTCCGCATAAGAGGTTTCCAGTTCACTCTCAACGTAATCGGGGCCGAGACCTACATGATCGACGCCAACTAGCTTGGTAACGTAATCTATATGGTTCAAGATGTGTTCAAGGGTCGGGTTGCTTCCTACAAAATCTGGCCAGAAGTTGATTCCGACGACTCCATTCTTCTCGGCGAGAGCATGGATCTGGTCGTCATCAAGATTCCTCTTATGGTTCCATACTCCGATAGGATTTGAGTGAGAGGCGATTGCCGGGTCCTTCGAACATTCCAACGCATCGTTGAACGTCCTTTTGGATGCGTGAGTGAGATCAATTACAATCCCCAGCTTGTTCATCTCCTCGACGGCCCGTGCTCCAAAGTCGCTGAGGCCGAGACATCGCTGTTCACCGAGTCCATCAGCAAGCTCATTTCTATAGTTCCATGTCAAACCTACACATCTGAGCCCCAGCTTATGAAGGGTTCTCAGCATCGCTAACTCGCCCTCCAAGGGCCTACCTCCCTCAATGGCAAGCACAAACGCTACCCTGCCATCTCTCTTCGCTTCACTAATGTCTCTCGCAGAAGTAGCTACTACTATGTCTCCGTTGCTTTCATCGCATTCCAGGTTCATCATGTCGATGCTTTCAAGAACGAATCGAAGAGATTGTGAACCTGGAAGGTCAGCTCCAGCCGTAGTGACAGCCGCACCGACGCCGCCTTCCTTCATACGATGAATTTGCAGTTTCTTCAGGACGTGAGTTTCACCTAATTTTCGCCTTGGGCAGACCTCTAGGAGTAGAACGTCCCAATGAGCAACAAACAGTAGGGCTTCGCGATGGATCCTTTCCGCTCGTTCTTCTTCAATGGTTGTTAAGCTCAAATGACTCCAAATTGATGTCACGTTGGTCTGCGCTGATAATGGTTGTGTGTAACGGGAGATCTCGCGACTCGGCGGAATGGGGCGCTCGTCTCCATCCCTTCTCAGGTAGCCTTCGTTGAATTTCAGGTGTGTTGGATTTTCTCTCGTATTGGTAGCCTCCGAATGTCTCTATGGAGGATCATGATCTCGCTTCTAGCTGGATATGCTAGTTGTCGGAGCCTCATGGCATATGTACTACCATCCCAGAGACCGTATAGCAAGAGCTTTTATGATGCAGCCCTGACTGAATTCGAGGAAAAAGCTTGAAGGCTATTTCTGTTGTGCTTCTGTCGCTGCTATTCGGTAGTTTCTTCCTTGTGATGGCAGGGGCTCAGCAGGAGCAAGTGCCGCCTATCACAATACACTGGACCGTGCTGGCAGGCGATACGAAGAAGCTTGAAATCGCGGAGTTGATGAAGAAAGAGTTGACTCAAATAGGCGTAAACGTCCAGATCGAGAGTCTCGAGAAGGCCTCGTATTTCGCTCACACATACTTCAGTCCCGGGTTGACTTGGGACGACGGAGGGATGGACGCTGACTACATGGGTTACAGCTGGATGCTCACTGATTATGTGTGGTACATCGGATGCTATGCCTCTGAAGGTCTTCCACCGGTCGGTTGGAACTATTGGGCGTGGACAAATGGCGTTGCTGACAACCTCCTTAGGGCCGGAATGGGCTCATACAACACCACAGAGCGACTGCAACACCTGAATGCTTGGCAGGAAATGCACCAGGAAGACGTAGGCACAATTATCGTTGGGTATCCATTGTACGCCCAGATGACGCGAAAAGAGGTAAAGGGTTATAGCGGGATGTATCGAGCCTACGATGCCGGTAATTGGACAGTAGAAGGAAAGACCAGAGCAGACCAAGTGATCGTCAAGTACGCCTCACATCCAACGACGGGTTTCGTGACAGGGCTTCTCCCATTCTATCTTGGAACTGGATACATACAGCAGAATACTCTGTACCGTTCTCTGTACCAGGTCGGACTAACCCCTGACGGGAAATACGCGGCAGTTCCAGATATGGCCGAATCTGTTGAGTTCTCAAGTGACGGAATGGCGGCAACCTTCCATCTGAGGCGGGACATAAAGTGGCACGATGGTGTGCCATTTACCTCAAAGGATGTCAAGTACACGTTCGATGCGATCCTAGATCCGAAGACCGAGGCCGAGTATTACGGAGATTTCAGCGCCGCCGTCAAATCTGTTGAGGCCCCCGACGACTACACAGTGGTTCTTCATCTAGCAAAGAAATCCCCCGAACTTACGACACTCGTCATGACTTCTTATTCAATGATAGTTCCAGAACATGTGCTTGGGAAGATCTCGAACGATAAACTCAAGACCAGCGAATACAACACCAAGACGCCGCCACCGGGAACCGGACCTTTCAAGTTCAAGGCTTGGACGCGCGCCGAATCCTTTGAAGTGGAAGCTTTCGACGGGTTCTACCGTGGAGCCCCATTCCTGAAGGGAATCGTGTTTGAGACCGTGACCGAACCGATGACAGCTCTGTCAGCTCTGCGGGCACGCGACGTGGACATGATGGATATCTACTTCTCAACGGATATCCCGGATGAGGTTCCTAAGGTGGAGGCCGATCCAGCTTTCCATGTGGAGAGGATTCCGTATCCACGAACACTGTTCATTGCTTTGAATCATAAGCATCCGGTCCTTGCCAATCCGCTTGTGAGACAAGCCATCGCGTATCTCGTTCCCTATGAACAAATACGCGATGTTGTGTACAAGGGCATGCTTCAACTGGGCAACTCTCCCATCCATCCAGCAACGTGGGGTTGGAATCCGAAAGCTCCATCCTACACGTATGACCCTGCGAAGGCCAAGGAACTCATGGCGAAAGCGGCCTATTCACCGTGGCCGCCCCCAGAAGTGGTGACGCCAGAAGCGGTGATTCCGGCAAGTGCCTACGTGATTCCGGTGCTCGGAGGGCTTGTCGTGGGACTGATAGTTGGATTCGGTGCTGCCGCTGTTGTCATGAGGAAGAGAAAAGCCGAATAGCTCCTCCCTCCTTTTTCTTTTTGGAGTGCTCCGGTAAGTGGGGTTAGCGGGATACATCATTAGAAGAATTCTGCTCCTTATTCCTACATTCTTTATCGCTACCGCAATCATATTCCTTCTCATTCATTTCGCACCCGGTGACCCGATCCAGCTAATGTTTGCCGAGTCGGGACACCCGGTTTCTCCTCTAATAATTGAACAGGTGCGAAGGGAACTCGGGCTTGAGCAGCCTCTACACGTGCAGTATCTTATCTGGATTGGTAAGATGCTTAGTGGGGACCTGGGCGTTTCATACAGTGCTCAGTTCGGCCGCCCAGTGCTCTCCCTCATAGGTGAGCGAGTTTGGGTGACTGTCGCGATCATGCTTACAGCGGAAGCCGTATCACTAGTTTTCGCCTTGGCGCTGGGAGTGATTGCTGCCTCGAAGCAGTACTCAGCAGTCGACAATCTGTGCACAGTTTCAGCGTTGTTGGGCTATTCGATGCCAACTTTCTGGACAGCTTTGGTTTCAATAATGATATTCGCAGTCTGGCTTGGAATATTCCCTTCGTTCGGTTTCATGACGCATGGTGTTGAACTTGCACCTTTCGAACGCGTGGTAGATGTCGCACGACATCTAGTCCTTCCGGTGACAGTGATCTCATTCGTGTACACAGCCTATCTCTTCAGACTTGTCAGATCTAACGTGCTTGAAGTGCTGAGACAAGACTACATAACGACAGCCAGAGCAAAGGGCGTCAAAGAGAGAATGGTGGTCTATAAGCACGCGTTAAGAAATGCGCTCTTGCCAACCGTCACTTTCGTGGGTCTCTCCGTGGGTTTCATTCTCTCCGGGTCGGTCGTAGTGGAAACAGTGTTTTCAATCCCAGGCCTAGGGTCATTGTTCACGGAGTTTGCGCTGAAGAGAGACTATCCTGCCCTGATGGCACTTTCATTAATGATAACAGTCATGGTATTGCTTGCCAACCTCTGCACGGACATAGCATACGGCCTGCTGGATCCGAGGATTAAGTATTGAACGTCACATTACAGGTAAGTCAAGAGACAGTGTCAAGAACTGGAAGAGCTCAGATCGTCTGGAGAAAGTTTTCGAGGAACAGAGGCTCGCTCGTAGGCGGTATTACGATATCGACGGTCATCCTCATGGCGCTTCTTGCCCCAGTGATCGCGCCTGAGGACCGAATAGAAGTGGATCTAACGAGGGCGAAGCTGCCTCCCAGTATTGGGCACATGATGGGTACTGATCCGCTTGGCAGAGACGTTGGCGCATACATCATTTGGGGAACCAGAACATCACTCATGGTTGCGGCAACAGCAGTGTTACTGGAAATCCTCATCGCAGTAGGCGTGGGAGCAATATCGGGATACTATAGAGGCGTCATCGACGACGTCCTCATGCGGATCACTGATGTGGTTCTTGTTCTGCCGACATTAGTGTTGCTAGTAGTCATGGTGTCGATGTTCAAGGTGCGGTCTTTACTTCTAATAGCTGCTGCCATGGCGATTGTTGCCTGGCCGTGGATGGCTAGAGTTGTGCGCAGTGAATTTCTGTCGCTGAGAGAACAATCTTTCGTTGAAGCTGCCAGATCACTGGGTATGAGTGATCTCCTAATAATTGCTAGACATATTCTCCCAAACGCTTTGTCCTCAGTAATCGTCTTGGCTACGATTGACGTGGCTTGGTTCATTCTATACGAGTCAACCCTCACCTTCTTGGGTTTTGGAGATCCCTCTGCGATATCCTTGGGCGCGTTAATCAGCAAAGGAAGAAACTACTTGGGAACGGCATGGTGGACATCAACCTTCCCTGGGATCACGATATTCGCAGTCACTCTGGCCTGCAATCTGCTAGGGGACGGGTTGAGAGATGCCTTCGATGTTAAGACAAGGGTATGAGCCGAAGACAATGGGCCTACTTGAGATAAGAGCACTGAAAACGCACTACCATACTGTTGAAGGTATCGTTCGGGCGGTTGACGAGATAGACCTGTACGTAGAGCGGGGAGAAACACTCGGGCTCGTTGGTGAGTCAGGGTGCGGAAAGAGTACAGTTGGGCTTTCGATTCTTCGGCTGGTCCAACCCCCAGGAAGAATCGCTGGTGGGCACATGATTTTCGATGGAGAGGATCTTCTCCTGAAAAGACAACGGGAAATGGAGAAAATCAGAGGCAGAAAGATATCGATGGTCTTCCAGAACCCAATGTCATCGCTTAACCCGGTTTTCACGATCAGGGAGCAGGTTGCTGAGGCGATCAGATTGCATCAGGATATTTCAAGAAATGAAGTCAGTAGCATGGTAGTGAGCCTGCTCGAAAGAGCGGGAATTCCAGATCCATGGAACAGGATGAAAGATTACCCACATGAGTATAGCGGCGGAATGAGACAACGCGCGATGATCGCGATGGCGATATCCTGCAACCCCTTACTATTGATAGCGGATGAACCCACGACAAGCCTAGATGTAACCATCCAAGCTCAGATCCTCGAGTTGATGAAAAACCTCAAGCGGGAGCTCAAGATGTCGACTATGCTAATAACTCATGACCTCGGCCTCGTAGCGGAACTCTGCGATAGAGTTGCCGTGATGTATGCAGGGAAGATTGTTGAGTGTTCAGATGTTGGGACAATATTCAAGCGGCCGGTACATCCTTACACCGAAGCTTTGTTGAAGGCTACGCTAACTACGTTAGGAACACGGGTGAGAGAGTTTTACTCGATCAGAGGATTTGTACCAGACCTAATCAGTCCGCCGAGAGGTTGTCGTTTTCAGCCGAGGTGCGACTACGCTACCGATTTATGCAGTAAGGAGCCTCCAGAGGTAGAAGTCGATAGTGGACATAGAGTGTGCTGCTTCCGAGCGGCCCAGCGATATCTCGATGAAGCATGAAGCCCTTCTCGAAGTGCGAAGTCTAAGGAAGTATTTTCCCGCGAGAAGAGGAATCCTCTCGCGAGCTAGATGGGTTCACGCGGTCGACGGTGCAAGTTTCATCGTTGAGGCTGGAGAAACCTTCGGGCTTGTCGGTGAGAGCGGATGTGGCAAGACAACTATACTTCGTCTCATCATGCGTCTTATAGAGCCGACATCGGGCGAAGCTATCTTCACTGGCGAAGACATTTTCAAGATGAGTAGGGAGAGGCTCAAGTGGCTCAGATCTCAGATCTCAATGATATTCCAAGATCCGCATTCCTCTCTTGACCCTAGGATGACGCTTGCGGATATAATCGCAGAGCCCCTCAAGATGCGTGGACTGAGAAAAGCTAAACAGAGAATGAAAAGAGTCCAGGAGCTGCTTGAGCGAGTTGGGCTCTCCAAAGCCTACGTGAACAGGTACCCACACGAGTTCAGCGGAGGCCAAAAGCAGAGAATAGGAATTGCGAGAGCTCTGGCTGTGGGGCCAAAGCTCATCTTAGCGGACGAACCTGTTTCTTCACTTGATCTGTCGATACGTGGAAGCATCCTCAACCTGCTTAGAGAATTGCAAGGAGAACTGGGATTAGCATACCTCTATGTCTCGCATGACCTCAGCACCGTCAGACACTTCTGTCACAGGACAATGGTGATGTACTTAGGAAAGGGTGTCGAACTGGGACCTACGGATGACGTGTATCTCGAACCTTTGCATCCTTACACCAAGGTCTTAATGTCAGCCATACCCGTCCCGGATCCCGCGGCCAAAGTAACGAGGAAGTCCCTAAAGGGAGAGGTCCCTTCATCCCTGAATCCTCCCTCGGGTTGCTACTTTCATCCCCGCTGCCCCTACGCGATTCCAACCTGCTCCGAAAAGGAGCCTGACTTCGTTGAGGTGAAGCAAGGAAGATACGTTGCATGTCATCTCGTCCAATGACACGATGTTCGGAAAAGCGCTTGGTCGGTGATCTTGGTCTCAGACAATCTCAAGAGAAGGTTCGCGCTTTTTCTGACACTCCTGGCCATCCTCTCCATTCCAGTCCTTATCTTCACATTCTCTCTTGCGGTCATGCTTGAACTTTCACTGCTCCTCAATTTCGAGATGGGAGACATGGCTGAGGTCATCAGCCTGACGATCCTAAACGGCACCCTGCTCTACCTCTTGATCAAATTGATCAGATGGATCAGATCTTAGGCATAATGGCGCCGGCTCGCGCAAGTCGCAACTGAGTCGAACGGAACTCCTTGCGCGTTTGCGCTGTTAGCCTGTCGTTCTTCTATCTGACTTCTGATCCGATTCGATAGGAGCGAATACACTCCTTATCGCGCTAACTCTTTGTCAGCCTCAGCTACTATCTTCTCAAGCTCTTTTTCGACATCTCGGTCTAGGGGTTCAACTGAATGCTCCTTCAGAATCTTATCCACCCTCTCCCCTGCCCTCTTAACCATCTCCTTGCTTCCGGCCTTCTCCCAGTCAGCTCTCACACTTCTATCGGAGAGCTGAGGAACGTAATGTTCATGGAGATAGAATTTCCTGGTATGTTCTGTGCCTAAGTAATGGCCGCCCGGCCCGATCTCTTCTATCAGATCCGCCGCAAGCGTTTCTGAACTCACGTCGATCCCGCGAGAAGCTCTGAAGATTATCTGAAGGATCTCGTTGTCGATGACAAGCTGCTCTGGGCTCGCGGTCATTCCCATCTCAAGTGAACCCGCTCCTGACAAGAAGTTAGCGCCAGCTAGCGCGGGGAGTAGTCCCACAGCAGTCTTCTCTAAGGCCGTTTGCTCGTCTACGCCCTTCGAGTTGGTGGCCAAGCCGTAGACATCTGAGGGTAGATTGTAGTACCTTGCCAGTTGAACGGTTGCTGCGGACATCAGCCCGAATTCCACACCCATGGCAGAAACCCCCGTTCTCATATCCATAGACATCGCCCGCCCCGAGTAGAAGACGGAGTTCCCTGGATTGACCAGCTGAACGATAACATGACTGACTAGGAACTCAACGTTCTGCTGGACGAGTGTGCCTGCGAGGGTAGCAGGGGAGGTACCCCCTGCCAACGGGCAGGGAAGAATCGCTACAGGAAGGTTATAGGCCGCAGCTTTCATCAGTTGATCGGCCACATCCTCCGACAACTCAAGTGGACTTGTCGGAGATATGCCGAATTGAATCAACGGAGTCTTCCTCAGCTCATCTTTTCCTCCTACGATTGTTGCCGCGAGCCTCACAATTACTTCGAGGTTGCTGACATTGTAGGGCGTGAAAACACAGTTCTTTGTGGTGTTTCGGAGGAGATTCACACAGGTGTGTATGCCCCTGACCTCCGGAGGCGCGTCGCTGACATAGATCAGCGTCGTGCACTGATGGATATTGTCCAATGCGTCGAGGAGCTTACTCAAAACTTCCACGTCTTTCGCCGTCGCAGTCCTTGCCTTACCTGAACTCGCGTCTAGAATGTTCAAGCAACCGCCACCGTTATGTGCATACATTCTATCTGGAGCGATCGGTAAGTCATTTCTCCTGAGCCGTCCACTTAGCGTGAAACTGGTAGGGTGTTTTCGAAGGCATTCTTTCACAAGACTGGAGGGGACTCTAACTAGTTTCTTTTCAGTATCTATTCTTGCCCCAGCGTCTGCGAGCACCTTCAAGGCTCTTGGGCTTCTTACTAGCGCACCTCCCTGCTCGAGGATGCGGACGCTCGCATTGTGAATAGCCTCGATTTCCTTCTCAGAGAGAAGAGTGAGCACACTTTTCATCCGAGACACCTCATTGTCTGCTACAACAAATCGGAATTGACCGAAAAGGCTCTATGCCTAAAAAGACTTGCTTGATCTAACATACCTGAGCCGCGACATCAGCAACCATTGCTCTCGCGACCCTAGGCGATGCTTCTAGTCTGTGCGTCTTCTGGCGAGAAGGTCTTGTTGTGGGGTGGCCCGAGGAATGCTCGGAACATAGTGCCCGGTGACTGGAGACTGAAAAGTCTTGTACGAAGTTCTGTCAAAACCGAGTCTCTCAGTGTACGCTCGACTTCCTCTTCTAGTACTAAGTTGATCGAAGTGACCTGTTAGCTCAGGGACTAATCAGCGTATGTCTTATGAGTGTGTGTTCCAAATGATGGAACAATGCAAAAGTCAGGTATCTTTCAATGATCAATCCAAAAGAGCTAGTCACGAACTGCTTGTACGATGT
>Ga0129298_10000631_pt1 | contig 14265 bp, 9 predicted proteins | sample I19B2metaG_FD_94707 | JGI IMG/M metagenome (GOLD analysis project Ga0129298, IMG submission 94707) | Lake sediment bacterial and archeal communities from Gulf of Boni, Indonesia to study Microbial Dark Matter (Phase II) - ​I19B2 metaG | ecosystem: Environmental > Aquatic > Freshwater > Lake >... | reverse complement strand
GGGGATTGATATCAGTGTTAATCCTTGAGGGAGGGGGACGCCCACAAATCCCATGCCGAGCACCCCCGTGAGCCCTAACCCAAAAATCGTCAGGGCAAGTCCAGAGACAATTTGGTTGGCTCGCATGCTTATGCTCAAGAAGGCATGGATAAGAGACATGAGTCCTCCTACCATCGCGCTGAACACCACGGCTACCAAGAGATTACCAGTCCATAGGGTTGCGGCAAACCCCGCTAGAGCCCCTCCGAGCATCATTCCCTCAATTCCGAGGTTTAGCACGCCAGAACGCTCCGCATAGATCTCACCTATCGTTGCCAGAAGAAGTGGGGTACCCCACCGGATGGCGGAGTCCAAGGCATAGGTAGCTAGGTTCGTCCACATGGTGCAAAGAATTGCGACAGCGGCCACAATGAGGATGATTCCTAAGACCCACTTGCCTCTGAGCCTTTGGAGAGCCTTGAACGGAAAACTCCTAAATGAATCAATAAACAATTCTACCCGCTCCTCCGGACGAGTGATATCTTGTAATACCTGAGGACAAGGCCCATTATCACGAAGAATAGGATCAGCCCATTGAAGACGTTAACCGTCTGAAATGGCAGACCGAGGGACGTCTGAAAAATATCTCCACCCACAAGCAGGCCTCCCATGAAGATGGAACTCGCGATTGCAGCCAATGGGTTTCGCATCGCGATCCAAGCCACGATTATCGCCGCAAAACCGTAACCCTGAGAGATTTGTACGGGCGGCCTGAGAAGATGGTTGACCCCTGCCACTTCCCCGACGCCAGCGACCCCAGCCAGCCCTCCACTTATAATCATGATGAATAGAACGGTTCTAGTGTAGCTCATGCCAGCATACTTCGCGGCATGCGGATTATCACCAATGACTCTAATCTCATAGCCTAATCTAGTCTTCTTCATCATAATGTAGAGCAATACGGCTACAACGAGCCCGAGAATAAGCGTCGGGTAATGAATCCGCGTACCCTCTATGATTGGGAGCTGTGCAGATGCTGGGAAAACATCCGTATAAGGAAAACCGTGCTGCGTTGGCCCCCTCCACGGCCCCGTCACTAGAAACTTCCCCAGTTCTATTGCGATGTAGTTCATCATCAGGGTGGTAACGACCTCATTAGCTCCGAACTTTCCCCTAAATATCGCTGTGATAACTCCCCAAGCAGCACCGGCGAAGAACCCTGCCATTATCATTAGGGGAATGAGATAGAGGCCTTGGACGGGGAGGAACAGCGCGACTCCGGTGGCTGCAAACGCTCCAAGGAGAAGCTGCCCCTCGGCCCCAATGTTCCAGAAATTTGCCCGAAATGCCACAGTCAGACCCAAACCGCACAACAAGAGAGGAATCGCCTTAGTTAGCGTTTCGGACAGTCCATGCCAACTCCCGAAGGCTCCGATAAAGATTCCAGCATAAGCGTACAAAGGGTCAACTCCTTGTGTCAACAGGATAATAGCAGTAATGAGTAGAGTTGCCCCAAGCGAGAGTACGAGAACTGATGTGGTCATGAGCTTTGAGGGCGTTGGGTTCCTCTCTATCTTTAGCCTAATTCTCATAGACGATCCCCAGAAGCTCCTTGGCTTATCCTAACGCCTCCCATCATCAATCCTATCTCCTCTCTTTTCGCCCGTGCAGCATCTACCAACCCTATTATGTTTCCCTCGTACATGACCGCGATACGATCGCTGAGAGCCATTATCTCCTCCAAGTCCTCTGAGATAAGCAGGACGGCCGTTTTCCTCTCACTTTGCTTCAACAATAGCTGGCGAATGTATTCGGTCGCCCCAACATCGAGACCATAGGTGGGGTGTACAGCTACGAGCAAACGGGGCCCGGTAGAGGTCTCCCTAGCTAGAATTACCCTCTGAATGTTGCCTCCAGAAAGCAGCTTAGCTGGAGTGTTCGGACTTGGGGTAATTATATTATACTCTGAAATTCCTCTTTTCACATGTTCGTTTATTCGGGAAGTGTCCAGAAGTAACGCCTTGGAAAACGTTGGGCGCCAATAATTTGTCAAAACAAGGTTCTCGGCCACGCTCATGTCTGGCACAATCCCCATTCTAATGCGCTCTTCCGGAATGTGCGCAACACTCCTCTTCGCGATCTCCCTCACTGAATGGTTTGTCACATTTTCCCCTAAAATGCTTACTTCGCCCTTTATCGCCTTACGCAAGCCTGTAATGACTTCGACTAGCTCCCTCTGACCATTTCCGGCCACACCAGCTATGCCAAAGATCTCGCCTTCGCGGACGACGAAAGAGATGCCCTTAATACTCAATAAACCTTTATCGTTAATGGCATGGAGATTCTCGACTTTCAGTACAACCTCACCTTTCTTGATCAGTTTCCTCCTCAGACGAAATACTACCTCGCGGCCGACCATCGCTCTCGCCAGCTCTCGTTTATTTGTCTCAGAGGTTCTAATCGAAGTGATAACCCTGCCGTTTCTCAACACGGTAACGCGATCGCTCAGGGCCATTACCTCTTCGAGTTTGTGAGTAATGAATATGATCGCGCGCCCTTCCTTTACCATGGCTCGAAGGATGGGAAAAAAATCCTCTATCTCGCTAGGAGTCAGAACGGAGGTTGGCTCATCTAAGATGAGCACGTCGGCGCCCCGGTAAAGGGCCTTGATTATTTCGACGCGTTGCCGCTCGCCAGCTGAGAGTTGCCATATCCGTGCCTGTGGGTCGAACTTAAGACCGTATCTCTCCGAGAACTCATGGGCTTTTTCTTCAACCTCCCGCAGGGGGGAGAAGAATTTTGAGGAGGAAAGGCCTAAAACAACATTTTCTGCAACCGTTAGCGGGTCTACTAGCTTGAAGTGTTGATGTACCATGCCTATGCCGAGATCGATCGCATCCTTCGGTGATTTTATGCTCGCTTTCTTGCCGTGGACGTATATCTCGCCCTCGTCCGGCTGGTAAAGGCCGTAGAGGATGTTCATGAGAGTAGTCTTGCCCGCTCCGTTCTCGCCTAGGAGAGCATGGATCTCCCCCGCCTTCACATCGAAATCGACGCAGTCGTTAGCAAGCACTCCCGGAAAACGCTTGACGATCCCTCTCATCTCTACAGCGGTCTCTCCGATCCTAAGCATCTGCACGCCAAGCCTTCTCCGGTTTAGCACCTTTCTTGACAAGCATTTTTAAGCTTTCGGGATCCCGCTAACGCCCTTAACTCCCCACATCATAGCCCAAAGTTCATCGTGGCTCGCTCTGGTCCCAGCCAATATTTTAAGGCTGCCTTCAGTGTCGTAGATTGGTCCAGTGAATGGATCGAACAATACTGCTTTTTCACTCATCTGCTTTGTCCTGAGCATGATTAAGTCGTATACGCTCATTTGGGTGCCAGTTGTTTTTTCCGTTACCATTTTCTCCTTGACCGCCGAAGCCCATTTCGGGCTAATAGGAACACCGAAATCCGAGCCAGCCTCCACGTTCCCACTTGCCAGCAGGTCCCAGTAATCCACATTTGCTAAGTTGTTCGGTGTGTAAATCCCCTCGTGAATCTTCATTAGTATATCAACGTACATCGGTCCCCACTGCACGAGTTGACCGGTAAGAATCGCATCGGGGGCGAATTTTACCATTGGGCTGTAGTGACTGAACCCATAGATCGGGTATCCCATATCCATCGCGTCCGTGTGCTTCTCACAGGTCCTAGGGATATCAGGCGTATCTATTGTTTGGCTGACGACATCGCATCCCCCTGCTATCAAGCTCTCACCCGCCTCTATCGCAGCCTCGGGTTCAAGCACCCACGAATAGGTCCACCGAGTGTCTAACGTTATCTCCGGATCTATCTCTTGAGCACCCAGCAGAAAGGCATTCAGATGCCTAATCAACTCTGGTATGGGGAAAGCTCCAACGTAACCGAACTTCTTGGTCTCGGTAAGCGCCCCGGCCGCAAGCCCATTCAAGTAGAAGACTTGGTAGAAGTCGGCGAAATATGTGCCAACATTAGCTCCTCGCTCAAATCCAGAGCAATGAAACAATATCTTGTCAGGATATTTCTTTCCGCCCTCTACCGTGGCAGGCCCGAATCCGAAACTGGTGGTGAAAACGACATCGCAGCCCTCTTCCAAGAATAGTCTATCTATGACGCGTGGACAATCCGCTTCTAGGACTGTTTCAACATAGACGGTTTCAAGCCAGGGTAACTTCTCCTCGGCATACAAACGTCCTTGGTCGTGTGCATACGTCCATCCGAAGTCTCCAATGGGACCCACGTATATCCAACCAGCTTTTAAGGGCGCGCCCTGCTTTAACTTCGCGATCTCAGCCTCCAACGTCTTGGTTTTTGCTTGTTCTGCAGTTAGATCCGTTCGAACCTTATCAAGTTCGGCTTTCGTGCTGTCATAGTCAGATTTTAACTTATCAAAATCTGCTTTCGAAACCATCTCCTTAGGCGCTGGAACCATGACGTAACCGACGGCTGCTCCAATTACTAAACCTATAATTAAGGTCGCGATCGCGTAACTCCATACTTTCTGCAAGATAGACTCATTCCTCCTTCCTTTTTTCCGGTTAGTGTTTATTTTCATTATCTATAAAAGGTTTTTTAACATGTTTACATGCCTCATGAAATACGATCAAGAAATATTCAGTAGGAAAGCGTAAGGACGCTCTAGTGAACGAGCAGGTTAACGAACTGGAATTTTTGCGTATCCACCAATCCCGTGTCTGTGATTCTCAGTTCTGGAAGTACGGGCAATGCAAGAAGCGACATAGTCATGAAGGGCGAAGCCATAGTGCAGCCCAGTGCAACCCAAGCTTTATACAGTTTTTCCACCTGCCCACTAACCTTCTCCACCGGCTCATCAGACATGAGACCTGCGATTGGCAATTCCACAATCCCGATTGTTTCACCATTTTTAACAGCGGTCATTCCGCCTCCAACTTCTGCTAACTTGTTCACGGCAACAGCCATGTCATAGTCGTTCATGCCTACCACGAGCAGATTGTGGCTGTCGTGAGCCACGCTCGAGGCTACAGCGCCCTCCTTTAACCCGAATCCACCGACGAAGCCAAGGCCGATGTTCCCTGTAAGCTTATGCCTTTCTACAACAGCCACCTTTGCTATGTCCTTCCCTAAGCTGAGCTGAACCTTTCCCTTCTCCACGGGCAATTCCTCCTGTAGATGTTTCGTGAAAGTCTTAGCTTCAACCACGCCTATCACATGAACCTTAACTTTTCCTTCCTCTATCGGAGCCTTAACTACGAAATCTTCTGCTGTCAATTGGCGCTTCAGACGGATTGACCGTTTGACAAAATCAGGATACTTCGGAGATGCGAGGTCAACCAGCATCCTTCCATGTTTGGCAACCACTACCCCATCCGCTATAACTGTGTCTATGCTGACTTTCGAAAGGCTGTCAAGAATAATTATATCGGCGCACTTACTTGGTGCGACGCTACCTATGTCTCGGCTCACCTTAAAATGCTCTGCTGCGTTCAGGGTTGCCATCTGTACGGCGGCAATTGGGTCAACACCCTCCTCGATGGCCCGCCTTACAACGTCGTCCACATGCCCCTGCATCATCAAAGTCTTCGGGTGCCGATCATCCGTGACTAGAATCGCATGACGTGTATCCAGTTTTTGCTCTGTCACACATTTGATTACCTCGGCAACATCACGCCATGCTGAACCCTCCCGCATCATCGTGTACAAGCCGAGCCTCAGCCTTTGAACTCCATCAATTTTTCTAGTTGCCTCGTGGCATGAGGTTATGCCCGCCGCCACGTAGGCTGCTAGTTCTTTGTCTAAAAGCCCGTCAGAGTGGCCCTCAACCACCTTGTTCGCATGAAGGGTTATTCGAATTTCTTCATGTACCTTCTCGTCGCAGTGCAACACGCCTGGGTAGTTCATAACCTCCCCCAAACCGATAACTTCATCCCACTTAATTGCCTCCTCCACATCGGCGGGACTTATTTCCGCGCCCGAAGTTTCAAAGCTAGGGGCAGCGGGAACACATGAAGGAATGCAAACGAACACCTTAAGGGGTAGGCTCCTTGCCTCATCGAGCATAAGCTTGACACCCTTCAGGCCAAATACGTTGGCGATTTCGTGCGGGTCTATGAACACACCCGTGGTTCCGTGGGGCAGCACTGCCTTAGCGAATTGAGTCGCTGTCACCATACTGCTCTCCACATGAACGTGTCCATCCAAAAAACCAGGGACGATGTACTTGTCAGTCGCATCTATGACAGTTGTCTTGTTCCCTATCGTATGATCTGCCCTTCCTATCAGCGCGACACGATCCTTCTTGACTGCCACGTCCACGTTCTCTAGGAGCTCACCAGAGTTCACGTTTACCAAGTTGCCGCCGCTAACCAATAAATCGGCTTTCTCCATCCCCAAGGCAGTGCTAACCAGAAGTTTTGTAACGTCCTCTAGCTTAGTTCTCTTGACCAAATCGTGCATTTCTAAGCCTCTGGTTTTTCTTTGATCAATTTGCCTGTTGTAAGGTCGACGATTCTCTCGTACTCTGTTGTGTGCCCTACAACTCCTCCAAAAAGTCTTGCTTGATTCTCCTTCTTTGCCACGAGGAACACCTCTTAAATTATAGACAAAGATTAGCTTATTTAGTTAATCAACATCCCTCTAGGTAGTTGAAATCGTTGCGCACGTGTGATGTTAGATATGACTGAAGACGCTTCAGCTAAGAAAATGGCGAGTGAAAAGCGGAGAGTTGTGGTCAGCAAGAATGGCCCTTATCTTGTTTCTGGAGGGTTGCCTTTAGAGAAGGAGATCATAGTTAATGATGAGTCTGGTGACGCTTTGGAATGGTGTGTAGAAAAGGTGTATCCTCCTCGGGAGACGTACGCGCTCTGCCGTTGTGGTAAGTCAAGAAACAAGCCCTACTGCGATGGGACGCATATTGCAATAGGCTTTTATGGATCCGAAACGGCGAGCCGAAAGCCGTACGCTGAGCAGGCAGAAGTTGCTGATGGCCCAGGAATACGCTTGAGTGATGTGCCGAGTCTTTGTGCAGCTTCACGTTTTTGTCATCGCGCCGACGGAATTTGGCGTCTTCTTCCAAAATCTGATGACCCACAAGTCAAGAAGACAGTTATAGAAGAAGCGTGTAATTGTGCCTCAGGTCGCTTGGTTGCACTCGACAAAGAGAGTGGAAGACCAATAGAGCCTGTTTTATATCAGGCAATAAGCGCCGTGGAGGATCCGGAAGAAGGAGTCAGTGGACCGTTAAGAGTGAAGGGCGGAGTGAGGCTAGAATCGGCAGATGGAAAACCGTACGAGGCTAGAAACCGCATTACCCTATGCCGGTGTGGAAGATCGAAGAACAAACCTTTCTGTGATGCTACCCATGTCTCGATAAAATTCAAAGCCAAAGAAAAAGCGCTAGGGATCTCATCTAGTCAGGTAGAAAGATAAGCCACTACGAAAAGGCAGGGAAGGCGCGCTTTTTGAAATGTCCGATCTTGGGTTTATTTTGGCAAATTAAGGCAGAATTGAGGTTGGCGGGGTCGCTGGGATTTGAACCCAGCCCCAAGTGGAGATGTCTCCCGAAAATCCCCTTTTTTCTATTTGTGTTTCGCATGCTATGCTGAACGTTGTCCTGTCTTGGGTTTATGGTAGCCCGGGATACGTGACTTATCTCGTTTAAATTTCTCAAACTGAGACAACCATAGCTTTGGTTGACGCAAAATCTCGGCGAAAAAGGGAGATCGCTGCTATTTACTTGTACCTTGCCTCTTTCCTTTCTTGAACCTCATTCCAAACAAGAATCTGAGCACATTGAACTGCCGAACAGGCAATAATAGGACACTTACTATTGAGAATGAAGCAAGGATGATGATGACGTACTTTTCAATTGCGATCAAATTCAGACTGACAACGAAGAATGCGATTGCGACAATTATGGTCTGATGCATGATGTAGAATGGCAGAACGAGCTCATTTGCCAATCCCAGAAGTTTGTGTTTAAAGGAAAGGAATCTGCGCCCGAAACCAAGAATTGCCGTGACCCAACTCCACCCACCTAACGCCCAGACAAAGGAAACCATGATATAATAGGCTGGATCCGTGGAGGTGAAGGTTTCAGCTCCAAAAGTGACAAGCCAGAAGAGCATAAAGACGGTGGTTCCAACTCCCACCAAAAGGGCGAGCACCTTGTTCTTGTCGATGGATTCTCCGAATCGGAAATCGGTTGCAAGAAGGTAGGCAATAACGAAAAAAGCCAAATACGTCGGCAGTTTACCCCCGCCGTAACCTGAGGGAAACACGAAAAATGGCGGCACCGCAATAACATTAATGATAATTACGGGAATTGCCAGCAGAAATATGCCCCCCAGCCTATTAGATATCGTCGCCAATCTCGAAATCCTACTGCGATTCTCTTGTTTTGTCAGCCACTTGAAGAAGTGAATAGTCACGAGGGAGAATACGAAGAGCCAAAAAACGTACCAGAGATAGATACCCTGATTTGAATTTGCAAAATAGATAAGTGAGAAATTAAAGTCGAATGGAAAGAAGTTTGTAAAGTATGGTCCAAAATAAAAGCTCTGAAAGTTCCCAGTGAATGTTCCGTGGAATATGCTGTCAAAGTAAACGTGTATTGGCAGAATCAAGAGCAAGCCGGTAATGATGAAAGGGATCATTAGTCGTTTGAATCGGTCCCAGGCGAACTGCCTGGGGCTGCGTTTGGAGAGTGAAAAATAGGTGCCGATGCCGGAAACAACAAAGAGCAATGGCATAAGCGGACTCAAGACAAGGTTGAACAGGCTAATAATCAAGTCTGATTGTGAGTTCGTTATGTGCCAAGTAGAATCAATGACAAAGGGCATCCCACAATGATACAGGAAAACCAAGCCAATGGCAAGAACTCTGAGCCAATCAAGCCAAAACCATCTCTCAGAGGTGGAACCTTCTGTAGCCATAACCCTCAAGAACCCCCCCTCTCAAGTATGAGGTGTACCCAAACATTTTATGCTTTGCCTTCCCGTAGGCTTTCACCGCCAGTCCGTCCGAGAAAAATATTATTACTTCAAAGATTTACTCATATTTAAAAAGTAGGGCCTATTATGTCTGTTAAGAAGAAGAGAACTAAGATTGAAGAACCAGAAAAACCATGGTTCAAATTTTGGCCTGAAGGAGTTCCTAAACACATAGAATATTCAAGAGTTCCGCTTTCTGACTTCTTGAAAAATACGGCTAAAAGTCATCCTACCCATGCGGCAATAGTTTACTTTGACAAGGAAATGACTTACAAAGAGTTAGACGTAGCTTCCGACAGGTTTGCAACTGCGCTCAGTGATCTAGGCGTGAAAAAGGGAGGCATGGTGGCAATTTTTCTGCCGAACATCCCTCAGTTTGTGATATCGTATTATGGTGTGATAAAAATTGGGGCTGTTGAGACAGCCATAAGTCCGTTGTACAAGGAGCGCGAGGTTGAACACCAACTAGTCGATTCTGAAGCTGAGACAGTAGTTGTTTTGGATGCGCTCTACCCAGTCTTGGAGAAGGTTTTGGCGAAGACTAAGGCAAAAAGGGTGATTGTGACAAGTTTGAAGGAGTACATGCCATCGGTTAAGGCGTTCCTTGGTTCCTTACTGAAGAGAATTCCGCATCATAAAGTTGAGCATAAACCAAACGTCTATTTTTTCAAAGAGTTGTTGAGCAAGTATGAGGCTAACCCGCCGACGGTTGACATTGACCCCGTGGAAGATTTGGCGGCTCTTCAATATACTGGTGGAACTACTGGAATTTCAAAAGGAGCCATGCTGACGCATCTGAATCTTGTATCTAACGCTGTTAGCTGTGCTGCATGGCTAAGAGGCACAAAGGGTGAAGAGACTTTTCTGACAGTGTTACCTTTGTTTCATATCTACGGAATGACAACGGGTATGAATACTCCGATACATTTGGCAGGAAAAATGGTTATGCTCCCACGCTTTGATGCCTTAGGCACCTTTCAAGCCATCCAAAGACACAAGGTCACAGTTTTTTGTGGAGCCCCAACCATGTACGCGATGCTGTTATCGCATCCGGCTCTGGATAAGTATGACCTTTCATCTGTCCGTTTCTGCATATCAGGTTCAGCACCGCTTCCACCGGAGGTTCAGAAGAAATGGATGGAAGTAACAGGCGGCGTTCTTGTGGAAGGCTACGGATCGACAGAATCGTCTCCTGTTACTCACTGCAACCCGCTCGACAGGTCAATGAAAACGGTGAAAGTAGGTTCCATCGGTTTACCGTGGCCTAACACGGATGCGAAGATTATGGACATAGCAACTGGAGAGAAAGAACTTGGCATTGGCGAGGATGGAGAGCTTGTTGTTAAGGGTCCGCAGGTTATGAAGGGTTATTGGAAGATGACTGAAGAAACAACGGCCGTTCTCCGAGACGGGTGGCTTTACACGGGCGATATTGGAAAGATGGATGAGGATGGGTACTTTTACATTACTGATAGGAAGAAGGATCTCATCAAATACAAGGGTTACAGTGTTTATCCGAGAGAGATTGAGGACGTGATTTATGAGCATCCCGCCGTGAAACTGTGCGCAGTGGTTGGTAAGCCGGACCAGATAGCAATCGAGATTCCGAAAGCATTCGTCGTGTTAAAAGAAGGAATGATCGCAACTGAAGAGGAGATCAAGAAGTTCGCGAACAGCAAAGTGGCACCATACAAGGCAGTTAGAGAAGTTGAATTCAGAAGCGAGTTACCTATGACTTTAGTGGGCAAAGTACTAAGAAGAGTGCTCCAAGAGGAGGAAAGACAAAAAGCAACAAAAACTTGACGCAACAACCTCTTCTTTTCATCTTTTTAGAAACTGAGTGTTTCACACAATAGTACATCTAAACGGTTTGTGGCCACATCGCTGAACGCGAACAGCCAGAAGCTTGCCCCATCTAGCGCGCTACCTGTAAATAAGGAGGCAAGCATCCAATAACAAATGCGAGAAACCCGCCCTAGAGTGAATAGAAATGACCAAAAACATTACGATATCAGGTTTTGTCAAGCCAGGATTTGAGGCTGTGCGTGAAGCTTTCATCGAGAACTTCGAGCGCCGCCACGAGCTTGGAGCCGCCTGTTGCGTCTACTATCGCGGTGAAAAAGTAGTCGACCTATGGGGTGGCATACGGAACAAGGCGACCGGTGAACCGTGGGAAGAATACACGATGGCTCTGGTCTTCTCCACGACCAAGGGCTTGGCTAGCTTGGCGATGGCGCTTGCCCATTCGCGGGGCTTGTTCGACTACGAAGAGCGTGTGAGCACCTACTGGCCGGAGTTCGCCCAACAGGGCAGGGACAGATCACGGTCCGGCAGCTGCTGGCGCACCAGGCCGGGCTGTTCGCCCTAGATAAGCGACCGGCCATGAGCCTCGTCGCGGATCCCGACCGGCTGGCGGTCGTACTCGCTCGGCAGAAGCCAGTTGGGAGCCAAGAACTCGCCAAGCCTAGCGCGCGCGCTAGACTTCAACTTTGAAGCTAAGACTGTAAATATAACGCCTGAAAAGGGAAGCGAACCACGCCAGCTCAAAATCAGCGATACGCTTTCCGCCATGCTTAACAGCCTTTCGAAAGATCAACCTGAAACATTCAGAGGCTCACTGAAACACTTTGTGAGGGGCTTTCGCAGACAAAGGGGCATGATCGTTCAGAAGTTAAAGAACGATCGCATTAGCAAGATAACCTTTCATACTTTCCGTCACTGGAAGGCAACCTTTGAATATGCAAAAACTAAAAACACCTTGCATGTCATGAAAGTCCTTGGTCACAGAAACATCCAAAGCACACTGCTTTACACGTAGCTAGTGAACTTTGAAAATGACGACTTCCAAGATGTCAAGCTTTTCAGGAAACGTAAGTGACAATAAGATGGGGCCTCTGGTATTTGTGGTGGGGTCGCTGGGATTTGAACCCAGGATCGCCAGCGCCCCAGGCTGGTATCCTTATCCAGAACCACCAGAAATTCACTAGGATACCCACTTCTGATGATTTGTCCAAACTAGACGACGACCCCACAGATCTGAATAGTGACTCTATAATGGTAAAATTGTTAATGTGCTATTAAAAAAGTTTAGGGAAATCTGATGATCTTTTTGATAGGCTGAAGTACTCAGCTAGAAACGCAAATTTAGACAATGCACACCTAGTGAACTTGTTCATAGTTAGAAAAGATTTTTCTGTCATACAAGGATGTTTTTGCGCGCAGTAATATAAAAGCAAATCGTCTTCGCCTTAATCATTTGATTTAAAAGACTAGGCTCTTTCTAAAAGGCATAACAGTCCGCGCGCGCTCGGCAGAAGTTCTGACAGATATTCCAAGCAACAAGTGTGGTCTTTGAGACTGTTCTAATTATTGGACAAAATGTACTAGGGCTTAGGATAAAATAAAATCGTGATATTAGTCTAGCTAGGTGAAGAATGATGCAAAGAGAGATTAGTAAAAAGATACAGGTTTACGCAATCATAGCTATTCTTGGAGCTTTAACCTTGGGAGCACTTTGCTACAACTTTGGCGTTGTTCCATTCGTTCCCACAATCAGCGCACTGCAAAGATTCTCTTCATACGATGAACTGAAAAGTTTCTTGATGACAAAAACACAAGGAAACAACGTTTTCCCATACCTTGGGCCTTTGGATGTTAACTTTTTTGGGGCTCAGAAATCTGGCACTCCAGTCCCAAGCCCTGCCGCTGAAGGCGGGGGGGGATATTCAACCACGAACATTCAAGTTGCAGGAGTCGACGAAGCAGACATCGTCAAGACAGATGGCGCCTATATCTACTTGGTTGCAAACAACACTGTCTTCATTCTGAAAGCCTATCCATCTGAGGAAGCTGAGTTGCTTTCAAAGATTCCTTTTGAAGATGCATACTTGGCAGGGGTCTTCATAAGCGAAGACAGCAACAAGCTGGCAGTTTTGGGTAGTTCATATGTAGCCTATAAAGAGCCCGTTGGAGCACCTGACAAACCATCTACCTTCATGTGGAGACCATCTCCGGAGGGCGTAAAGACATTCATAAACGTCTATGACGTCTCAGATAGGTTGAAACCCAAACTTACAAGAAACGTCATGGTAAGCGGCAGCTACTTCAGTTCCAGAATGATAGGCGAGTACGTCTATGCTGTAATGAGCCAGCCAGCCTACATAATAAACGAAACGGTCATACTTCCAAAATTCTACGAAGATGAAAAAACTGCGGATCTTGATGCCTCTCAAATCTACTATTCCAATGTCTCTGATAGTTACTTCACGTTTACAACGATCGTCGCCATGAATATCATGAAGGATGAGCAAGAGCCGACTAACATGACAATCATGATGGGCGGAGCAAGCACAATGTACGTCTCGCTGAGCAACATTTATGTGACTTTTCAAGAGCCGGAGGGAGAGACCTCAGTCTATCGAGTCCATATAGAGAAAAGCACTCTCAACTGCGACGCGCAAGGAAAGGTTCCCGGATTCGTTCTTAACCAGTTTTCGATGGATGAACATGAAGGCTACTTCAGAGTAGCGACCACAACCTGGACTAACGAAGTTCTGCAAAACAACATCTACGTATTAGACACGGACTTGAGCATTGCTGGCAGAATAGAAAAACTTGCGCCCGGAGAAAACCTGCATTCGGCGAGATTCATGGGTGACAAATGCTACTTGGTGACCTTCAAAAAAGTGGACCCGCTGTTTGTAATAGATCTAAGTCAGCCCACAAAACCGAAGGTTCTCGGCGCGTTGAAAATCCCTGGATACTCTGACTATTTGCACATGTACGACGAGACCCACTTAATCGGCGTTGGCAAAGAGACAGTAGAGGCAACCGAGGGAGATTTCGCGTGGTATCAAGGAGTTAAATTATCCCTCTTCGACGTCACCGATGTTAACGATCCAAAACAACTGGCAAAATACGTGATCGGCGACAGAGGAACAGACACTCCAATTCTGTGGGATCACAAGGCATTCCTCTTCGATAAATCAATGAATCTTCTCGTCATACCTGCCACGGTTGCCGAGATCACTGAGATACCTGGGAAAGAGATTCCACCAACACCTGCAACACCGCCTATCAATGCTACGACGGGTCCTGCTGCAGAGGCCAATGAGACATTAGTTGCCCCTCCTGCTGTCGATTACGGACAATTTGTGTGGCAAGGAGCCTTGGTGTTCAAAATAACTCTAACAGAAGGCTTCGTGCTAACTGGCAACGTTACTCATCTGGAACGCAGTGAAGACCTACAAGACAGTAATTTATGGATAAATAGGGCACTCTACATCGAAAATGT
>Ga0129298_10000628_pt1 | contig 14282 bp, 8 predicted proteins | sample I19B2metaG_FD_94707 | JGI IMG/M metagenome (GOLD analysis project Ga0129298, IMG submission 94707) | Lake sediment bacterial and archeal communities from Gulf of Boni, Indonesia to study Microbial Dark Matter (Phase II) - ​I19B2 metaG | ecosystem: Environmental > Aquatic > Freshwater > Lake >... | reverse complement strand
TGCGTCACTGATTCCAAGCTGGGCAAGGTGAGCATTGTCGGCACAGGGATGCAAAATACTCCTGGTTACGCCGCTCGAATGTTCAGAGCCCTCTATGATGCCGGTATCAATATTGAACTTATCACTACCTCAGAAATAAGGGTCACCTGTATTATCCATGAGAGCAAGGTGGCTGATGCTGTCCGCGCTTTGCACAAAGCTTTTGAACTGGAAACACAAGAGTAACCTATGGCGAAACGTATTGCCATCATCGGGCTGGGGCTAATCGGTGGCTCAATAGGCTTAGCTTTAAAGCAAACAGAGCTAGAGAGAACAGAAGTCGTAGGCTATGTTCGAAGGCCAGAGGCAGCAAATAGAGTACTAAAGCTGGGGGCGGTGGATATAATTAAAGACAGCATGGCTGCTACAGTTGACAAGGCAGACCTGATTATCTTAGCCACCCCGGTAATGGCCATCAAGGAAATCCTGACCCAAATTGGACCACACCTACCCCATGGCTGCACGGTGACTGATACAGCTAGCACTAAGGTAAAAGTTATGCAGTGGGCGGAGGAATACTTGCCACCAACAGTAAATTTTATCGGTGGACACCCTATGGCAGGGAAGGAACTGACTGGCATCGAGGCAGCCGAGGCTAACCTCTTTCAAGGCCGCACTTATTGCCTCACTCCAGGTCAAAATGCTTCCCCTGCTTCGATTCAGCTTGTGGTTGGCCTGGTGAGCGAGATAGGAGCTAATCACCTCTTCACTACCGCCTTAGAGCATGATAACTTTGTGGCTGGGGTGAGCCATCTCCCCTTTGTCCTTTCCTCTGCTTTAGTGCTGACAACGACTCAAAGCCCTTTTTGGGCAAAGATGTCCAGTTTTGCTGCCACAGGCTACCGCGACCTGACTCGTCTTGCCTCCCAACACCCCCGCATGAACTATGATATCTGCCTCACTAACCGAGAAAATATCCTCAACTGGATTGATGAATTTATTAAAGAGCTAAACCGGTTTCGCCGGCTTATAGCCGAGGATAGCCAAGAGCTAGAGAATGCCTTCATCCAGGCACGGCAGGCTCGACAAGCATGGCTGGAGAAACATGATAAAAAAGATTAGCCCTTGTTCCACCTTAAGAGGTGAGATTACCCCTCCGGGTGATAAATCCATTTCTCACCGAGCTATTCTTTTAAACAGCATAGCTCAAGGGAGAGCCAGGCTGAGCAACTTGTGTCCTGGAGCTGATTGTGGCTCCACCCTAACCTGCCTGAAAGCCTTGGGAGTGAGCATAAAGCAAGCTTCTTCTGCCCCTCCCACAATTGAGATTGACGGAGTAGGTAAGAAAGGTCTGCGTGAAGCTGAGGATGTGCTTAACGCTGGAAATAGCGCTACTACTATGCGTCTATTGACTGGGTTACTGGCGGCTCAGCCTTTCCTCTCTATCATCACCGGTGACAACTCCCTTCGCTCCCGCCCTATGGGTCGTCTGATTTCACCCCTTCACTTAATGGGAGCCAAAATATGGGGCAGAGGGGAAGACTCCTTAGCACCTCTGGCCATCAAAGGAGGGGAGCTTCACGGCATAACTTATCCTCTCCCCGTTCCCAGCGCCCAACTCAAGTCGGCCATATTAATTGCTGCCCTTTTTGCCGAGGGGGAAACCATTATCCAGGAACCATCAAAATCCCGCGACCATACTGAGCGGTTACTTCAAACCATGGGGGTACCACTAAAAGTGAATGGCGTCACCATTTCTCTCACCCCTCCGATTACCCCCCTAAACCCGGTTGACCTGCACATCCCTGGCGATATAAGCTCTGCTGCTTATTGGTTGGTGATAGGAGCAATCCACCCTGATGCAAAAATCAGGGTCAAAGATACCGGCGTTAATTCAACCAGGATGGGAGTTATTGAGGTCTTGCTGAAAATGGGGGCAAAGATTAAAATAGAGAATCAGCGCTGGGCAAGGGGTGAGCCTCTGGCTGACCTATCAATTGAATCCAGTGAGCTAGCTGGAATCGAAATAAGTGGTGAGCTTATTCCACAGCTGATCGATGAGATTCCGGTGATTGCAGTAGCAGCTTGTGTTGCCAGGGGCGTTACTATTATTAAAGAGGCAGCCGAGCTACGAGTAAAGGAAACAGATAGAATTAGTAACTTAGTGAAAGAGCTCTCCAAATTAGGGGCCACCATGAAGGAGATGCCCGATGGCATGGTTATCTACGGAGGGGCGAAGTTGCATGGGGCAAAATGCTCCAGCCACTCTGACCATCGCTTGGCTATGGCTCTTGGAGTAGCGGGGTTAATTGCTGAAGGCGAAACTCTAGTTGAGGACGCTGAAGCAGTAGGCTTCTCCTACCCTGCTTTCTGGCAGGATGTGGAAAGGATTAAAGCAAATTAACCACACCAAAGGAGGATAAACAAATGGATACAGAGTTAATCCACCTTGGTTTCAGTAACCTGGTAGCGATAGATAAGGTTATAGCTGTGGTTTCCCCCAACTCGGCACCTGCCAAGCGTCTTGCCCAGGAAGCGAAAAACAAGGGCTTAGTGATTGATGTGACCAACGGTCGAAGGACAAAAGCTATCCTTATCATGGATAGCGGACACATTATTCTGGCTGCTATCGCACCTGAAACCATTGACAGTAGAGTAAGGGCCACTCGTAAGCCTGAGTCGAGGGAACAGAGTGAGGAGAAGGATCAAACAGAGTAAACGGTCAGGGTTACTTATCGTCCTCTCTGGTCCCTCTGGTGCAGGAAAAGACACGGTGCTAAATAGAATGAAGGAATTAGGCTTCCCCCTACACTATGTGGTGACAGCCACTACTCGCCCTAAGCGAGCAGGAGAGAAGGACAAGGTAGATTATTATTTTCGCTCGGAAGCAGAGTTCCAAGAGATGATGCAACAAGCGGAGCTACTAGAATGGGCACAGGTCTACGGGCATTGGTACGGGGTTCCTAAGCAACAGGTGAAGTCAGCACTAGAGAAAAGAAAAGACGTGATAGTGAAGGTAGATGTTCAAGGGGCAGCTACTATCAAGAACCTCCTACCTGGGGCAGTGCTTATCTTCCTTGCCCCTCCTTCTATAAAGGAATACGAAGAGCGCCTAAGGCAACGCCAAACCGAGTCCGAACCCGAGCTGAAATTACGAATAAAGAAGGTTACTGAGGAGCTGAGCAGCTTGCCCCTCTTCGACTATGTAGTCGTGAATCGTCAGGGTGAACTGGACTCCACCGTATCTCAGATTGAGGCTATTGTCACGGCAGAGAAATGTCGGGTAAATCCGCGCCCGATAGAGTTAAAATAATAGAAACTTAGCCACGAGTGTCGCCGCTACTACAAGGACATATTACCAGCTACAGGCCGATGGCCTTCTACAGCTTCAGCGAATAGGTCAAGAGGATGCCCAAGAACTTGCCTCTTTATCCAGTGACCATAATCCGTGGATTAGCGCCGGGCGGGCACCTGCAGCCCCTCCCACATCTCGGGTAGGTCGACAAGACTCTTCGAGCTACCTATACCCTCCTCGGAGTAGAACCAAGCTTTCTTATCAAGCCTGAAAGAAGGCTTTCCCACAGGCAAGCACTTGAGACCCCGGCCCTCGGGCCGGGGAGTCTCACCTGTGCTAGATGCCAACCGCGGGTTTTAGCCCGCAAGTGGGGTAGGCGGCATGAATGCCACCATTGGCCGCTTCGCTATGTGACAGACCCCGCCCTGAAGGACGGGGTCTCCTGAGAGCTGTAGCGTCGTGACTCCCGTCACGACGGATGATTGGTTTTGCGCAAAGTGGGTAATCGCCAGGTGACCCACTCTTGAAGAAGAAGTAATTTCGTGTTATAGTAAAGAAGGCTCTTGAAATCGAGGATGGCACCCCGAGGAGCTAACTACAACGGTTGAGGAGGGATCGCATAGTGGTCTAGTGCGGGCGCCTGCTAAGCGCTTACCCTGGGAAACTGGGGTCGTGGGTTCAAATCCCACTCCCTCCGCCATATTCACTAAGCAGGGCTTGCTTTGGACTCCCTTGGCGAAAAGAGGTGTGATTACCATTCTTGACATTCAAGCCGGTGCTTTAACTAGCTTAAGGATTTGTTTTTCACCCTGATGGTTCTCTATTGCCCTTGCCTAGTAAGGGTTAGAGGCGGTTCTTCCCTCCCCTTAAGAAGGGCACGATAATTTCAACCGAGATTGTTTCGCATGGCTAAGTTCTATATCTGGACCATCGGCTGTCAGATGAATAAGGCTGACTCAGAGTTCATCGCTGCCTATTTGGAGCAAGCTGGTTACTCCCCCACAACCATTGCTGAGAAGGCTAACTTCATTTTGCTCAATAGCTGCGTAGTGCGACAGAGCGCTGAGGATAAGGTGATTAACAAGCTCAGCTCCCTCAAGAGGCTAAAGGAGAAATCCCCCCATGCCGCCATTGCTCTCACTGGCTGCCTAGTGGATTCTAAAGCCGATGAGCTGAAAAAGTGCTTTCCCTGGGTTGACCTCTTTTTCCGACCACAGCAATGGGAAATCCTCTTCCAATGGGCGGAGAGCCAGGGGCTACCCTGCCCGGATAAAAAAACCTTTTTCCTCCCCCCTCACCCACCGGTGAGTGCCTTCATCCCCATCATACAGGGATGCAACAGCTTTTGCTCCTACTGCATTGTGCCCTATCGTCGGGGAAGGGAGAGGAGTCGAGATTTAGAGGACATTTGCTGCCAAGTCCAATCCCTTGTTCAGCAGGGGGTGAAGGAGGTCACCTTACTGGGACAGAGTGTCGATTCCTACGGGCACGACCTAGCTTCCCGACCTGACTTGGCTGATTTACTGGCAGAGCTAAATAAAATCGAGGGACTTCTACGAATACGCTTCCTGACCAATCATCCAAAGGATATGAGCCAGAAGCTGATACAAGCGGTAGCTGAACTGGAAAAGGTCTGCGAGCATATCAGCCTGCCAATTCAAGCCGGTGACAATGAAATTTTGAGGGCCATGAGGCGGGGCTACACCGTGGAGCAGTACCAGGGCTTGGTGAAGCAGATACGCTCCACCATTCCCGGTGTTGCCCTGAGCACTGATGTCATTGTCGGCTTTCCTGGTGAAACAAAAGAGCAGTTTGAAAGAACCCTAGACCTACTGCGTCAGATCAGGTTCGACAGGGTTCACATAGCTGCCTACTCACCTCGACCAAGCACTATTGCTGCCAGAAGGCTTGAGGACAACGTCCCTCCTGAGGAGAAAGAGCTTCGGCGCACCAAGGCTGAAGCTCTGCAACAATGTATCGCCGCTGAAATCAACGACAGTTTCTTGGGTAAAACGGTGGAGGTCCTGGTAGAGGGGGAAAAGAAGGCCAAATGGCAAGGTCGCACTAGAGGAGACAAGTTAGTATTCTTTACCGACAGCACCAACCTCCTCGGACAACTGGTGAAAGTCAGCATTGAAAGAACTAGCCCTTGGGCCCTCCAGGGCAGTATATTACCAGGCTCTATAAATTAAACGCCTTGTTCTCCATAATTCTGCCGACAATACTTGACAAATATTTAGAAAGGGGTTATAATAATAACTTAATACGAAATCACTATTTTATGCGACAAGATTCCTCTATCATTCCCACGTTATAGGATATCTTTTTGTTTTTCCCCTTTTAGGCTTACTATGCCCAGCAAAGGAGAGTGTATAGGAAGTTGACTTTTAGTATGCCATCCTCCCAGATAGAAAGAGCTCCCAGAAAATCGTTTGGCCGAATCTCTCCAGTTTTAGAAATAACCAACCTAATTCAAGTCCAATTTAGCTCCTTCCGCCGGTTTCAAGAGCAGGGATTGAGAGAACTCTTTCAAGGCCTCTCCATCCAAGACTTGACGGGCACACGACTTGAACTACGCTTCCTAGACTGTGAATTTGGGCCGCCGAAGCATTCCGTAAAGGATTGCCAAGAGCGCTATGTTACCTACTCAGCTCCCCTTTACGCTAAGGTTCAGTTAGAGGTTAAAGAAACGGGGGAAATTAAAGAGCAAAATATTTTTATGGGCGACATCCCCCTAATGACCCCTAGCGGTACCTTCATTATCAACGGGACGGAGCGAGTGGTGGTAAGCCAGTTGATTCGCTCCCCCGGACTTTACCTTACCCTTGAGACTGATATAGCCAGCGGGAGAGAGCTATGTTATGGCAAACTTATCCCTGAACATGGCTCTTGGCTAGAGTTCGAAACCAGTAGTAAAGATGTAATCTGGGTAAAGATAAATGGTAAAAGGAGATTCCCTATTACCACCCTATTACGTGCTATTGGCTATGGCAGTGATGAAGAGTTACTTCAGCTATTCCAAGATTGGGACACCTCCCCAGAGCACTCCTTTATTCAAGCCAGTATAAAGCAGGAACCCTCAATTAAAAATGAGACCGAGGCTCTGCTCGACATTTATAAACGTTTGCGCCCCGGGGATTTGCCTAACATTGACAATGCCAAAAGCTTAGTGAACAACCTCTTCCTTAACCCCCGTCACTATAACTTGGGCAAGGTTGGTCGCTATAAGCTTAACAAGCGGTTAGGTCAAGAGCCATCAACCACAGAGCCCAATTTTGCCCTTGCTAAAGAAGACCTCGTAGCTATAGTGCATCACATTCTCATGGTCAACAATGGCACAGAGCAACCTGATGACATTGACCACCTTAGCAATCGAAGATTGCGTACCGTTGGTGAATTAATCCAAAATCAGCTCCACATTGCCCTTCTGAACCTGGAACGGGCCATAAAAGAGCGTATGAGCATTGTCGATACTGAGACTGTTGCCCCCAGCGCCCTGATTAATACTCGACCTATATTCACAGCAATAAGAGAGTTTTTCATCGGCTCTCAGCTCTGCCAATTCATGGACCAAACTAATCCCTTAGCGGAGTTAACTCATAAGCGTCGTCTCTCAACGCTAGGTCCAGGGGGGCTATCGAGAGAACGCGCCGGCTTCGAGGTCCGTGATATCCACCATTCCCATTATGGCCGAATTTGCCCTATTGAGACACCAGAGGGACCAAATATCGGGCTTATTAGCTCCCTTGCCACCTATAGTTTGATCGACGAATATGGTTTTATAACCACCCCCTACCGGAAGGTTATCCGAGAGGTAAAGAATACACCTGAGGAGTTGCTGGGTAGGACTCTTAGAGAAGCAATAGTTACTAAGAAAGGTCGTCTCATTGCTGAGGCAGGAACCTATATTACCCCTGAGGTTGCACAACGAATCTCCCGCTTATCTCCTAGAACTGTAAAGGTAGTGCCTTTTGTCTCTCGCCAGGTTGTTTATCTCCCGGCTGATAAAGAAGAAGAATATGTGATTGCTCAGGCAAGCGCTCCCCTCACCCCTGATGACCAATTTAGCGATAGTAAAATCGAGGTGAGACAAGGTAATCGCTTCTCTAAAGAGGCACCTGAAAAAATTGACCTTATGGATGTATCGCCAAAACAGATAGTAGGTGTTTCTGCCTCCCTGATCCCCTTCCTGGAACATGACGATGCCAACCGGGCATTAATGGGTTCTAATATGGAGCGTCAAGCAGTGCCTTTGCTTTGCCCTGAGTCCCCTATAGTAGGAACAGGGATGGAGCAACAAATAGCCCAAGATAGCCGACAATTGGTTCTCGCTGAAAGTGAAGGGGAGGTTATCTCCGTTAGCGGGCAGCAGATTGTGGTCAGGGGTGACAATGGAGAGGAGCAAATTTATCCCCTGGTGAAATTTATGTGCACCAACCAAGGAACTTGCATCAATCAGCACCCCGTTGTGATCAAAGGGGAAAGAGTGCGACAAGGGCAAGTTTTAGCTGATAGCTCAGCCACCGACCACGGGATATTATCCCTTGGCCAGAATGTGCTTTGCGCCTTTATGAGCTGGGAAGGCTATAACTTTGAAGATGCGATTGTGATATCAGAGAAGCTGGTTAAGGAGGATAAATTCACCTCCCTTCACATAGAAAAGTATGAGATTGAAGCCAGAGAGACGAAGTTAGGTTCGGAGGAAATCACCAGGGATATACCTAACGTAGGTGAAGAGAGCCTTCGCAATCTTGATGAGGAAGGGATCGTATACATCGGCGCCGAGGTTGAATCAGGGGATATCCTGGTAGGAAAGATCACCCCAAAAGGGGAGACAGAGCTAAGTGCCGAAGAGAAGCTGCTCCGGGTTATCTTCGGTGAGAAGGCTCGGGAGGTAAAAGATACTTCCCTCCGAGTGCCTCATGGTGAAAGGGGCTTAGTGATTGCAGTAAAGGTCTTCTCTAATCGTGATGAATTGCCTGAGGGGGTTAGCAGGTTAGTGAGGGTATGGGTGGCTCAGAAGCGGAAGGTTTCTGAAGGGGACAAATTAGCCGGGAGGCATGGTAACAAGGGCGTTGTGGCTCGCATTTTACCTGTAGAAGATATGCCCTTTCTTCCTGACGGTAGGCCGGTAGATATTGTCCTTAATCCTATCGGTGTCCCCTCTCGCATGAATTTGGGGCAAATCTTTGAGGCTCACCTTGGCTGGGCTGCTCATGAGCTTGGCTTCAAGGTGGATTGCCCTGTATTCGAAGGGGCGAGTAGCGAGGTGATTGAGGATGCCTTGGCAAGAGCTTGGATTGCCCAGCAAGCTGGTGCTACCAACTCTGATTTAAATCCGGAGGAGAAATCAGAGCAGATCAAAGCGTGGCTTGCTGAACGAGGCTTTGAAGAGGAGAGGATATTTAGCCAAGATTACACAGGCGAGGCCAAAAGGGCCTGCCTTCGCCTCTGGCTCAAAGAATTAGGTATCGCTACTGAAGGGCTTAGTGAAGAAGAGGTAGAAAAAATAAGCAAAGAAAAAGCCCCTTCCCTGCCAATCTATGGCAAGACTACCCTCTATGATGGGCGCACTGGCGAACCCTTCGATCAGCCGGTAACAGTGGGCTATATCTACATGATGAAGCTGATCCATTTAGTAGAAGACAAGGTGCATGCTCGCTCCACGGGTCCTTATACCCTTATTACACAGCAGCCCTTAGGGGGTAAGGCCCAGTTTGGAGGACAACGCTTTGGGGAGATGGAGGTTTGGGCACTGGAAGCCTACGGGGCAGCACATACCCTTCAAGAACTCCTCACTATTAAGTCTGACGACATCGCTGGGCGAGCTAAAGCCTATGAAGCTATCACTAAGGGTGAAGACGTACATCCCCCAGGATTACCAGAGTCCTTTAACGTCCTAGTCCATGAACTCCAAAGTCTAGGGTTAGCAGTAGAGTTATTCGCCGAGGAACAAAGCTGATCCTCAAAGATAGCGAAACAGCAATACGAAGGAGGGAGCAGTTTGTTTAGCGCAGATAGTCTTAGTGGGATACGTATCTCTCTCGCCTCACCGGATCAGATTAGAGGCTGGTCCTGGGGTGAGGTAACCAAACCAGAGACTATAAACTACCGTAGCTTGAAACCAGAGAGGGATGGGCTTTTTTGTGAGAGGATCTTTGGCCCTACCAAAGACTTCGAATGCTACTGTGGGAAATACAAAAAGGTGCGCTATAAGGGTATCCGCTGTGATAGGTGTGGAGTGGAGGTAACCCTCTCCAAGGTGCGTCGAGAGCGTATGGGGCGTATCGAATTGGCTGCCCCAGTAGCCCATAGCTGGTTTGTAAAGGGGATACCAAGCCGGATAGGCTTACTCCTTGACCTTTCCCCACGTAGTTTAGAACGTGTCATTTATTTCGCCCAGCATATTATAACCAGCGTGGATGAAGTGGCAAAACAGGAAGTAATCCGACAGCTACAAGAGGAGCATCAAGAGATAGCCCGTAAGGAAGAGATTAGTGCCGAAGAGCGAATGCAATTAGAGAAGGAAATTGAGCATAAGGTTGCCGAGGTAGAAGACTTACACCCCCTAAGGCTGCTGACAGAGAGTAAGTATCAAGAACTGAAGAGGAAATATGGAAACATCTTTGAAGCCGACATAGGGGCTCAAGCCATCTTAACCATCCTCCAAAACCTTAACCTAGAAGAGCTATACAATGAGCTACATCAGGAGATTAACTCCGCTTCAGGGCAGCGACGGAAGAAAGCCATTAAGAGGTTGCAAGTAGTGGAAGCTTTCCGCCGGAGCGGGAATAAACCGGAGTGGATGATCTTAACCGTCCTCCCTGTCCTCCCCCCAGACTTGCGACCCATAGTGCAACTAGATGGCAGGAGATTCGCTACCAGTGATCTTAATGACCTTTACCGAAGGGTGATCAACCGTAACAATCGCCTTAAAAGACTGTTAAGTCTGGGTGCCCCAGAGATAATCATTCATAACGAGAAAAGAATGCTGCAAGAAGCAGTGGATTCCCTTATCGATAACGGGAGACAAAGAAGAGCTATTACCGGTGCGGGCAATCGACCTTTGCAGTCACGATCGGACGTGCTCCGAGGCAAACAGGGACGTTTTCGCCAGAATCTCTTGGGTAAAAGGGTTGATTATAGTGGGCGCTCGGTAATCATCGTTGGTCCTGAATTAAAGCTGCACCAGTGCGGTCTGCCCAAGCGTATGGCTTTGGAACTGTTTAAGCCTTTTGTCATGTTTCGCTTAGTACAGCAGGGTCTGGCTGCCAATATTAAGAGTGCCAAAAGGATGGTGGAAAGAGCAAGACCAGAGATCTGGAGCATTCTAGAAGAAGTAGTTAAGGAAAGACCTGTTCTCCTCAATCGAGCCCCTACACTACATCGACTAAGCATCCAAGCCTTTGAGCCAGTACTGATCGAGGGCAGTGCCATCCAACTTCATCCCTTGGTCTGCGTTGCCTTTAACGCCGACTTTGACGGTGACCAAATGGCCGTGCATGTTCCCCTCTCCAAGGCTGCAGTGAAAGAGGCGAGGGAGGCAATGCTTAGCGTACATAATATGCTCTTACCCAGTAACGGAGAACCCGTAGTAGCACCAACCCTGGACATGGTTCTGGGTTGCTACTACTTAACCTCCCCCAAGCCTGGTGCCAAAGGCGAAGGGATGAAGTTTAATAGCCTCAGGGAGGCAGAACTGGCCTGTGATCTCGGCGTCGTTAACCCGAGAGCTGAGATTGAGGTAAGGGAGCATGATACAGAGCAGCGAATTAAAACTACCGTAGGTCGCATTATCTTTAATAGTGTTCTGCCCCAGGAGCTTGGCTTCATTAACGAAATAGTCGATAAAACAACCCTGAAACGGCTTATTGCTCAGTGCATTAAACTATCAGGCAATATAAATGCTGCTATCATGGCTGACAAGATTAAGCAGCTAGGATTCCAATACGCCACTAAATCCGGCATCACTGTTGGTGTTAACGATATAAAGGTGCCACAAGCTAAAGCACAGATTTTGCTACGGGCAGAAGAGAGCGTTTCCCAAATAGAAGACCAATATTACCGCGGCTTAATCACAGATGACGAGCGCTATAGCAGCACAGTGGCAGTATGGACAGAGACCACCGATAAAGTCACAGACCTTGTCTCTCAATCCCTGGATCGCTATGGGGGGGTCTACATGATGGCCACCTCCGGAGCAAAAGGAAACATCTCCCAGATAAGACAAATGGCCGGTATGCGCGGCTTAATGACAGACCCTTCTGGCAAGATAATAGATTTCCCTATTAGGTCAAGCTTCAATGAGGGGCTTTCTGTGCTGGAGTACTTTATTTCTACTCACGGCGCCCGCAAAGGACTAGCAGATACTGCCTTGAGAACCTCGGACGCTGGCTATCTCACTAGGCGCCTAGTTGATATTGTCCAAGACATTATCACCTTTGAGGAAGACTGTGGCACAACCTTGGGCATTTGGGTGACAGAGTCAAAAGACGGCTTCTTGCCTCCCCTGTTTGAGCGTATCATCGGTCGCTTAGCGGCAGCTAAAATCCTTGACCCCGCTAGCGGCAGAGTTATCGTCAACCGAAATGAGGAAATAGATGATAAGAAAGCGAAGCAAATTATCTCAGCAGGGATAGCTCAAGTTTATGTTAGATCACCCCTTAGTTGTCAATCGAGGCATGGCATTTGCCAATACTGCTATGGCACTGACCTTGCCCGAGGACATTTGATAAATAAGTATACCGCAGTAGGCATTATCGCTGCCCAAAGCATTGGAGAGCCAGGTACTCAGTTAACACTGCGCACCTTCCACACTGGAGGGGTAATGGGATTAGATATCACCAGCGGTTTGCCTCGAGTAGAGGAACTCTTCGAAGCAAGGATACCTAAAGGACAAGCTATCCTCTCTGAAATTGATGGGATAGCAGAGGTATTTCCAACAGAAGAAGGCCACAGAATTAAGATTACCAACTCTGAATTCTATCGTAACGAATACCCTTTACCTCCAGGCACAGAGCTGCTAGTTAGTGATGGCGACTGGGTAGACATAGGAACAACTCTAGTCAAACAGCCCTCGCCAGCTACCACGGAGGAAGAGACAGCTCCATTGTTGCCAGCTCCCCCTCTCTTAGCTCCAGTGAGTGGCAAGGTGAATATTGAAGGGAACAACCTTCTTATCAGCTATGAAGAGAAAGAGGAAGAGGAATATTTTGTTCCCTTTACAGCAAATATCCGAGTAGAACATGGAGCTCAGGTGAAAGCTGGTGACCAACTTACTGAGGGGCATGTCAATCCTCAAGATATCCTGCGCATCAAAGGGAGGGAAGCAGTACAGCGATACCTGGTAGATGAAATACAAAAGGTCTACCGCTCTCAGGGAGTGAATATCAGCGATAAGCATATTGAGATCGTGGTACGTCGGATGCTACAAAAGGTAAGGGTTGATTCCCCTGGTGACACCGAATTGCTTCCTGGAGAACTGATTGACCGCTTCAACTTCGAGGATATCAATGCTAGAGTGGTAGCTGAGGCAGGCGAACCAGCTACAGCTCAGACTATCCTCTTAGGAATAACCAAAGCTGCCCTTAATTCCGATAGCTTCCTGGCAGCAGCTTCTTTCCAAGAGACCACCAGGGTGCTTACAGAGGCAGCAATAAATGGAAAGATAGATAAACTCTTAGGGCTGAAGGAGAATGTTATCATCGGCAGGTTAATTCCTGCTCACTGCTGCTCAGAGGAAGAGCTGAAAGGTAATGCCGGAGTTGGAATTGAAACTGAAGCGAGGCTTAAAGAAATAGAAGGCCAGAGTGAGCCTCAATTCCAACTCCCGCCGTTAGAGACACCCTGAGAAAGCATTCCTTATCAAGGCTATATCTAGAATTTACCGCTGCTGTAAGATTACTTCTTTAGAGCCTGCTGTCCAGGAGGATAGTCACCGGACCGTCGTTATAAATTTCCACCAACATATGCTGTTGGAAACGCCCCGTCGCTACTTTGAGCCCTGCAGCCTTTGCTATCTCTACAAAGCTATTAAACAGGCCTTGAGCTTCACCTGGTAAAGCAGCCTGAGTGAAACTGGGGCGACGGCCTTTTCGAGTATCAGCTAGAAGCGTAAACTGGCTTACTGCCAAAAGCTCTCCATTGATATCCAAAAGTGAAAGATTTAATTTGCCCGCATCGTCTGGAAAGACGCGAAGGTTAACCGTCTTTTCTACTAGATATCGGGCATCCTTTTCTGTATCCCCTTGAGCTACACCTACCAGAACTACCAGCCCTCGACCAATTTGAGACACCCTTTCCTCACCAATACTGACTGAGGCCTGGGTGACACGTTGAAGAAGCACTTTCACCAATTTCTCCAACGCTCAGAAATTGCTGCGAAATCAATAAGGAAAATCAAGCGAACCCCAGTACTTTAGCGGAATACTAAGGTTTCTCAGGATGCTCCTTCACTTTTAGAAAAGACTATCCCATCAGCTGCTGCATCGATGAGGACAGTATCCCCCTCTCTAAACTCCCCATCCAAAATCCTCTTCGAGAGCGGATTTTCTATATGGTGCTGAATAGCTCGGCGTAGAGGTCTTGCTCCATAGACTGGGTCATAGCCCTCCTTAACCAGCCATGATCTGGCAGAGTCAGTTAGCTCCATTACTATTCCGCGCTCAGTAAGGCGCTTCTGCACATCCTTTAGCAACAAGTCCACAATCTGTTTCAGGTGCTCTTCAGTTAAGGAGTCAAAGATGATTATCTCGTCTATCCGATTAAGAAGCTCAGGACGGAAGGCCTGCTTTAGAGCACTGCTAATCGTCTGGCGCAGCCGCTCTCGGTCAAGCTCTTTTTCGGGACGAAAACCTATTGTCTGTCGCTGCAGCTCCTGGGTACCCAAATTGCTGGTCATTATGACTACCACATTCTTGAAGTCCACCACTCGCCCATGACCATCAGTCAGCCGCCCATCCTCCAGGATTTGAAGGAGGATGTTAAACACATCTGGATGCGCCTTTTC
>Ga0129298_10000627_pt1 | contig 14293 bp, 10 predicted proteins | sample I19B2metaG_FD_94707 | JGI IMG/M metagenome (GOLD analysis project Ga0129298, IMG submission 94707) | Lake sediment bacterial and archeal communities from Gulf of Boni, Indonesia to study Microbial Dark Matter (Phase II) - ​I19B2 metaG | ecosystem: Environmental > Aquatic > Freshwater > Lake >... | reverse complement strand
TGGCGAGAATAGAAGCGATCAACGCTGGGGCTGACGAAGCTATCCTGCTGGACTGGAGAGGCTATGTTTGCGAAGGTTCAGGAGACAACGTGTTCATAGTCAAGAACGGTAAGCTCCTGACGCCGCCACTCGAGGCCAGCATATTAGGCGGCATAACCCGTCTGACCGTGCTGGAAGTTGCCAAGAAACTTGGGATAGAAGCCGTGGAGAAGGATCTGACATTGCATGAACTATACAACGCCGACGAAGCTTTCCTGACAGGTACAGGCGCTGAAGTGCACGCGATCATACAGATAGACGGAAGGGTCATCGGAACAGGCCAAGAGGGACCTATCACAAAGAGAATCGAGGACGGTTTCAAGAGGGAAACTCAAAACCCGGAAAACGGGTATCCAATATGAGAGCAGAAGCTTCCCGACTGCACGCGAATATTCGAGTCGCCAAACCCTCACAATCGCGAACATAGTTCTTTCGGAGGATGCAAGACTGCCGATACGTTGAAATTGGTTCGACTGGCTGTTGGCACGCAGGTAGGACAACTCCATGAAAATCATGACGCTGAACTCCGGCAGCTCATCGCTGAAGTATTCGGTTTGGGACATGCCGGCTCGAACGCAATTATGTTCAGGTGTTGCTGAGCGAGTGACAATTGCGAACGGACTAATCGAACACAGGGTAGGTGGCAAGGTGAAAATTGTCACAAGACGAGACTTCCCAACCCATGAGGCCGCCTTTACATCAATAGTTGAGTTGTTAACCGACGATGTTAGCGGTGTCATAGACGACATGTCGGAAATTAGAGGCGTAGGACATCGTGTAGTACACGGCGGAGAGGGATTTGCGCGATCCGTTCGTATTGATGATCAAGTTGTGAAAGCGATAGAGGAATTCTGCGCTCTAGCTCCTCTGCACAACCCTGCAAACCTGGCGGGAATCAGGGCTGCGATGAAACTCGTGCCGAACGCTATGCACGTGGCGGTCTTCGACACCGCTTTCCTGTCAACTCTTCCACCTCACGTATACATCTATGGTCTACCATACGAATGGTACGAAAAGTACAGAATAAGGAAATACGGCTTCCACGGCACATCCCATCTATATGTTGCCAGAAGGGCAGCAGCGTTGCTGAACAGGAGACCGTCTGATGTGAACGTCATAACACTGCATGTAGGAAATGGAGTGAGCGTGACTGCGGTCAAGAAGGGCCTGGCATATGATCACAGTATGGGATTCACACCATTGGAGGGAGCAGTGATGGGAACTCGCTGCGGAGACATCGACCCTGCAATTGTCTTTCGCGTCATGCAGAAAGAGAATCTCAATCCAACGCAAATGGAAGACATTCTCAACAAGAAAAGCGGACTACTCGGTATCACTGGCAAATATGTGGATAGGCGAGACATAATACAGGCCGCGAAGGCAGGAGACGACAGAGCCAGTCTGGCCATAGAGATCGAATGCCACAGGTTAAGAAAATACATCGGAGCGTATTCAGCTGCCATGGGCGGTGTCGATGCGGTGGCATTCACAGCGGGTGTCGGCGAGAATTCTCCGTTGCATAGGGCGAAGATCTGCGAGAACCTCGAGTTTCTGGGAATAGTCTTGGATCATGAAAAGAACGAGTCGGTACTCGGGGGTGTAGAAGCCGAGGTAAGCGCGGCACGCTCTAGGTGCAAGGTGTTCGTTATCCCTACGAACGAAGAACTGATAATAGCCGAGGATGTCAAGGCGTTGCTGGAACGAGGATAGAATAGTTGCGGTAGCTCCGAATGCTGCTCCCGGAAAAGCAGCTCGACCGGAGAATTGTGGATCGGCTGATACGCATAAGATAGACAATCGTTTGATGTGCACGGAGATTTCTCTCATCCGCTATGGCGACAAGAGCCCAGATACCGCTAAATACGGCCAAACCGATCTCTGCGTTCAAATCGCTAAAGGAGGATGCGTTTGATGGTTTCTTTGAAGGGCAGGGACATGCTATCCCTGAAGGACTACACGGCTGAAGAACTAAGATTGATGCTCAAAGTGTCGGAAGATCTGAAGGCGAGGTTCAAGGCGGGCGAGATGCCTGACATGATGCACAAGAAAACCTTAGGCCTAATTTTCCAGAGACCTTCTACAAGAACCCACTTACAATTCGAGACGGCCATGACGCAGATGGGTGGACACGGCATCTATCTTACGCCAGAACAGCTGCAGCTGACAAAGGGCGAAAGTTGGCAGGACACTGGTCGCGTTTTGAGCAGGTACGTGAATGGTGTTGCCATCAGGTGGTATCAGGACATTGTCGAGGAACTCGCGAAGTGGTGCTCCGTACCTGTAATCAATGCTTCGACGGAGTACTCGCACCCGACCCAGGGAATAGCGGAGCTGATGACAATGAAGGAGAAGAAGGGTAAACTGGAGGGTCTCAATGTGACCTATGCTTGGGGGTTTACCACGGGTGTGAACAAGCCGCCAGGATACCTCAACGATCTGATCTGGGCCGGATCCAAGCTGGGAATGAGCATCACGATGGCGTGCCCCGAGGGTTACGAGTTGAAGCAAGCGATCGAAGAGACACGACAGGATGCCGCGAACTCAGGCGCGAAAATTCGGGTTGTGCACGACCTGAAAGAAGGCGTTTCGGGAGTCGATGTAATAGTCTCCAAATCGTGGGTTCCCACCGGAGGGACCTACACGAAATCTGGCGAGTTCGCCCACAACAAGAACCCCGAGAAGTTCAAACAATGGATATTGGACTCGGACGTCGTCGCCTGCGCAAAGAAGGATGTCATTGTGATGCATGCTATGCCTGCCTCAAAAGGGGAGGAACTCACGGAGGAAGTCTTCGAAGGATCCAATTCGGTGGTGTGGGACGAGGCAGAAAACGGGCTACATGCTAAGAAGGGCATCCTTGCCTTGCTGCTTGGCTAGACCAAGCGACCAAGACAAGACACAAGACACAGGGCAGGATCGAGAGGTTCGCAAAGCAAGGAAACAGTAGCCATCGAGCGCAAGCATGCTTGAGCGGGAGATCATGCCGATAGAGTGAAGCGTTCGGAGACCTATGACAATATACAATCGAGTGGTAGAGCCGAGCATGAGAGAGAAAGAAACCGATGGATCATTCTCGGAGTATCATTTCGCTGAAGCTCCGAAAATAGTAGTCAAACCTCCAGGGCCTAAGGCGAGCGATTTACTCCGTGTTTGCGCCAACTATGATCCCAAGACGGCGAACTACTACTTCCAGACGGCATGGGAAAGCGCGAAAGGAGCCACTCTGAAAGATGTCGATGATAACGTGTTTCTGGACCTGACGGCCGGAATCTCTGTCCTGAACATTGGCCACTGCAACCCCGCTGTGACGGATGCTCTTTGCCAACAAGCCGAGAAGATTTGGCACCCGTTCCCTCGAGGGGTGACAAAGGCTCGCGTCAGACTCAATGAGGCCATTGCGGCGATCGCACCTTGCGAGTTGAGGAACAACGTGCGCATGATGTTCTCAGTCAGCGGCGGTGACGCCGTCGAGGCTGCCCTGAAGCTTGCGAGATATCACACAAAGCGAGACACCGCGGTCTGCTTCCAAGGAGGATTCCATGGGGGAGGTGCTTCTGGTGCTCTTGCAGTGACAAGCAACGTCAAGCTACGCACGGGCGTAGCACCATTCATGCATGGCACCTACTGGGTCCCGTACGCTTACTGCTACCGTTGTCTTTTCGAGAAGGAATACCCTGATTGCGGCATGACCTGTGCCCGCTTCATTGAGAAATGTTTCAAGGATACCCATTCAGGGCTGGAGAAACCTGCAGCTCTTGTCATGGAACCCATCCAAGGGGAGGGCGGATACATAGTGCCGCCGGATGAGTTCGTTCCGGAGTTGCGCAGGATTTGCACGGAAAATGATGCTCTCTTGATAGTGGATGAGATTCAGACGGGGATGGGGCGAACAGGCAGAATGTTCGCCGTCGAGCACTGGAATGTGACACCGGATCTGATGCTGATCTCGAAATCCATAGCAGGAGGCTTTCCGCTTGCCATGATCGTTTCGCGTCAGAAATACCTTCATCAGATAGACGCGCTTGTTCATGGGGGGACCTTCCACGCGAACAGTCTGGCTTGTGCGGTTGCCGTGGCGACCGTGCAATTCATCACTGAGCACAGGCTACCAGAGCGCGCGCAAGAGCTTGGTGATCACTTAATGGCTCGACTCAGAGATCTGCCGGAGGAATGCAAGATCGTGGGCGATGTTCGAGGAAAAGGGCTCATGGTCGGCATAGAGCTCGTCAAGGACAGGAACAGCAAGGAACCGCTACCTGAAAACATGACAAAGATGATAAAACAGAGAATATTCGAAAATGGCGTTCTTGTACTGAGCTGCGGCCACTGGGGCAACGTCATCAGGTTGATGCCTGCCCTGACTATAACGAGAGAACTGCTTGACAAGGGAGTAGCCATAGTGCTAGGTGCACTGAAGGATATGGAACGGCAGGTGTAGGGAACTGATGTCTTCGCCATTCTGTGATGGAATTCGAAGATCCTTGATTGCCTTATCTCCCCTCTAACTCAGTCTAGGAGATTTGCCGGAATAGCTTCTGTGACATAGCTGAGGTCCAGTTTCTCCAAGGTCCTCCTCTTTGGTACGCCCTGCGAGGTCCAGCCCCTCTTCTCATAATACCAGTCTAGCATCTGTTCATATCCCTCTCGTTTGAGAACTCCTCCCTTCAAAGGGCCTCTCGTAGTGGGTTCCTCGAACCACCTTGCAGGTGGTTGATCCAATTTGCGGCTCCACCCCGAGCCGTATTCCCTTACCCAGAAACTCCTAATCAGGGAGTAGACCCTATCGCTGACAATGTGGAAGTCTTCAAGATTCCTCTCGACTCCAGTGGCCGCCCTGAAGAACCTAAGATACCAATCAAATTGCAGCCCTAACTGTATCCACGGAAACCTGCATACGGAGAAGCATTCAAACATCGACCTGATTCTCTGTAACTCCAAGAGTTTCTCTACTTTCTCTACACCGTAGCTATCTGTCCCAGAACTGATTTCCCAGCCGATCATCCAAGCATCCTTATGGTGGGCTCCGATGGGAGAAGTACCGTAGGCCAAAGCCATTCCTGGAAGTGAATGGCAGTCATACGCAGAGATCTCGAGACCCTTGACGTGCATTGCCCATTTACGGCTTCCACCGCCGATCTTCTCTGCAGCAAACCTTGTTCCATGAGCGAGAAGTCTTCCGACACCCTCCCCACGAACTATGTCCTCGGCTACAGTCCTTGCGCTGTGAAGGTCGCTCCACTCAATTCTCTCTTCAATGAGTTTCTTCTCGGAGCATTCCATCGCAAAACCTATTGCATTCCCAAGTGAGATCGCATCAAGTCCGAAGTCGTCGGCGATTCTGTTTAGAACGGCGACTTCTTTCAAATGCCCCAAGCCTATGTTTGATCCGAGCATGGCTACGTTCTCGTAGTCTAACTCTGACCGTTGTCCCTCGGCGTCATTCACTACGTTTCCACAGAGTATGTTACAATTGGGACATCCTCTCAGCTGATTTTTCATTGTCTCCATCGTTGCACCATTGATGTTCTCAGCCTCGTCGAATACGCCCTCTCTAAAGTTGAGAGTTGGCAAGACGCCGCTATTCTGCGCCCAGTCGACGCTAGCCATCGTTCCTAGCCTCTTCCAGGATTCGTACCCCGGCTTGGCCAAGAGCTCCCTGAAAGCCCCGGTTCCCAAGGCCCTCAACTCTTTCGGATAAGCCACCGGAAGATCTCTTGTCCCATGCACAACAAGCGCTTTCAGTCTCTTTGAGCCCATTACAGCTCCGATACCGGGTCTTCCTCCTGAGCGGCCTTCCATTGAAGCTACCGTTGCGTAATGAACTAAGTTCTCTCCTGCGGGTCCTATCATGAGAGAACCAACATCTCTCCCATAACTCTCTTTCAGTTTATTCTCTGTCTCGAAAGTTCCTAAGCCCCAAAGATCTTCTGCTGGCAAGATGTCAACTCTGTCGTCGTCTATCCTGACTAGGCTTGGTCTTTCGGCTCTGCCCTTAACGACAACAACATCAAAACCAGCCTTCCTCAGATGAACAGAGGCAAAGGTTCCCAGTATCCCATCTCCGTAGCCACCAGTCAGAGGGCTCTTAGCGGCAACGACTATCTTACCGCTGCTCGGCAAGGGAAAGCCGGTCAGAGGGCCGGTCGCGAATACAAGTACACTTTCCGGAGAGAAGGGATCCAAACCAGCTGTTGCCTGGTCCCAAAGGATCTTAGCCGCAAACCCCCGTCCACCGATAAGGTGCATCGCAAGTCCTGCATCATACGACTGAGGGGTAGCTTGGCCGCTGCTAAGATCTATCTTGAGAATCCTTCCATTCCATCCGTTCACTTAACATCATCTTCGACGGAAGATGGATTGTGATGCCATAAGTTCTTCCTTCATATGAGCAGGCATTCCTCAAGTTTCTAAGTGCAATAAGTTTCCAGTCCACCTATCAACGGAATGTCCTTGAAAGCTTCCTTGGTGATTGAGGATCACGTCCTGGATGTGCACGTGTTTGAATCATGAAGAGATTTGGCTCAACTACTAGGTTCAACTCAGAATGACGGACCGGGAACTCGTACCAAATCTTATATACGCACTGAGCGGAACCGGCTCGTTGGAGGGGTACGCAAATGAAAATAGTGTATCCTCTCGTGCTCTGCTTGATCGTTCTTTTGGCGCCCACCAACGGGCAAGCGCTAGCAAATCCCTACGGTGGGACACTGAAAGTAGGCATCATCACGGAGCCAGACACACTAAATCCGTTCGTGACCGTGACGATACAGTCCTTTACTGTCCTCTCACTGGTCTATGATACACTCGGCAAATACGACAGAGACATGAAGGTCGTCCCTTGGCTTGCATCGTCTTGGGATATCTCAGCAGACGGAAGGACTTGGACATTTCATCTAGCCAAGAACGCGATGTGGAGTGACGGCGTCCCGCTGACTTCGGCTGACGTCAAGTTCACCTACGATTTCGCGATTGAGAACAAGATCGGAACAGCCGCGTACTATGTAGGCTCCGTTGAATCCGTCCAGACCCCGGACGACTCCACTGTTGTTGTCACGCGGAAGTCGCCACTTACGGCGGGTTTTGAGCAGACTCTCGCCTACCCAGCTTTCCCGGTGTTGCCAAAACATGTCTGGGAGAAGCTCAGCCCTGAGCAGATTCTGAAGTTCGAGAATGTGCCAGTTGTCGGATCGGGTCCGTTCGTCTTCAGTGAGTGGAAGAGAGGGGAGTATCTCAGCCTCAAAGCGAACACAAACTACTGGAAAGGTAGGCCATATCTAGATGAAGCGGTTTTCAGGATCTTCAAGAGCTTCGATACGATGTTGGCAGCTCTGAAGACGGCTGAGATCGACATCATCCCGACAGAGGTCCCTGCACTAACCGCAGCCTCCCTCGCAGGCGACCCCAACATCAAGGTCGTCACATCGCCGGACTACTACACTCGTATCTTTACTCCCAACGACCACGTCAACGGTACGGGGAACCCGGCCCTCCGAGATGCGCGTGTGAGGCGAGCCTTCCAGTATGCCATGGACAGGAACTTTCTCGCACAGACCATCCACCTTGGCCTCGTGGACCCCGCGGTTTCATTCATTCCCCCGGCTTACGGCATATGGCACAATCCAAACGTGGAGCCTTATCCGTTCAACGTGACGTTGGCCGCGCAGTTGCTTGAGGAGGCTGGATACACCGATCCTAGGCACAGTGGAGTCAGGTCGAACAAGGAAGGAGTCAGGCTCGAGTTCAACTACTGGGTGAACAACAGATGGCCGGAGGAAATGCGAGCCGCGAGCCAGGTTCAGCAATGGTTCAGTCAGGTCGGTATCAAACTCAACGTGCAGGCCATGGATGCCGACACGATAACCGCCTACAACTACCCCGTCTGGAAGTACGACATATACTTCTGGGGATGGAGGGTCGGACCCGACATCAGTAGGCGATTGTGGGTACTCACAACTGATGCTGTCAAGGCGGAATGGAGCGCCAGCGGTTGGTCCAACCCTGCATACGATGACCTCTGGAACCAGCAAGTCAACACACTAGACCCTGAAGAGCGCAGGGCCATCATTTGGCAAATGCAGGACTTCATCCAGCAGGAGTCACCTGAGATTCCCTTCTACCACATGAAGACCGTCGCTGCATACAGGATTGAAAAGTTCGCGGGATACTTGTCGATGACTGAGGGAATACTGTCAGAGATCAACATATGGAGCTGGATGGAACTGCACATGGTAGCGCCTACAGTTGTGACCCAGACGACTGTCCTCCCAACCACTCCAGCTGTTGCACCTCCCACAGACAACACACCGTGGATCGTCGCGGCAATCGCTGTAATAGTCGCAATCGCAGCGCTTGGATATGCAGCTACAAGGAAACGACGAGCTGAGTAAAGCGAGAGCAAGATCTAAGACGAAGAAAGTCTGAAGCAGACTCCCTGAAGTGGACGGCGGTGGTGCTCAGGGAGTATCTGAAACGCCGACTCGTTCCCGCAGTGATAACGCTGTTCGTTGTCATGTCCATAAATTTCCTACTTTTTCACGCGATGCCTGGCAACCCTTTTGCACTCCTCATAAGAGACCCTAGAATGCCGCCCGAAATGAGGGCGAAACTCGCACACGCATACGGACTCGACCTTCCGTTGGAGATTCAGTATCTGCTCTACTTCCAGAATACCTTCGCGGGCAACCTAGGGCTCTCCCTGGTCTACAAAGTCCCCGTGACAGCTTTGGTCAGCGAGCGACTCATCAACACTCTGGTCCTAGTCACTCCAGCGACACTTCTATCAATCCTGATTGGAACAGTGATCGGGCTTCTTTCCGGTTGGAAACGTGGCGGCAAAGTCGAGATCAGTGCTTTGTTGTTCTCGTTGCTCACGTATTCATTACCTGTCTTCTGGCTTGGGATGATCTTCATAATGTTCTTTGCAGTGACAATGCGGGCCTTCCCGACGTCAGGAATATCGACGTACGGGCTGACATACCCGGACTTTCTTTCGTATCTCTCCGATCGCGCTGCACACCTCTTCCTACCGACTGCGGTACTGACATTGGTCCTGCTCGGCCAATATGCCCTCATTATGCGTAGCTCGGCAGTGGATGTACTCTCGCAAGACTACATCCTGACGGCAAAGGCGAAGGGATTCTCGGAGAGCAGAATAATTCGGACTGACGTACTGAGGAATGCCCTACTTCCATTGATCACGCTCATCGGTCTGAATTTTGGATTGATCGTTGGCGGAGCGATCCAAACAGAGACCGTATTCTCGTATCCCGGAATTGGCCGTCTCGTCTACGAGTCGGTCGTAACCCGTGACTATCCAGTCCTGGAAGGCGCCTTTCTGGCAATATCGGTGAGTGTGATTGCTGCCAACCTCATCACCGACTTGTTCTACGCCTACTTTGACCCTCGGGTGAGGTACTGAAGAGCGACCGCGTGATTGGTTTGTTCTCAGAGAGGGTCAAGATCTACAAGAGGCGGTTGGAAGAACCGTCGAGGGTCTTCCGAGGCAATACTCTGGGCATGGCCGGCCTCGTCATGCTGATCGGTTTTGCCATAATGGCGTTAGTGGGCAACTTCGCCACACCGTATGCAACAACAGGCGTAGGAAGTTACGAGGAGATTCTCAAGCCACCATCGCTCAGCCATCCATTTGGAACAGATGATGTCGGCCTCGACGTGCTAAGCCAAGTGCTGAAAGGCGCGGGTTTGTCGCTTCTTGTTGGCTTGTTCGCCGGCGCGATATCGGTGGCCATCGGAGCCGCTGTTGGCCTACTGGCAGGATACTACGGGGGACTACGTGGAACAGTCTTGGTGCGATTCACCGATGTTTTCCTTATCATTCCCGCGCTTCCTCTGATCATAATAATGGCTGCGCTCCTAGGCGCCAACATTTGGAACGTTATCTTTGTGATAGGAATCGTAGGCTGGCCTGGGACTGCTAGAATCGCTCGTTCGCAGACACTGGTGATACGCGAGCTACCTTACATACTGCGGGCGCGGTCTCTGGGTGCCTCTGATCGTCACATAATACTACGGCACGTACTGCCAGGAGTACTCCCACTACTCTTCGCGAACGCGGTACTGGTCATTGGGTCGGCTATCCTTGCTGAAGCGACAATAAGTTTCTTGGGGCTCGGGGATCCAACTCACCTGAGCTGGGGTACAATGCTCAATTTCGCGTTCTCGCGCGGTGCCCTCTTTGCGGGAGCCTATTGGTATGTGATTCCTCCGGGCGTATGCATAGCACTCGTAGTGATGGCCTTCACATGCGTGGGCTATGCGTTGGACGAAATACTGAACCCTAGGCTGCGCAAAAGGTGAGTTCGATCCGGTTTACGACATCAGCAGCACACCTTGTTTTCCCGAGACGGCTGCTAGATCTGGCCGGTAAAGTGGCACGCTACCCAATGTCCTGAACGAAATTCTCCAAGTTCAGGTTCCCCCTCGCTGCACTTGCTGGCGGCGTGCGGGCAACGATCGTGGAATCGGCAGCCTGTAGGAATCTCAGTTGCACTAGGAATCTCAGCCTTGCTGATCTTCTTCCAAATCTCCTCCTTGGCCTCGGTCCCCGGGATCGCAGCGATGAGCGCCCTCGTGTACGGGTGGAGTGAGTGACTTATCACCTCTTCAGCCGAACCTATTTCCATAATCTTGCCAAGATACATTATGGCGACACGATCAGCAACGTGATAAGCGGTCGAAAGATCGTGAGTTATGAACAGAATTGCGAGACCAAACTTCTCTCCTAGAGAAAGCAGCAAATTCAGTATTTCCGCTCTGATGGAGAGGTCGAGCATGGAGACAGGTTCATCTGCTACTAGGAAATCCGGGTCAACAGCCACGGCCGCCGCGATCGCAACTCGTTGTCGTTGTCCGCCGCTGAGCTCATGCGGGAACCTGTAGAGGAAGTTCTTTGCAGGCGTTAGCTCCACGTTCTCTAGCAACTCTATGACTCTCCTTCGTTTCTCATCCTCGGATTTCGCCAGTTTGTAGATCTCGAGAGGCTCAGCAAGAGCGTCGAAGATAGTCATGCGAGGGTTTAATGATTCGTAGGGATCTTGGAAGACCATCTGCATGTAGCGGCGCATGTTCTTCAGCTCTTTCTTCTTCAGAGCGACAATTTCTTCTCCCTTGAAGAATATCTTGCCCTCCGTTGGGTCCAGAAGTCTGAGTATCGCGAGGCCGGTGGTTGACTTTCCGCTACCGCTTTCGCCTGCGAGGCACAGTATCTCGCGTTTCCTGACTCCGAAGTCCAATCCATCAACTGCGCGCACATATCTAGCTGGCTTTCGTAGAAGTCTGGATGTCAGTCCGGATCTGACTGGAAACCAGACTTTGAGCCCCTGAACTCTGATAATGAACTCGTCTTCACCGATCGGCCGAGTCCCGAGCTCTCTGGGAGTCCAGTTTGCGTCTGTCGTCGCTTGCGTCAATGCATATCACAGCAGGAAACAAGCTGCTACGTGGTCGATCCCGCATTCTGTCAATGGCGGCTCGTGGACTCTGCATTTGTCCATTACAAATGGGCATCTTGGATGAAATCTGCATCCACCAGGTGGCTCGATTAGGTTGGGGGGCATTCCAGGCAGGGACTTGAGGCTGCGTCTTCCTCCTCTGATCTGCGGTAGAGCATCAATAAGTGCCTGCGTGTATGGGTGTCTCGGTTCCCTGAAGATCGAGTTGACCGGCGCGGACTCGACGATCTTGCCGGCATACATGATCGCAACTCGCTCGCTGATTTCTTTGATTACCGAGAGATCATGAGTGATGAGTATCATCGAGAGCTTCATTTTGCGTTCCAGGACCGTTAGAAGGTCGAGGATCTGCGCCTGGACGAGAACATCTAGGGCCGTGGCAGGTTCATCCGCTATGAGCAAATCTGGCTCACAGGAGATCGCCATCGCAATAACAATCCTTTGCCTCATACCGCCACTGAACTCGTGGGGATAGTTGTTCATCCTAGCGGGATCGAGACCCACCATCTCTAATAGTTTCTTAGTCCTGCTTCTGGCCTCGGCCCTCGTGGTCTTCTCGTGGTAGACGATTACCTCTGAGATCTGCTCTCCTACACGGCGTACAGGGTTAAGAGCATTCATCGCAGCTTGAAACACTATTGAGATCTCACGCCACCTGATCTTCCCGAGCTGAGATTCGGTGGCGGCTACTAGGTTCAGGCCCCTGAAGTCTATTCTCCCGGAAACGATCCTTCCTGATGACGGCAGCAGTCGAAGAACTGAATGTGCGAGCGTGCTTTTCCCGCACCCTGATTCACCAGCTATCCCGAAGATCTCCCCTTCGCGTACTTGGAAGCTGACTCCGTCAACAGCTCGCGTCCTTCCCTCTCTTGTGAAGAAGTGTGTCTGAAGTCCGTCCACATCAAGGAGTGGTTGCGACATCACTTACGCCTCTACTAGTACACCGGTGCGAAGGGCACGTTTGCGAATCCGGATGCCCTGTACTTTGAGAGTTCTGCTTTCGCTGCTTCAAGGATGCTTGTCTCACAGAGGAGGTCGACACCTGTCAATGTTACGACCTTCGTGATTCCCAGCAGAGCATCATGGCCTGCCTGTGAAACCGCGGCATTCGCAAACTCCGCCGTATGTATGGTAAGCTCCTCGGACCCTATAGCTATCGTGGGATTGATACTCGGCACAACATGGCTCACGTTGCCGTAGTCACTAGAAACATAGACCAGCGAACGAGAAGACTCCTCGGGCGACCTGAAGGGGATACCTAGCCGAGTGAAGTTCCGCGAAACTGTCTGTATGAGGGTCAAGTTCGGGATTGATTCTTCGAACAGGGGATAGGGATGTTCGATCCTGACCTGAGCACCAATGGACCTTGCAATGCCTTCAGCGCAAGCTTTGAACCTGCTGACAACTTGGGCCAGATTTCGTTGATCGGTCGACTTGATCCACAACCGTGCAACAGCCTTCTCGGGGATTATGCCGGGACTGACTCCGCCCTGATCGATCGTGTAGCCATAGATAACATCGTTTCTGAAGCCGTGTCGAAGGCCATTCAGCGTTGCCAGAGTCAATACAACACCGTCGAGTGCGTTCACTCCCTTGTGTGGAGCTGAGTAGTGCGCTGCCTTTCCGGTAAACTCGATTGTTAGGCAGTCCACGCCAACCGTGGGCACCCAAGGCGACGTGTAGTTTCCGGGGTGGTTTGTTATTGTCGCGTCAACACCCTCAAGAAAGCCGGCCTTGATCATCCGTATCTTGCCCCCGCTCCCCTCCTCATCCGGGGTCCCAAGAACCGTTATTCTGCCGCTCAACCGGTCTGCAACTCTGCTTAGAGCGATCGCGGAAAAGACCGCTGAGGTTCCGATGATGTTGTGGCCACAGCCGTGACCAATCTGGGGAAGAGCATCATACTCTGCCAAGTATGCCAGGTCCGGTCCAGCGCGGCCTGTTGTCAAGGTCGCTCTGAAGGCCGTTGGCATATCTGCAATCCCTCGCTCAACTTCGAACCCGTATTGCTCCAGTTCTGAGGACAGAAGCTCAGACGCTTTGTACTCCTTCAAACCTAGTTCCGGGTTTGCGTGAATGGTCTTGCTTACCTCAACGACTCTAGCCTTGAGGGAATCAATCTCCTTGATTACGATATCTTTCAGGCCTTCGAGGTCAGCCAACGACCGTCCCGAATGCTCGTCCCAGTCAGGTGGACATAAGTCTTCTTCAGAACATCTGTGAAGACGGCCACTCCTTAGAAGACAGGCCAGCCCTTCGTTTCCGAAAAACCTCGAGTATCAAGCCAGCCTCGTATGGATGAAACTGAGGCGAGGAGCTAGCACCGAGCGTCCCTTCTTGGAAAGAGATATACCATGGAAGCATCTTGCGCTGGCCGAATGTCCTGTCGACTTTCGGTTGTCTATGTTTCGAGCGAGCGTGAGAAAATGAAGTTTGAATCTATTGACCGCGGTCAAATCGAAACGATTCACTTGGCGAGCCTTGACATCCTGGAGAACGCAGGTGCTACTTTTCTCTCGGAGCGGGCTCAGAGAATCTTCGCGGACGCCGGAGCGAGCGTCAATGCTAAGAACGGAAACGTCAGAATCCCTGCGAGCTTGGTTGGGGAGATGCTCCGGAAATGCCCCGCCATGTTCAATTTGTATGCGCGAAATCCAAGGCACAATCTGCAGATAGGTGGAAACATTCAGTACATGACCTGCGGCGGGGAGTATCCGTACATCCTCGACTTGGAATCTGGGGCACGGCGGCTTGCCTTGTCCAGCGACCTGGTGCAGCTCATC